>Ga0160451_100405_pt1 | contig 26691 bp, 16 predicted proteins | sample HID1975M_E1MG_FD_108270 | JGI IMG/M metagenome (GOLD analysis project Ga0160451, IMG submission 108270) | Enriched soil microbial communities from UW Madison campus, WI, USA - HID1975M_E1 MG | ecosystem: Environmental > Terrestrial > Soil > Unclassified | place: USA: Madison, Wisconsin... | reverse complement strand
TCGCCGACGGACTGGCCGATATCCGCGATCGCGCCGCGTTCGAGCGCCGCCGCGACGAGGCGGCGCGAACGTTGTTCGGCGAGGCGATGGAACGGTTGACGCTGGCCGATGCCATCCTCACCGCCGTGGCCGATCTGAAGCCGCAGCTGGAATCGCCGCTGATGGGCTGGGCGCGCGGCAACCTGGACGATCTGCGCGCGCAGCTGGATTCGCTGGTATCGCCGGGCTTTCTGCGCGGTACGCCCGCCGAGGCCTTGGCGCAATTGCCACGCTACCTGAAGGCGATGGCACTGCGCGCCGAACGCGCCAAGCGCGATCCGGCACGCGATCAAGCGCGGATGCTGGAACTCAAGCCGTTCGTCGATGCGCTGGAAGAAGCGGCCGCCGCCGGCCGGCAACACCTGCCGCAGTGGCAGGCCTTGCGCTGGGATCTGGAGGAACTACGCGTATCGATGTTCGCGCAGGAACTGGGCGCGCGTGCCGGTATTTCACCGAAGAAGCTGGCGCAACGGTTGGCCGTACTGCGCGGCTAGTAGGTGCCGTAGCGTAAAGTCAGTCGACGCGCCGGACCTTGGCTGACGGGTTATGGCCTTCGACCTGCAGGTACCAGCCGCTGATGCGGCCCGGCGAAACCGTGACCTTCGGGTTGGCCTCTGCCTTGCGAGGCGCATAGCTGCCTTCGGTGACCTGCCACGTCTGCCCGTTGTCCAGCGTCAGCCGCGTGCCGTTGGACCAACCGCGGAACTCGCCCTGCAGTGTGGCGGCCACGGGACCTTCATCGTTGCGCGCGAACATGCCGCCGGACTTGCGGCCGGCCTGTTGCGCTTCGGCGGCCTGGACGACGGCTTTCTGATCGTCGCGCAATAGATCGTTGAGCAGGGCCAGTTGCGATGGAGACAGCTGGTTCAGGCCGGTGGCCTGCATCTGCTCGGCACTCAGCCGCTTTTCGATATCGACATAGCGCTCGCGGGCAGCGGCGGTCGTCGTGGCGGCGGCAAGGACAAGGCAGCAGGACAGCAGGACTTTGCGCATGGCGGGCTCCGGCAGGAACGGGTGGATTACTTGACGCGTTGCACCTTGGCGGCGGTGTTGTAGCCTTCGATGCGCATGAACCATACGCCCATCATGCCGGGCTTGATGGAGACCTTGGGATTGCTCTTGCGCACGCCGGCCAACCGCGCGTCGTCGGTCTGTTCCCACAACTGGCCATTCTCCAGCGCGTACTGGCGGCCCTTGCCGAAGCCGGCGAATTCGCCCGCGATGCTGCTTTCGATAGGTTCATTGGAGCCGAAATTGAAGAAGCCGCGGTTCTTCTCGACCACTTCCTTGCGGCCTTCCTCGCGGGCCTGCTCGCGAACCTGTTCGACGACGGCGGTCGTTTCGTCGCTGACCTTGCGTTGCAGCCACGCGTTCAGCGCGGTCAGTTCGGCGGGGGTCAGCTTGTCGAGCCCGGCTGCCTTGAATTCCTGCGGCGTCATCTGCTGCTGCAGATCCGCGCCGGCGGCCTGCGCAAGCGCCACGACCGGCGCCACGGCAGCCGCCAGCAACAGGAAAAGCATGGCGAAGAGACGGTTCATGGCTGTTCCTTGCGGCGGTTGGCCGTTAGTGTAGACGCATCGGACGCATCGTTGCGTCGCGCACTTCTACCCGATGGTTTCCGCAGTGCAAGACATCCCGGATCTCCTGGCGCTTCCCGCCCTGGCGGCGCTGCCGCCTGCCGTGCGGCAGCGCATGGCGATCCTGGTGGCCGAGACCATGCCCGCGTCCGCCAGCGATGAGTCGCGCATGCTGGCCGACACGCTGGACACGTTGGCCGGACTGGGCGCCGACGAGGAGGTGTTGATCGCCGCGGTGCTGCCGTCGCTTGCGCCGGGGCGCACCGCCGCCGACAGCGGTCTCGGCGATGCCTATCCCGGCCTGGCCGGCCTGCTGGAAGGCCAGGCCGCCGCCGCGCAGGTATGGGCGCTGCATGCCGGCCAGCCGCACGGCGCCAACAACGAAGGCCTGCGCCGGCTGTTGCTGGCCATCGTGCGCGACCTGCGCGTGGTGACGCTGTTGCTGGCGCGGCAGCTGGCGCGCATGCGCATGGCAGCGAAACTGCCGCAGCAAGAGCGTCTGGCCCTCGCGCAACTGACCCGCGACATCCATGCGCCGCTGGCCAACCGGCTCGGCATCTGGCAGATCAAGTGGGAACTGGAGGATCTGGCGTTCCGCCACCTGCAACCGGACACCTACAAGCAGATCGCCGCGCAGCTGGACGACAAGCGCGCCGGCCGCGAGCGCTACATCGAATCGGTCAAGCGCACGCTGTTGCAGGCGCTGGGCGACAACGGCATCGCCGCCGACATCAGCGGCCGGCCCAAGCACATCTACAGCATCTGGAAGAAGATGCAGAAGAAGCAGGTGTCGATCGACGAACTGTACGATCTGCGCGCGGTCCGCGTGGCGGTGGCCGATGTCGCTGCCTGCTACGCGGCGCTGGGCGTGGTGCATACGCTGTGGGCACCGGTGCCGAGCGAGTTCGACGACTACATCGCCCGGCCCAAGCCCAACGGCTACCGATCGCTGCATACCGCCGTCGTCGGCCCGGAAGGGCGCACGCTGGAAGTGCAGATCCGCACCCACGAGATGCACGCGCAGGCCGAACTCGGCGTGGCGGCGCACTGGCGCTACAAGGAAGGCGGCGGCGGCGACAAGGCGTTCGATCGCAAGATCGCGTGGATGCGCAAGCTGCTGGAGCAATCGCCGGAAGCCGACGGCGAGAACGCGCTGGCCGGCGATCTGGGCGCCGAACTGGTCGAGGAGCGCATCTACACGCTCACCCCCAAGGGCGAGGTCATCGACCTGCCGGTGGGCGGCACCGTGCTGGACTTCGCCTACCACGTGCATACCGAGGTGGGGCATCGCACACGCGGTGCCAAGGTCAACGGCCGCATCGTTCCGCTGAGCCACGCGCTGAGCAGCGGCGATCGGGTGGAAATCCTCACGTCCAAGACTGGCGAGCCGCGCCGCGACTGGCTGCTGCCGGCCAACGGCTTCCTCGCCAGCGGCCGCTCGCGCGACAAGGTGCGCGCGTGGTTCCACAAGCTGGATCGCGCGCGCAACCTGCAGGCCGGCCGCGATCTGCTGGAGCGGGAACTCAAGCGCCTGGGCCTGCACCAGATGGATCTGCTGCCGGTGGCGAAGAAGTTCCATGCCGACACGGTCGAGGACCTGCATATCCAGGTCGCGCTCGGCGATGTCGGCCCCAACCAGGTGGTGCGCGCGCTGCACGAGGAGCAGCGCGCCGCTTCCGATGCGCCGCCGGCGCTGCCGGTGCGCCGGCCGGCGGGGCGCCGCGCGCCGCCGCCGGGCAAATCGCGCTTCACCGTGCAGGGCGTGGGCAACCTGCTGGTGCAACTGGCGCGATGCTGCCAGCCGGTGCCCGGCGAGCCGATCCGCGGCTACCTGACCAAGGGACGCGGGGTGACCGTGCACCGCAGCGATTGCGCGGCGTTCGTGCGGCTGGCCGCGGCCAGCCCGCAGCGGGTGATGCCGGTGGAGTGGGGACAGGCGGCCGGCGGCTACGAGGTCGACGTGCAGATCACCGCCATCGATCGCAAGTGGCTGCTCAAGGACATCACCACGCTGATCGCACAGGAAGACGCCAACGTCATCGACATCAACAGCCAGATCGGGCGCGATGGCCGCCAGCAGCTGCGCCTGCGGCTGAAAGTGGCCGATTTCGGCCAGTTGTCCACGCTGCTGCGCAAGATCGATGCGATACCCGGCGTCGAGGAGGCCCGGCGTTCAGGCTGAACGATTACCCTGTGCCGGTGAATTCGCAGCCTCCTTCCAATCCACGCGATCGCCGGGCCCGCATCGAGCCGCGGCTGGACTGGCGGCATCTGCGATCGGCGGTGGATGATGCGCCGGCGTCGAAGTCTTCCGCGCAGCGGCCGGCAAAACGCCGGCTCCTCTGGAGCCTTGTTGGCGGCATGGCGATGCTGGCCATTGCGCTTGTCGCGCTACGTGAACCGCTGGCCGGATATCTGTGGCCCGATCCGCGTGTACAAGTGCTGCTGGAACAGGCGGAAGCGGCGTTGCGCAATGGCCAGTTGAACCGTGCGGACGGGCAGGGGGCGCGGCAGCTGTTCGAAGCCGCGCAGGCGCTGGACGGCGATCGCAGCGAGGCGCGTAGCGGGTTGGGGCGCGTGGCCGCCGCTGCCCTGCGGCAGTCGCAGCAGGCACTGGCGGCAGGCGATCTCGCGGAGGCGCGCGCGCAACTGCAACTGGCGCGGGATCTGCAGAGTCCCCGGCCACAGGCCGATCAAGTGGAGCAGGCGCTGCGGCGGCAGGAGGCCGCGCTGGCCGGCGTGGACGATCTGCTGCGCCAGGCGCAACTTGCCCATCAACAGGGCCGGCTGGAAGGTGATGACCAGTCGGCGTTGCCGCTCTACCAGCGCGTGCTCGCCTTGCAGCCTTCGCGCATCGAAGCGCTGGAAGGCCGCGAGGACGCGTTGGCGGATCTGCTGCAGCTCGCCCATCTGGCGCTGCGGCAAGGGCAGCTGGCCGGCACCGCCGCGATGCTGGAGCGCGCGCGCCAGTACGACAAGGGCCATGCCGATCTGCCGTCGCTGCAGTCGGACCTGACCGAAGCCATCGCGCGGCGCATCCGCCAGGCCGATCGCGATCTTCAACGCGGCCGTATCGACGCGGCCATTACCGCCTACCAGAGCGTGCTGGCCGCCGATCCTGCGCACGAGGCAGCGCTGCGCGGCCAAGAGCGCGTGGCGGCCGCGCATGCGCAACGCGCGACCCGCGCCGCGGCGGATTTCGATTTCGCCAAAGCCGATCGCGCGCTCGAACAGGCGCGCGAGTTGTCGCCGCAATCGGCGGCCGTCGCCGAAGCCCAGCGCCATATCGAGGTTTCCCGGCAAAGCCAGCGTCGCAGCACGGCCATCCTGCCTGTGGCCGAGCGCCAGCGCAGGGTGGACAGTGCACTGGCTGCCCTGCAGCAGGCGGCATCGCGCGGCGAATGGATCACGCCGCCGGGCGAAAGCGCCTACGATCATCTGCGCCGTGCGCAGTCGCTGGCACCGGACGATCCGCAGGTGCGACAGGCCGCGCAACGCCTGCAGGCCGCCGTGCAACGCTGCTTCGAGGAGGAACTGCATGGCAACCGCCTGCGCCGCTCGCAATCGTGCTTGCAGGCGTGGCAGACCCTGCAGCCAGGCCATGCGCAACTGGCCGATGCACGCCGCCGGATGGCGCAGAAGTGGATCGCCGTCGGCGACGAACGGCTCGGCGCCGGCGATGTCGCCTTCGCCTTGCAGGCGTTGCAGGAAGCGCAGCGTCTGGATCGCCGGGCACCGGGGGTGGAGGATTTTTCCGGTCGCGTGCGCAGCGCACGGCCCGGCGTGGATTAACGGCCGTTCCGGCCCGGCGCCAGGAATACTTGCCGCACGGTTTCTCTCGCGGCGTCGAGCGAGAAGTGCCGTTGGATGTTCTCCAGGCCATCGCGGGACAATCGCTGCCAGCGATCTTCGTCGCCATAGAGGGCGATGACCTCATCGGCGAAGGCCTTGGCATCGTCGGCCACCAGCACATCGACCCCATGGTTCAGATGCATGCCTTCGACCGCGCATGAAGTGGCCACGACGGGCTGTCCATAGGCCATGCTCAGGTTCACCTTGCCCTTGACGCCGGCGCCGAAACGCAGCGGCGCCACCGCGATCCGGCAGCCTTCCATGTAGGAAGCGATGTCCGCGACGTATCCATGGACGATCACCCCTTCCACTTGCGCGAGATCCTTTATCCCGCTGGGCGGATCGGATCCGATGCAATGGAACCGGATGCCGGGAAGCGAGCGTGCGATACGCGGAAACACCGATTCGACGAACCAGCGCACCGCATCCACATTGGGCGGATGCCGGAAGCCGCCCACGAACACCAGGTCGCGCCGATCCTGAAAAGGCAGCCCACCACCATGCGTTTCATGCAGGTTGGAGAGGATCTCGACCCGCTGTTCCGGCATTTCCCGCGCGAGCAAATCGCGTTCGACCGGACTGACCACCAAGGTGACGTCGCTTGCGCGGATCACGTCCTGCTCGCGCGTGCGCGTGTGCGATGCGGATCGATGCAGCATGCCATCGCCGGCCAGGTCGGCCGCGCGGCTTTCGCGCAGGTAGTGCAGGTCGACGGTGTCGAACACGATTCTCGCCTGCGGCGCATGCCGCTTTGCCAGAGCGAGGGTTTCTGCCGCCACGTAATGCCGGCACAGCATCACGGTGTCGAATCTGGCGCCATTCGCACGGAACCAGTACGGCAATGCCAATGCGAACGGCCGGTGCCAGACTTCGACGCCCCGCATTCGCATCAGCCGCGCAGCCTCGGCGTCATGGCGCAGATCCGCGGGGACGAACACTACATGCAGGCCTTCGTCGATCAGCAGCCGCATCAGGTTGATCAGTCGCAGCGAAGCCGAATCCCTGTCGGGCCGCGGCATGGACGCATCGACGATCAGCACCTGGCGCCGGCCGCGCGGCTGGTTGGCGGCCGAAGGCAAGCGCGACGGCGCGTCATGCTCGACAAGCGCCTGCTGCCAGCGCTGTGCGAACACGCCCTGGTTGCGCGACTGGTAAGACTTGATGCCCGATTGCGTGTCGGTACCGGATGTGGTGCCTTCATCGTGCACCACGCGCGAGAACGGCTGGTAGATCGTGCGCAGGCCGCGCTCGCGTACCGCGAAGGCCAGGTCGGTGTCTTCGTAGTAGGCGGGAGCGTAGCGGCGGTCGAAGCCGCCGATGCCGGCGAACAGTTCGCGCGGAATCGCCAACGCCGCGCCGGAGCAGTAGTCGGCATCGCGCACGCTGGCATAGCGCGGATCGTCGGGCGATTCGAAGCGGCCGTAGTTCCATGCGCTGCCATCGGCGAATACCACGCCGCCCGCTTCCTGCAGGCGTCCATCGGGATAGAGCAGCTGCGCGCCGACCAGCCCGGCCTGCGGATGCAACGTGAACGTATCGCACAGCGCGTCCAGCCAGCCGGGCTGCGGAATGGTGTCGTTGTTGAGGAAGATCAGCAGTTCGCCGCCGGCGATCGCGGCGCCATCGTTGCAGGCGGCGATGAATCCACCGTTGATGGCGCGGCGGTGATAGCGCAGTCCGGTTATCTGTGAAAGCCACGGGCCCGTCTGGTCGGTCGAGCCGTCGTCCACGACGATGATTTCGCATGGCGTCCTTGGCGGATGCGCCGCCAGCGCGCGCAGGCAGTCCAGCGTATGCCCGGCGTGGTTGAACACCGGGATGACGATACTGGCGATGGGGTCCTGCGCGGCAGGCACGTCGAAGGGCGCAAAGTCCTCCGCGGCCGGAAAGAAAAGGGAGCGCTCGCCGCAGGCCGGCTCGGAGCGACGCAACTGGAATTTCACCCGTTCCCACGTGCTGCGCCACCCGCGCGTCCGCAAACTGGACAGGCTGCGCCGGAACAGGCCCATCGCGCGATGGAACAGGAAGCGCGCATGGGACAGGAACGATCGCATGCCGTCGGAACTCCAGCTTAAGAGGCGGTGGCGGCGGCGTCCTTGGCGCAATACCTGCGTTAGACTCGCCGGAATTCCCATTGTCGCATCCCTGTGGCCCGCAACGACTACGACGACCCCGATCTGGACGAGTACGACGACGAGGACGATGCCGCACCCGCGTGGCGGCGCTACCTGCTCACTGCGGTGCTGGCGGCGGCGGGACTGGGACTGGGCTTCCTGATTCCCTACACGCTGTACCTCAATCACCAGGTCACCGAGCGTTTCGGCGAGTTGCGCTGGCAGATTCCCACCCGCGTGTACGCGCGACCGCTGCAGCTCGCACCGGGTTTGGCGATGGATGCCGGCACGCTGAAGACCGAACTGGACGCGGCCGCCTATCGCGAGGACGGCGGCGAGCAGCCCGGCACTTACCTGCGCGACGGCGGCCGATTCACCATCGCCAGCCGTGGCTATGTCGATGTCGACGGCCGGGTCGAACCGCGCCGCGTGCAGGTCGCCCTGTCCGGCGGTCGCGTGGCATCGGTGCGCGATCTGGCGCGCAAGCAGGACCTCAAGGTCGCGCGGCTGGATCCGGCGCGCATCGCCACGCTGTACGGACAGAAGCAGGAAGAGCGCCGGCTGGTGCGGCTGGAGGAAGTGCCGGAGTTGCTGGTGACGGGTTTGCAGGCGGTCGAGGATCGCGATTTCAGCCGCCATCACGGTATCGATGTCAGCGGCATCATGCGCGCGGTGTGGGTGGCGATCCGTTCGGGCGGGCAGACCCGGCAGGGCGCCAGTACGCTGACCCAGCAGCTGGCGCGCAGCGGCCTGCTCGGCATCGGCAAGGAAGTCACGCCGACGCGCAAATTCAACGAGATCCTCTATGCGCTGATCCTGGAGGCGCGCTACGACAAGCGCACGATCCTCGAGGCGTATTTCAACCAGGTCTACCTGGGCCAGCGCGGCAGCCAGGCCATCCATGGCGCATCGGCCGGCGCCGAGTTCTGGTTCGGCCGCGACCTGCGGTCGCTGACCACCGAGCAGACCGCGCTGCTGATCGGCATGGTCAAGGGTCCGTCGTACTACGACCCGCGCCGCAATCCCGAGCGCGCCAGGGAACGCCGCGACTTCGTGCTGGGCAAGCTGCACGAGAACGGCCTCATCGACGCAGCCGAACACAGCCGCGCGCGGGCCGCGCCGCTGGGCGTATCGAAGACGCCCGGCACCGCCGCGGCCAACCGCTTCCCGGCCTATGTCGATCTGGTCCGCCGGCAGCTGGCGCGCGACTATCCGGAAAGCGCGCTGCAGGGCGCCGGCCTGATCGTGCTGACCGGCATGTCGCCATCGGCGCAGGCCTATGCCGAAGGCGCGGTGACCGCCACGCTCAAGGCGCTGGAAAACAAGCGGCGCCCGCCGCTGCAGGCCGGGTTGGTGCTGACCGACGTGCACGATGGCGACGTGCTGGCGGTGGTCGGCGGCCGCAACGTGTCCGAGCACGGATTCAACCGCGCGGTCGAGGCGCAGCGTCCGGTCGGCTCGCTGCTCAAGCCGTTCGTCTATCTGCTCGCGCTGGCGCAGCCGGACACCCACTCGCTGGCCAGCTGGGTCGACGACTCGCCGGTGACCGTGCAACTCGGCAAGAACCGCCGCTGGACGCCGGGCAATTCCGATGGCCGCAGCCATGGCACGGTCCGGCTGGTCGATGCGCTGGCGCATTCCTACAACCAGGCCACCGTGCGCATCGGCATGAAGGTGGATCCGGAGCGGTTGACCGATCTGCTGCGGGTGCTGGCCGGGTTCAGGACCGATCCCAATCCGGCGCTGATCCTCGGCGCTACCGATCAGAGCCCGTACGCGATGGCGCAGCTGTACCAGTTCCTCGCGTCCGGCGGCGAAATCCAGCCGCTGCATGCAGTGCGCGGCGTGCTGGACCCGGACGGCAAGCTGCTCAAGCGCTACGACAAGGCGCCGGCGCCGGCGCAGGAAGGCGACTCCATCGCCGCCAACCTCATCAGCATCGCCCTGCAGCAGGTGGTCACCAGCGGCACCGGCCGCCAGCTGCTCGGCGACGGTCTGGGCCGGCTGCAGTCGGCCGGCAAGACCGGCACCAGCAACGACGGCCGCGACAGCTGGTATGCCGGCTATACCGGCGATCACCTGGCAGTGGTGTGGGTGGGCAACGACCAGAACGAGCAGACCGGCTTGTACGGCGCGACCGGCGCGATGCGGGTATGGTCGGGCATCTTCGCGCGGCTGCCGAGCGCGCCGCTGAAGGTCCCGGGCAAGGGCCTGGACTGGCAGTGGATGGTCGGCGACAACGCCACCGATCCCAGCTGTCCGGGTGCGCGCCAGCTGCCGTTCGTGGCAGGCTTCGCGCCGGGCTACCGTCCGTGCATCATCGAGGCCCCGGCCGAGGAGGCGTCTTCCGGCGGCTGGCGCAGCTGGTTCGGTCTGGATCGCAAGGACGAAGCGCCGCCCGAGCCCACGCCCACCCCATGAGAAACATCGAAATGCGCCCTCTGGTCTTTATCGCCTTGTCGTTGCTGCTGTCGGCCTGCGCCGGCAGTTCCGCGCCCCTCGCGCCGCAGCCGGCGCGCCCGGTCGTGCCACCTGAGCAGCGCATGGCGGCGGTCGAAGCCGCCGCAGGACAGGACGATCGCGAACTCAGCGTGCAGCCGCTGCGCGACCCGCAGGTCGAGGATCTGCGGCAGACCGCCGAACGGGCGCGCGCCGCGCGCGACTATGCGCGCGCCGGCGAAGCGCTGAACCAGGCGCTGATGATCGTCGCCGAGGATCCTGCCGTGCTGCAGGAGCGCGCCGAAATCGCCCTGCTGCAGGGCGACTACGAACGCGCCGAGACGTTGGCCCGTCGCGCCTATGGCCTGGGCTCGCACACCGGCCCGCTGTGCCGCCGCCACTGGGCGGTCATCGAACAGTCGCAGCTGGCGCGCGGCGGCGAGCAGAACGCCGCGTCGGCGCGCGCGCAGATGGCCAACTGCACGGTGCCCGGCATCGAACGGTACTGAGCGGGCGATGAAGTCGGCGATAGCCATCGCAGGCGGGGAACTGCCGGCCGTCCGCGCGTGGCCGGCGACGTCGATGCGCGGCCGCTACCGGTCTTCAGAACCATGGCCTGATCCATGTCGTCGCTAGCCCATGCCAGCCGCGCGGCGCTGAGCGAAGGCGGCGCGCTGGCCGATCGCCTGGATGCGTTCGCCCCGCGCCCCGCGCAGCAGCGCCTGACCATGGCCATCGCCGAGGCGGTCGAGCAGCGCGACGTGCTGCTGGCCGAGGCCGGCACGGGCACCGGCAAGACCTATGCCTACCTGGTGCCGGCGCTGCTGTCGGGCGCCAAGACCATCATCTCCACCGGCACGCGCGCGCTGCAGGATCAGCTCTACCATCGCGATCTGCCGCACGTGCGCGATGCGCTTGGCGTGGGCCTGAAATCGGCGCTGCTCAAGGGACGCGCCAACTACCTGTGCCGCTACCGGCTGCAGCAGGCGCGCGGCGAGCCGCGCTTCACCACCCGCGAGCAGATCGATCAGTTCCAGCGCATCGTCGCCTGGAGCGGGCGCACCCAGTTCGGCGACATGGCCGAGCTGGCCGCACTGCCGGAAGATTCGCCGCTGCTGCCGATGGTCACCTCGACCGTGGACAACTGCCTGGGCAGCGAGTGTCCCTATTGGGAGGAGTGCTTCGTCGTGCAGGCGCGCCAGCGCGCGCAGGCCGCCGACGTCGTCGTGGTCAACCACCACCTGCTGCTGGCGGATCTGGCGCTCAAGCAGGAAGGCTTCGGCGAGATCCTGCCCGGCGCGCAGACCTTCGTCATCGACGAGGCCCACCAGCTGCCGGAACTGGCCGCGAACTTCTTCGGCGAAGGCTTCGGCATGCGCCCGCTGCAGGAACTGGCGCGCGATTGCCTGGGCGAGAGCCGCGAGGTCAGCGGCGCGCTGGCCGGCCTGCAGGCGCCGGTGCAGGCGGTTGAGCAGGCGCTGCGCGAACTGCGCGCGGCGATGGAAGGCCTGCCGGTGCGCGGCACCCGCGATCGCGCGCTGTCGCAATCCATCGTCCACGACGGTTTCGACACGCTGCTGGCGACACTGGCGCAGCTTCACCAGGCACTGGTGCCGCTGGCCGACGCGTCGCCGGGCCTGGATGCCTGCGCTGCGCGCGCGCAGGACTTCGTCTCGCGGCTGTCGCGCTGGCTCGGCGAGGACCTGCCGATTCCGGGCTTCGACGACGAACCGCCGCCGCAGGACGGCGACGTGTTCTGGTACGAGCTGAGCGTGCGCGGCTTCCGCTGCCAGCGCACGCCGCTGGATGTGTCCGGGCCGCTGCGCGAGCACCGCCAGCGCTCGCAGGCGGCCTGGATCTTCACCTCGGCGACGCTGGCGGTCGGCGGCGACTTCGATCACCTCGCGCTGCGGCTGGGCCTGGACGATCCGCAGACGCTGCTGCAGCCCAGCCCGTTCGACTGGCCGCGCCAGGCGTTGTGCTACCTGCCGGCCGGTCTGCCCGAACCCAACGCGCGCGGCTACGGCACCGCGTTGATCGCCACGCTGTGGCCGGTGCTGGAAGCCTCGCAGGGACGCGCATTCCTGCTGTTCGCCTCGCACCGCGCGCTGCGCGAGGCGGCCGAAACGCTGCGCGATGGCCCGTGGCCGTTGTTCGTGCAGGGCGAGGCGCCGCGCGCGACGCTGCTGCAGCGTTTCCGCGATTCGGGCAACGGCGTGCTGCTGGGCGCGGCGAGCTTTCGCGAGGGCGTGGACGTGGTCGGCGATGCGCTCAGCGTGGTGGTGATCGACAAGCTGCCGTTCGCCGCGCCGGACGATCCGGTGTTCGAGGCGCGGCTGGACGCGATCCGCCGCAGCGGCGGCAATCCGTTCCGCGACGAGCAGCTGCCGCAGGCGGTCATCGCGCTCAAGCAGGGCGTGGGCCGGCTGATCCGCAGCGAGTCCGACCGCGGCGTGCTGGTGCTGTGCGATCCGCGCCTGACCGGCAAGTCCTATGGACGGGTGTTCCTCGATTCGCTGCCGCCGTTCGCGCGCACGCGCCGGGTGGAGGATGTGCAGGCGTTCTTTGCGGCAGAATCGGCGCAGGTTCCCTCGGAGCAGCTGTCATGACAGCGCAGAAACCACGCGTGCACGGCCTGGGCGGCGTGTTCTTCAAGGCCGACGATCCGCAGCGGCTGTCGGCCTGGTATGCGCGCCACCTCGGCCTGGACGTGCAGGCCTGGGGCGGGGCGGTACTGAACTGGAAGCGCGCCGACGACGGTACCGATGCCTGCACGGTGTGGTCGCCGTTCAAGGCCGACACCGAGTATTTCCAGCCCAGCGACAAACCATACATGTTCAATTTCCGCGTCGACGATCTGCACGGCACGCTGGCCGCGCTGCGCGCCGAGGGCTGCCAGGTGCTGGATCGCCGGGAAGACGGCGAGCAGGGCAGCTTCGGCTATGTCGTCGATCCGGAAGGCGGCTTGATCGAGCTGTGGCAGCCGCCCGGCGAAGCCGCTCCGGCCGCATGAAGATCCTGGCCTTCGAAACCGCCACCGAGGCCTGCTCGGTGGCGTTGTACCTGGACGGCGAGGTGCGCGAGCGCCACGAAGTCGCCCCGCGCCGGCATGCCGAACTCGCATTGCCGTGGGCGGAGGCATTGCTTGCCGACGCCGGCATCGGCAAGCGCCAGCTCGACGCCATCGCCATTGGCCGCGGCCCGGGCGCGTTCACCGGCGTGCGCCTGGCCATTGCACTGGCGCAGGGTATCGCGCTGGCGCTGGATCTGCCGATCGTGCCGGTGTCGACGCTGAAGGCGCTGGCGGCCGCCGTTTCGCCTGTTCGTTCCGGCGATGGCCGGGAAGGACAGCCCGGCCTGCCGGCGGTCGCCGGCGAGGCCTGCGCGCTGATCGCAGCGGCCAGCGCCGGAGATGGCGACCGCGTCCTCGCCGCCATCGATGCGCGCATGGGCGAGATCTACGTGGCCGCGTTCGCGCGCGAAGGAAAAATCCTGCGCGCGCTGTCGGACGAAATCGTCATCGCGCCGCAGGATTACGCGCTGCCGGACGGCGAACTGCGCTGGCATGGCGTCGGCACCGGTTTCGCCGCGGCCGATGGCCTGCTGGCGCAGCGGCTCGGCCCGTCGCTGTTGTCGGTGCAGCCGCAGGCGCTGCCGCGCGCGGCCGACACCGCCCGGCTGGCCGCTGTCGCATTCAAGGCTGGCGAAGCGGTGTCGCCGGAAAGCGTCCAGCCGGCCTACCTGCGCAACAACGTCGCACTGACGCTGCAGGAGCAACAGGCCCAGCGCGCCGCGCGCGGCTGAGTCGGGTGTGGGAGCGACGCGAGTCGCGACGGAACGTGGCAGGGTGCTGTCGAGACTCGCGTCGCTCCCGCGCGAGACAACGCCATCGAACGTTCGCCGCCATGCCGGCCCGGCGCACCTGCATTCGCCGTGCGTTCGCATCGCCGTGTGCTTTGCGGAGGGGGATATCGCGCCGCGCGCCGGCGGCGCCAGCGCCAACAGCCCTATTCGTCGCGCACTTCGCCGCCCGGCAGGAAGTTCCACGTGCGGGTGACGTGCAGGATGTCGACGTTCTCGTCGGTCTGCGGCAATGGCGGGAAAGGCTCGGCCAGCTGGACGATGCGCAGCGCGGTCGAATCGAGCAGCGGGATGCCGCTGGAGCGGATGATGCGGGTCTGCTCGACGCTGCCGTCGCGGCGCACCGCCACGCTGATCACCAATTGCCCGGCCAGCCGCTTGCGGCGCGCCTCGTCGGGATAGTTGAGGTTGCCGATGCGTTCGGCGCGATCGACCCAGGCGCGCAGGTAGTTGGCGTAGGCGTACTCGCGCGTGCTGGCCGAGACGAACTTGCGCTTGGGCCGCTTGGCGTACAACTCCGAGCGCAGGTGGATTTCCGCCGCCAGCCGCGCCATCTCGGCATCGCGCTGGATCTTCTGATCGCCCCGGGGCAGTTCGGGCGTGTCCGGTTGCGGGCGCGCCTCCGGCGGCGGCACCGCATCCTCGCCGCGCTGGCTGGCGATGACGCGGGTCTCCGGCGGCGGCGCCGCATCGGGCGACTGCGCGCGCAGCGGTTGCGGCGCCAGTCCGGTCTGGGTCTGCGGAATCCAGCCGGCCTGGCTGTCGCGCGGGCGCTGCGCCTTGTCGTGATCGCCGCCGCCCTGCTGGCTGGCGGCGGCCAGGAAGTCGGCTTCCTTCGGCGTCAGCGGCGTCTGCGTCTGGCTGAGGATGACGTCCAGCGTCGGCACCACCGGCGCGGCGTCGTCCAGCGCGAAGCCCAGTCCCAGCACGACCATGCCGTGCAGGATCAGCGACAGCGCCAGCGTCGCGCCGAGGCGCTCGTTCTCCCCGACGCGCGGGGGCAGGACCGCCGCGCTCATCTCAGCCGCCCAGCTTGCGCTCGATCGCGTCGAACAGCTGGCCGGCGATGTTCAGGCCGAACTGCGCGTCCAGTTCGCGCGCGCAGGTCGGGCTGGTGACGTTGACCTCCGTCAAGTAGTCGCCGATCACGTCCAGGCCGACGAACAGCATGCCGCGCCGCTTCATCTCAGGGCCGACCTGGGCGGCGATCCAGCGATCCCGATCGCTCAGCGGACGGCCTTCGCCGCGGCCGCCGGCGGCCAGGTTGCCGCGGAACTCGTCGCCCTGCGGAATGCGCGCCAGCGTGTAGTCGACCGGCTCGCCATCGACCAGCAGGATGCGCTTGTCGCCGTCCCTGATGCCGGGGATGAAGCGCTGGGCCAGCGTCAGCCGGCCGGCGCCGATCAGCGTCTCGAGGATGACGTTGGTATTGGGATCGCCGGCCTTGACCCGGAAGATCGATCGCCCGCCCATGCCGTCCAGCGGCTTGAGCACTGCTTCGCCGTGTTCGGCGACGAACGCCTTCAGCGCCGCCGCGTCGCGGCTGACCAGGGTCGGCGGGCAGCATTGCGGGAACAGCAGCGCGGCCAGCTTCTCGTTGTAGTCGCGCAGCCCCTGCGGGTCGTTGACGACCAGCGCGCCGGCGGCCTGCGACATGCCGAGGATGTGGGTGTCGTAGAGGTATTCGGCATCGACCGGCGGGTCCTTGCGCATCAGTACCGCCTGGCCCGGGCCGAAGGCCAGTTCGGCCGGCTCGCCCAGGTCGAACCAGTCCGCCTTGTCGTCCCGCACCGTCAGCGGCGCCACCGTCGCCAGCGGGCGCCCTTCGCGCACCGACAGTCCGCCGGACAGCACGTAGTGCAGCCGGTGGCCGCGCCGCTGGGCTTCCAGCAGCATGGCGAAAGTGGTGTCCTTGGCGATCTTGATGGACCCGATCGGGTCCATGACGACGACGACATCGACGGGCATGGGGCAGGCGTCAGCGGGCAGGGCGGTGATGGTATCAGGGCAGCCCTGACAGGCCCGAATCGAGACGCCGGTCATATTGCGACGGCGTTCGCATCGCGGCATTCAGCTTGGGGCGATCCGCGGCCGTGGCTTGACAGTGTGCGGCCGTGCTGGGATATAAGTACTCTCGCAGCGGGGCCGACTCATCAAAGAACCACCGCGCGCACGGGGAAAACAAAGTAATGACGCAGAACGAAGGCCAGGCCGGCGGACTCAACGGCCTCCGGGTCATGGTGATCGATGATTCGAAAACCATCCGCCGCACCGCGGAGACCCTGCTAAAACGCGAAGGGTGCGAGGTGGTCACCGCGACGGACGGCTTCGAGGCCCTGGCCAAGATCGCCGACCAGCAGCCGCAGATCATCTTCGTGGACATCATGATGCCGCGTCTGGACGGCTATCAGACCTGTGCGCTCATCAAGAACAACCAGGTGTACAAGTCGACCCCGGTGATCATGCTCTCGTCCAAGGATGGGCTGTTCGACAAGGCTCGCGGACGCATCGTCGGTTCGGAGCAGTACCTGACCAAACCGTTCACCCGCGAGGAATTGCTCGACGCCATCCGCGCGCACGTCAGTACCTGAACCGGACACACCTTATGTCAACCATTCCCATAACGCGCACGGGGGGCGGGGAATGATCCGCACACCATTCGACATTCTGGCCGAGTACGAGCGGCGCAGCCTGGCCCATGCGGTCGTGCTGCCCGCACGCGAAATCGCGCCCGATCAATACCGCGGGGTCGGCTATCGCGTCGGCCAGCGCCGGCTCGTCTCCAACTTCGGCGACGTGGTCGAAATCGTCCAGCTGCCGCCGATGACGCCGGTGCCGGGCGCGCAGCCGTGGCTGCTGGGCATCGGCAACCTGCGCGGCAACCTGTTCCCGGTGGTCGATCTCAAGCAGTTCCTCGAAGGCGAGCGCACCGTGCTGCACGAGGGCCAGCGCGTGCTGGTCATGCGCCAGGCCGGCGGCGACGTCGCGCTGACCATCGACGAGCTGTACGGCCAGCGCAGCTTCCACGAGTCGCAGCGGGTCGAACCGGGCGAACTGACCGAGGGGCGATACGGCCATTTCATCGACCGGGCTTTCCATGGCGACGATCACGATTGGGGCGTGTTCGCGCTTTCCTTGCTGGCGCGTACGCCAGAGTTCCGACAGGCCGCGCTCTGACGCGGTTGACTTGAATAATTCCAGGGGTTGAAACGATGAGCACTGCCACGGATTCTCCAGCCGCCAGCAAACTGGGAGGTTTCAGCACCAGCTTCTGGCTGATCCTGCTGGCCCTGTCGGTGCTGGCCTTCGGCGCCAATACCGGCGTCGCCACGTGGCAGGGCAGCCGCCTTTCCGGCGCCAGCACCGGCGCATCGGACATGCGCGTGCTGTCGCAGCAGGTGTCCAACCTGGGCCGCGAGGCGGTCGCCGGCAACGCCGAGGCCTTCAAGTCGTTCAAGGACACCAAGCAGCAGATCGACACCACCATCAACGAACTGGGCAGCCGTTTCGGCACCGAGGGCGCGATCGCCGGTCCGCTGGCGCAGCTGACCGCGACGTGGACGCCGCTGCGGCAGAACGCCGATCAGATCCTGGCTTCCGAGGCCGCGGTGCTGGCGCTGGCCGGCAATGCCGACCGCTTCGCCACCCAGGTGCCGCAGCTGCAGGCGCAGCTCAACGAGGTGGTGCGCGCGATGTCTGCGTCGGGCGCGCCGTCCTCGCAGATATACAGCGCGCTGCAGCAGGTCGTGCTGGCCGGCACGATGGCCCGCCGGGTGACCGAAATCCGCGCCGGCGGCGCCGGTGCCTCGACCGCAGGCGACGCGCTGGCGCGCGACTCGGTGCTGTTCGGCCAGGTCCTGGCCGGCCTGCGCGAAGGCAATGCCGATCTCGGCATTGCCCCGGTGCGCAACCCCGGCGCGCTGACCGCCCTGGAGCAGTCGCAGGGGCTGTGGGAAGCGATGAAGAAGGATCTGGACGCGATCCTAGCCAGCTCGCGCAACCTGTTCGCCGCGCAGTCGGCGGCTGCGGCGCTGTCCAACGGTTCGGCCAAGCTGCTGGACGACTCCAGTCGGCTGTTCCAGGCGTTCTCGGCGTTCGGTTCGGTGCGCGATACGCGCCTGTTCCCGAATTTCTGGATCTCGGTGGCCTCCGGCGCGCTGCTGCTGGTGTCCATCGCCGGCCTGCTGTTCAGCCTGTACCGCAGCCGCCAGCGCGAGCAGGAAATCCGCTACCAGACCCAGGTCGAGTTCAACAGCCGCAACCAGCAGGCGATCATGCGGTTGCTGGACGAAATCAGTTCGCTGGGCGAAGGCGACCTGACCGTGAAGGCCTCGGTGACCGAGGACATGACCGGCGCCATCGCCGACGCCATCAACTACGCGGTCGACGAGCTGCGCAACCTGGTGACCACCATCAACGACACCTCGGTGCAGGTGGCGGCCTCGACCCAGGAAACCCAGGCCACCGCGCTGCAGCTGGCCGAAGCGGCCGGCCACCAGTCCGACCAGATCGCCACCGCCTCCGAGCGCATCGGCGAAATCGCCACCAGCATCGACCAGGTGTCGCGCAACTCGACCGAGTCGGCCGAAGTGGCGCAGCGCTCGGTGCAGATCGCCACCGAGGGCGCCGGCGTGGTGCGTGAGACGATCCGCGGCATGGATCAAATCCGCGACCAGATCCAGGAAACCTCCAAGCGCATCAAGCGGCTGGGCGAGTCGTCGCAGGAAATCGGATCGGTGGTGGAACTGATCAACGACATTTCCGAGCAGACCAACATCCTGGCGCTCAACGCGGCCGTGCAGGCGGCTTCGGCGGGCGAGGCCGGCCGCGGTTTCGCGGTCGTGGCCGACGAAGTGCAACGATTGGCCGAACGCACCTCCGGCGCGACGCGCCGCATCGAATCGCTGGTGCAGACCATTCAGGCCGATACCAACGAGGCGGTCAGCTCGATGGAGCAGACCACCGCCGAAGTGGTGTCGGGCGCGCGCCTGGCCGAGGACGCCGGCACCGCGCTGGGCGAGATCGAGCGCGTGTCGCATGCGCTCAACGACCTCATCAAGAACATTTCCGGCGCGGCGCAGCAGCAGTCGGCGGCGGCCTCCGATATCACCCAGACAATGGGCGTGATCCGGCAGATCACCTCGCAGACGTCGTTGGGCGCCGGACAGACCGCCGAGTCCATCGGACACCTGGCACAGCTGGCGGCGGATCTGCGCCGCTCGGTGGCCGACTTCAAGCTGCCGGGCTGAGGACGAGAATAGCGATGGAACTTCTACTAATCCCGCAGCGGCGCGACGCGGCGAATGTCCCCGCCGGGGTGCGCCGATGAGTGCCCTGCGCGAAGCGATGAGCCACGCCGTGCTCGGCTGGGTCAAGCCCGAGCTCGACGAGACGCTGCGCCAGGTGCGCGAGCAGCTCGAGGCGTTCGGCGAGGATCCCACCGACACCAGCCGGATGCGTTTTTGCGCGGGCTACCTGCACCAAGTGCAGGGCACGCTGCGCATGGTCGAGTTGTATGCCCCGGCCATGGTGGCCGAGGAACTGGAACTGCTGGCGCAGGCGCTGCAGGTCGGCAAGGCGCTGGATCGCGACGAGGCCTGCGCGGTGCTGATGCGCGGCGCGGTGCTGCTGCCGGACTATCTGGAACGCCTGCAGGACGGCCATCGCGACATCCCGATCGTGCTGTTGCCGCTGCTCAACGAGATCCGCGCCGCGCGCGGTGCGGCCGGGCTGAACGAAAGTATGCTGTTCCCGCCGGGCATGCAGGACGATGCGCCTGCGCCCAGCGAGGAGGAAATCGATCACGCGCGCGGCAGCCTGAGCGGCCGTAACCGCGAACTGCTCGACACCGTCGGCAACGCGGTCAAGGAAGAACTGATGCGGGTCAAGGATGCACTGGACCTGCATCTGCGCACCAGCGAACCGGCCGCATCGCTGCAGAACCAGGTCGACGAGCTCGGCAACGTCGCCGACACGCTCGGCATGATGGGCCTGGGCGTGGCGCGCGATGTCGTGCAGCAGCAGCGCGACGCGCTGCGCTCGGTCGTCGACGGCAGCCGCCCCGCCGACGAGGGCACGCTGCTGGATATCGCCGGCGCGCTGCTCTACGTCGATGCCTCGCTGGACGATCAGGTCGCCCGCCTGGGCCACCCGTCCGGCGGCAAGGGCGACGACACCGCCGCCGTCGATGCGCAGCGCACCGTCGAGGTGCTGGCGCAGGAGGCGATCATCAACTTCGCGCTGGCGCGCGAGCGTTTCGTCGCCTTCATCGAAACCAACTGGGACCATGCCGAACTCAAGGACGTGCCGCGCCTGCTGGAGGAAGTCTCCGGTGCGCTGCGCATCCTCGATCTCGGCCAGGCCGCCGACTACCTGATCGGCGTGCGCCGCTATGTCGGTACCGAACTCATCGACAAGCGCCGCGTGCCCGGCGGCCAGCAGCTGGATACGCTGGCCGATGCGATGGCCAGCCTGGAGTACTACCTGGAGGCGCTGCGCGAGCGCCGTCCCAACCGCGAGGAGATCCTCGAGATCACCCGCACCAGCCTGGAGAACCTGCGCTACTGGCCGCTGCCCGACGAAAACGCGCAGGCAGCACCGGTACCGGTCGCCGTCGCCGCGCCTGCGGCGACCGTGGCCGACGTGCCCGTGGTTGCCGAAACCGAGGCGGTCGCGGTCACCGAAGCGCCCGCGTCCGATTTCGACACTTTCGCGTCGGCGACGGCATCCGACGACACGGTCGTATCGTCCGATCGGAGCTTCAGCTTCGATCCGGTCAACTTTGAGGAAGACGGCAACGCCGAAGTGCCGACGACGATCGCGCCGATCAATTTCGGCGACGAGATCGAATCGCCCTCCGTCGAAACCGAGCAAGAAGCCGCGCCGGTATTCCAGGAGCCCGCCGTAGTCGCTGCGGTGGCGCCTGCGCCTCCGCCGGCGGCCGCGCCTGCACCGACCGTCGTAGGCGCCGTGCCCGGTGGTTTCGACAGCGATGCCGGCGATATCGACGACGAAATCCGCGAGGTGTTCCTCGAGGAATTCGACGAGGAAATCGTCAACCTGCGCGAGTTGCTGCCTGGCTGGCGCGCCGTGCCGGACGACCTGGAGCGCCTGCGCTCGATCCGCCGCGTCTTCCACACGCTCAAGGGCAGCGGCCGCCTGGTCGGCGCGCGTGTGCTCGGCGAGTTCAGCTGGAAGATCGAGAACATGCTCAACCGCGTGCTCGATCGCACCCGGCCATCCAGCGATGCGGTGGTCGCGTTGCTGCAGCAGGCCTGCGACACGTTGCCGCAGCTCAACGCCGCGTTGCGTGGCCGCGACGAACTGACCGCGGACATCGAGGGCCTGAAGGCCATCGCCGACCGGGTCTCCGCCGGTGAAGACGTCTACTACACCGCCGAAACGGTCGCGCAGCCGGTGCCCGAAGCGCCGCAGGCGCCGGTCGCCGAGGCCGAGCCGGTCGCGTTCGTCAACGCGCCGGCCGTGGTCGAGGAGGAAGGCACGCCGGCATCGGTCGATGCGGTGCTGCGCGAAATCCTCGAAGTCGAAATCGATAACCACCTCGACACCGTCGACGCGTGGCTGCAGCGCGCGCAGGCAGAACCGGTAGCGGTGGACGAGAAGTTGCTGCGCGCCCTGCACACGATGAACGGCGCGCTGGCGATGGCCGACGTACCGGAAATCACCGGCGTCACCCAGCCGGCCGAACAGTACGTCAAGCGCATGCTCGCTTCCGGGCATACGCCGGATCGCGAAGGCGTGACCGCGCTGGCCGATACCGCGCAGGCCATCCGCCGCAGCGTCGCCGCCTTGCAGGCGCCGTCGCCGCGCATCCCGGCATTCGCCGCGCTGGCGGCGCAGCTGCATGCGCTGCGCGACAGCCTGCCCGACGCCAGGCCGGTCCTCGTCGAGATCGTCGATGACACCGCACAGAGCAGCTATCCGCTGACGTCGCCGTTCGCGGGCGAGCCGCCGATGCCGGAACTCAAGGCGCACGACCTGTCCGCCTATATCGATCGTCCTGAAGAAACGGCCGTGGCCGGGCCGTACGAATCGACGTCCGATATCGGCACCGAATCGCACGACGCAGCCGCGCCCGCCGAGGAAACCGCGCCCGGGATTTCCGCGGAAGCGGAAACCGAAGAAACCGTCGAGGCGGCGGACGTGCCGGCGCCGGTGGCAGAAGAGGCCGTTGCGCAGGAAGCTGCGGCCAATAGCGGCGTGACCTATTTCGATGTCGTCTACACCATCGGTCCGCGCCATCGCGATGTCGCGGTTGCCAGCCCAGGAGCGGCGGAAGAGGTTGCACCCGTCGCGGAAGAAGCCACCTCCGATGTCGCCGCCGACGAAACCGAGCGGACTGCCGATGCTGAGGCCGGCGATACGATCGAGGCCGAGGAACTGACCGCCGAGGCGCCGCTGTCGGCGGACACGCCGGAGGATGCGCCGGTAAGCGCGGCGGCCGACGAAGAGACTCTGTCGCAACCGGAAACCACGCCGGAAGACCCGCTGATCGAACTGTCGCTCGATGGCGGCGGGATCGAAGACGAAGCACCGGCGCTGGAAGAGAACGGGATCGAAGCCGGACTGTCGCTGGAAGAGGATGCCGATGGCGAAGAACCGGCTATCGAAGACGAAGCACTGGCGATCGAAACGGATCCGGCCGCATCGGTCGAGGAAGTCGCCCCCGGCGATCTGAGCGGAAGCATCGAGACTTCCGCAGAACCGATCGCGGTCGCCGATGAGCCGGCGCCGGAATACATCGAAACCGCTGAAACGGCGGAAGCCGCTGACACCGTCGAAGCTGGTTCCGGCGAGGAAGCCGTATCCGAGCTCGGCGAAGAAGCGTCCGCGGTCGCGATCGAGGCCGCGGAAGAAGCGGCCGAAGCGCCGGCCGGAACCGGCATCGAAAGCGGCATGGCCGAAGCGTCGAACGACGAATACGCCGCCGATGCGATCGAGCCGGCCGAAATCGATATCTCTGGAGCCGACGCTTCCGAAGCCGAGCCCGAGCCGTTGTCCGACGCGCCGGCGGAAGCGCCGGCAGCCGTCATCGAAACGCCTGCCGATATCGGAAGCGAGCTCGAAGCCGAGCCTGCAACCGAGATCGATGCTGACGTTGAGGCAGAAGCCGAGACAGAAGCCGAAACCGAAACCGAAACCGTGCTGGAAGACCAGCCCGACGGCGAAGCGCTCGATGTCACCGGCCTGGATCTGGATCTGGTCGACATCTTCGTCGAGGAAGGCAACGACCTGCTCGACCACTCCGACGGCCAGGTCGCCAAGCTGCGCGAGGCGCCGGACGATCGTTCGTTCGTCAGCAGCCTGCAGCGCGATCTGCATACGCTCAAGGGCGGCGCGCGCATGGCCGGCATCCATGCCATCGGCGATCTGGGCCACGCGATCGAGTCGATGCTCGAGTCGATCGCCGCCAACCGCACCGAACTGGACGTCAAGGGCATCCAGCTGCTGGAGCGCGGCTTCGACGAACTGCACGGCATGGTCAAGCGCGTCAGCAATCGCCGCGCGGTGCACAAGCAGGATCAGCTGATCGCGCAGTTCAACGCGCATGCGCGCGGCATCGAGTTGCCGGCCGAACAGCCGGCCGATGCCGCGGACGAGGCTGCGCCGGCGGTCGTGCTGGCGCCGTTGTCGGCACCGGTGGAAACCGAGTTCGTCCAGGACGACGAGTTCTTCCCCAAGGTCCAGCACGAGCAGGTACGCGTGCGCGCCGAACTGCTCGACCGGCTGGTCAACCACGCCGGCGAGGTGGCCATCTACCGCGCCCGCCTGGAGCAGCAGCTGGGCGCGTTCCGTGGCGCGATGGCCGAGCTGGATCGCACCAACATCCGTCTGCACGACCAGTTGCGCCGCCTGGATCTGGAAACCGAGGCGCAGATCGTCGCCCGCTACCAGCGCGAGCACGAAAAGCAGGATCCGACGTTCGATCCGCTCGAGCTGGACCGCTTCTCCACGCTGCAGCAGCTCAGCCGCGCGCTGGCCGAATCGGCGGCCGACATCTCCGGCCTGCAGGGCGTGCTGGACGATCTGTCGCGCCAGTACGACATCCTGCTGCAGCAGCAGTCGCGCGTGAGTTCGGAGCTGCAGGACGGCCTGATGCGCGCGCGCATGGTGCCGTTCGAAGGCATCGTCCCGCGCCTGCGCCGCGTGCTGCGCCAAGCCGCGCAGGACACCGGCAAGCAGGCGCGCCTGGTGCTGGAAGGCACGCATGGCGAAATGGACCGCAGCGTGCTGGAACGCATGACCGCGCCGCTGGAGCACCTGCTGCGCAACTCCATCGCCCACGGCCTGGAGACGCCCGAGGCGCGCCGCGCCGCCGGCAAGCCGGAGGAAGGCACGGTGCGCGTGGTGCTGCGCCGCGAAGGCTCGGAAATGGTGCTGCTGGTGTCCGACGACGGCGCCGGCCTCAACCGCGACGCGATCCGCCGCCGCGCCGAACAACGCGGCCTGCTGCAACCGGGCATCGCGTTGTCCGACATCGATCTGGAGCGCCTGATCCTGGAGCCGGGCTTCAGCACTTCCGACAGCGTCAGCCAACTGTCCGGACGCGGCGTCGGCATGGACGTGGTCTACAACGAAGTGCGCCAGCTCGGCGGCTCGCTGGAAATCGACTCGCGGCCGCAGCAAGGGGCGACCTTCACGCTGCGCCTGCCGCAGACGCTGGCGGTCACCCAGGCGGTATTCGTGCAGATCGGCGAGACGCAGTTCTCGGTGCCGGTGGCGGCGGTCAGCGGCATCGGCCGCATCGGCCGCGAGCGCTTCGAAGCCGGCACCGGCGCCTACCACTACGCGGGCGAGGACTACACGCTGTACAACCTCGGCACGCTGGTCGGCCATGCGCCGGCCCGCGCCGAAGGCCAGCCGCAGGTGCCGCTGCTGCTGGTGCGCGCCGGCGAACTGCGCGCGGCGGTGGCGGTGGACCAGGTACTGGGCAACCGCGAAATCGTGGTCAAGGCGGTCGGCCCGCAGATCGCATCGCTTCCCGGCATCTACGGCGCGACCATCACCGGCGACGGCAGCGTGGTGGTCATCCTGGACGTCGCACCGCTGGTGCGCCGCCACCTGGCCCAGCCGGAGCAGCCGGCCAGCCCGGCGCAGACGATCGAAACGCGTCGCGTGCCGCAGGTGATGGTGGTCGACGACTCGTTGACGATGCGCAAGGTCACCGGCCGCGTGCTGGAGCGCCACAACTTCGAGGTCGTCACCGCGCGCGACGGCATCGAGGCGCTGGAGCGTCTGGAGGAAACCGTGCCCGACCTGATGCTGCTGGACATCGAGATGCCGCGCATGGATGGCTACGAGCTGGCCACGGCCATGAAGGCCGATATCCGTTTCAAGGATGTGCCCATCGTGATGATCACCTCGCGTACCGGCGACAAGCATCGCCAGCGCGCGTTCGACATCGGCGTGCAGCGCTACATGGGCAAGCCGTACCAGGAGCTGGATCTGATGCGAAACGTTTACGACCTGCTGGGGATCGCCCGTGCCCGTGAATGAGTCCAAACGTGTGGCGCTGCTGGCCCGCGCAGGACGCGCGCGCGAGCAGCTGAGGGTGGCGTTGCACGAAGCCAACGCCGACATCGTGCTCGAGGACGATCCCAACGCGATCGATGTCCAGACCCTGGGCGATGCCGCGCCGCAGGTCGTGCTGGTGGCGCTGGAACCGGCCATCGAGGACGCCTTGGGCAGTCTGGATGCGGTGCTGCACGACCCGGCCATCGCGGTGATCTTCGACGAAGCCGAACTGGCCGCGCGGCGCGAAGGCTGGGAAGCGCAGCGCTGGGCGCGACACCTGGCCGCCAAGCTGCACGGCCACCAGGACGTGCTGCCGCCCGGCCGCGAGGAGGACGTCACCGCGCTGCTGGAACCGGGACTGCCGCAGACGCCGGCGCAGCTGCACGAGGGTGCCGGCCTGGCGCCGTACCTGGACGAGGCCGCCGACATCGCGCTCGACCTGCCCAGCGACGATTTCGCCTATGGCGGCCCGCCGGCGCGGGAGAACTTCGATCAGGTCGTCGATGCCGACGAGTGGCTGCGCGCCGCTTCGGCATCGGCGGGTGCGTCTTCGGAGGCTCCCGATCATCGCGCTGCCGCGGTCGCGCCCGAACCGGTGGCCAGGGAAAAGCTGACCCTGTCGCTGGCCGATCTGGACGACGCCGCGCCGGCGTTCAATCCGCCGCCGCTGCCGCCGGTGTTTCCCGCCGCCGCCGCGCAACCGCCGCCGCTGCCCACGCCAGCGGGCGGATTCAAGCTCGAACTGGAAGATCTCGAACCGGTGGCGGCCTACGGCCAGAGCCCTGGCGCGGTCATCGTGTTCGCCGGCATCGGCGGACCGGATGCGGTGCGCAAGCTGCTGGCCGAACTGCCGCCCGGTTTCGCCCGCCCGGTGCTGGTCCAGCTGCGGCTGGACGGCGGCCGCTATGACAACCTCGTCAAGCAGATGGCGCGCGTGTCGCAGATGCCGGTGGCGCTGGCCGAGGCCGGCCAGAGCGCCGAACCCGGCAAGGTCTACGTGATCCCGGGCGGCGTGGAGCTGCTGGCCGAGAACGGCAATATCCATTTCCGCGAAGGCGGCGGCGACGGCAGCGCGCTAATCGCCGCGTTGCCGCCCGAGCACAGCGCCGTGCTGCTGCTCAGCGGCGCCGATACCTCGCTGGTCGATGCCACGCTGGCGCTGGCCGCGCAGGGCGCGCTGGTGCAGGGACAGGCGATCGACGGCTGCTACGACCCGGCGGCCGCCCGCGCGATCGCCGCCCAGGGCGCCGATCTGGGCACGCCGGCCGAACTGG
>Ga0160451_100402_pt1 | contig 26781 bp, 20 predicted proteins | sample HID1975M_E1MG_FD_108270 | JGI IMG/M metagenome (GOLD analysis project Ga0160451, IMG submission 108270) | Enriched soil microbial communities from UW Madison campus, WI, USA - HID1975M_E1 MG | ecosystem: Environmental > Terrestrial > Soil > Unclassified | place: USA: Madison, Wisconsin... | reverse complement strand
CGCCTTCATATCAGCGCGTCCGCACCGGCGGGGGGCCGCGGCCGGTTCGAATGGCCGTATCACCTTTGGCCTACGTCGATGGCATGCCGGTGTGCTCTACTCGCCAGCGCGGCTCCCCGCACCGCACACGCTGCCCATCCCCTTCCATCTCTCGGAGATCGCCGATGCAACGCCTGCTGGTTCCCGCAGCCGCCGTGCTGCTGTCGCTGTCCCTATCCCATGCGCTGGCGCAACCGGCGGGCCATGCGGCCAACGCCATCGCCGATGTCGAACTGATCCCGCGCGATGCGTTGTTCGGCAATCCCGAACGCGCCGCGGTGCAGATAAGCCCCGATGGCCGTTACCTGAGTTGGGTGGCGCCGCTGGACGGAGTGATGAACGTCTGGGTCGCGCCGGCCGACGATCCGGGCAAGGCGCGCGCGATCACGCAGGACAAGGCACGCGGCATCCGCAGCTATTTCTGGTCGTACCGCTCCGGCACGCTGCTGTATCTGCGCGATACCGGTGGCGATGAGGATTTCCATCTTTACGCGGCCGATGTCGGAACCGGGCAGGCACGGGATCTGACGCCTTATCCTAAGACGCGAGCCCAGGTCGCCGGCGTCAGCGCGCGCCAGCCCGACGCCATCCTGGTCGGCATGAACGATCGCGACGGCCAGTGGCACGATCTGTATCGCGTCGATCTGGCCAGCGGCAAGCGCACGCTGGTGGAGAAGAACGCGCACAAGATCGGCGGCTACCTGGCCGACGACGATTACCGCGTGCGCTACGCCACCCAGTCGCGACCCGATGGAGGCAAGGACGTGCTGCAGCCCGATGGCCAGGGCGGCTGGAAGAAGTACGAAGACATTCCGTTCGAGGACGTGCAGGGCACCGGGCCCGGCGGCCTGACCAGCGACGGCAGCACGCTGTACTTCAACGATTCGCGCCAGCGCAACACCGCCGCGCTCTACGCCATCGACGTGGCCAGCGGCACGCGCACGCTGGTGCACGAGGATGCGCGCGCCGATGTCGGCGGCACGCTGACCGATCCGGTCACCGGCAAGGTGCAGGCGGTGGCGGTCGATTACCTGCGCGAGGAATGGACGCCCATCGACGGGGCTGTCGCCGCCGATCTGCAGAAGTTGCGCACGCTGGGCCCGGGCAATATCGGCATCAACAGCCGGACCTACGACGACAAGACCTGGATCGTCGCCTATTCGGCCGCCGAATCGCCGGTGGTCTACTACCGTTACGACCGCGCCGGTGGCCAGCTGACCCGGCTGTTTTCCGCCCGCCCGCAACTGGACGGCAAGCCGCTGGTGCCGCAGTGGCCGCAGGAAATCCGCGCACGCGACGGGCTCAACCTGGTCAGCTACGTGACCCTGCCGCGCAGCGCTGATCCCGATGGCGACGGCAAGGCCGATGCGCCGGTGCCGATGGTGCTGTTCGTTCACGGCGGGCCGTGGGCACGCGACAGCTACGGCTACAACAGCTACGCGCAATGGCTGGCCAATCGCGGCTACGCGACGCTGGCGGTCAACTATCGTGGCTCGACCGGCTTCGGCAAGGAGTTCACCAATGCCGGCAACGGCGAGTGGGCGGCCAAGATGCACGACGATCTGCTCGACGCGGTGCAGTGGGCCGTGCAGTCCGGCGTCACCACGCAGGACCAGGTCGCCATCATGGGCGGCAGCTACGGCGGCTATGCGACGCTGGTCGGACTGACCTTTACGCCGGACACGTTCAAGTGCGGCGTCGACATCGTCGGTCCGTCCAACCTCAATACGCTGTTGAGCACGGTGCCGCCGTATTGGGCCAGCTTCTTCGAACAGCTGACCAAGCGCATGGGCGACCCGCGCACCGAACAGGGCAAGCAGTGGCTGGCCGAACGCTCGCCGCTGACGCGCGCGGACCAAATCAAGCGCCCCTTGCTGATCGGACAGGGCGCCAACGATCCGCGCGTCAAGCAGGACGAGAGCGACCAGATCGTCAAGGCGATGACCGCCCGGAACATCCCGGTGACCTACGTGCTGTTCCCGGACGAAGGCCATGGTTTCGCGCGGCCGGAGAACAGCAAGGCGTTCAATGCGGTGGCCGAAGGCTTCCTCGGACAGTGCCTGGGCGGACGCGTACAGCCCATCGGCGACGATTTCACCGGCTCCAGCATCGGCGTGCCCAACGGCGCCGACGGCGTGCCGGGACTGGCCGAGGCGCTGAGGACGCACAAGCAGGAAGTGCGTAAATAACACACCGTTATTTCGCCACCCTTCCGGATAGCAGGAGAGCCACCGCAAGGTGGCTCTCTCGTGGATTCAACCTGGTCCGAATCGGTTGAAACGACTACTCACACGCAATGATTCCGCATTGTCAACGTCCAGAATCAGATGGAAGCGGCATCACAGGACGGGTGCGAATCTGATCTTCCATCATTTTTACCGACGCATTACGTTCGGCGTTCCGTTGTGCCACGGTTTTACAGACGCGTTCTGGACGGTTGCTGCCGGTGAGTTTTACCCGTTCGCAAACCAGACGTTCGTCTTCGGCGCGGGTGATGGCTGCGTTGATCCATTCCAGCGTATTCACCACCTGGACGCGGTCGTCTGGTTTCAAATCACCCAAGGATTGGCGCCCCTCGGTCATCGCCAGGAACTGGTTCTGCCTGGTGAGTAACTGCTGTCGTTCGTTTTCGGACAAATCCTTGAATATTCCACGTTTGGCGAGCGCTTGCTGATGAAGGTCCACTTGCTGCGCACGGATTTCGCTCAAGGACGGGCCGATCGTCTCAAACCCATTGGAAGCAAACGGCGCGCTACCGAGCATCACCGCCAACAGACACGAAGCGATACGCATCATCGAAGTCCCCTAGATGGATCCGTCGCCGAAGGTAACGCCGTTTGCATGCCCCGTCGAGTGCCGCGCCGGGCGTTTCCGTCCGGCGCGCAACAGTCCTGGAGAAGATTAGCGCACCTCAGGCCGCCTTTTCCTTCTCATAGAACTGCTCCTCCTCCGTCGAACCGGTCAGCGCGGTGACGCTGGAGGCGCCGCCCTGGATGACCGTGGTGACGTCGTCGAAGTAGCCGGCGCCGACCTCCTGCTGGTGGGAGACGAAGGTGTAGCCCTTGTCGCGCGCGGCGAATTCCTGCTCCTGCACCTGCTCGACGTAGTGCTTCATGCCTTCGCCACGCGCATAGTCGTGGGCGAATTTGAAGCTGTTGAACCAGTTGATGTGGATGCCGGCCAAAGTGATGAACTGGTACTTGTAGCCCAGCGCAGACAGCTCGTCCTGGAAGCGGGCGATCTGCGCGTCGTCCAGGTTCTTCTTCCAGTTGAACGACGGCGAGCAGTTGTACGACAGCAGCTTGCCGGGATTCTCATTCAGCACGGCCTGGGCGAACTCGCGGGCGAAGCCGATGTCCGGGGTGCCGGTTTCGCACCACACCAGGTCCGCATACGGCGCGTAGGCGATGCCGCGGCTGATGGCCTGCTCCAGGCCGTTCCTGACCCGGTAGAAGCCCTCGGCTGTGCGCTCGCCGCTGACGAACGGCCGGTCGTTGGGGTCGAAGTCGGAGGTCAGCAGGTTGGCGGCCTCGGCATCGGTGCGGGCCAGCACGATGGTCGGCACGCCCAGCACGTCGGCTGCCAGGCGCGCGGCGACCAGCTTCTGGATCGCCTCCTGCGTCGGCACCAGCACCTTGCCGCCCATGTGGCCGCACTTCTTCACCGCGGCCAGCTGGTCCTCGAAGTGCACGCCCGCCGCGCCGGCGACGATCATGTTCTTCATCAGCTCGTAGGCGTTGAGCACGCCGCCGAAACCGGCCTCGCCATCGGCCACGATCGGCAGGAAGAAGTCGATCGCATCCTTGGCGTCCAGCTTGCCGTCGCAGACGTTCTTCCACTGGATTTCGTCGGCGCGCTGGAAGGTGTTGTTGATCCGCCGCACCATCGTCGGCACCGAGTCGTAGGCGTACAGCGACTGGTCCGGATACATCGTCTCGGAGGTGTTGCCGTCGGCCGCCACCTGCCAGCCGGACAGGTAGACCGCTTCCAGGCCGGCCTTGGCCTGCTGCATCGCCTGGCCGGCGCTGATGGCGCCGAAGGCGTTGACGTAGCCCTTCTTCGCCTCGCCGTTGACCAGCTTCCAAAGCTTCTCGGCGCCGCGCTTGGCCAGCGTGTGCTCGGGCTGCACGCTGCCGCGCAGGCGCACCACGTCGGCCGCCGAGTAGGGGCGCTTGACCAGGCTCCAGCGCGGGTTGCTGTCCCAGTCCTGCTGGATGTCGGCGATCTGTTGCTGCGGTGTGCTCATGGCGATGTCTCCGTGGGGATGCGAAAAGCGAAAAGATGCGGGCGTTCAGTCGATGCGCGCGTAGGCCGGCAGGGTCAGGAATTCGGCCAGTTCGTCGGCGCGGCTGAGTTCGTCCAGCAGCGCGATGGCCTCGTCGATGCGCGCGCCGCCGGGCAGCGCGCCGCGGTCGCCCAGCCGCGCCGGCAGCGCGCGCAGCGTGGCGTCGAGCAGCTTGAAGTCGATGGCGGTGCCGTCGTCCAGGTGCTGGCCGCCGACATGCAGCCACTGCCAGATTTGCGTGCGCGAGATCTCGGCGGTGGCCGCGTCCTCCATCAGCCAGTGGATCGGCACGCAGCCGTTGCCGTCCAGCCACGCGGCCAGGTAACGCACGCAGACCTCGACGTTGCCTTCGAACCCGGCGCGGGTGATGGTGCCGGCGGACGGGGCGATGAGGTCGTCGCGGCCGACATGCACGTCCTCGCGCAGCACGCCGTGCTGGTTCGCGCCCGGCATGCGTTCGTCGAAAATGGCCCGCGCCACCGGGATCAGCGCCGGGTGCGCGACCCAGGTGCCGTCATGGCCGGCGCTGACCTCGCGTAGCTTGTCGGCGCGAACGCGTGCCAGCGCCTGCTCGTTGGCGGGCTCGTCGTTGTTGATCGGGATCTGCGCGGCCATGCCGCCCATCGCGTGCGCGCCGCGGCGGTGGCAGGTCTGGATCAGCAGTTCCGAGTAGGCCTTCAGGAACGGCTGGGTCATCGTCACCTGGCCGCGCTCGGGCAGCACGCGGTCGGCGTGCCGGCGGAAGGTCTTGAGATAGGAAAAGATGTAATCCCAGCGCCCGCAGTTCAGTCCGACGATGCGGCCGCGCAGCGCGTGCAGGATCTCGTGCATCTCGAACACCGCCGGCAGCGTCTCGATCAGCACGGTGACCTTCATCTGGCCCTGCGGCAGGCCCAGCGTGGCCTCGATATGCGACAGCGCGGTCTCCCACAGCGCCGCCTCCTCCATCGACTGCAGCTTGGGCAGGTAGAAATACGGGCCGCGATCCTTGTCGGCCAGCGCGCGGGCGTTGTGGAAGGCGAACACGGCCAGGTCGAACAGTCCGCCGGCCATCGGCGCGCCGTCGATCAGCACATGCTTTTCGTCCAGGTGCCAGCCGCGCGGGCGCACGATCAGCACGGCCTGCTCGTCGAACGGGCGCAGCGCGTACCGCTTGCCGTTGGCCTCGAAGCGAAGATCGCCGCGCACCGCGCCGATCAGCGCCTGCTGGCCGGCCAGCAGGTTGCGCCAGGTCGGCGACGTGGAGTCCTCGAAGTCGGCCATGAACACCTTGGCGCCGGAGTTCAGCGCGTTGATGACCATCTTCGGATCGACCGGGCCGGTGATCTCGACGCGGCGATCGGCCAGCGCGGCCGGGATCGGCGCGACCTGCCAGTCGCCTTCGCGGAGGGCGCGGGTGTCGGTGCGGAAGTCCGGCAGGCCGCCGCCGTCGAAGAACGCCTGCCGCTGCCGGCGCGCGGCCAGCCGGGCCTGGCGCTCCGGTTCGATGGCGCGGTGCAGCGACACCAGCAGCGCCAACGCGGCCGGCGGCAGCAGATCCGCCTGCGTGGCATGGCTGGCGGTCAGGGCGATGCCCGGGGTGGGGCGTGGCGCGGCGGCCGAGGAAGCGAATGCGGGGGCGGCGACGGACATGGGACTTTCCTGCGATGGAACCGGCCCCTACCGTGCTCCCCGTGCCATATATTTGACAAAACAGTTTTCGCAATGCATCAAATAAGCTGAACTTATACGAGCTTCGCCATGCCCGACAAAGCCCCAGCCACATTACGGTTTCCCTATAAATCCGACCGGCTCAAGCCGCTGCGGGCGTTCTGCCAGACGGTCAGGCTGGGGTCGGTTTCGCGCGCGGCCGAGGCGCTGTACGTCAGCCAGCCGGCCATCACCCTGCAGCTGCAGGCGCTGGAACGGGATTTCGGCATCCGGCTCTTCGAGCGCAGCGGGCGGCGGCTGTCGCCCAGCCGCGAGGGCCAGCTGCTGTACGAGCTGGCGCAGCCGCTGGTGGAGGGCATCGACGGCCTGGAGGCGGATTTCCGCGAAAAACTCGGCGGGCTGGACGCCGGCGAGCTCAATATCGCCGCCAACAGCTCGACCATCCTCTACCTGCTGCCGAAGATCGTCGAACATTTCCGCGCCCAGCACCCGGACGTGCGGCTGACGCTGCACAACGCGATCACCGCCGACGGCACCGACCTGCTGCGCTCGGACGCGGTGGATCTGGCGGTCGGCTCGATGATGGACGTGCCGGCCGACCTCAGCTACGCGCCGATCTACCGCTTCGAGCCGTTGCTGATCACCCCGCCCGACCACAAGTTGGCCACGCAGTCGAAGCTGACGCTGGAAGACATCTCGCCGTACGGGCTGATCCTGCCGCCACGCCGTCAGATCACCTACCGGCTGGTGGATCTGGTGTTCCAGCAGCACCGGGTGCCGTACACGGTGGCGCTGGAGGTCGGCGGCTGGGAGGTCATCAAGCAATACGTGGCGATGGGCATGGGCATCTCCATCGTCAGCTCGATCTGCCTGACCGGGGCCGATCGCGAGCGCCTGGCGACGCGGTCGCTGAGCCAGTGGTTCCCGTCGCGCAGCTACGGCGTGGTGGTGCGCAAGGGCAAGTTCCTGTCGCCGCAGGCGCGCGCGTTCATCGAGCTGATCCAGCCGGACCTGTTCATCCGCCGCGGCTACGACGAAGCCGGGCATTCGGAGCGCTGAGGCCTCGCAAGGCCGCCTTGCAATCAAGATCCCGGGCCGGGGGTCGATAGTTCTGGCTACGGATGCGTCCCGGTGCCGGGCTGCGTCCTTCCCGAATGGATTGCCAGGTGGACACCCAGTTTTTTCCCCGCCCTGCCGGCGACACGCCCGCCCCGCCGACACGGTCGTCGGCGTGGCCACGGCTGTGGGCGTTGCTGGTGCTGCTGATCGGGCTGGTCATCACCGCCCGCATCGCCCACTACGAATGGAATGCGCAGCGCGAACGGGCGCGCGTGCAGTTCGATGCGCAGGCCGACGCGGCCATGCTGCGCCTGCAGACGATGCTCGAGCAGGGCGCCGGCACGCTGCGCGCGATGCAGACGGTGTTCCTGTCCAACGACCGCATGGATCAGGCCGCCTTCGAGCAGTACCACCGCAATCTGCGCAGTCCGCTGGTCCACCCGGTCTACAGCGCCATCGCCTTCGCCCCGCGCCGGCTCGACGATGACGGCCGGTTGTCGTACCGCTACGAACTGGTCGCGCCCTATCGCCAGAACCAGTCGCTGCTCGGCTTCGACATGGTCAACCAGGAAGCCAACCTGCTGGCGCTGGTACGCGCGCGCGATGCCGACACGCTGACCATGTCGGCGCCTTTCCCGCTGCGCCAGCGCGCCGAAGGGATCGATCCGCTCGGGGTGACGCTGCGGCTGCCGGTGTATTCGCACGGGCCGACGCCGTCGGGGACCGGCGAGCGGCGCGCCCGCGAGATCGGCGCGCTGGCCATCGGCCTGCGCCTGCAACCGCTGGCCGAGCAGGCGCTGTCGCCCAGCGTGCTGGACGCCTTCCGCGTGCGCATCCACGACACCGGCGGCACCCTGCCGCTCTACCAGTCCGGCGGCGAGCCGCAGGGCGACACGCGGCTGGAACGCGCGCTGGAATTCGGCGGGCGCCGCTGGATGCTGGAATTCCGTCCGCTGGCCTGGCGGCCCGACGCGGGCAGCATCGCCATCATCGTGATCGTCGGCCTGACCATCAGCGCGCTGATGTCGCTGCTGCTGTGGTCGCTGGTCACCACCCGCCAGCGCGCGATGGCGGTGGGCGAACAGATGAGCCGGCGCTACCGGGAGAGCAAGGCGCGGTTCCGCGCGCTCAACGAACTGCTGCCGGCACTGGTGTTGATGACGCGCGGGCGCGAAGGCCGCATCGTCTACGCCAACCAGGCCGCGCGCCGGCACCTGGGCGACACGGTGACCCAGCCGCTGGCCACGCTGTTCACCGATCCGCAGCTGCGCCAGCGACTGGTGGCCGACGAGGTCGGTGACCACGACTGGGCCAACCTGGAAGCGGTGCTGCACAGTCCCAGCGGCCATGCGTTCTGGGCCAACACCTCGATCGCGCGCATCGAACTGGCCGGCGAGCCGCACCTGCTGATGGTCGCCACCGACATCTCCGAACAGCGCGAGCTGACCGAACGCCTCAGCTACCAGGCCAGCCACGACACCCTGACCGAGTTGTACAACCGCCGCGAGTTCGAGCACCGGCTGGAGCAGGCGCTGGCCGAGCGCGACGCCGACAGCCCGCCATGCGCGCTGCTCTACATCGATCTGGATCAGTTCAAGCTGATCAACGACGTATCCGGGCACATGGCCGGCGATCAGCTGCTGGCCCAGCTGGCGCTGGCCATGCGCCAGCAGCTGCGCGACGGCGACGTGCTGGCGCGGCTGGGCGGCGACGAATTCGGCCTGCTCGCCTTCCGCACCGACGCGCAGGGCGCCACCGCGCTGGCCGAACGCGTGCGCAACTGCATCGAGGCGCTGATGTTCGCCTGGCAGGATCGCACCTACACCATCAGCGCCAGCATCGGCGTGGTGATGATCGACGACGGCCAGGCGCGCCTGAAGGACATCCTGGCCTGGGCCGACACCGCCTGCTACCAGGCCAAGGAAAACGGCCGCAACCGCATCCAGATCTACCGCGACGATCACGAGACCAGCCGCCGCCACGGCGAGATGGAATGGGCCAACCGCCTCCGCTGGGCGATCGAGCAGAACCGCCTGGTGCTGGACTACCAGCGCATCGTCCCGCTCGGCGGCGAGGGGCTGGGCAGCTGCATCGAACTGCTGCTGCGCCTGCGCGAGGAGGACGGCACCATCGTCCCGCCCGGCACGTTCCTGCCGGCGGCCGAGCGCTACGGGCTGATGCCCACGCTGGACCGCTGGGTGATCCGCCATGCGCTGGCCAATTTCCCGCGCCTGCACGCCGAGGGCCAGCGCCCGGACTGCGTGGCGATCAACCTGTCCGGCGCCAGCATCGAGGACGACGATCTGGCCGACTTCATCCTCGCCTGCATCGAGGACTACGGGGTGTCGCCGGACAAGCTGTGCTTCGAGATCACCGAGACGGTGGCCGTGCGCAGCCTGCTCAAGGTGGTCGGCGTGATCCAGCGGCTGCGCCGCGCCGGCTGCCGCATCGCGCTGGACGATTTCGGCGCCGGCATGTCCTCGTTCGGCTATCTGAAGAACCTGCCGGTGGACCTGATCAAGATCGACGGCAGCTTCATCCGCGATCTGGAGAGCGAGCCGATGAGCCGCACCATCGTCAGCGCGATCGCCCAGATCGGCCACCAGCTCGGCCTGAAGGTGGTCGCCGAATGGGTCGGCGACCGGCGCACGGCCGATCTGCTGCACACGCTGGGCGTGGACTGCGGCCAGGGTTTCGGCCTGCACCGGCCCGAGCGCGTGCAATTCCAGCGTTTGGAATGCACGGCGCCGCGCGCGCTGACAGGCTGACGGAGGCAAGGCGCGCTACTGTTGTTCACGCGTATCGCGTGCCAACGGTACTGCGGCGGCTCACGATCAATCGCAGGCAGCGATTGGCCTTGCGATAGCTACTTCGCCGACGGCTCCGGCAAGGCTTCGTCGGCAAAGACAGCCACATGCGACACGCCATCGGCGCCGATCCAGCCGCGGTACATGCCTTCGGTATTGAACGGCAGCGCGACGCTGCCGTCGGCGCCGATCACGATGGCGCCGCCATCGCCGCCGGCGCGCGGGATGTCGCCATTGATCACCGCCTCGGCGGCCTGCTTCACGTCCTGCCCGGCATGGCGCACGCGCGCGCAGATCTCGTGCGCGGCCACGGCGCGGATGTAGAACTCGCCCCAGCCGGTGCCGGACACCGCGCAGCGCGCATCGGCATAGGTGCCGGCGCCGATGATCGGCGCATCGCCGACGCGGCCGTAGCGCTTGTTGGTCATGCCGCCGGTGGACGTGGCCGCGGCCAGTCCGCCCTGCGCGTCGAGCGCGACTGCGCCGACCGTGCCGATGGAATGGGCCGTCTCGACATCGGCATGCGCCTGCTTGGCCTGCTCTTCGCGCAGGGCCTTCTGCAGCTGTTGCCAGCGCTTGTCGGTGCGGAAGTACGCCGGCTCCACCTGCTCGATGCCCTGCGCGGCCGCGAACGCCTCGGCGCCTTCGCCGACCATCATCACGTGGCGCGAGCGCTCCATCACTGCGCGCGCCAGCAGGATCGGGTTCCTGATCGTGCGCACGCCAGCCACCGCGCCAGCGCGACCGCTGGCGCCGTCCATGATCGCCGCATCCAGTTCGTTGCGGCCTTCATGGGTGAACACCGCGCCGCGCGCGGCATTGAAGCTCGGCGCATCCTCCAGCACGGTGACCGCGACGGTCACCGCGTCCAGCGCCGGCTTGCCCGCGCGCAGTTGCGCATGCCCGGCGAGCAGCGCCTGCTTCAGCGCCTCGCGCGCGATCTCGGCTTCCTCGCTGGTCACGCTGGCGCGGGTGACGCCGGCTCCGCCGTGGATCGCCAGCACCGGCTCGGCGGCGCATAGCGGCAGCGCCGTCATCGCGATCACGGACAGCACTACGAGGTTGCGCAGAGGATGCATGGCGATCTCGGTAAGGAAGGAATGGCGGAGCGCTCGCTCACACCGTACCGCGGTTCTTGCCGACCCACGGCCGGTACCAGTCGCGGATGTAGCGCATGTCCGCGTCCAGATCGCCGGTGGTGTGGAACAGTTCGCCGATCCCGATGATCTTTTCCGGATAGTGGAAATACGCCATCAGGATCGGCACGCCGGCGCCGTCGGCGATCTTCCAGAAGCCGGTCTTCCACTTGTCCACGCGCCTGCGCGTGCCTTCCGGGGTGAGCGCGAACCACATCTTGTCGGCGTTCTGGATTTGCGCGATGGCCTGCTCGATGGTGCCCTTGGGCGAGGCGCGATCGACCGGCACCACGCCCAGCTTGCGCAGCAGCGGCCCCAGCGGCCACCAGAACAGCTGCGCCTTGCCGAGCACGCGCACCTGGAAACCCATCGCGATCTTGGCCGCCATGCCCCAGAAGCCATCCCAGTTGGACGAGTGCGGCGCGACGATCAGCACCAGCTTGGGCACATCGGGCAGCGTGCCGGCCATCTTCCAGCCGAACGCGCGCAACACGCTGCGCGCCGCCCAACGGGTGAAGCGGTTCGGCTTGACCTGCGGCATGTTCGGCGGAATGGCGGGGATGATGTCGTCGGGTCGGCTCAAGGACTACTCCAGGTCGGGCTTGCGCGAGCGGCCGCGCTTGATCTGGCTGCGTTCGCGCTTGGCGTCGAGCCGGCGCGCCTTCGACGCGCGCGTGGGTTTGGTGGCGATGCGGGGCTTGGGCACGTGCAGCGCGCTGGCGACGAAATCGGCCAGGCGCTCGCGCGCGTCCTCGCGGTTGCGATCCTGCGTGCGGAAACGCTGCGCGGCGATCACCAGCACGCCGGCGTCGGTGAGGCGGCGATCGCGCTTGCCCAGCAGGCGCGCGCGCAGCGGTTCGGGCAGCGACGGCGAGTTCGCCACGTCGAAGCGCAGTTCGACCGCGGTGGAAACCTTGTTGACGTTCTGTCCGCCCGGCCCGGCCGCGCGCACGAAGCGTTCGACCAGTTCGGCCTCCGGTATCGCCAGCGTCCGCGTGATGTCCAGTGCACCGCTCCCCATGCGCCGATTGTAGTCAGGATGCGGCGCCGCGCGCAGGCCGGCGCCGCCGCCGCTTAACGCATCATTTACTCCGCGCTGGGCACCATCGCCCCCTTTCCGATCGTTCCAGGACGCAAGCATGAAGCACTCGCGCTGCGCCGGCTGGCTGCTGCTGGCCGCCCTCGCCTTTCCCGCCGCGCTGCCGGCCGCCGAACCCACCGATGCCGACATCGAGAAGCTGCTGGTCGCCTCGCGCGCCGAAAGCATGCTGCAGGCGATCATCCCGCAGATGGAGGCGATGCAGCAGGAGCAGTTCAAGCAGCTGATGGGCGACAAGCCGCTGACCGCCGAGCAACAGGCCGAAGTGCAGCGCATCCAGTCCCGCACCCAAGACATCGTCCGCAAGGCACTGGCCTGGGAAGAGATGAAGCCGATGTACGTCCAGGTCTACAAGCAGACCTTCACCCGCGAGGACGTGCGCGCCATCAGCAAGTTCTATGAAAGCCCGGCGGGCCGCAGCCTGCTCGACAAGACACCGGCGCTGACGCAGAACCTGATGCTCGCCGTCCAGCAGAAACTGGTACCGATGCTGGAGGAACTGCAGTCCGAGGCGCAGAACGTATCGGCGATGCCCGCGCCGGAGGTCACCCCGCCGCAGAAGCGACGCCGCCGCTAATGCCTGAGTGAAACGGCAAGGGGGAGACGTCGCGCCTGGGTGAAGCAGTAAATGGGTAAGTGGCGCGCCTTCGGCGATGCAAGGGTGAGTAAGAGCAAGAGCCTCTGACGTCCGGCTCTTGCTCGTCCTCGCAGGCGGCGAAGCCGCCGACTTCCCTCTTCGCAGCCCGCGCGGCGGGCGACTTGCCGGCAGTATTCGCGCCAACCAGGTTACGGAATATCCTCCGGCCGCAGATCCGCGCGCTTTGGCAACCGCCAGTCGATCGCCCCCAGTCCCTGCTGCTGCAGGTACTGGTTGGCAGCGGAGAAATGCCCGCTGCCGAGGAAGCCGCGGTGCGCCGACAGCGGCGACGGATGCGGCGCGCGCAGGATGCGGTGGCGGCGGCTGTCGATGATCTTGCCCTTGGCCTGCGCATAGCTGCCCCACAGCAGGAACACCAGGTGCTCGCGCTCGCGCGCCAGCGTGTCGATGACGTGGTCGGTGAAGCCTTCCCAGCCCTTGCCCTGGTGCGCGCCGGCGCGGCCTTCCTCGACCGTCAGCACCGCGTTGAGCAGCAGCACGCCGCGATGCGCCCACGGCAGCAGGCAGCCGTGATCGGGCGGCGCGATGCCGAGGTCGTTGTGGATTTCCTTGTAGATGTTCTGCAGCGACGGCGGCACCGGCACGCCGGGGCGCACCGAGAAGCACAGCCCGTGCGCCTGTCCTGGACCGTGGTACGGATCCTGTCCGAGGACGACCACCTTGACCGCGTCGAACGGCGTGGCGTCGAAGGCGGCGAAGATGTCCGGACCCGGCGGATAGATGCGCGCACCGGCGGCCTTGCGCTGGCGCAGGAACGCCGATAGTTCGCGCATCTCCGGACGCTGCAGCCAGTCGCCGACGCGCGCCTTCCACGACGGTTCCAGCTTGATCCGCTCCTCGCCCATCGCCCGCTCCTGTCAGGCCGCGCTGCGCGCCTGATCCATCCGCGCCAGCCGCAGCTGGAACAGCACCTTGGTCACCAGCAGGCGTTCCTCGATGGGCTTGATCACCAGATCGTTGGCGCCGGCCTGCAGCAGCTCGGCCTGGTTGTCGCGGTTGCTGTCGCCGGTCATCACCAAGATAGGCAGCCGGCGCTTGCCGTAGCCGAAATCGATGCGCAGCCGCTGCACCACGTCGCGACCGCTCAGCTCGCCCTTCAGCGTCACGTCGGTCAGCACCAGATCGAACTTGTGCGTAGACAGGCCCAGCGATTCGGCGGTCAGCAGCGCGAAGGCGTCCTCGGCGCGCAGTACGTGCACCACCTTCAGCGACTGCCGGTCGAGCATGCGCTTGGTGGTCTCGGCCACCACGCGGCTGTCCTCGATATAGAGAATGGTCGCGCCTTCGATCGGCTCGGGCTGCACGTAGCCGCGGATGAACGCCGCCAGCGCCTCGTGGCCAAGCGACTTGTCGAAATAATCGGTGACGAACTCGGTGAAGCGGCGCTCTTCCAGATGCTGCTGCGCATCGCCGGACACGACGATCACCGGCACGTAGGCCTGCGCGGCGGCTTCGCGCACGCTGCGCGCGATCTCCAGGCCATCGCCATCGGGCAGCGCCAGCGCGGTGGTGACCAGGTGCACGGCGCCCTTGGCCAGCGCGACGCGCGCTTCGGCGATGTTGCCGCAGCCGATCACCTCGACGCCGGGCAGTTCCTTGCGCAGCACATCGCCGATCAGCTTGCGTACCAGCTTGGAACCGTCGACCACCATCACCCGGGGGGTGTCGCTGATCAGATGGCGCAGTTCCTGACTCATGTACGCACGCGGTCCTTCAGACTTCGGTCGGGCGAGTCTGACGCAAGAAGTGCCCGGTCACCAGCCATGCGCCGATCCAGCCCAGCAGCAACGCACCGGCCAGCACCGCGCCGACCACGCCCGGCGACGGCCCGGCCAGCGCGAACGCGCTGCCGTAGCTGCGGCTCAGCGCAGCCAGCGGCTCGCGCAGCGCGGCGGCGGCGGCGGCCACCAGCGCCAGCGCCAGCGCACCGGCGGCCACGCCGTACCAAGTGCCCAGATACAGGAACGGGCGGCGGATGAAGCCGTCGCTGGCGCCCAGCAGTTGCAGCACGCCGATTTCCTCGCGCCGCGACTGGATGTCCAGCCGCACCGTGTTGCCGACCACCAGCAGCGCGCCGAGGCCGAACAGCACCGCCAGCACCCAGGCCAGCCGCTGGCCGAAGCCGAGCCATGCGCCGAGCCGCTGCCGCCATGCCGCATCGTGCTGCAGCTGGTCGGCTTCCGGCAGCGCCTGCAACGCGGCCAGCAGGCGGGTCTCGTCCTGCGCGGGGATGACGATGAGCAGGTAGGGCAACGGGTTGTCGTCCAGCGCCTCGAGCGCCTCGCCCAAGCCGCTGCGCTCGCGGAACTCGGCCAGTCCCTGCGCCGGCGTGCGCAGTTCGGCATCGTCCACATCGTCGCGCTCGCGCAGCTGCGCGGCGATGGCCTGCGCGCGGACCGCGTCGGTACCGGGCTTGAGGAACACGTCGATCTGGCGCGACTGCGCCACCCCGCCGGCGAACTGCTGCAGGTTGCCCAGCGCCAGCCACAGCCCCAGCGGCAACGCCAGCGACACCGCCATCACGCCCACCGTCAGCAACGTCGCCCACGGCCGGCGCAGCACGCGGCCGAGGCTGGAGACGAAGCTGAAGAGATGCTGGTCCAGCCAGATGCCGGCGCCCGAACGCGGACGGGCGATGGCGTTGTCCGGCGCGCTCATTCGGCCAGATCCGCCGGCGAGATGTCGTCGACCAGCTTGCCGTGATCGAGGATCAGCACGCGCTTGCGCATGCGCTTGAGCAGCGGCAGGTCGTGGCTGACCACCAGCACGCTGGTGCCGCGCTCGGGCATCGACGCGAACAGCGACATGATTTCCGCCGCCAGGGTCGGATCGAGGTTGCCGGTGGGCTCGTCGGCGACCAGCAGGCGCGGCTCGGCGACGATGGCGCGGGCGATGCCCACGCGCTGCTGCTCGCCGGCCGACAGCTGCGTCGGCAGCGCCTTCTCGCGATGGCCCAGTCCCATCCGCGCCAGCACCTCGCGCACGCGCTTGCCGATGTCGCCGCGCCGCTCGCCGCGCAGGATCAGCGGCAGCGACACGTTCTCGGCCACGCTGCGGTCGGGCAGCAGGCGGTGATCCTGGTGGACCGCGCCGACCTCGCGCCGGTGCAGCGGGATGCGTCCGCCGCGCACCTTCAGCAGGTTGCGGCCGGCGAACACCACCGCACCGCGCGTGGGCCGCTCGCTCAGGTGGATCAGTTTGAGCAGCGTGCTCTTGCCGGCGCCCGAGTGGCCGGTGACGAACAGCATCTCGCCTTGCGCCACCTCGAAACTCACGTCCGACAGCGCCTCGTGGCCGCCCGGATACTGTTTGCTGACGCCTTCGAATCGCAGAACGCTCATGCCCGCGATTATGCCTGTTCGCACGCGCCATCCGGACCGCGCGGTCCGGATGGCATTGCTTGCATCAGCTGCCCGAGACCAGCGACTTCAGCCGGCGGCCCAGACGGGTCAGGAACGACGGCGCGCCCGTCACCGGCGCGCCTGCCTTGGCGGCAGGCGTGGAGGCAGCCTGCTTGGACGCGGACGGCGCGCCGGCCTGATCCTCGAGCGGGCGGCCATGGCGGCGGCGGCGGCGCTTGCGCGGCGCGCGCTCGCCCTGCGATGCATCGGCCGGGGCGGCCGCCGTGGGCGCAGCTACCGGGCGCGGTTCGGCCGGCACGGCGGCAACGGCGATTTCGTCCTGCGGCTTCTTCGCTTCGCTGCGCGGGCCACGCGGCGGACGCGGCTTGCCGTCGCGCGTACGCGGAGCGCCACTGCTGCTACCGCCGCTGCGGCTGCGGCCCGCGCCACCGGCACCGGCACTACGGCCACCGCCGCGACGCTCCTCGTCGGCGGCCTTCTGCTCGCGCGCCTCGCGGAAGATCTCGCTGACGCTCTCTTCCTCGCCGCCCTCGACCGGCGCGCGCTCGGGGCGCGGCAGCGGCGTCAGCAGTTCGGCGGTGACCGGCTCGGACGGGATCTTCTGTTCGATATAGGCTTCGATGTCCGGCAGCGATACCGCGTAGCGCTCGCAGGCAAAGCTGATCGCATCGCCCTCGGCGCCGAGGCGCGCGGTACGGCCGATGCGGTGCACGTAGTCCTCGGCGTCGAACGGCAGGTCGTAGTTGTAGACGTGCGACACGCCATCGATATGCAGGCCGCGCGCGGCCACGTCGGTAGCCACCAGCAGTTCCAGCTGGCCGGCCTGGAACTTCTTGAGCAGGCTCTCGCGCTTCTTCTGCGGCACGTCGCCCGACAGCACGCCGACCCGGTAGCCGGCGCGTTCGAGCGAGCGTGCGACCCGCTCGACGAACGCCTTGGTGTTGACGAACACCATCGTGCGCGCGCCCTCGCTGCGCGACAGCAGGCCCAGCAGCAGCCGGATCTTCTCGTCGTCGGCCGGGTAGTAGATGCGCTGGCGCACGCGTGCGGCGGTGATGGTCTCGGTCTCGACGACCAGCTTCTCCGGCTCGTTCATGTGCTCGTAGGCCAGTTCCAGCACGCGGTGGCTCAGCGTGGCGCTGAACAGCAGCGTCTGCCGGGTGCCGCGCTCGGGCATGCGCCGCAGCAGGAAGCGGATGTCCTTGATGAAGCCCAGATCGAACATGCGGTCGGCTTCGTCCAGCACGCAGATCTCGCAGGCGTGCAGCGACACCACCTTGTGCTGCTTGACGTAGTCGATGAGGCGGCCCGGGGTGGCGATGATCACGTCGACGCCCTGCTGCAGCAGTTCGCGCTGCTTGTCGTAGTCCACGCCGCCGTAGACCAGCGCGAAGCGCAGGCCCAGGTCGGCGCCGAACTTCACCGCGTCCTTGTGGATCTGGATGGCCAGCTCGCGGGTCGGCGCCAGGATCAGCGCGCGTGGGTCTTCCGGTTTGCGTTCGGCCAGCGCCGGCCGCGTCAGCAGCCGGTTCATCACCGTCACCAGGAAGGCCAGCGTCTTGCCGGTGCCGGTCTGCGCCTGCCCGGCGACATCGCGTCCGGGCAGCGCCACCGGCAGGGTCAGCGCCTGGATGGGGGTACAGCGTGCGAAACCCGCGGATTCGAGGCCGGACAACAGCGCCGGATGCAGGTCGAAGGAAGAAAACGTAACGTCGGTTAAAGGTTTGTCGCTCATGCCATCTCTTTATGCGCTGCCGGGTTGTGCCGGCAGGCGTGGGAATACGGGGGGATGCGCTTGCATCGCGGTGACCGGCGTCGCAAACTGCGCCCCTGTGCCGGGCCGGCGGGTTGATTTGGCCGCCGAACGCCCCAGTTTACCGCAATAGCGGTGGCCTTCCCGGCCCCATTCGTCCGCGCCGGGCCGCGGGCATCCGCAGGAGACCCCAGTGAGCGACAAAGTTACCCACGTTGGCGACGCCGATTTCGACGCCGCCGTGCTGCAGTCCGCCGAACCCGTCCTGGTCGATTTCTGGGCCGAATGGTGCGGGCCGTGCAAGATGATTTCCCCGCTCCTGGACGAGCTGGCCCAAGCCTACGAAGGCCGCCTGAAGGTGGTCAAGCTGAACGTGGACGAGAATCGCGCCACCGCCATCAAGTACCACGTGCGCAACATTCCGCTGCTGCTGCTGTTCAAGGACGGCCAGGTGCAGGCCACCCAGGTCGGCGCGGTCGGCAAGGGCCAGCTGACGCAAATGATCGACAAGGGCATCGGCACGCAGGCCGCCTGAACCCCCTTCGGCCGGACGCTCCGGCTGAATCCGCACGAACCCGTCGCCGCGCGCCGCTTGCATGCCGCGCCGCGGCGGTGATAGTGTCGATGCATCCGGCGCGGGGACTGCGCCGCACCCTTCTGGCATCACCCTCACCAGACTTTTTCCCAACGCCGTCCGCGCACCGTGGACGCTCGCCATAGCGAGGAATCGCAACTTGTCCGACAGCAATAACGAAACCGGCGCTCCCGCCGAAAAGCGCGTGCGCAAGCCGCGGGCTCCCAAGGCCGCAGCCCCCGAATCCACCACCGCGCCGGCAGACACTGCCCCCGCCCCCACCCCCGTTGCCGCGCCTGTCGCCAGTGCGCCGCCCGCTACGGCTGCGCCTGCGTATCAGCCCGCGCCGCCGCGTGACAGCAGGGCTTCCGAAGCCGGACCGCCGGATCAGGGCCAAGGCCAAGGCGGCGCGCCGCAAGATGGCGAGCCTGGCGATCGCGACGGCCAGCGCAACAACAACAACTCCCAGACAGGCCAGGGTCAAGGGCAGGGCCAGGGCAACAATCGCCGCGACCGCTTCCGTAACCGCCGCGATCGCAACCGCGAGCGCTACGGCAACGAAGGCATGCCGCAGGACAACGGCGGCAACGAGAACTTCGTGCCGCGCAGTCCGCCGGCCAACGTGCCGGAAGGCTTCCCGCAGTATTCGCTGAGCGATCTCAAGCGCATGCCGGCGCAGAAGCTCATCGACATCGCCGAGCAGCTCAATATCCACGAAGGCGTCGCCCGCGCGCGCAAGCAGGACGTGATCTTCTCGCTGCTGAAGGTGCTGACCCGCCATGGCGAAGGCGTGGCCGCCGACGGCGTGCTGGAAATCCTGCCCGACGGTTTCGGCTTCCTGCGCGCGGCCGAGGCCAGCTACCTGGCCGGTCCGGACGACGTCTACATCAGCCCCTCGCAGATCCGCCGCTTCAACCTGCGTACCGGCGATCACCTGGCCGGCCGCATCCGCTGGCCCAAGGACGGCGAGCGCTACTTCGCGCTGTCGATCGTCGACACCATCAATGGCGAACCGATCGAGGCCAGCAAGGGCAAGGTGCTGTTCGAAAACCTGACCCCGCTGTTCCCGCGCCGCCGCTTCACGCTTGAGCGCGGCAACGGTTCATCGGAAGACATCGCCGGCCGCATCCTCGACCTGATGGCGCCGCAGGGCAAGGGCCAGCGCGCGCTGATCGTCTCGCCGCCGAAGGCCGGCAAGACCATCATGATGCAGCAGATCGCCACCGCCATCACCACCAACCATCCCGACGTGCACATGATCGTGCTGCTGATCGACGAGCGTCCGGAAGAAGTCACCGAAATGCAGCGCACCGTGCGCGGCGAGGTGATTTCCTCCACCTTCGACGAACCGGCCGCGCGCCACGTGCAGGTCGCCGAGATGGTGATCGAGCGCGCCAAGCGCCTGGTCGAGCACAAGAAGGATGTCGTCATCCTGCTCGACTCGATCACCCGCCTGGCCCGCGCCTACAACAACGTCGTGCCCAGCTCCGGCAAGGTGCTGACCGGCGGCGTCGACGCCAACGCGCTGCACCGTCCCAAGCGTTTCTTCGGCGCGGCGCGCAACGTCGAGGAAGGCGGCAGCCTGACCATCATCGCCACCGCGCTGGTCGAGACCGGCAGCAAGATGGACGAGGTGATCTACGAGGAGTTCAAGGGCACCGGCAACTCGGAAGTGCATCTGAACCGCCGCATCACCGAGAAGCGCGTCTACCCGGCCATCGACATCAACCGCTCCGGCACCCGCCGCGAGGACCTGCTGATCGAACCGGAACTGCTGCAGAAGATCTGGATCCTGCGCAAGCTGCTGCACCCGATGGACGAGATCGCGGCGATGGAATTCCTGCTGGACAAGATGAAGAACACCAAGTCCAACGACGAGTTCTTCAGTTCGATGAAGCGCTGAGTTCCTCGCGTTGCTTCAAAAGGAAAGCCCCGCCATGGCGGGGCTTTCTGCCGTCAGGCTTCAGGCGTTCAGCCGTCGCCGAGAGGCGTAATCAGCTTGAGGCTGTTGGGATTGCGCATGTATACGCCGCCATCCGCCAGGGCGTCGGGCGAAAACGAGGCTTCGTCGCGTTCGGCCCATGGGTAATGCTGTCTCGGTCCCGGGATATAGGGCTCCCACTGGCCGTACTTCGGTTGCCGCTCGCCGATCGTGAAATCCACCGGCACGCGTACCGACCAGTACGCCTGATCCGCCGCGGACCCTTGCTGCGGAATGGAGAACTGCCACTTGCGGGCCGCCGACATGGCCGCGCCAGCCAGGGTATTGCGCCAGCGCTGCATCTGATTTTCGCTATCCACGAACCGCAGATTCACCTGTTCGGGCACCACGTCTTCCACTTGGCCGGACTTGTTGATCTTCAGGACCAGATAGACGATGCCGCTCACTCCCGTAGCCGCCGCGGTCATCGGATAACCCGGCGGCTTCATGACCGTCGACTTGACCTCATGGTTCTCCTGGACCTGCATCGGATCGAAGCTCGCACCATGCAGGCGGATGAGGTAATTGCCGTCTTCCCTCTTCTTGGCGACGATTCGCAGGCTCATCTTGTTGCGCACGCCGACCGGCTTGCCCTCCACGACGACCTGCTGGAACTGCCACTGTTCGATGTTCTGGTCGACAAACGCCATCACGCCCTGTGGCAGCTTGTCCGCCTTGTCGATGGAATAGCTGCCGACGTTGCCCTCCGGGGTGACCTCAATGGTGCCGGTCACCAGCATGCTGGCTTCGATCTGCTTGCGAACCCCGCCGGGCCCGTTGGCGCCGGCCAGTAATGCGAACAACGAAAGGAACAGACCGACGATCCCGATCGACCCAATCTTCTTCATGGTGATGGCTCCCGTTTGATCCGGCTCAACCCGATTTCAGCAGTTTGACCGGTGAATCGACCGCGATCGATCGCGACTTGTCGTCGCCCGCCGCCGCTGCCGCGCATTCGGCCAAGTCGCGCTGCCGCTCCTCGAGGTGCTTGTGCATGGCCTTCAGCGTGGTGCCAGGCCTGGACAGTTCGAACTGCACCGGCGTGCGGATACGCGTGGCCACCGGCTGTCCGGCCACGCGCTCAGGTTCGTAGCGCATCTGCTTGACCCAGTCACGAATCGCCGGAGTGAAGGCACGTTTGGTCGAAGCTTTCGCATCGTCGGCATATTCCACATTCTCCAGTACGACGCTGCCATCCGATTGCACGAGGTACTGTGCGACCAGTTGCACGGACATACCCGCGCGCGCGGCCTCGATCGGATACGGCGGAGGTAATAGCACGTCGCGTTCGAGCGGACGCGGGCCGTTGCCTTTGTAGTCGATGGCGACGTTGAGTCCCTCGGAGGCATCCGGCATCGCGCAGACGCCCAGCGCGACGTAAGTGGTCGCAGGAGCGGCGACGCCATCGACGGCTGCGGGGACGAATCTCCAATCGCCGACAACCGCCTCGATGCGATCGCGCAGGCTGTCGGGCAGCTTGTCCGACGCCTGCACGCCGGTCGGCACGCCTGCGGCATCCACTTCCACCTTGACGCTGGTGGGAAAAGCGATGGGCTTGTCGTCCGCCGCCGTTGCCGGCGATGCGACTGTCAGACAAATCGCCAGTCCAAGAGACACACGCATGGTTCCTCCTCCTTGATGATCGGTCCAGCGATCCCGGACGCATGCATACCGTCAGGTATCGGCGGAGAGTAGCAAAGGATCGCGGGCTGCGGCATCGGGTAGCCGGCACCGCCCATCAGGAAAGGCGGGCGGATTCGATCATCGACTCGGGCTGCGCAGGAAAGGCGCATCGATGCGTGGAACCGGTAAGGCCGGGCGAACGCGGCAGGCCCGCGCCTCATCCGGAGCATGACTGACCACCCTGCCTAGCGCGGCGATAGCGGGCCTGTACCGGCCCGCGCCGCATACTATCCCGACGAGGTGACCCATGCATGGCAGCGGGCTGGAACTGGCTCTGGTATTCCTGTTGGCCGCGGTGGCCGCCGTGCCGTTGTTCAAGCGCTTCGGGCTGGGCGCGGTATTGGCCTATCTGGTCGCCGGGGCGGCGCTGGGACCGTATGGCCTGGGACTGGTGCATGACGCCGACCGCATCCTCGATGCCGCCGAAATCGGCGTGGTGATGATGTTGTTCGTGATCGGCCTGGAGCTGTCGCCTTCGCGGTTGTGGGTGATGCGCAAGCGGGTGTTCGGCGCCGGCAGCCTGCAGGTGGGCGCGAGCGCGCTGGCGCTGGGCGGCCTGATGCTGCTGGCCGATCACCACTGGAAGACCGCGCTGGTGGTCGGGCTGGGACTGGCGTTGTCGTCCACGGCGGTCAGCCTGCAGTTGCTGTCCGAACGCAAGGAGATGGCCAGCGAGCACGGCCGGCTCGGTTTCGCGATCCTGCTGTTCCAGGATCTGGCCGCCATCCCGCTGCTGGTGGCGATTCCACTGCTGGGCGGAGCCGGGCACGAACCGCTGGGCTGGGCGATGGTGCTGCACGCCGTGGGCGCGATCGCGCTGGTGATATTCGGCGGGCGCCTGCTGTTGCGCCACGTCTTCCGCGCGGTCGCGCGGACGCGCCTGCCGGAAGTATTCACCGCCACCGCACTGCTGGTCGTGCTGGGCAATGCGTGGTTACTGCAACTGGCCGGCCTGAGCGCGGGACTGGGGGCCTTCCTGGCCGGCCTTTTGCTGTCGGATTCGGAATTCCGCCACGAGCTGGAATCGCAGATCGAACCGTTCAAAGGCCTGCTGCTCGGCCTGTTCTTCATGGCCGTGGGCATGGACATCGATCTGGACCGCGTGCTGGCCGAACCGCACATCATCGGCGCCGGCGTACTGGTCCTGCTGGCGATCAAGTCCGCCATCCTGTTCGGGGTCGGACGGTTGCCTGGCCGGCTGGACGCGCGCGGCGCGCTGATGCTGGCCGGCACGCTGTGGCTGGGCGGCGAATTCGCATTCGTGGTGTTCAGCGAGTCTGTCCGGACCGGACTGCTCGATGACGCCACCCGCGACCGGCTGGTGGCGATCGTCGGCGTGTCGATGGCGCTGACGCCGTTGCTGCTGATCGGACTGGGCCGATGGCTGTCCCGGCCGTCCGGGCCGGCATGGGCCCCGCCGGAATTCGACCCGATTGCCGACGACCAGGCACCGCAGGTGTTGATCGCCGGCATGGGCCGCTTCGGCCAGATCGTCGCGCGCTTGCTGAGCGCGCAGAAGATTCCGTTCGTCGCCCTCGAACACCGGGCCGAAACGGTCCAGAGCTTGCGCCAGCCCGGCAACATGCGCATCTACTATGGCGATCCTACCCGGCCCGACATGCTGCGCGCGGCGGGCGCTCGACACGTCAAGGCGTTCGTCATCGCGATCGACAATCCGGACAGCAATCTCAAGGCCGCGCGGCTGATCCGCCGCATGTTCCCGGAGGTGGCGATATTCGGCCGTGCGCGCAACCGCCAGCATGCCTGGCGGCTGATGGATCTGGACGTCGAACCGTTCCGGGAAACCTTCGGTTCCAGCCTGGAGATGGGCCAACAGGTCCTGGTGTCGCTGGGCCTGCCGGCCGAAGATGCCGCACGGCTTGCGCAGCGCTTTCGCGAACACGACGAGAACCTGCTGCGCGCGCAGCATCTGGTCTATGACGACGATGCGGCGGTCATCCAGACTGCGCGGCAGGCGATCGACGATCTGGAAAAACTGTTCGACGCCGATACCGAGCGAGCCGGCGGCATGGAGCATCCGCCAAGGCGCGACTAGGGCATTGCCACGCGTTAGCTGTGCCGGTTTTCAGAAAGCGTTTGCCGCGAACATCGAACACGCCGCGCAAAGAGGCCATGCCACAGGGTGTGAACGTGCATCGTTGCGACAGCAACTTCGTATCGCGGGCCCATACAAACGCGCCTCCTGGTCGTAGGCGCGTCATGGCAATCACGCGCCTGCCGATGCCGATGCTCGCCATCGCGAAACGCTTTCCGGTTCGCTCCCGACTACGATCCCTACTGACGCGGATCGCGCAGGAAGCGCGCCATCGACGCGCCGGAACCGGGCACGGCCGGGGCGAACTGCGCGGCGACGTCGACGAAGCCGCGCATCACCGCGATCTCGCGCGGGCTGCGGTTGAGCGCATCGCGCAAATCCGGATCGGCGCCGGCGCGCAGCAGGCGCTGCACCACTTTCAGCAGGCCGTGCAGCGCGGCCAGGTGTAGCGGACCGAAGCCGCGTGGGTCCTGCACGTCCAGCGACACGTCCTCGTCGAGCAGGCGCTCCAGGCCGGCCAGCACGACGTCCTCGTGGCAGGCGGTGCCCGGTTCGGCGCGCGCGCCCAGCAACAGCAGCAGCGGCGTCACCGCGCCGGCGGCGATCTGCTCGGGCTCGGCGCCGGACAGCAGCAGCGTATCGAGCAGCGCCAATAGGCGCGGCTGCTCGCGCGCGGTGAAGCCGTACAGCGCCGCGCAATGCAGCGGCGTCAGCCCCTGCGCATCGCCGGCCTGCACGCTGGCGCCGGCGTTGAGCAGGCGCGCGGTGATGTCGGGCAGGCCCAGTGCGGCCGACAGCATCAGCACGGTGACGCCGCCGGGCAGGCGGTGTTCGAGCTGCGCACCGGCGGACAGCAGCGCATCGACGATGTCGCCCTGGCGCATGCTCACCGCCGCCGACAGCGGCGTGGCGCCGGTGTTGGCCGCGTGCTGCGGGTCGGCGCCGCGCGCGATCAGCAGATCGACGGTGGCGCGATGGCCGCCGCCGGCCGCGCGCAGCAGCGCGGTGCAGCCCTGCGCGTCCTGCGCATCGACATCGAAGCCCAGATCCAGCAAACGGCGCACCGCGTCGGCATCGCCGGCCATCGCCGCGGCCGGCAGGTCGGCCGGACGCAGCGCGCGCCGCGGCAGCGCCCAGCCGCGCCAGTCCAGCCAGTCGGCCAGATCGCGGCGGCCGCTGGCCAGCGCCACGCCCAGCGGCGTCTGCCCGTCGGCGGCGCGCGAATCCGGGCAGGCGCCCTTGGCGATGAGTTGACGCAGCGCGGCCTCGCGACCCAGCGCGGCGGCCAGGTGCAGCGCGGTCATGCCATGGCTGTCGCGCGCCTCGCGATCGACGCCGATATCGAGCAGGCGATCGATCAGCCGCGGCCAGTCCAGCCGCACCGCCAGCGACAGCGGCGGATCGCCGGCGGCGGACGCGCCGAACGGATCGGCGCCGCGCGACAGCAATTCCAGCGCGCAGGATTCCAGCCCGCGCGCCGCGTGTTCGCCGTGCGCGCAGGCGGCCAGGAAGCGCGCCAGCCCGCCGCCGCCGGCCGGCGATGCGCCGTGGCGCAGCAGTACCTGCACGGCCGGCAATCCTTCGGCGCCGCGCGACAGCAACGCGAACATCGGGATGTCGCCGTGCGCGTCGGCCACATCGGTGGGCGCGCCGTGGCGCAGCAGCCAGTCGATGCCGGATGGGGATCCGTGCAGCGCCACATCGTGCAGCAACGCGCCCAGATCCTGCGGTGCGGCCAGCGCGGCGAGCGCGGCCAGGCCGTCGTAGCGGCCCGCCTGCAGGCCATCGCGCAGCAACTCGACCGGCGGGCGGTCGGCGGCTGCGGCTTCGTCATCGCCGACGCTGACCGCCGACGGCAGCGGATAGGCGGGATCGAGCAGCGACACCAATGTCCAGCGTCCCGCGCTGGCGGCGATGTCGGCGGCGCGGCGGCCGTCGGCATCGGCGGCCTGCGCATCGACGTCCCACTCCAGCAGCCGGCGAATCAACGCGGGGGTGACGGCGTCGCCTTCGCAGGCATGGATCAGCGCGTTGCGCTGCCGCTTGTCCACGACCAGGCGATCGGCGCCGGCATCGACGAGTTTTTCCAGCACCGCGATGCGGCCGCCGCGGGCGGCGTCGAGCCACGGCGTGCGGCCGTCGGCATCGCGCACTTCCGCTTGCGCGCCGGCGCCGAGCAGCAGCTCGACGATCTCGCAATGGCCGGCGCGCGCAGCCTCGTGCAGCGCGGTGCGGCCATCGGCGTTGCGCGTATCCACACGCGCCTTGTGCTTGAGCAACAGCTGCACGCCGGCCGGATCGTCCTCCTCGGTCGCCGCCGCCGCCAGCAGCACCGGCCGGCCGCCGTGCGGATCCGGGCGCGCGCCACGTTCTAGAAGGAATTTGGCCAGCCGCCAGTTGCCGGCCACGCAGGCTATGCCGAGCGGGGTCAGGCCTTCGTGGTTGAGCGCATCGATTTCGGCGGCCGCATCGCGCAGCAGCGCCACCACGCCGGGATCGGAGCTGCGCGCGGCATGGTGCAGCGGCGTGTTGCCGTCGGCGTCGGCCACGCGCGGATCGGCGCCGTTGGCCAGCAATGTGGTCACCGCGTCGGGACGGCCGTGCCAGCTGTCGCGGGTGGCGGCCAGCAGCGGCGTCAT
>Ga0160451_100401_pt1 | contig 26802 bp, 25 predicted proteins | sample HID1975M_E1MG_FD_108270 | JGI IMG/M metagenome (GOLD analysis project Ga0160451, IMG submission 108270) | Enriched soil microbial communities from UW Madison campus, WI, USA - HID1975M_E1 MG | ecosystem: Environmental > Terrestrial > Soil > Unclassified | place: USA: Madison, Wisconsin... | reverse complement strand
TCGCCATCCAGCGCTTCGCCAAGGATCTGCTGGGCGTGGCCGACAATCTGGAACGCGCGCTGCAGGCCGCGCCCAAGGACGCCGAGGGCGCCGCCGGCGGCCTGGTCACAGGGCTGGAGCTGACCCAGAAGGCGCTGCTGACGGCGTTCGAGGGCAATGGCCTGAAGCGCGTCGCGCCAGGGCCGGGCGACGCCTTCGACCCCCACCTGCATCAGGCGATGATGGAGCAGCCGTCGGACACCGTGCCGGGCGGCGCCGTGATCCAGACCCTGCAACCCGGCTATGAGCTGTTCGGCCGCACCGTGCGCGCCGCCATGGTGGTGGTCGCCGCCCGCGCGGGCGGCTCCGGCCCAGGCTCGTCCTACGACGCCAAGGCCTGAGCCCCGGGGGGCCTGACCTCGGGTCAGGCCTTCAGCCGCGTCTCGAACAGGGCCAGCAGGCGTTTCCAGCCGTCGGCGGCGTCGGCGGGGCGATAGCTGGCGCGATAGTCGGCGTGGAAGCCGTGGGGCGCGTCGTCATAGACCACGATCGCGCTGCCCTCGGCGCCCGCGCGGCGCAGGGCGGCGCGCATGGACTCGACGCTGGACAGGGGGATGCCCTGGTCCTGGCCGCCGTACAGGCCCAGCACCGGCGCCTTCAGGTCGTCGGCCAGATCGACCGGCCAGGGCGCACCGGCCGACCGGGCGGCGGCGTCCGCGTCGGCGGCGGGCTGCAGACGGCCGTACCAGGCGACCCCGGCGTCGATGGTGGCGAAGCGGGCGGCGGCCTGCCAGACCACCTTGCCGCCCCAGCAGAAGCCGGTGACGCCGACCTTTTCGTCATTGGCCCAGGGTTGGCGGCTGGCCCAGTCCAGGGTCGCGGCGACATCACCCATGACCTGTTCATAGCCGGCGGCGGCGACAATCTCCTGAATCCGCTTCATGTCCGACAGGGGGGCCGGATCCTCGACCCGGTTGAAGAAGGCGGGCGCCACGGCGGCGTAGCCGGCCTTGGCCAGGCGGCGGCACACATCGCGGATGTATTCGTGCACGCCGAAGATCTCGGACACGACGATCACGACGGGGAAGGGTCCGGCGCCGGCGGGGCGGGCGACATAGGCGGGCAGGTCGAAATCGTCGGGCGCGGCGTAGGTCACCGTCTCGGTGACCAGGCCCTGGGCGTCGGTGGTGACGGGCTGCGCCTCCTGCGCAGCGCCCGCCGGGGCGTAGCCGGCGAAGAACAGGGCCCCCAATCCCCCGGCGACAAGGCCGCCCGCCGTCAGGGCGGCGCGTCGGTTCAGGGCGAGGTCGTCGGGGGTCTGGCCTTCGGGGCGGATCAGGACGGTCATGCGGTCTGGCTCCTGCACGGCTGCGCTTGAAGGCCGGACAGTGCCGCCGCCCGCGTCGCCCGTCGAGTCACGAAAGCCGTGAGGTCCCGCGCTCGACGAGCGAGCCGGAATTCAGCGCGTATAGCTGTATTCGGAGATCTGGCAGACGTTGACCCGCTCGCGGACCAGTTCCTGGCCATTGGTGAACTCGGCCTTGAAATCATACAGGCAGGCGCCCGACCCGTCGTCGATGTTGATGCGGATGCTGGCGCCGTTCTCCAGCACGCGGTCACCCAGGATGTCTTCTTCCCAGTCGTCGGAGCGGGTGTCCGAGGCGTAGAAGCGCAGCATGGTCCAGCCGGTTCGGTTCCGGATGGTCACATGGCGATCGTAGCCGTCGCGGGACTGGGCGCCGGGCGCGGCGACGCTGGTCGGCGCGGCGGCCACGGCGACGCCGGACAGCGCCAGGGCGGCGCACAGCATGGCGACGCCGGTCTTGATACGGTTCATGGTCTGGTTCCCCCGTCGGCCCGGCCAATTCCGCGACCGACCTGGAAAAACGATTACACAGAACGATGTTCTTCGCATCGTCTGTTTTGCATAGGCGGATCGACGAGGAATCGACTCCGAATCCCATCAAGGCCTTGCAGGGCTTGGGGACTTTCCCATATCGGGCTCAGCCGGAGAAACCCCGCGTCCTGTGGGGATTTCGCAACCGGATCTGACATCAATCCCGCAACCGGGGGCGGTCACGCGCGGCGCTTTATGCAAAGGCCGCCGCATCGCCCGCCGAATGGAGTGAAAAGACAAGGCCATGGCCAAGATTATCGGCATCGACCTCGGCACGACCAACTCGTGCGTCGCCGTCATGGACGGCAAGAATCCCAAGGTCATCGAGAACGCCGAGGGCGCCCGCACCACCCCGTCGGTGGTCGCGATCCAGGACGGCGGCGAGATTCTCGTCGGCCAGCCGGCGCGCCGTCAGGCGGTGACCAACCCGTCCAACACCTTCTTCGCCATCAAGCGCCTGATCGGCCGCAACTATGACGACCCGGTGGTGGCCAAGGACAAGGGCATGGTGCCCTTCGACATCGTCAAGGGCCCGACGGGCGACGCCTGGGTGCGCGCCCACGGCAAGGACTATTCCCCCCAGCAGGTTTCGGCCTTCACCCTGGGCAAGATGAAGGAGGCCGCCGAGGCCTATCTGGGCGAGACCGTCACCCAGGCCGTCATCACCGTCCCCGCCTACTTCAACGACGCCCAGCGTCAGGCGACCAAGGACGCCGGCAAGATCGCCGGCCTGGAAGTCCTGCGGATCATCAACGAACCGACCGCGGCGGCCCTGGCCTATGGCCTGGACAAGAACGACGGCCAGAAGATCGCCGTCTATGACCTGGGCGGCGGCACCTTCGACGTCTCGATCCTGGAGATCGGCGACGGCGTGTTCGAGGTGAAGTCGACCAACGGCGACACCTTCCTGGGCGGCGAGGACTTCGACCTGCGTCTGGTCGACTATCTGGCCGACGAGTTCAAGAAGGAGCAGGGCGTCGACCTGCGCCAGGACAAGCTGGCCCTGCAGCGCCTAAAGGAAGAGGCCGAAAAGGCCAAGAAGGAGCTGTCCTCGACGGCCCAGTACGAGGTCAATCTGCCGTTCATCACCATGAACGCGTCCGGCCCGCTGCACCTGAACATCAAGCTGTCGCGCGCCAAGCTGGAAGCCCTGGTCGAAGATCTGGTCCAGCGCACCATCGAGCCGTGCAAGAAGGCCCTGGCCGATGCGGGCCTGAAGGCCGGCGACATCGACGAGGTGGTGCTGGTCGGCGGCATGACCCGCATGCCGATGGTTCAGGAAGCCGTGAAGAAATTCTTCGGCAAGGAGCCGCACAAGGGCGTCAACCCCGATGAAGTCGTGGCCCTGGGCGCCGCCGTTCAGGCCGGCGTGCTGCAGGGCGACGTCAAGGACGTGCTGCTGCTGGACGTGACCCCGCTGACCCTGGGGATCGAGACCCTGGGCGGTGTCTTCACCCCGCTGATCGAACGCAACACGACGATCCCGACCAAGAAGAGCCAGACCTTCTCGACCGCCGACGACAACCAGTCGGCCGTGACGATCCGGGTCTTCCAGGGCGAGCGTCCGATGGCGGCCGACAACAAGGTGCTGGGTCAGTTCGACCTGATGGGCATTCCGCCCGCGCCGCGCGGCATGCCGCAGATCGAGGTCGCCTTCGACATCGACGCCAACGGCATCGTCCACGTCACCGCCAAGGACAAGGCGACCAACAAGGAGCAGTCGATCCGCATCCAGGCCAACGGCGGCCTGTCGGACGCGGACATCGACAAGATGGTCAAGGAAGCCGAGGCCAACGCCGCGGCCGACAAGGCCCGCAAGGATCTGGTCGAAGCCCAGAATTCGGCCGACAGCCTGATCCACTCGACCGAAAAGGCCCTGTCCGAACACGGCGACAAGATCGGCGAAGCGGAGAAGACCGCCATCGAGACCGCCCTGGCGGACCTGAAGACGGCCAAGGACGGCACGGACCCCGAAGCCATCCGGGAAAAGACCAACACCCTGGCCCAGGCCTCGATGAAGCTGGGCGAGGCCATGTATGCGGCCCAGCAGGGTTCGGGTGACGCCGCCGCCGAAGGCCAGCCGGCCGACGACGGCGTGGTCGACGCCGAGTTCGAGGAAGTCTCGGACTCCGACGACGACAAGAAGAACGCGTAACCCCTGATCCTCCCCCGTGCTTCACGGGGGAGGGGGACCGCCGCAGGCGGTGGTGGGGGCGGATACCGGCAGGCCGTTGAAAGCCTATTTCCCGCTCCTTCCCTCCTCCGTCATCGCGGCGGTCGCCCCCTCCACCACTGCGTGGTCCCCCTCCCCCGCTTCGCAGGGGAGGATTTGGGCAGGACGGATCTGAAACGCTCCCGCTTGTCAGACGACGGGCGGGGCCGTTTCATGAAACTTGCATCATTCGACCGGGCGCCCATGTCAGCCGGGTCAAACCGGAACGTCCAGGCCTCCATTCAGAGGGGCGACCGACCGGCCGAGTAAGAGGACGAACGCCAGATGGCGACGCGTGACTATTACGAAATCCTGGAAGTCGAGCGGACGATCGACGCCGCCGGGCTGAAGGCCGCCTATCGCAAGCTGGCCATGACCCACCACCCCGACCGCAACGGCGGCTCGGACGAGTCGGTGGCGAAATTCAAGGAAATCTCCGAGGCCTATTCCATCCTGTCAGACGAGCAGAAGCGCGCCGCCTATGACCGGTTCGGCCATGCGGGCGTGAACGGCGGCGGGGGCGGCGATCCGTTCGGGCGCGGCGGCGGCCAGGGCTTCCACGACATCAACGACATCTTCAGCCAGGTGTTCGGCGACGCCTTCGGGGACGCCTTCGGCGGCCGGGGCGGGCGTCAGCAGCAGCACGGTCCGCGCCGCGGCTCGGACCTGCGCTACGACCTCGAGATCAGCCTGGAGCAGGCCTATAAGGGCGCCGAGGTCGAGATCGCCGTGCCGACGACCATGACCTGCGAGGTCTGCGACGGCTCGGGCGCGAAGAAGGGGACCAAGCCGACCATCTGCAACACCTGTGGCGGCGCCGGGCGCGTGCGCCAGGCCAACGGCTTCTTCCAGGTCGAGCGCACCTGCCCCCGCTGCGGCGGTTCGGGCGAGATGATCACCGACCCCTGCACGGCCTGTCACGGCCACGGCCAGGTCCGCAAGAACCGCAAGCTCAGCCTCAAGGTGCCGGCCGGCGTCGACGACGGCTCGCGTATCCGCCTGTCGGGCGAGGGCGAGGCAGGGCAACGCGGCGGACCGCGCGGCGACCTGTACGTCTTCCTGTCGGTCAAGCCGCACGAACTGTTCGAACGCGACAACCTGGACCTGCTGGTCACCGTGCCGGTGCCGATGACGGTCGCGGCCCTGGGCGGCGAGATCGACGCCCCCTGCCTGGTGTCCGAGGCGTGCGACGGGCGGTGCAAGGCCTCGGTCGCGGTGCCGGCGGGCGCCCAGACGGGCAAGACCGTCCGCATCAAGGGCAAGGGCATGCCGCACCTGAACGGCCGCCAGCGCGGCGATCTGGTGGTCGAGCTGTTCGTCGAGACCCCGACCGAACTGAACGCCCGCCAGAAGGAGCTGCTGCAGGAGCTGGCCGCCTCGCTGGGCGAGAGCCAGACCCCGCGCAACACCAGCTTCGCCGGCAAGGCCAAACGCTTCTGGGCCGACATCCTGGGCGGCGACGCCGAGAACTCCAAGGAAACCGCGTGAGCGACATCTTCCACGCCGGCATCTCCGGCGCCCGGGGCCGCATGGGCCGCGCCGTCTCTTCGGTTCTGGACGCCCGCGAGGACGTGGTGGTCGCCGCCCGGTTCGACCGGGGCGAGAGCGTCGACCTGAACCTGTGCGACGTCATCATCGACTTCTCGACGCCCGACGCCTCGGTCGATCTGGCCCGCGCCTGCGCCGAGGCCGGGGGGCCGGCCCTGGTCATCGGCTCGACCGGCCTGTCGCCGGAACAGGAGGTCGAGATCGAAAGGGCCGCCGAGACGGTCGCCATCGTCAAGAGCGGCAATTTCTCGCTGGGCGTGAACATCCTGATCGGCCTGGTCGAGCATGCGGCCCTGCGGCTGGATGCGCGCGACTGGGACATCGAGGTGCTGGAGACCCATCACCGGCGCAAGGCGGACGCCCCGTCGGGCACGGCCCTGATGCTGGGCGAGGCCGCCGCCAACGGGCGCGGCGCCGATCTGGAAGACCTGCGCACGGCCCCCTATGACGGCATCACCGGCGCGCGCGAGAGCGGCAAGATCGGCTTCGCCTCGCTGCGGGCAGGCGGGGTGATCGGGGAGCATACGGTGCTGTTCGCGTCCGAGGACGAAACCCTGACCCTGAGTCATTCGGCCATCGACCGCAGCCTGTTCGCCAAGGGCGCCGTCGCCGCCGCCGCCTGGGTCCGCAGCCGCCGCCCCGGCCTGTACGACATGCAGGACGTGCTGGGTTTCCGTCAAGCTTAACGCCTGACCGGCGCTATGCTCGCGACGCGGTCGCTCGCGGCTTGAGCGCTTTTAAGGACGCTATGCGCACCGCGCGGCGGCTCGCGACTTGAGCGCAATCATTAAGATGGCCAGCGAAGCCTGACGGATGAGGAGTCGCGCTTTGGCGGGACCGGGGTATGGTCGCCCCATGGATACGCTTGCCGTTCGCTGGGCCCGGCTGGAGCCACGCATGACCGTCGTCGGGCCGGACGACGACCGGCCCCGGCCCGCGGTACTGATCTTCCACGGCTGCGGGGGCCTGAGGCCGCATCTGCCGCGCTACGCCGAGGCCGCGAAGGCGGCGGGCTGGCGGGCCTTCATCATCGATTCCTACGGACCGCGCGGCTATGGCCGGGCCTTCGCCCTGACGGCGGTGTGCAGCGGCCTGGTGCTGCGCGGCCACGAGCGGGCGGGCGACGTGCTGGCCGCCATCGCCGGGATCTCGCGCCGGCCCGACGTGGACGCATGCGCCCTGGCCATCGCCGGCTGGAGCCACGGCGGCTGGTCGATCATGGAGGCGATGAGCGCCGCGCCCACGCCGGGCGCCATGGGCGTGGCCGACCCGGCGGCCTGCGACCTGTCGGGGGTCCGGGCGGTGTGGCTGTCCTATCCCTATGTCGGGACCTTCGCCTTCAACCGGATGCGGCCGTGGCGGCATTGTCCGCGCGTGCTGGCGGTGACGGCGCGCCGCGATCACCTGACCACCGTCACCAACGCCCAGCGGATCAACGCCATGCTGGGCGATTGCGGCGTTCAGGTCGAAAGCTGGATCGCCGAGGGGACGCACGCCTTCGACGAACCGTCCGGGGCCGGGCCGATGCGCTATGACGCCGAACTGGCCGAAGAGTCGCTGCGTCGGTTCGCGGCCTTCCTGGCCGACGCCGCCCCGCATGCCCGCATGGGCTCCTAGGCCGGCTCGACCCGCGTCTCGGCGCGGACGGAGTTGGCGATGTAGCAGGCCTCGTGCGCGCGGTGGTGCAGGTCGGCGATGGCCGCCGCGTCGGGGCGGACGTCGCCGGACCAGTCGATGGCCGGGCGCAGCACGACCTCGGTGATGGCCATGCGGCCGCGCTCGTCCCGGCCCATCACGCCCATGGCGTTGTCCAGATAGCGATCGACGACGAAACCGCCCCTGGCCGCGAAGGCGAGGAAGAACAGCATGTGGCAACTGCTGACGGCGGCGACCAGCGCCTCTTCCGGATCGACGGCGGCGGGGTCCGACATCGGAACCGGCACGCTGGACGGCGCCGACGAGCCGCGCACTAAGGCCCCGCCGTCGAAACGCCAGTCGTGGGCGCGGCTGTAGCGGTTGTCGGCAAAGGGCTGGTCGCCCCGGCGCCAGTCCACGGTTGCGACATACTCAGCCATGCGGGCGTCTCCGGTCAGTCGGTCAGAACGGTGTAGGCGATGCGGGCCCGTGTGCGGAACCCCAGGCTTTCATACAGGCCGACGGCGGCGGCGTTATCGTGGGCCGCATGCAGGAACGGCGTCTCGCCCGCCGCCAGGATACGCTCGGCCTGCAGGCGCATCAGGGCCGCCGCCAGCCCCTGGCCCCGGAAATCCGGATGGGTGCAGACGGCGCTGATCTCGATGAAACCGTCCACCCGCAGCCGCTGCCCCGCCATGGCGATCAGCCGCCCCTCGCGGCGCAGGCCGATGAAGTCGCCCAGCGCATGGGTGCGTTCGCGGTAAGGTCCGGGCCTAGTCAGCGTCGCCAGCGCCAGCATTTCGGCCGCGTCGGCCTCGCCCAGCGGCGCCACGTCCAGATCGGCGCGCGCCCGGGCGGCGCTCAGGGCGGAGCAGTGCATCTGGACGCAGACGATGCGGTTGGCGACCGTCACGCCGGCCGGAAACAGGGCGTCCATCGCCGACCCCTCGGCCTCGAACACGCCCGAGCCGGGATGGGCCGCTATCAGCTCGCCCATGGCCGCGACGCTGGCGTCCGAAGCGTCCACGCCTGCCAGAAAGACGCCCATGGCCGGGTCAATCCGCACGGCGTCCGGGCCGCCCCGCGCCAGCGCCTTCTGGCGGCCGGTCAGGGCGCTCCACACGGGTCGATCCAGCGGATGGTTCGGCGTCATGCGGGCGGACCTACGCCCGCTGTCGTTCCGGCGCCAGACGCCCGGCGAAGTCCGCGACCGGAATTCGCCAAAGATCGATCACGCGCGCCAGAAGCCGACGATCGACTTGACCTCGTCCACGACCGGTTCGGCGACTTCGCGGGCGCGCTGGGCGCCGGCGGCCAGCGCGCGGTCGATCTCGGCCGGATCGTTCATCAGGCGGCGCATTTCGGCCGTGACGGGGGCCATGGACGACACCGCCAGTTCGGCCAGTTTCGGCTTGAAGGCGCCGAAGCCCTGACCGCCGAATTCGGCCAGCACCGCCTCGCGCGTGGTGTCGGCCAGGGCGGCGTAGATGGCCACCAGGTTCTTCGCCTCGGCCCGGCCGTCCAGCCCCTCGACCGTTTCGGGCAAGGGCTCCATGTCCGTCTTGGCCTTGCGGACCTTGGCCGCGATGGTGTCGGCGTCGTCGGTCAGGTTGATACGCGACAGGTCCGACGGGTCCGACTTGGACATCTTGGCCGCGCCGTCGCGCAGGCTCATCACCCGGGTGCCCGGCCCCTGGATCAGCGGCTCGGGCTGGGGGAAGAAGTTCGGCGCGCCGAAGTCGGTGTTGAATTTGGCGGCGATGTCGCGGGTCAGCTCCAGATGTTGCTTCTGATCCTCGCCGACCGGCACCTCGGTCGCCTTGTAGAGCAGGATGTCCGCCGCCTGCAGCACCGGATAGGTGTACAGGCCGACGCTGGAGCGCTCCTTGTGCTTGCCCGACTTCTCCTTGAACTGGGTCATCCGGTCCAGCCAGCCCAGGCGGGCGACACAGTTGAAGATCCAGGCCAGTTCGGCGTGCGCCGGCACCGCCGACTGCGGGAAGATGGTCGCCTTGGCCGGATCGAGGCCGGCGGCCAGATAGGCGGCCGCGATCTCGCGCGTCTGGGCCGCCAGCTTCTCCGGCTCTTGCCAGACGGTGATGGCGTGCATGTCGGCCACGAAGACGAACAGCGGCGCGCCGCTGTCCTGAAGCGCGGTGAAGCGCTTCAGTGCGCCCAGATAGTTGCCCAGGTGCAGGGCGCCGGAGGCCTGGATGCCGGACAGGATGCGGCGGGGGCCGGCATAGGGGGCCGGGGTCTGGTCAGTCATGATCTTGGGTCTCGGGACGAAAGGCAGGAGAAAGCGCGCGCACGGACGGCGCGGGAACGGGAAGGCGGACGATCAGCCGCGCCATCGCCCGGCGGCGAGGAAAGGTCCCGAACAAGCCATGTCCTCGCGCTTATCGCCTCGACGCGCGAAGGGCAAGGCGAGGGCGGGATCAGCGGCCCCATCAGCGGCGACGCCGGATCAGGCCCTTCACCTCGGTCAGGGTGACGGCGCGGGTGGCGAAGGCCAGGGCGATATAGGTCAGGCCGCCGGCCGCCACGACGGCCAGCAGGGTCAGCTCCTTGGCGCCGTGGTCGCTGCCGATGGCGGTCAGCAGATCGCTGACCGGCGCCTGCAGCCAGGGCCGGGCCCAGGAGGCGACGCCGACGACCAGGCCCAGGCCGGCGCTGGCCAGGCCGATGCGGATCAGGCGCGACACGGCCGCGCCGCCAGGGCGATAGTGACCGCGCCTCCACAGGGTGATCGCCAGCAGGATGACATTGCTCCAGGCGGCGGCCGAGACGGCGGCGGCGATGCCCGACACGCCCATCCCGGCCTTGAACAGGCCGATGGCCAGAAGGGCGTTCACCGCCACCGACACCAGGGCGAAGGTCATCGGCGTGCGCGTGTCGCTGCGGGCGAAGAAGGCGGGCGACAGGATGCGGATCAGCACGAAGGCCGGCACGCCCCAGCCGAAATGCAGCAGGGCCCTGGCCGTGTTGATCGCATCGATCTGGAGAAAGGCGCCGCGCGTGAACAGGGCGTCGATCAGGAAATAGGGCATGGCCATCAGGGCCGCCGCCGCCGGCAGGGTCAGGGCCATGGACAGGACCACCGCCTCGTCCAGCGCGGCCTGCTGTTGGGCGTGGTCGTGGCTCGCCACGGCCGAGGACAGGCGCGGCAACAGGGCGATGCCGATGGCCACCCCGACCAGGCCCAGCGGCAACTGGTACAGCCGGTCCGCCGTCGCCAGCCAGGTGCGGCCCCCGGCGACGAAGCTGGACAAGTTGCCGGAGATGAAGACGTTGATCTGGGTCGCGCTGTTGCCGATGGCGGCGGGGACGGCGGTGATGACGATGGCCTTCACCGCCGGGGTCAGGCGGGGCAGGACCAGGCGGATGTTGGCCCCGGCCTTGCGTGCGGCCCACCAGCACAGGCCCGCCTGGGCCACGCCCGCGACCAGCACGGCCCAGGACGCGGCATAGGCGGCGCCGACCTGGCCGCCCCGGGCCGGGATGACGGCAGCCAGCATGATCAGGTTCAGCAGGATCGGATAGGCGCCCGAGACGATGAACCGCCCGCGCGCGTTCAGCACCCCCGACAGCAGGGCCGCCACGGCCATGCAGGGCAGATAGGGCATGGTGATCTGGGTCAGGACGACGGCCAGCTTGAACCGCGCCGGATCGTCCAGGAAGCCGATGTTGATGACCGTCATCAGCCACGGCATGGCCAGCTGGGCCGCGACCGTCAGCAGCACGGTGACGAAGGCGACGGCGGCCAGGGCGTCGGTCGCGACCTGATCGGCCACGGCCTCGCCGTCCGTCTTCAGGGTGCGGGCGTAGGCGGGCACGAAGGCGGCGGCGAAGGCGCCCTCGGCGAAGATGCGGCGGAACAGGTTGGGGAAGCTGAGAGCGGTGTTGTAGGCGTCCGCCGCCGGGCTGGCCGAGCCGCCCAGCACCGCCGCGATCACCGTGTCGCGCGCAAACCCCGCCAGCCGACTGACCAGGGTCAGGCCGCTGAAGATGGCCGAGGAGCGCATCATGCCGCCGCCCTTTTGCGCCGTCGTACCCGAGGCCGGCGGCTGAACGATCGGTTCGACCGTGGCGTTGGCGGCCGCGACGGCGGCGGCGGGCTCGATGGGCTGGGGCGCCGGGTCTGCGGGGGGCTGGGGAGGCTGGCTCACGGGCGCCGGTTTCGCTCTCTGGTTCGCTCTTCGGGCAAGGACTGCCGCCAGCCTTAGCGCGCTTCCGCGTCGGACGATACGTCCCCTCCCGCCCCGAAGTCGGAGACGTCGCGGGCGCTGGCGCGGACCGGCTCGACGCGGCGACCGGCGGGTCCGGGCGGGGCGCGGTCCAGCACCGCCTCCAGCGCGGCGCGCAGCGGCTCCAGCCGGGTGGGATCGGCCGCGACATAGAAGCTGTCGACCGCCCGTTCGCCGAAGGTGGCGACGTGGGCCGAGCGGATCGACACCGACTGCCGGGCCAGCAGGCGCGCCAGGTCCGCCAGCAGGCCGGGCCGGTCGGCGCCCGACACCTCGATCAGCGACACCCCTTCGCGCGGGGCGGGGGCGATCAGCACCACGGGCCGGACCTCGAACGCGGCGCGGCGGGCGTTGACCGGGACCTCGGTGGGCGGGCGCAACGCCAGCTCACCGCGCGCGGCCGCGTCCAGCGCCGCGATCAGCCGGGTCAGGCGGCGCGGTTCGGCCACGCCATAGGGGGCGCCGGCGCCGTCCTGAAGCTCGAACACGTCCAGGGCCATGCCGTCGTCGGCCGTGGCCAGGCGCGCGCCGACCACATCGGCCCCTTCCTGGGCCAGGGCCGCGGTCAGGTCGGCGAACAGGCCGGGACGGTCGTTGGCGGCCACGGCGACACGGGTCGCGCCCTCGCCCTCGACCGGCGGCGTGGCCTCGACCGCAGCGCCCTTGCGACGGGCCTGGGCCACCAGCTCGGGCGCCTGGCCCAGGGGATCGACGCCGGTCAGGTCCTCGCCCCGGAACAGGGTCTCGACCCGTTCGTACAGGGCGCGCATCAGTTGGCCCTTCCAGCCGTTCCAGACGCCGGGGCCGACGGCGCGGATGTCGGCCACGGTCAGGACCAGCAGGGTGCGCAGCCGCTCCGGGTCGCCGACCAGCCGGGCGAAGGCGCGCACCGTCGCCGGATCATCCACGTCGCGTTTCTGGGCGTAGTCGGACAGGGCCAGGTGGTGACGCACCAGCCAGACCGTCAGCTCAGTGCGGCGCGGATCGACGCCCAGCCGCTCGCAGGCGCGGCGCGCGGCGATGGCGCCGTCCTCCAGCTGTCCCCGGTCGCCGCCCTTGCCCACGTCATGCAGCAGCATCGCCAGCATCAGGGCCTCAAAATCGGCGATGCGGTGGACGATGACCGAAGCGGTCGGATGGTCGTCCGTCAGCTTGCCCCGGGCGATGTCGTTGATGATCCCGACCGCCTGCAAGGTGTGCTCGTCCACCGTATAGGCGTGGTACATGTTGAACTGGGTCTGGCCGACGATCCGCCCCCATTCGGGCAGGAACCGGCCCAGCAGGCCCGTCTCGTTCATGATGGTCAGGACGCGGTACGGCCGCTGACCGTGGGCCAGCACGTCCAAGAAGGCGCGGGCCGCGCGCGGATCGCGCCGCAGAGTCGGCGTCACCAGCGGCAGGGCGCGGGTGACGGCGGAAAACGCCTCCGGGTGCAGGTCCAGGTCGTGGCGATCCGCCTCGACGAACAGGGTCAGCAGTCGCACCGGGTCCTGGGCGAAGATCTCGGGCCCGGCGATCGACAGCCGCCCGCCCTCGATGACGAAACCGTCCGACAGCACGCGGCGACGGCGGCGGCCGGGCAGCAGCAGCCGTGACAGGCCGCCCGCCTGTTTCTGCTGGCGCGCCTCCAGCTGGGCGCTCATGGAGCGGGTCAGGGCGCCGACGTCGCGCGCATGCAGGAAATAACGCCGCATGAACCGTTCGACCGCCGGTTCGTCGCCGCGCCCGCGCCAGCCCATGCGGCGGGCGACCTGGGGCTGAAGGTCGAAGGTCAGCTTCTCCTCCGCCCGCCCGGCGATCAGATGCAGATGCGCCCGCACCCGCCACAGAAAATCGAACGCTTCCTCGAACGTGCGTCGCTCCCGGGGGGTCAGCAGGTCATCCAGCGCCGCGCCGCCCAGCGGGCTGTCCGGGGCCAGCGACCGGGCGATCCAGAACAGGGTGTTCAGGTCGCGCAGGCCGCCCTTGCCGTCCTTGACGTTGGGCTCGACCTTGTAACGCACGGCGCCGGCCTTCTGGTGGCGGGTGTCGCGCTCGTCCAGCTTGGCGGTGATGAAGGGGCGCGGGTCGGTCTTGCGCACCGTGTCGCGGAAACGGGTGATGAAACCCTCACCCAGGTTGGCGTCGCCCGCCAGCAGCCGCGCCTCCAGCAGGGCGGTGCGCACCGTCATGTCGCGCTTCGACAGGCTGAGGCATTCATCAATGGAACGGGCGGCCGAGCCGACCTTCAGTCCCAGGTCCCACAGGACGTAGAGGATGAATTCGGTGACCGTCTCGGTGCGGGCGTTCGACTTCCACGGCCGCAGAAACAGCAGATCCAGGTCCGAAAACGGCGCCAGCACGCCCCGACCGTAGCCGCCGACCGCCAGCAGGGCCATGCGCTCCGCCTCGGTCGGATTGGGCGCGGGATACAGGACCTCGGCGGTGAAGCGCCACAGGGCGGTCAGCAGATCGTCGGCCGTCGCCGAATACAGCCGTGCCACCTCGACCCCGCCAAGCCCGCCGTCCAGTCGGCGCGCGGCCCGGGCGCGAGCGGCGTCAAAGCTTTCGCGCAGCACGTCGGCGACCGCCCCGCGCACGTCGGCGGCCTGGGCGGCGGCGACGAGGCGGGGGTCAAGGGTGGGGGCGGTGCTCACGGGCAATGCATAGCATGCTCCCCGTGAACCACTCATCCCGGCGTCCGCCGGGATGAGTGGTGGGGGGTCAGGTCTTCGCCAGACCCTTCAAGCGATACAGCGCCTCCAGCGCCTCGCGCGGGGTCAGTTCGTCGGGGTCTATGGCGGCGACGGCGTCATCTAGCGCCGACTTCATCGGCGGTGGCGGCGGTTCCGCGACCGCAAACAGCGGCAGGTCGTCCAGCCGGGCGGTTGCGACCTTTTCGTTCTCCAGCCGGTCCAGCACCTCGCGGGCGCGGCCGACGACGGCGGTGGGCACGCCCGCCAGTTTCGCCACCTGCACCCCATAGGAACGGTCCGCGGCGCCGGGCGCCGCCTCGTGCAGGAAGACCAGTTCGCCGTTCCATTCCCTGGCCTTCATCGACAGGTTGCAGACGTGATCCAGTTGTTCCTCAAGCCGCGCCAGCTCGTGATAGTGGGTGGCGAACAGGGTGCGGGCGCGGTTGGTCTCGTGCAGGGCCTCGGCCGTGGCCCAGGCGATGGCCAGACCGTCATAGGTGGCTGTGCCGCGCCCGATCTCGTCCAGCACCACGAAGCTTTGCGGCGTCGCCTGGGTCAGGATGGCGGCGGTCTCGACCATCTCCATCATGAAGGTGGAGCGGCCGCGCGCCAGGTCGTCTCCGGCGCCGACGCGGCTGAACAGCCGGTCCACCACCCCCAGTCGCATCGATCGCGCGGGCACGAAGGCGCCGGCCTGGGCCAGCACTACCAGCAGCGCGTTCTGGCGCAGGAAGGTCGATTTACCCGCCATGTTCGGCCCGGTGACAATCGACAGACGCGAGGCGCCGACGCCATCTCCGGCCAGCTTGCAGGTGTTCGGCGTATAGGGTCGCCCCTGCGCCTTCACCGCCGCCTCGACCACCGGATGGCGGCCCGCCTCGACGGCGAAGCACAGGCTGTCGTCGACGGTCGGGCGCACAGCCCCGACTTCCTCGGCCCATTCGGCGAGGGCGGCGTGGGCGTCCAGTTCGGCCAGGGCCTCGGCCACGCCCTGCAGCGGTCCGGCCAGACGCGCGACCTCGCGCCGCCAGTTCTCGAAGGTCTCGCCCTCCATGGCCAGGGCGCGGTGCCCGGCCTGGCTGATCTTCGCGTCCAGCTCCGACAGTTCGACCGTCGTGAAGCGGACCTGATTGGCCAAGGTCTGGCGGTGGATGAAGGCGCTGTCCGGCCCGGCCCGCAGCAGGCCCTCGGCCGCCTTGGCGCTGGCTTCCAGGAAATAGCCCAGGACGGCGTTGTGCCGGACCTTGAACGGCACGCCGGATTCGGCGACGGCGCGGGCCTCCAGATCGGCGACCACCCGTCGGCTGTCATCCCTCAGGGTGCGGGCGGCGTCCAGTTCGGGGCGGTGGCCGGGTCGCACATAGCCGCCGTCGCGCGGCAGATGCGGGGGCTCGTCGACCAGTCCGTCGGTCAGATCGGCCAGCAGATGCGAGGTGTCGGGGTCCAGCGCCAGCCGGTCCAGACAGGCGGTGATGCGCGCGCCGGGGCCGGTCAGAGGATCGCGCGCCGGGGCGAAGAGGCCGGCCAGCACCTGCGCGGTGGTCAGGCCGGAACGAATGGCCGACAGATCGCGCGGCCCGCCGCGCCCCAGCGCCAGTCGCGAGGTCGCCCGCGCCACGTCGGCTGAGGCCCTTAACCCATCCCTCAGGTCGCGCCGCAGGTCGCGGCGTTCCAGCAGCCATTCGACCGCATCCAGCCCGTGGTTGATCGCCGTCGGGCTGCGCAGCGGTCGCGATATCCGTTCGGCCAGCGCCCGCGCGCCGCCCGCCGTCACCGTGCGGTCGATGCAGTGAAGCAAGCTGCCGTCGCGCTCGCCCCGTTGCGTGCGGTCGATCTCCAGGCTCAGCCGCGTGGCCGGATCAATGGCCAGAAAGCCGGTCTCGCCCGACCGGCGCGGCGGGGCCAGGGCCGGAATCTTTCCCGCCTGGGTCGTCTCCAGATAGGCGGCGATCAGGCCCAGGGCCGAAACCTCGGCCTCTTCAAACGCGCCGAAGCCGTCCAGCGCCGAGACGCCATACAGCCGCTGGACCCGATCGCGAGAGGCGACGGGTTCGGCCAGGGCCTGAGGCATGGCCTGAACCACGCCGCCCGAGCCGTCCAGCGCGCCCTTCAGCGCCTCGTCCGAGAACAGGCGGTCGGGCACCAGAACCTCTGACGGCCGGAACGCCGCCAGCGCGGCGCCGAGGTCGTTCAGATCGCAGGCGACGCTGTCCACCGCCCCGGCGGACAGTTCGACCACCGCCACGGCGGCCCGACCCTTGCGCACCGCCACGGCCGCCAGCCGGTTGGCCCCGCGCGCGTCCAGCAGGGTGTCCTCGGTCAGGGTGCCGGGCGTCACCACCCGCACGATGTCGCGATGGACCACCGCCTTGGAGCCGCGCTTTCGCGCTTCGGCCGGGTCTTCCAGCTGTTCGCAGATGGCGACCTTGAAGCCCCGCCGGATCAGCCGGGCCAGATAACCGTCCAGCGCATGGACCGGCACCCCGGCCATCGGAATGTCCTCACCCTGATGCTTGCCCCGTTTGGTCAGGGTGATGCCCAGCGCCGCCGAGGCGATCTCCGCATCCTTGAAGAACAGTTCGTAGAAGTCGCCCATCCGGAAGAACAGGATGGCGTCCGGCTGGCCCGCCTTGGCCGCCAGGAATTGCGCCATCACCGGGGTGGTTCCGGCGTCGGGCTTCAGATCGGCTTTGGGCGGATGGGACAGGGGAGCGTTCATGCGTGGCCGCAGGGTGACGGATCGCGCCCGCCGCCTCAAGCGCCCGTCTTGCCCTTTCCCCAATACAATGCGTGATTGTGCACGGGGAGGGCCTGATCCATGGCGAAGAAGAAGACTTACACGGCGCGGCCGATCGACCGGTTAGGCCGGACTCTGATCATTTGGCTGGCGATCAATATGGTTGCGGACTCCCTGAACGCCGCCCTCGCGGGCGCCGATATCTGGTTGATGAGCCGCGTTTCTAGCGGAACGCCTCTGGATGAGTACGGCGTCTTCGTGGATCCGTCAGGATGGTCGGATTGGACTGCGTGGGGACGCTTCCCGATCATCGTCATATGGATCGTTGCAGGTTTCCTGTTCCTGAAGTGGACCTACCGCGCCAACCGAAATGCTCATGCCTTAGGGAGCGGCCTGAGAACTCCACCGCCCTGGGCCGTCGGGTGGCATTTCGTGCCCATTGCCCTGTTGTGGAAGCCATATAAGGCTATGAGCGAAACTTGGCGCGTCAGCCAGGATCCGGCCAACTGGAGAAAGCTCTACACTCCTGACTTGCTTTCTCAATGGTGGGGCGCTTGGATCATCGGGAACATCTTGGGACAGGCTAGTTTCCGCATCGGGATGCGCGCCAACACGGTGGATACGTTGGCGATCGCCACGGGGCTGGAAGCAGGCAGCGCTATAGTGACCCTGATCTGCGGCGCCCTTGCCATTCAAGTCGTGCGTACTGTGACGGCCCGACAGACCGCCCTGATTTCACAAGTGTCTCAAAAAACCGAGCCCGAGGATTCGGCGATGCTTGCGCCGGTCCCGAGCTGACGACTTGCGGCCACGCTTCGCACCTGCGAAAAGCGCGGCAAGGCGGTTAAGGGAACGCGGTGCGAAACCGCGGCTGTGCCCGCAACTGTAGGCGGCGAGACCGTCGTCCGTCCGGGAGCGATCCCGGCGTCACTGGACCTTCGGGTTTGGGAAGGCGTGGACGTCGATTGAAGACCCGCAAGCCAGGAGACCTGGCCGCCTGCGTCGCTCGTCCGCTGTCCGGGACCAGACAGAGGCGCGGGGACTGAACTGTTCCGTCGAAGCGACCCGATCCCTGCGCCGTCCGAGCCCTGCTCGGGCGGATCGGTCGCTTTTGCATGTCCGCGCGCGCGCCGTCGCCGGGCTCATGACGGAGTTCGGCCATGCGCCGCTCAATTCTACTGTCTACCGCCGCCCTGGCGGCCGCCTTCGCCCCCATACTGTCGAGGCCCGCCTTCGCCCAGCAGGCCGATGAACTGGAAGAGGTCGTGGTCACCGCGACCCGCGTTCCGGCTATCGTGTCGGAAACGCCGGGCGCACGGGTCATCGACGACAAGACCATCCAGCAACGCGGCGCGGTCTTCGCCGCCGACATCCTGGCCGATGTGCCCGGCCTGTCGGTGGTGCGCACCGGCGCCTTCGGGGGCATCGCCCAGGTGCGGATGCGCGGCGCCACGCCGGGCAAGACCCTGGTGCTGGTCGACGGCGTGCCGGTCAATGACGCGGCCGAGCTGAACGGCGCCTATGATTTCTCGGGCCTGGAGCTGGCCGAGGTCGAGCGGGTCGAGGTCCTGTCGGGCCCGCAATCGTCGCTGTGGGGCTCTGACGCCATTGGCGGGGTGATCGCCTTCACCACGCGCGAGATCGACGGCCTGCGCGCCGAGATCGAGGCGGGCAGTTTCGGCACGTTGCGCCACCGGCTGGCCGGGGGCGTGGCCAATGACCGCTACGCCATCGGCGCCTTCGTCTCACGCTTCGACACGGACGGCATTTCGGTCGCGGACGAGCGCGACGGCAATCCCGAGACGGACGGTTTCCTGAGCTGGACCGCTGGGCTCAAGGGCCGCTATGCGGTCAGCGATGCGGTCACGATCGATGGCGCGCTGCGCTGGTCCAGGGGCGAGGCCGATCTGGACGGCTACAAGCCCGACTTCACCTTCGGCGACACCTCGGACACCAGCGAGACCGAGCAACGCTCTGGCCTGATCCGTTTGAACACGGCGTTCGCGGGGCTGGAGCATCAGTTCAGCCTGTCGGCTTCGGACATCGAGCGGTCGATCCAGTCCGCCTATCCGTCGCGGTTCGAGGCCGACCGTCAGGTCTGGCGCTGGCAGGCGAACGGCCGGGCGCTGGACGACCGTCTGGTCTATGCGTTCGGCGCCGAACGCGAGGATACGTCGGGCAGTCTGTCCAGCGGGGCGTCGGAAGAGCTGGGGACCACCTCGGTCTTCGCCGTCGCCAACTGGCGGGCTGGCGAGCGCCTGACCGTGACCGGCGCGCTGCGCTGGGACGACACCGACGATTTCGGCTCCAAAACGACGGGCCGGGCCTCGGCGGCGTTCGACCTGGGCGCGGGCTTCACCGTGTCGGGGGCGTACGGCACGGGCTTCAAGGCGCCGTCGATCAGCCAGGCGGTCTGCGACTACTGTTCGGCGCCCCAGCCGTGGCCGACCCTGCGGCCCGAGACCGCCGACAGCGTCGAACTGGCCCTGGGCTATCGCACCGCTGACGGGCGTCTGGAGGCGCGCGCGACGATCTATCAGCTGAATGTCGAGGACCAGATCTTCTACCTGGCGCCGCCGCCGACCTATCAGGCGGTCTATGTGAACCTGGACAAGACGCGCACCGACGGGGTCGAGCTGGAAGGACGCGCCATCCTGGGCGGCGGGTTCGATCTGAGCCTGGCCTATGCCTGGACCGACGCCGTGGACCGCACGACGGGCCGGCGCCTGCTGCGCAATCCGGAGCATTCGGGATCGGCTACCCTGGGCTGGACCGGCGAGCGGCTGTCGGGCGCACTGACGGTGCGGGCCGAGGACGATCAGGACGACGCCGGCGGTGTGCGCGAGGGCTTCGTCACCGCGAACCTGAACGGTTCATATGCCCTGACGCCCAACGTCGACCTGACCGCACGGGTCGAGAACCTGGCGGACGAGCGTTATCAGCAGGTGCTGGGTTACGGCGAGCCGGGTCGGTCCGGCTATGTCGGGATCAGGCTGCGCTACTGATCGACAGGCGGCCAGCGGCCATGGCCGCCGGCCGTTCCAGCGCCAGCGCGCTCCAGTCCACATCGGGCCGGGGCGCGTGGGCGGCGGCCAGGACGGCGCGCAGTTCGGCGGCGGAGGCGACGCTGGCGACCACGGCCGAGACGTCCTGAAGGCCCAGGGTGAAGGCCAGGGTGGCCTGCATCGGGTCGATCCGGGCCTCGGCCAGGCGGCGGCGAACGCGCGACAGGGCGGCGCCCAGCGGTTCGTGCGCGGGCAACAGGTCGCCGTTCATGAACAGCAGGCCGTCAGCGAAAACGGACGAGACGTGAACCGCGACGCCCAGCGCCGCCAGTTCGGACAGGGCGCCCGACTGGATGGCGCGCTGGTCCAGCAGATTGCAGGGCAGTTGCACCACATCGGGTTGGAAGCGGCGGGCCAGCAGGGCGGGGCCGTCCTCAACCTCGCAACAGAAGCCGATCTTGCGGAACAGGCCGCGATCCTTGAGCGCCTGCATCCGGTCCCACAGGGCGCGGCCCTCGGCCCCGGCCAGGTCGTCGGCGCTGGCGGCCAGCAGGACCTCGCCGCGCGGCAGGCCCATCCGCTCCAACGAACGGCGGGCGCGGGCCTCGACCCGGTCCAGACCCTCGGCCAGGGAGACGGTGCGCACGGTGACGCGGAAGGGCGAGGGGAAGGGCCAGGCCTGGCCCAGCAGCCGTTCGCCGTCGCCGTCCGGGCGGGTGGCGACCAGGCCGACCCCGCCGTCGGCGGCGGTCTGCAGCAGCAGGCGCAGGGCGTCCTCGCGCGCGCCCGATGGAACGGGCACGGCGCGCTCGGGCTCGGTCACCACCGCAAGGGCGAGGCGGGCGGCCGGAGATGTCGGACAGGCGGATCTCACGGGTCGATCCTGCGCGCGCAATGCTTAAGGCATTGCTGATCTGCGCACGGAATGAGGGTTACCGGCCGTAAGCCTTAATCGGCGTCCGGCTGACGGTCCGGATGGGCGGCCAGAAAGGCCGGATGGGCCCCGGCCGCCGCTTCTATCGCCTGCAGCCGGGGCCACGCGTCCAGCGCGACATTGAAGCGCCGGGCCGAATAGAGTTGCGGGATCAGATAGCAGTCGGCCAGGGTCGGCGAATCACCGAAGCACCAGCCGGCGCCGTGGCGCGCGACCAGGGTCTCCATTGCGTCGAAACCCGCCGTGATCCAGCGCCAGGCCCAGGCGTCGGTGGCGGCCTGATCGGCGCGGAAATCGTCTTTCAACGCCTTCAGGACGCGCAGATTGTTCAGCGGGTGGATGTCGCAGCCGATCAGGGCGGCCATGGCCCGGACCTGCGCCCGGTCCAGCGGATCGGCGGGTAGCAGAGGCGGGGCCGGATGCGCCTCCTCCAACCATTCCAGGATGGCCGGGCTTTGGGTCAGGACGGCGCCGTCGACTTCCAGCGCGGGGACCAGGCCCTGCGGATTCATCGCCAGATAGGCGTCCGACGTCTGCTCGGCCTTGCGCAGGTCCAGGGGCGCGGTCCGGTAGGCCAGGCCCTTCAGGTTCAGGGCGATGCGCGTGCGGTACGAAGTGCCCGAGCGCCAGTAGCCGTGCAGGATCATGCGTCGGTCCCCATGGTGAAGATCAGGGGTGGCAGGCCCTCGATCGTCGCTTCCACGCGATCGCCGGGGTTCAGCGGGCCGACGCCCTGTGGCGTGCCGGTGAAGATCAGGTCGCCCGCGCGCACGTCCCACAGGCGGCGCGCCTGCTCCAGCACCTCGGCCGGGCTCCAGATCATGTCGTCCAGGCGGGCCGACTGACGCGCCTGGCCGTTGACCGACAGGGCGATGCGCGCGGTCGGATCGGGCAGGGCGCCCAAGTGCAGGGCGCCGCAGGGCGCGGACTGGTCGAACCCCTTGGCCGCGTCCCAGGGCCGGCCGGCCGTCTTGGCCATGGCCTGGATGTCCCGGCGGGTCAGATCGACGCCGACGGCCCAGCCCATGATGTCATCCAGCCCCACGGCGGCGACCAGTTCGACCTCGAAATGCAGATCAGCGGTGGCGCCTGGCCAGGCGGGATCGGCGCCGTCGGTCACCACCGCATCGGCGGGCTTGGCGAAGAAGAAGGGCGGCGCGCGGTCGGGGTCGCCGCCCATTTCACGCGCATGGGCGGCGTAATTCTGGCCCACGCACAGGACGCGGCGAATGGGAAAGCGTTCGATCCGGCCCTGGACAGGCAGGGAGGGCGTTGCGGCGGGGGGGAACAGCCAGGCGGTCATGCGCTTTTCTAGGCATGGAAACGGCGGTGCGCCAGCACGCCACATGCTGCGTTGCGGGAACTCCCGGTGGGGTGTGGCGTTCCGTGGCGGGGTTCCCTATTTTACCGTCAAGCTTAGACCCGGAGCGCGCACCATGGCCACCACCAAGGCACGAGAAGACATCAAGGCTGATCTGAAGACCCTCAAGGAGGATCTGAAAGTCGGCGCCCGTGAGGAAACGCAGCGTCTGCGCGAGAAGGCCGCCGAGGCCGACGCCCGCCTGCGTGAAAAGGGCGAGGAGCTGCGCGAGCGGGCTCGCGGCTATTACGACCAGGCCCGCGTGCGGGGCCGTGACTATTACGACGACGCCAGCGAAAAGCTGGACGAAGCCCAGCGCTATATCGTCGAGCGGGTGCAGGAGCGCCCGGTGCAGTCCACCGCCATCGCCCTGGGCGTCGGTGTGGTGATCGGCCTGCTGCTGTCCGGTCGGCGTCGCTGATGCTGGGCAGGGGGCTGGTGAATCGCCTGGTCGCCATGGCGGTGGCGGCCGGCGCCGCCTTCGTCGCCGTCGTGGCGCTGGGGGCGACCGTCTATTACGCCCTGGCTCTGGCGCTGACGCCTCTGGGCGCGGCGGCGGTCACGGCCGCCCTGTTCGCCCTCGTGGCGCTGGTGGTGTGTTTCGTCTTCCTGAAGCGCTCGGACGGCGACGACGATGAAGACGAAGATCACATGGGCGACGGCGGCCTGACCGCCCGCGCGCTGATGCTGTTCCGCAATCGCCCGATCCTGGCCACCACGGCGGCGCTGGCCGGCGGCTGGATCTTCCTGCGCAATCCGGCGCTGGCCACCATGGTGGCGGCGGCTTTCACGGAAAAAACTCCGGGCCGCAAACGCCGCTAGAACGGAACGGCTACGCCTCCGGAACGTTGGTAGATCACGTGGGTCACATGGCCCCGTCCACGCCAACTTTCCCGGAGGGACCCCATGATCCGTTGGGCCATTATCTTCCTCGTCATCGCGCTGATCGCCGCCGTTCTCGGCTTTGGCGGCATCGCCAACTTCTCGTTCGAGATCGCCAAATTCGTCGCCGTGATCGCGGTCATCCTGTTCGTCATCGCCCTGGTGGCGGGCGGACTGCGCGGCCGGACGCCTCGAATATAGGCGAGGTCCGATACGCCGGAATCAAAGGGTCGCGGTTCGCCGCGGCCCTTTTTTCATGGCCCAGTTCAGCGAAGGGCTTCTTCGGAGGGCGTAGGTTTGAAAGGGCTGGGGGCGGTTTCCGGGCGGCGCGTGTCCTGTCGGCGCGGCAGGCGCCACACCTCGGACGGCTCGAAGGCGGACCCGCGCCAGGCCAGGGCGGTGACCACGATCTCGCGCCCGTCCCAGTCGATCTGGTTGAAGCTGGGCGGCGCCCCCCGTTCGCGGTGCGACAGCGTCCCGCAGCCGATCGCATAGGAACAGCGGTCCGCCAGGTCGATGGGCAGGGCGAACGGCACGTGCACATGGCCGCTCATGACCAGATCGACCCCCGCCTCGGCGAAGATCAGGGCCGCCTGGTCGCCGCGCTTGACCTCGCCCGTCATGGGGGCGCCGATCATCTCGATCAGGGGATGGTGACAGGCCAGAATGCGCAGCGCGCCGGCCGGCGCCTGACGCAGGGCCTCGGCTGCGCGGCGTGTCTGGTCCAGATCGATCACGCCCTTGGACCAATTGGGTCGGGCCTGCCAGCCGCGGGCCGTGGTCACGCCGCGCACCATCACCTGTTCGCCCAGGAACTGATGGTCATGGGCCGGGTGGCCGGTCGCGCGCTCGAACGCGCGCCAGGGATGGAACAGTCGCGCCACCACATCCCAATAGGGCACGTCATGATTGCCGACCGTGACGAAGACCGGCTCCGGCAGGGCGCGGATCCAGTCCCCGGCCGCCGCGAATTCCTCTGGAAAGCCGCGCTGGGTGATATCGCCTGTGACCAGGACCAGGTCTGCGGGCGTGGCGTGGGCGTAGTCCAGGGCGGCGGCGCAGGCGTGGACGTGTTCGCAGCCGAAATGCACGTCCGAGAACTGCAGCACCCGCCCCATCAGACACTGTCCTCGGCCGCCGCCGGGCGCGGCGTCAGCGCCATGAAGGCGCGCGGCAGGAAGCGGACCTGGGCGTTCAGGCCCAGCAGCTTGGGCTCCCCATCGATCACGGCGGGGATGCGCGAACGGGCGCGGACGCGGACCGACCTGGTCGGCCGGGTCAGGACGGCCGGGTCCTGACGCCAGTCGTCGAACAGGGCGTGGGCGGCCAGGCGGAAGGCGTCGGCGGCGCTGACGGGATCCATGGCGGCAGCTTCCAGCCCCGTCGGGGCGTCCATGGCCCTTGAGATCATCGGGCTGATCAGCACCAGCGCCTCGGTGCGGCGGGCGCGCTGGCCGTCCAGCTCATAACGGATGCGGCCGGAAAAGGCGCGCCGCAGGGCCCGTCGCGCCAAACCGAAGGCCTTTTTCAGCTTGCCCGTGCGGATCGCCTCGCGCGCGGGCGCCCACAGGGCGGGCGATCCCAGGATGGCGGCGCAATAAAAGGCCTCGCCCTCGACCTCGCCGCCCGCGACGGCGCGCGGTTCGCCGTCCTCGAGCGCCGAGCGCAGGGCGGCCTTCCAGTCGGTTGTGCCGTACAGCGCCTTGGGCAGCATGTTCATGGTGCCCCCGGGCAGGGGCGAGATCAGCGGCCCGTCGACCCCGGCGCGCGCCGCCACGGAGCGGGCGGTGCCGTCGCCGGCCAGCACGAACAGGACATCCGGCTTGCCCGCCAGGGCGTCGGCGATCTGCTGGTCGAAAGCCCCGGCCTCCAGCGCCACCACCTGGGCGTCGCAGGCGTATTCCGCCAGCAGAGCCTCGGCCTCGGCCACGGCTTGGGGACCGACGCTGCCCGACAGGGGATTGACCAGCATGGTCACGCGCTGGATCGGCGTGTGGGCGGTCACGGCCCGACGTTCCGCCGCCGTGTCGGCGGCCACCGCGGCGGCCTCGATGGTCGAGGAGACTGCCCGGCTTTCGACCTCGGCGGCGGACTTGCGGCGCCGGTTGACGCTCGACGTCGGGGCGGACCGTTTCCGGGCGGGCGTCTTCGGAGTGGCGTCAGGCATTTCGCCCGAACGCGCCGCCCCGAGCGGCGTTCCGCCGAAGCGGGACTATTCCTTGCGCAGTTCGTCCGCCGCGCCCTGTGCGCCCGCCGCCAGGGCGTCGCCGGTGCGGGCGGCGACGTGGCCGGCCTTTTCCGGGGCCTTGCCGACCGCCGTCAAGGCGTAGCCCCAGCCGGTGGCGACCCAGCCGTCGACCTTGGCGCCGGCGCCGGCGACCGACTTCTCCTTGATCGCCAGAATGATGATCAGGGCGCCGAACAACGCCAGCAGGGTGACCAGGAAACCGACGAACGGCCCGGCCGAGCCACGCTTGCGCGACCGCGCCCAGACCGGCCCGTGATCGCCGCCGTCCGCCATCCGGACAGGTTCAGGAAAACGCATCGAAACAACCCCCGTAGAGAGACCCAACCCCCATGAACCTCGGCGAACGAGGTTTGGGGATCAGCTTAATACAGCCTTAACCGTCAGCATAGGCGCGGAACCGGGACAGTGATCCAGCGTTCTCGCCTCGGGGGCGAACAAGAGGGATGAAGGGATCACCTTATGAACAAGACCATTCTCGCGATCGCGGGCGCCGGTTTGCTGGCTTCCGCCTGCGCCAGCGACCCATATTACGGCGGCTCCAGCAATAACGAAGCCGCGCGTCAGGGCGCCATCGGCGCGGCGATCGGCGCTGTCGCCGGGGCAGCGATCGGCAATAATGTCGGCGGCGGCAGCGCCGCAACCGGCGCCGCGATCGGCGCCATCGCCGGCGGCGCAGCCGGCGTGATCCGCGGCTCCAACCAGGACCGTAACAACCAGCAGCGCTATTACGACAACCAGCGCCGCTCGTACTACTACTGCTACGACGGCCGTCAGAACGAATGCTATTGGGAAGACGGTTCGCGCCGCTATTGATCGCGGGTGACCGCTGGCCGGTCATATCGAGATCTTGAGGAAGCGGCCCGTCGTCTGGCGGGCCGCTTTTTTCATTTCTGGAGCCGGCGGGCTGTCCGGCCATCATCGGGGGTTTGGAATGCGACATCGGACAATCATCAGCGTGATCCTGGGGGCCGGCCTGCTGGCGGCGGCCTGTGCGCCCGCCAGTCCGTTCCGGAGCCGTGACGATCTGGTGCGGGACCCGACCCACTGCGCGCCGCAGCGGTTCGAGGTCTATTTCGCCGACAGTCAGGCGCGGCTGACCGACGCGGCGCGCGAAGCGATCAGCCTGAACGCCACGCGGCTTCAGGGCTGCGACGTCAGCCGGGTGCGGGTGCTGGGGCTGGCCGATGCGCGTACGGGGACGCCCGCGGCCAATCTGACCCTGTCCGAACAGCGCGCCCGCACGGTGGCCGAGGCCCTGCTGGCGGCGGGCCTGCCCCGGCCGGTGTTTGAGGTGGGAGCCGCCGGCGCCGATGGCGCGGTGGCCGAGGGTGGCGCGCTGGAGCCGATGCGTCGCCGCACCGAAATCCTGATCGAGGCCGCACGGCGTTAAGTCTTGTGCGGCGGGCCGTCGCGGGCGGTGGTCCGGGCGGCGCGGCTTGGCTA
>Ga0160451_100399_pt1 | contig 26833 bp, 25 predicted proteins | sample HID1975M_E1MG_FD_108270 | JGI IMG/M metagenome (GOLD analysis project Ga0160451, IMG submission 108270) | Enriched soil microbial communities from UW Madison campus, WI, USA - HID1975M_E1 MG | ecosystem: Environmental > Terrestrial > Soil > Unclassified | place: USA: Madison, Wisconsin... | reverse complement strand
TGGCGCCCTGGCCCTGGGGCTGGCGCGTTACCAGGCCGACCTGCCATTCGCTGGCGTGCTGGCTAACCGGGTCGGCAGCTTGCGCCATGCGCAGCTGCTAGAAGGCAGCCTGACCGAAGGGCTACGCTGGTACGGCGGCCTGTCGCGTGAGCGCGGTATCGAACTGCCCAGCCGCCACCTGGGCTTGGTCCAGGCCAGCGAGCTGAACGACCTAGATGCCCGCCTGGATGCTGCGGCCGAAGCGCTGGGTGCCAGTTGCGATGCCGCTTTACCACCGCCCGTGGCGTTTGCCGAGCCGGAACCGCAGCCGGCCGCCGCTTCATTGGCCGGTGTGCGCATTGGCGTGGCGCGGGACGAGGCGTTCGCCTTCCTTTATGGTGCCAATATCGACCTGCTGCGCAACCTCGGCGCGCAGCTGGTGTTCTTCTCGCCGCTGCACGACCGCGAACTGCCCGATGTGGACAGCCTGTACTTGCCGGGCGGCTACCCGGAACTGCACCACTACGCACTGGCGGCCAATGCGCCGATGTGCGCGGCGATCCGTGACCATCATGCCCAGGGCAAGCCGTTGCTGGCCGAGTGTGGCGGCATGCTCTACCTGCTCGACGCACTGACCGACGTAGCGGGCGAGCGTGCCGAACTGCTCGGCGTGCTGACGGGCGAGGCGACCATGCAGAAGCGCCTGGCCGCACTGGCCTTGCAGGCAGTGGAACTGCCCGAAGGCACCCTGCGTGGCCACACCTACCATCACTCGCTCACCAGCACCGAGCTGACGCCGATCGCCCGGGGGCTGAGCCCCAACGGCGGGCGTGGCAACGAGGCGGTGTATCGCCTGGGCCGCCTGACGGCTTCCTACGTGCACTTCTACTTCCCCTCCAACCCGGACGCGGCGGCGGCGCTGTTGCGACCATGAGCGAACACGCTTTCAGCGACGCCGAACGCGCCGCGCTGTACCGGGCCATCGGCGAACGCCGCGACATGCGCCATTTTGCCGGTGGCGAGGTGGCCCCGGCGTTGCTCGCCCGCCTGTTGGCCGCAGCGCATCAGGCGCCGAGCGTCGGGCTGATGCAGCCCTGGCGGTTCATCCGCATCACCCAGCGCGACCTGCGCACGCGCATCCAGGCATTGGTCGAGGAAGAGCGGCTACGCACTGCCGATGCACTGGGCGAACGCGCCGATGCGTTCATGACGCTCAAGGTCGAAGGCATCAACGATTGCGCCGAACTGCTGGTGGCCGCGTTGATGGACCAGCGCGAACCGCACATCTTTGGCCGCCGCACCTTGCCGGAAATGGACCTCGCCTCGCTGGCCTGCGCCATCCAGAACCTGTGGCTGGCGGCGCGTGCCGAGGGCCTGGGGATGGGCTGGGTATCGCTGTTCGACCCCGTGGCATTGGCCGAACTGCTGGGCATGCCGGCGGGGGCCAAGCCGGTGGCGGTGCTGTGCCTGGGGCCTGTGACCGAATTTTACCCAGCCCCGATGCTGGTGCTGGAAAACTGGGCAGAAGAACGCCCTTTGAGTGACCTGCTGTATCACAACCAATGGGGAGAGCAGCCATGAGCGTTGCCTTGCTGACCGTGGCCGGGGTGGCCCTGGATGCCTTGCTGGGCGAGCCGCAGCGGCGTCATCCACTGGTGGCGTTCGGCAACATGGCCGCCAACCTGGAGCGTCGCCTGAATGCCGGAGGGCGCGGTTGGCGCAGCCATGGCGTGAGCGCCTGGTTCCTCGCGGTGGTGCCGCTGACCCTGGTTGCACTGATCCTGTCCTGGCTGCCGTACATCGGCTGGCTGGTCGACGTGCTGGCGCTGTACTGCGCGTTGGGGCTGCGTAGCCTTGGCGAACACGTGCTGCCGGTGGCGAACGCATTGCGCCAAGGTGACCTGGAAGAGGCGCGGCGGCGGGTCGGCTATCTGGTCAGCCGCGAAACCCGCGAGCTGGACGAGCCCGCCGTGGCCAGGGCAGCGACCGAATCGGTGCTGGAAAACGGCAGCGATGCGGTGTTCGCCGCGCTGTTCTGGTTCGTGGTGGCGGGCGCGCCTGGCGTGGTGTTGTACCGCTTGAGCAATACCCTGGATGCCATGTGGGGCTATCGCAACGAACGCTTCGAGCGGTTTGGCTGGTGCGCGGCACGCATCGACGATGTGCTCAACTATATTCCCGCAAGGCTGGTGGCGCTGACCTACGCGCTGCTCGGCAAAACCCGCCTGGCCCTGGCCTGCTGGCGCAACCAGGGGCCCCTGTGGGACAGCCCCAACGCCGGCCCCGTGATGGCGGCAGGTGCCGGCGCGCTGGGGGTCGAGCTGGGCGGCCCGGCCGTGTATCACGGTGAGCTGCACGAGCGGCCGCGCCTGGGCGAAGGGCCCATGGCCGATGCCGATGCTATCGAGCGTGGCTGGAGCCTGGTGCAGCGGGGGGGGTGGCTGTGGGTACTGCTGATTTGCCTGGGAGCTTACTGGAATGCTTGAACACGGTGGTCGTCTGTTGCGTGCGGTGCGTCACTACGGGATCGCGCGCGAACACTGGCTCGACCTGTCCAGCGGCATTGCCCCTTGGCCTTACCCGATCCCGCCGATTCCACTCGACGCCTGGGCGCGTCTGCCAGAGACCGAAGACGGCCTGGAAGAAGCCGCTCGGCAGTATTACGGCACCCGCCAGCTGCTGGCGGTGGCTGGCTCGCAGGCCGCGATCCAGGCCTTGCCATTGCTGCGCCCGGCGGGCCGGGTCGGTGTGTTGACCCCATGCTATGCCGAGCACCCGTATGCCTGGCAACGGGCAGGGCACACATTGGTCGAACTGGATGAAGCCCAGGTGGAAGGCGCGCTCGACAGCCTCGATGTGCTGGTGCTGGTCAACCCCAACAATCCGACCGGCCGCCAGGTCAGCCGGGAGCGCCTGCTCGACTGGCATGGGCGACTGGCGGCGCGTGGGGGCTGGCTGGTGGTCGACGAGGCGTTCATGGACAACACCCCCGCCCACAGCGTGGTCGACTGCGCCGAACGGCCTGGCTTGATCGTGCTGCGCTCGTTCGGCAAGTTCTTTGGCCTGGCCGGTGTGCGTTTGGGGGTTGTTGCGGCGGAGCCCAGCGTACTGCAGCGGCTGGCTGAGTTGCTCGGCCCTTGGACTGTCAGCGGACCCACGCGGGTGCTGGCCCAAGCCTGCTTTGCCGACCACATTGCCCACCAGGTGCAGATCGAGCGCTGCGCTGCCAGCAGCCAGCGCCTCGCTGCGCTGTTGCACAGCACCGGGCTGGCGCCGAGCGGCGGCTGCGACCTGTTCCAGTACGTGCGCAGCGAGCGTGCCGCGCACTTGCATGGCTTTCTTGCCCGGCGCGGCATCCTGGTGCGCCTGTTCGAGCAGCCCGCCGCCGTGCGCCTGGGCTTGCCTGCCTGTGCGGCGGACGAGCAGCGCCTGGCCCAGGCCCTGACCGACTATCAAAAGGAAACGGCATGACCACGCTCATGGTGCAAGGCACCACCTCCGATGCCGGCAAAAGCACGCTGGTGACCGCGCTGTGCCGCTGGCTGTTGCGCCACGGTGTCGGCGTGGTGCCGTTCAAGCCGCAGAACATGGCGCTGAACAGCGCAGTGACCGCCGACGGTGGCGAAATCGGCCGGGCCCAGGCAGTGCAGGCCCAGGCTTGCCGGCTGGCGCCGCACACCGACATGAACCCGGTGCTGCTCAAGCCCAACAGCGACACTGGCGCCCAGGTGATCATCCACGGTCGCGCGGTCACCAGCATGAATGCAGTGGCTTATCACGACTACAAGGCCATCGCCATGCAAGCGGTGCTGGCGTCACACCAGCGCCTGAGCGCCGCGTACCCGGTGGTCATGGTCGAAGGTGCGGGCTCGCCGGCAGAGATCAACCTGCGTGCCGGCGACATCGCCAACATGGGCTTTGCCGAAGCGGTCGACTGCCCGGTGATCCTGGTGGCTGACATCAACCGCGGTGGGGTGTTCGCTCACCTGGTGGGCACGCTGGAGCTGCTGTCGCCGAGTGAACAGGCGCGGGTCAAAGGCTTCGTCATCAACCGCTTCCGCGGTGACATCGCCTTGCTGCAGCCTGGGCTGGACTGGCTCGAAGCGCGTACCGGCAAGCCGGTGCTGGGCGTGTTGCCGTATGTCACAGACCTGCACCTGGAGGCCGAGGACGGCATCGATGTGCGCCAGGTGGCCAAGGGGGAGCGCGTGCTGAAGGTGATCGTGCCGGTGCTGCCGCGCATTAGCAACCACACCGACTTCGACCCGCTGCGCCTGCACCCGCAAGTGGATTTGCAGTTCATCGGGCCGGGCCAGCCGATACCGCCTGCCGACCTGATCATCCTGCCTGGCTCGAAAAGCGTGCGGGGCGACCTGGCGCAACTGCGCGAGCGGGGCTGGGATACCGCCATTGCCCGCCACTTGCGCTATGGCGGCAAGCTCATCGGCATCTGCGGCGGCCTGCAGATGCTCGGGGCTCACGTGCACGACCCGCTGGGCCTGGAAGGGCCGGCGGGCTCCAGCCCTGGGCTGGGCCTGCTGGACTACGCCACGGTACTGGAGGCCGACAAGCAACTGCGCAACGTTGCCGGTACCGTGACCCTGGAACACGCGCCGGTTTCTGGCTACGAGATCCATGCCGGCGTCACCCAGGGCCCGGCCCTGGAGCGCCCCGCCGTGCAGCTGGACGATGGCCGCTGTGACGGCGCCATCAGCGCCGACGGGCAGATCCTCGCTACCTACCTGCATGGCCTGTTCGAAGGCAGCCAGTCGTGCGCCGCGTTGCTGCGCTGGGCGGGGCTGGCCGATGCAGAGACTATCGACTACCAGGCCCTGCGCGAGCGTGACATCGAACGCCTGGCGGACCTGGTGGAAAAACACCTGGACACCGCGCACCTGCGCACGCTGTGTGGAGTCGCCTGAAATGCTCAACCTGATCCTCGGCGGCGCCCGTTCCGGCAAGAGCCGTCTGGCCGAACAGCTGGCCAGCGACAGCGGCCTGCCGGTCACCTACATCGCCACCAGCGAGCCGCTGGACGGCGAAATGAACGAACGCGTGCGCTTGCATCGCCAACGCCGGCCCGCTGACTGGGGGTTGATCGAAGAACCCCTGGCACTGGCGGCGGTGCTGCGCCGCGAAGCGGCCGAAGGGCGCTGCCTGTTGGTGGATTGCCTGACCCTGTGGCTGACCAACCTGCTGATGCTCGACAACGACCAGCGCCTGGCCGAGGAGCGCGATGCGCTGCTCGACTGCCTGGCGCAGTTGCCCGGCACGGTGGTCTTGGTCAGCAACGAAACCGGCCTGGGCGTGGTGCCCATGGGTGAACTGACCCGGCGTTATGTCGACCAGGCCGGCTGGCTACACCAGGCCGTTGCTGAACGCTGTCAGCGCGTGGTGCTGACCGTGGCTGGCCTGCCCCTTATGCTCAAAGGACCTGCACTATGACTCAAGCCTGGTGGCGTGATGCCTGCCAACCCCTCGACAACGCCGCCATGGACCAGGCCCGCGCCCGTCAGCAACAGCTGACCAAACCTGCCGGTTCGCTCGGCCAGCTGGAAGGCCTGGCCGTGCACCTGGCGGGCCTGCAAGGCCGTGAGCGGCCAACGGTGGACCAACTGGCGATCACGATCTTCGCCGGTGACCACGGTGTGGTAGAGGAGGGCATTTCGGCCTACCCGCAAGCCGTGACCGGGCAAATGCTGCGCAACTTTGTTGGCGGCGGTGCGGCGATCAGCGTGCTGGCGCGCCAGCTGCAGGCCAGCCTGGAAGTGGTCGACCTCGGCACCATCGACCCCAGCCTGGCGCTGCCCGGTGTGCGGCATCTGCGCCTGGGCGCCGGCACCGCCAACTTCGCCCGCCAGCCGGCGATGACCGAGGCCCAGTTGCAGTCCGCCTTGCAGGCCGGCCGCGACAGCGCGTTGCGGGCCGCCGAACAGGGCGCGCAGTTGTTCATCGGTGGCGAAATGGGCATCGGCAACACGACCGCTGCCGCCGCCCTGGCCAGTAACTTGCTGGGCTGCCCAGCGCGTGAGTTGAGCGGCCCAGGCACTGGCCTGGACAACGCCGGTGTGCGGCACAAGGCTGAAGTCATCGAGCGTGCGCTGATCCTGCATGGCCTGCGTGCTGACGACCCGTTGCAGGCGCTGGCCTGTGTCGGCGGTTTCGAGATCGCCGCCTTGGCGGGCGCTTACATCGCCTGCGCGCAAGAGGGCGTCGCGGTACTGGTGGACGGCTTTATCTGCAGCGTTGCTGCGCTGGTGGCGGTACGCCTCAACCCGCAATGCCGGGCATGGCTGCTGTTTGCCCACCAGGGCGCGGAGCCAGGGCACAAGGCTTTGCTCGAAGCGTTGCAGGCCGAGCCGTTGCTGGCGCTGGGCCTGCGCCTGGGCGAGGGCAGCGGCGCCGCCTTGGCAGTCCCCTTGTTGCGCCTGGCCTGCGCGTTGCACGGGCAGATGGCGACGTTTGCCGAAGCGGCCGTGGCGGACCGCCCGGCATGATCCTCGACCTGTTGCGCCACGGCGAAACGGAGCAGGGTGGCCTGCGTGGCAGCCTTGATGATGCGCTGACTGAAAAAGGCTGGGCGCAAATGCGCAGCGCGGTCGCCGAAGCGGGCCCGTGGCAGGTGCTGGTCAGCTCGCCGCTGCAGCGCTGTGCGCGTTTTGCCGATGAGCTGGGTGCACACCTGCACCTGCCGGTACAGCGTGAGGCCGCCTTGCAGGAGCTGCATTTCGGTGACTGGGAAGGCCGCAGCGCGGCGCAGATCATGGAAGACCAGGCCGATGCGCTGGGGCGCTTCTGGGCCGACCCTTATGGCTATACCCCGCCCAATGGCGAACCGGTCAGTGCGTTTGCCGAACGGGTACTGGCGGGCGTCAAGCGCTTGAGCCAGCAGCATGCCGGCAAGCGCGTGCTGCTGGTCACCCACGGCGGGGTGATGCGCCTGTTGCTGGCCCGCGCACGTGGCCTGCCCCGGGAGCAGTTGCTGCAGGTGGAAGTTGCCCACGGCGCATTGGTGCGCCTGGTGCTGCGTGACGACGGTCAATTGGGCGAGGCGCACTGACATGCTGCCGTTCTGGATCGCCTTGCAGTTTCTCAGCAGCCTGCCGGTGCGTTTGCCGGGCATGCCGGCGCCGCAGCAAGTAGGCCGCTCGCTGTTGTGCTACCCACTGGTCGGGCTGCTGTTCGGCCTGCTGTTGTGGCTGGCCAATCACCTGCTGCACGGCACGCCCGCGCCTTTGCACGCGGCGTTGCTGCTGACGCTGTGGGTGTTGCTCAGCGGCGCCCTGCACCTGGACGGGTTGGCCGACAGCGCCGATGCCTGGCTGGGTGGTTTCGGTGACCGAGAGCGCACGCTGCGGATCATGAAAGATCCGCGCAGCGGGCCGATCGCTGTAGTGACCTTGGTGCTGGTGCTGTTGCTGAAGTGCTGTGCGTTGTGGGTACTGGTCGAGCGTGGGGCAGGGCTTGAACTGCTGCTGGCACCGGTGGTGGGGCGTGCGGCGATGCTGGGCCTGTTCCTCTGTACGCCCTACGTACGCCCCGGTGGCCTGGGGCAAGCGCTGGCCGAACATCTGCCTCGCGCTGCTGCTGGGTGGGTACTGCTCGCCAGTGCAGCCCTGTGCCTTGCCGTGGGCGGTTGGGGCGCGATCTGGGTGCTGGTTGCAGCCGTGGCTGTGTTCGTCTGGTTGCGGCGCCTCATGTGTCGGCGCCTGGGCGGCACGACCGGTGACACCGCCGGGGCGATGCTCGAGTTGCTGGAGCTGACCGTGGTGCTCGGGTTGGCGCTGGGCCTCTGAATCACCTGCACGCGATCTCGCACGCCGCGGTTCATCTTGATGAAACTTCTTGCAACACCCCTAACGCGGGTATATACACGTATCCATGCTGACCAGTGAATGCATCTGTACCCATCTGCGTCGTGCCGCCCGTGGGGTGAGCCGGCATTATGACGAGGCCCTTGCCGGCTTCGGCATCAATGTCGCCCAGTTTTCCCTGTTACGGCACTTGCAGCGGCTTGACCGCCCAAGCATTACCACCTTGGCCGAGGCCATGGGCCTCGAACGCAGCACCTTGGGGCGCAACCTGCGGGTGCTCGAAGCCGATGGCCTGGTGGCCTTGGCTGACGGCGACGACCAACGCAACCGCGTGGTGCTGCTGACAGAAGCCGGCAAGACGCTGCTGCAAGCAGCTTACCCGGCGTGGGAGCAGGCCCAAGGGTTGCTGGTCGAGCGCCTGGGCGTTGGGCAGCGTGACGAGTTGGTGCGCTTGCTGGAACAACTGGCTTGAGCTGATGCGACTATAAGCGGGTATATACCCGCAAAACCTTGCGATGTGCTGGAGATAACGACAATGACTTCGGTGTGGCGAACCAGCGGGTGGGTGCTTGTGGGGGCAGCGTTGATACTGGCGCTGTCTTTGGGTGTGCGACACGGCTTTGGCCTGTTCCTGGCGCCGATGAGCGCCGACTTTGGCTGGGGGCGAGGTGTGTTTGCCTTCGCCATCGCTTTGCAGAACCTCATCTGGGGGCTGGCACAACCGTTCGCCGGCGCCTTGGCTGACCGCGTGGGCGCGGCGCGCGTGGTGATCATCGGTGGCATTCTCTACGCCGCCGGGTTGATGTTCATGGGGATGGCCGACTCTGCCTGGTCGCTGTCGTTGAGCGCTGGCCTGCTGATTGGCATCGGCCTTTCCGGCACCTCGTTCTCGGTCATCCTGGGTGTGGTTGGGCGCGCCGTGCCGGCCGACAAACGCAGCATGGCGATGGGTATTGCGAGTGCGGCCGGTTCATTCGGCCAGTTCGCCATGCTGCCCGGCACCCTTGGCTTGATCGAGTGGCTGGGCTGGTCCGCCGCGTTGCTGGTCCTGGGCCTGATGGTGGCACTCATCGTACCCCTCGTCGGCCTGTTGCGTGACCGCCCGCTGCCCAGCCATGGCGCCGAACAGACCTTGGGCCAGGCCCTGCGTGAAGCCTGCTCGCATACCGGGTTCTGGCTGCTGGCGCTGGGCTTTTTCGTCTGCGGGTTCCAGGTGGTGTTCATCGGCGTGCACCTGCCGGCCTACCTTGTCGACCAACACCTGGCTGCGACCACGGGCACCACGGTGTTGGCACTGGTGGGCCTGTTCAACATCGTCGGCACCTTCACCGCCGGCTGGCTGGGCGGGCGCATGTCCAAGCCGCGCCTGCTTACAGGGCTTTATCTGCTCCGCGCAGTCGTGATTGTGTTGTTCCTCTGGGCGCCTGTGACCCAATTCAGCGCCTACCTGTTCGGCATCGCCATGGGCCTGCTGTGGCTCTCTACCGTCCCGTTGACCAACGGCACAGTGGCGACACTGTTTGGTGTGCGCAACCTGTCGATGCTGGGCGGCATCGTGTTCCTCTTCCACCAGTTGGGCGCCTTCCTGGGCGGCTGGTTGGGCGGGGTGGTCTACGACCGCACGGGCAACTACGATTTGGTCTGGCAGATTTCGATCCTGCTCAGCCTGCTGGCCGCCGCCCTCAACTGGCCGGTGCGTGAACGCCCGGTCGCCCGCCTGCAGGCCCAGGCCGCATGAAGCGCTACCTGGCCCAAGGCTTGCTCGCCGTTGCCGCGATCGTGCTACTGGCGCTGGTGTGGTGGGGGTGGCACCAGGGTGGGTTGGCGTTGATGCAACTGGGCATGGGGGTTTGTTAAGCGCTACCCTGCAAGTTCAAGGATTGTCTTGCGGGAGAAACGAACGATGCGTGCACATTGGTTGACGGTGCCTGTGCTGGCCCTGCTTGCCGCCACGTCGAGCTGGGCTGCGGATTGCCCGGCCTTGTTGCAGGGCAGCCTGCCCGAACTGCGTGGCAAAGGGCAGGTTGATCTGTGCCAGCGGTTTGCCGGCAAGCCGCTGGTGGTGGTCAACACCGCCAGCTATTGCGGGTTTGCGCCGCAGTTCGAGGGGCTTGAGGCGACGTATAAGGAGTACCACGAGCAGGGCTTGGAGATGCTCGGTGTGCCTTCTAATGACTTCAAGCAGGAAGACGCCGACAGCGAGAAGATTGCCAAGGTCTGCTACGCCAATTACGGGGTGACCTTCACCATGACCAAGGCCCAGCCAGTGCGTGGCAAGGATGCAATCCCGCTGTTCAGTGAGCTGGCGAGCCAGAGCAATGCGCCGAAGTGGAATTTCTACAAGTACGTGGTGGACCGCAAGGGCAAGGTGATTGGCAGCTTCTCTAGCCTGACCAAGCCGGACGACCCGGCCTTCAGGGCAGCGATCGAGAAGGCCATCGCATCGCAGCCATAGTGCCGCTTTTTTTGTAGGAGCAGCCTTGTGCTGCGAAGAGGCCGGTGCAGGTAGCGACTATGTCAGTTGCCTGTACCGGCCTCTTCGCAGCACAAGGCTGCTCCTACAAAGGGGGGGCGTTTAATGGGGGTGAACGGTAATCGCCACCAGCCGTAGCACCACCGGCCTGACCATCAGCACGCAGAGGAACGCCACCGGCATGGCCAGTTGGTAGGCCTTCAATACGTTGCTCAGATACTGCGGGTTCACTCCGGCGTTGGCCGCAGTGATCACGAAGCACATCAATAACGCCATGATCGACGACATGTAAAAGGCGAACACGTACGGTGTGGCACTGGGGCGCAGTTTGCGCCGGCTGCGCGTAGGGGACAGGTTGCTCATGCGAACTCCAGAAAGATGAGTGGAGGCGCAGGTTAGCAATCGTCGGTGGCAGGGCTGTAGACCATCGTCAGTGAGTTCTTTATAAAGAGATTCTTACGAATTCCAAGGGCTCGACATGGACTTGCTCAATGCCATCCGCAGCTTCATCAAGGTGGTCGAGGGCGGCAGCATCGCTGCCGGGGCGCGCAGCCTGGGGCTCAGCCCGGCGGCGGTGAGCCAGAACCTCGCACGCCTCGAAGCGCATCTGCAGGTGCGCTTGCTCACCCGCACCACGCGCAGCATGGCTTTGACCCCCGCCGGCACGCTCTACTACGAGCGGGTCAGGCAGGTGGACCGAGACCTTGCCCAGGCCGAACTGGCCGTCACCACCCCCGACAGTGAGCCCCAGGGCCGCCTGTGCATTGCCTCGACCTCGGCCTTCGGTCGCCATGTGCTGGCGCCCTTGATCCCGGCATTCAGTGCCCGTTATCCCCAGATTTCGATAGAGTTGGTAACGACTGATCGACGGGTCAACCATGCACGCGAGGACGTGGATGTCAGCCTGCGCATCGCCCCGCAGCTCGAGGACCACCTGCTGGCGAGGCACATTGCCCGTATTCCGTTCATCTGCTGCGCCTCTCCCGGTTACCTGGCAAGCGCCGGCGTGCCTGCCACGCCCGAGGCGTTGCGCGAGCACCGCTGCCTGGTGTTCCGCTATCCGGTCGACGGCCGCTTCCTGCGGTGGGGTTTCATGCGCGACGGGCTGCGTTTTGAAGCGGATTTCGGCACCGTGCTGATCAGTGACGATATCGACGCCCTGACGCAGATGGCCCTGCACGATGGCGGCATCACGCGGCTGGCTGAGTTCATCGTGCTGCCTTACCTGGCGTCGGGCGCGCTGGTGCCTGTGTTCGAATACCGCGACAACGGCCAGGCCTATGCCCAGACCGAGCCCATGGACATCTACCTGTGCTTGGCCGATCGTTTTGCCATGACCGCGAAGGTGCGCGCATTCATGGACTACCTGCATGAATGCCTGGGTGACAGCTGGAAGATCCAGGCATGAAAAAACCGCCACGAGGGCGGTTTTCCATACTGCGGGGACGACTCAGAAGCGGTAGGTGAGGGATGCACCGACGCCGTGAGCGCTGTTTTCGTACTTGGCCTGGTAGCTGCCTTTGGTCGCGCTGACCTGGTTGACCTTGGTGTCCTCTTCCCACAGGTAGGAATACGCCACGTCGATGGTCATGTCTTCGCTTGGGCTCCAACCGGCACCCAGGCTGAACACCTTGCGATCGCCAGTCGGGATGCGCGGTGAACGGTCGTGGTTGTTGGTTGGCGACTGGTCGACGGTGAAGCCGGTACGCAGTACCCACTCCTTGTTGACCTTGTACGACGCGCCAATGGCGTGTGCCCAGGTGTCGTGCCAGTTCTGCTCTTCGGTGATGGTCTGGAACGCCGAACCTGCCAGCGGTGCCGGCACATCGTTCTGCACGGTGATGTCTTCCAGGCGGCTCCAACGGGTCCAGGTGCTGCCTGCGTACAGGGTCCACTGGTCGTCGAGTTCGTGGGTGACCGAAAGATCGACAGACTCAGGCGTCTTGATCTTCAGGGTGGCATCGAACTTGTTGCCGTTGAACGGCCCGATCAGCGGGGTGCTGACGCGGGTCTTGCCTTCGAGCTTGTAGTCGACCATCGAGTGGTAGGTCAGGCCGACGCGGGTGCTGTCGGTGGCCTGGACCAGGATACCGATGTTGTAGCCCACGGCGGTGTCATCGCCCTTGATCTTCACTTCGCCGTCGTTGCGGCCAGGGCTGAACGGGTTGATCAGGCTCGAGCCCAGTTCACCCTTGATGCGGTTGATGGTTGGACCGAAACCGATCGAAACCTTGTCGTTGAAGGCGTAGCTGACGGTTGGCTGGAAGGTCACCACCTCGACGTGGCTCTTTTTGCCCCAGTAGCGAGCAGCATCGTCGCTGCCGTAGTCGGTCACCAGGCCGAAGGGCACGTAGACGCCGAAACCGACGCTCCAGTGATCATCGATCGGCTTGACGTAGTAGCCCATGGGTACGCCAACGACAGGCACCATGTCACCATCGGTTTCCCCCCCGAGGTTGCTGCCAGGGCCCGAGATATCGGACTTGGCGATGACGGCGGCGCCGCCCACGGTGATCTGTTCGCGCTTGAGGCGGGACATGCCGGCTGGGTTGCCAAACACGGTGCTGGCATCTTCGGCAGAAGAAGAACGTCCCGCGAAACCTGTCCCCATGCTGCTGATGCTCTGTTCGTTCAGGGCAAAGCCGCTGGCGAGCAGTTGGCTGGAAGCAAGCGCAACGGCTACGCCGAGGGAGGTTTTGAGCATTACTTTTTTCATTATTAGAAACTCCTTGGGATCTCCGGGGCGAAAAGCTACCAACAAATTGCCCGCCGCGCTATAGCCTCAATCACAGGAGATAGAGCGGTTTTGTAGGACAATCCGACCAAAATTCCATTTTTTCCGGTAAAGCTGTAGGGTGTTTCCTAAGATGCCTGAGGCAATCTCTGATCTATGCAGGTATGCCAGGCGTGGGTGAAGTCGCGCAGGCGACCTTGAGGGTGGAAAACCTGGCGCCAGATCCGCGCCAGGCCCAGCAAGTCGTCAGCGGCAGGCAGGGGCGTGGCTTGCGCCTCGACCAGCATCCAGGCGATGGCGGTGGAATAGCGAAGGTTTACCGTGAGTTCCAGGTGCGGGCCGCCAAGAAAGGCGTGTTGGCTGGCCAGGCCGCGGACCAGGCTGGCGAGGTCAGGGTCGCGGGCGAGATACTCGTCCCAGAGCGCCTGGTGACGGGTTTCGCCGATGCGGTAGAGGCCATGGCCACGCCGGTCGTGCAAGGCTGAGCCTAGGGCCGACTGGCTGGCGGCGATGCCCAGTAGCAATGCTTCAGCGCTAGGGCAGTGGCGGTCCAGGTAGACCAGGGTGGGTCGGATCACATACAGACACAATTCATTCGCCGCGATACCCATGATGCCCTCGAGCAAGTAAGGGCCGGACGGGCGCTGGAGCTTGGCAGCTGGTGAATGATCAGGCCCGCCGGAAGCGGTTAGCACCGCTCGAGTTGAAGTGTAGTGTGATAATCGTGGTGTAAAGAGCTGTTTTTAAATCGATTGCTGCCTGACGTTCGAGGCTATATGCCATGGGGCAATTACGCCAAGAACGATCAGGCAGGCTACCTGGGCAATGATTCAGCGCCTGAATGCCGCCGTATTTGCCGCTCACGCGGTGAGCGACTGACGGGTCCGGGCGATCACTGCCTGCAGGGGTTCCTTGCGGCTGTACTGTTCAGGGTACAGGCGTTCGGTGTGGCAGGCGACGCCGTGTTCGTCCACCAGGGTAAAGCTGAAGCTGCCCTTGCGAGGGGCAACGATAAGGCACTTCAACGGCGAGAAGGCCTGGGAAAGGGTGCCAATGGCAGCCTGAATGTGTGGATGAGTTTGCATATTATTGGAGGTTCCTGCTTTAAACACGGAGGGTATGATCCGTGCATGATAGAAACGTTCCAGTGACGCCTTTATTAAGGGGCGAAACGAACCTGACTGGAACAAAGCAGCCAGAGAGAGCGCAATCAAATGTGGGCGCTTGGGCTGACTGGTAGGTACTTAAGAGGGCAGGCAGCACGCCGGGGCCAAGGTTCTAGGCCGTCGGGGTGGAATCCTGATCAATCTGCAAGGTGATTCGTGCTTGGGCAGCGTTTGGCTGGCGAGGGAATCATCGAGTGTGGCCGGTCCTGGTTTCAGCAATGCCTGCTTTTGGGAGAGCAGCGTTGCAAGGACGCTTCTGGCCAGAATTGACTTTCAGCTTGGTACTAACGAGGCGCACCTTACCGCAGATAAAGTGCTTTGGCAAGTGTTTGTGCGCCTGCCCAGGCTAGCCGAGCAGTATGGCGCTTCTTTCGCGGGCTGGGAAGGGGGGCAAAGGGCTGTCATTACCGAGGATGTGCTGTTTTTGTGCACCCAAATGAAGGCGTGAGGGGCAGTTGTTCACATTTGGCGCGCACGCTGTAACACACCCGCAACAGCCCTCTACAGCATCGCCAATGCCTTGACTGGTGAGTTAAGTCAATGAAAAAAAACACTAATTTTAGCTGGTGAAAAAATCGTCAGTTTGACTGCAGGCCCCATTTCACGGGGGTTTAAGGGCCGCTGGAGGGGGTTGTCCACCGAGTTATCCACAGGAACTGTGGATTGTCCCAAGCGCTTGCTCTAGGACGGGTGTGCCAGCAACCCAGGGAACTGTCGGACAATCTTCGGGCGCCGCTAGACCGGTTGGTCATCCACTCGAAAACGTCAAGAAAAGATCATCAAAATTTTTTTCAATCCTCCAGAAATCGACAGGCCATGCCAGAAAAAATGGAGTAGAGTGGCGCGCCTTTCGAGTCACCTTGCCTGTTGCTCATGAAGTTTCGCGGTAAACACCTCGCCAACCCTGCTGACGCCTCGTCAGTGCCTCCACCCAAACGCTTCTCACTGAAAGTGGCCCTGTGGCTGCTCGATAGCCCGCGCCTGGGTGACAAGCCTCAGGTCAAGCACTTGGCAGGCCGCTTGCTGAAACAGCCAGCGCGCCAGGGCGTGGTGGTGGCCCAGAGCCGGCTGGGGCAGATGCTGTGCCGTGATTGCGGCAATGCCCGCGACCGGCGTATCGGCCACGCGCTGCTGCGCCAGGCTGCCCGCGCCGGTGATCGCCGCGCGCAGCTGGAATATGCCCGGTTATGCCAGGCCAGCGAGCCGGACCAGGCCCGCTACTGGCTGGAGTTGGCCGCTGCGCAGGGCTCGCAGGAAGCGCGGCGGCTGCTGGGGCAGTGGTTTTCCGGTTGATGGTGACGCGTGAAAAGGCGCAAGGCCAGTTCCCAGGCTGATAAGCTGCGCAGCATTCATCATGTTCGATCGGGGTAACCATGACAGTGGATCTGGCCAGCATTCTGCTGGGCTTGGTGGCAGGTGCGTTGCCCTGCCTGGTGTGGGTGATGCAGGTGCAGCGTCGCCAGGGCGCCCGACAGGGTGAACGGGCTCTGCTCCAAGAGCGCCTCAACGCTGCCCAGTTGTCTCTGGCCGGGTTGCAGGCGCAACTGGACGCCAGCCGCGACGAAGTCAGCGACCTCAGCGAAGCCAACACCGTCAAGCAAGCCCAGCTGGCAGCCCAGGGCCGGGAGCTGGAGTTGCTGCAGATCGACCGCGACAATGCCCGCGATGCCGCCCACGCCTGGAGCCTCGAACGCGCCAACCGTGAAGTCGAGCTGCGCCGCCTGGAAGCCCAAGGCGCACGCCTGGAGGCGGAGCTGCGCGAGCAGCAGGAAAACCACCAACAACGCCTGGAAGACCTGCAAGAGGCCCGCGACACCCTGCGCGCCCAGTTCTCCGACCTGGCCACGAAAATCTTCGACGAGCGCGAGCAACGCTTTGCCCAGACCAGCCAGCAACACCTGGGCCAACTGCTCGACCCGCTCAAGGACCGCATCCAGGCCTTTGAGAAGCGCGTCGAGGAAAGCTACCAGCAGGAGTCACGCGAGCGTTTCTCCCTGGGCAAGGAACTGGAGCGCTTGCAGCAGCTCAACCAGCGCCTGTCCGACGAAGCTACCAACCTCACCCAGGCGCTCAAGGGCCAGAAAACCCAAGGCAACTGGGGCGAGATGATCCTGGAGCGGGTACTGGAGCACGCGGGCCTGGAGAAGGGCCGCGAATACCAGACCCAGGTCAGCCTGAAGAGCGCCGATGGCGAGCGTTTCCAGCCCGATGTGCTGATCATGTTGCCCGGCGACAAGCAGGTCGTGGTCGACGCCAAGGTCAGCCTCACGGCTTACCAGCAGTTTGTTGGCAGCAATGACGAGGCTGCGCTCAAGCAGCATGTGCAGTCGTTGCGCAGCCACGTCAAAGGCCTGTCGAGCAAGGACTACAACCGCCTCGAAGGCCTGCACAGCCTGGATTTCGTCCTGCTTTTCGTGCCCATCGAGGCCGCTTTTTCGGCGGCCCTGCAGGCCGAGCCCAACCTGTTCCAGGAAGCCTTCGACCGGCACATCGTGATTGTCAGCCCGACCACGCTGCTGGCCACACTGCGGGTGATCGACAGCTTGTGGAAGCAGGAGCGCCAAGGCCAGAACGCCCGCGAGATCGCCGAGCGTGCCGGCTGGCTGTACGACAAGTTCGTGCTGTTCATCCAGGATTTGGACGAGCTAGGCAACCGCTTGCAGCAGGTGGACAAGGCCTACGCCGCGGCGCGCAACAAACTGTGCGAAGGGCGCGGTAACCTGGTCAGCCGCAGCGAGCAGCTCAAGCTCTTGGGTGCCCGTGCCAGCAAGAGCCTGCCGGCAGACTTGCTGGAGCGGGCGCTGTCCGATGAAGCCCTTCCGGACGAAGCGGTTACTGAACCAGGCTCAGATGCCGATTGAGCAGGGCGCGCAAGGCTGCCGGCTTGACCGGCTTGGCCAGGTAGTCCAGGCCTGAGGCATGCACCAGGGCGATGGTCTCTTTGCTGCCGTCGGCGCTGATCACCACCCCAGGCACCGGCTCGCCCAGCCGGGCGCGTAGCCAGCCCATCAGCTCGGTGCCGGTTTCGCCGTCGTCCAGGTGGTAGTCCACCAGCGCCAGGTGCGGGCGCATGCCGTTTGCCAGCAAGGCCTCGCATTCGGCGCGGTTGCGGGCGGTCCAGACCTGGCAGCCCCAACGGCTGAGCAGGCTGTTCATGCCAATCAGGATGCTGTCTTCATTGTCGATGCACAGCACCTGCAGCCCGGCCAGCGGTTGGCCCGTCTGCTCCACCGGCGCGTTGGGCGCGGGCGCCGCTTGGCGGGCGATCGGGACGCTGACGCGGAACACCGTGCCCTTGCCGGGCCATGAGCGCACTTCCAGGCTATGGCCCAGTACCCGGCACAGGCCATCGGCAATGGCCAGGCCCAGGCCCAGGCCTTTTTCGGCACGGGTCTGGTGGCTGTCCAGGCGTTTGAACTCCTGGAAAATCTCTTGCAGCTTGTTGTCGGCGATCCCCGGGCCGCGGTCCCACACTTCCAGCCACAGGCGTTCGCCCTGGCGGCGGGCACCCAGCAGAATCGGGCTTTTGCCATAGCGCAGGGCGTTGGTCAGGAAGTTCTGCAGCACGCGGCGCAGCAACTTCATGTCGCTGTCGACCCGCAGGCGGCTGCCGCGCAGGCGGAACTCCAGCCCTTTCTCGGCGGCCAGTACCTTGAACTCGGCGCCCAGGGTGTCGAACAGCTCGTTGAGGGCGAACGGCTTGGCGTCCGGGGTGATCTTGTTGTTCTCCAGGCGTGAGATGTCCAGCAGGTCGCTGATCAGTTCTTCGGCCGAGCGCAGCGAGCTGTCCATGTGCTGCACCAGTTGCTGGGCCTCCTCGTTCATGCCCTCGGCCTGTTGCGACAGGGCGGCGGAGAACAGCCGCGCGGCGTTCAGCGGTTGCATCAGGTCGTGGCTGACTGCGGCCAGGAAGCGAGTCTTGGACTTGCTCACCGCCTCGGCCTGGCTCTTTGCCTCGGACAGCGCCTGGTTGAGCTGCGACAGCTCATGGGTACGCTCCGCCACCCGCTGCTCCAGGCCCTCGTTAGCATCGCGCAGCGCCTGTTCGGCTTCGCGGAACGGGGTGATGTCGGTGAAGCTCATGACAAAGCCGCCACCGGGCATCGGGTTGCCGATCAGCTCGATGACCCGGCCGTTGGGGAACAGCCGCTCGGAGGAATGCGCGCGGCCTTGGCGCATCCAGTGCAGGCGCCGCGCCACGTGAACCTGTGCCTCGCCCGGGCCGCACAGGCCGCGCTCGGCGTTGTAGCGGATGATGTCGGCAATCGGCCGGCCAACGCTGATCAGCCCGTCGGGGTAGTTGAACAGCTCCAGGTAGCGGCGGTTCCAGGCCACCAGGTGCAGGTTCTGGTCGACCACGCTGATGCCCTGGTTGATGTTCTCGATAGCCCCTTGCAGCAGCGCGCGGTTGAACTGCAGCACCTCGCTGGCTTCGTCGGCGATGCGCACCACGTCTTCAAGCTGCATGTCGCGGCCTTCGATGGCGGCCTTGACCACGGCTCGGGTCGACGACGTGCCGAGCACCCCGGCGAGCAAGCGTTCGGTGTGCTCGATCCAGTCACCGTCGGCGTTCTGGTTGGGGTTGAAGCCTTTGCCCTGGCGGTAGGCGAAGCGGATGAAGCTCTGCCGCGCACGTTCTTCGCCGACGAAGCGCGAGGCCAGGGTCAGCAGGTCGTCGATCTGCACTGCCAGCAGCGGTTTGCTGCTAGGGCGGGCGCTGGTCTGCTGGCCGATGAAGCGGCCAGCCTGCCAGTGCTCTGACACCCGCGTGCGCGACAGTACCGACACCCAGGCAAACAAGGTGAAGTTACCCGCCAGCGACAGCACCACGCCTTGGGTCAGTGGGCTGATCGGCAGGTTCAGCGGGTTGCCATGCAGCCACGCCAGGCCCGGGAACAGCTCGAGCGACCAACCCACGCTATGGGCGGCAATCGGCAGCACCAGGGTGTAGAACCACAGGAAGATGCCGGCGGCGAGGCCGGCGAACACGCCGCGCCGGTTGGCTTGCTTCCAGTACAGCGCGCCGAGCATGGCCGGGGTGAGCTGAGTCACGGCGGCGAAGGCGATCTGCCCGATGGTCGCCAGGCTCGCGGTCGAACCGAGCAGGCGATAGCTGACATAGGCCAGCAGCAGGATCACCACGATGGTCACCCGGCGTACCGAGAGCATCCAATGGCGGAACGCTTCGAACGGGCGCTCGGCATTGTTGCGGCGCAGCAGCCAGGGCAGCAGCATGTCGTTGGAGACCATGGTCGACAGCGCCACCGCTTCGACGATGACCATGCCAGTGGCCGCCGAGGCGCCACCGATGAAGGCCAGCAGGGCCAGGCTCGGGTGGGCCTCGGCCAGGGGCAGGCTGATGACGAACGAGTCGGACATCACCGTGCCCGGCAGCAGCATCTGCCCGGCCAGGGCGATTGGCACCACGAACAGCGCAGCCAGCACCAGGTACATCGGGAACACCCAGCGGGCCAGGCGCATGTCCTGCGGTTCGATGTTCTCCACCACGGTGACATGAAACTGCCGTGGCAGGCAGATGATCGCCATCATGGCCACCGCGGTTTGCACCACCATCGACGGCCAGTTGATGGTCTCCTGCCAGTAGCTTTCCAGCTGGATCGACTGGCGCGCCTGGCTGAACAGGTCGTCAAAGCCGTCGTACAGGTTGAACACCACGAAGATGCCCACGGCCAGGAACGCCAACAGCTTGATCAACGACTCGAAGGCGATCGCCAGCACCATGCCGCGGTGGTGCTCGGTCACGTCCAGGCTGCGCGTGCCGAAGACGATGGCGAACAGTGCCAGCACCAGCGATACCACCAGCGCAGTGTCCTGCACGCGGGTGCCGGTGGCGTCGGCGTTGGCGCCGATCAGTAGGTTGACGCCCAGCACGATGCCTTTGAGCTGCAAGGCGATGTAGGGCAGCACGCCGACCAGGCAGATCAGCGCCACTACCACGGCCAGGGTCTGCGACTTGCCGTAGCGTGCGGCAATGAAGTCGGCGATCGAGGTGATGTTCTGCTGCTTGCTGATCAGCACCATCTTCTGCAGCACCCAGGGTGCAAAAATCAGCAGCAGTACCGGGCCCAGGTAGATCGGCAGGAACGCCCAGAGCTGTTCGGCAGCCTGGCCGACGGCCCCGAAGAAGGTCCAGCTGGTGCAGTAGACGGCCAGCGACAGGCTGTACACCCAGGCACGCAGCTTCGGCGGCAACGGTGTGCTGCGTCGGTCGCCGTAAAAGGCGATGGCGAACATGATGGCCATATAGGCCAGGGCGACCACGGCGATCAGCCCACTGGACAACGACATGAAAACTCCGGAGCAAAAAAGGTAACGCGGTCCCGATCAATCAGTCTGGCACGCAGGCGCAGGTTCGTCAGCGCCGACGATGGTCGCAGTGGCGAGTCGTCGCAGGGATCGGCCTACACCTGTACCGGCCTCTTTGCGGGTAAACCCGCTCCCACAGGTACTGCGCAGCGCTCAAGCCGGTGGTGTTCCAGTGGGAGCGGGTTTACCCGCGAAGAGGCCGGTACAGGCAACATCAATACCTGCGGGTACCCCGCCAGTAAAACACCCCCGCCAGTATCACCGACAACACCAGCAGGTAGAAGATCGCCCCCGGCCACCAGTGCCCGAGGGCAAACCCGACCATCACCGGCCCCAGCGCCGCGCCCAGGTTGGACAGGTTCTGTGCACCGTAATACACCCCGCGCAGGTGCTCTGGGGCGATCAGGTCGATGAACATGTACTCGGCGGGTATCATGATGATTTCCCCCAGGGTGAACACCAGCATCGCCAGGCACCACATCGGCACCGTGCTTGCCCATGAAAACCCCAGCAGCCCGGCGATGAACAGGCCTATCCCGGCCAGCAGCCAAGGCATCAGGCGCTGGCGGCTGATACGCCGGCCAATCAGGTATTGCAGGGCAATCACCGTGATGGCGTTGGTGGTCACCAGGTAGCCAACCAGGCGCGCCGCCTCGGCCGGGCTGGTGGTCACTATCAGGTACTGCGACAGGTAGGCCCCGAACTGGCCGAACACCACGGCGCTGAGCACACCGCCCAAGGTGAAGTACACCAGCCGCCGGTCACGGGCCAGGCCCAGCGCTACTTGCGCGAAAGTGGCCCCCGGTTGCGCCAGGGCAGCGGCCCGCAGGCCACGGTCGCCCAGCCGCTGATAGGTCAGGCCCGTTCCCAGGCCGATCAACGCCGAGGCGATGAAGGGCAGGTGGTCGTCCAGCTCCAACATGGCCACCCCCAGCAACGGGCCGGCGGCGTAGCCGACGTTTCTCAAGGTGTAGTTGATGGCGAACACCTCGGCGCGTTCTGCCACCGGCAACAGCGTGCAAAAGCCGGCTTTGGCGGCAATGTCGACCACGGCCAGGGCCAGGTTGATCAGTACCAGGCACAGAAAGAACAACGCGGCCGAGTGGCTGGCCATGGCGCCGAAGAACGCCAGGGCAAACACCAGGGTGCTGAAGACCACCAGTGTGTGAGTGCGTACGGTGTCCACCAGGTGGCCGCCGTACAAGCTCAGCAGCGAGGCGATGATCAGCGCGCCGCCAATCAACAGGCCGATCTGGCTCACCGGCAGCTGGAAGTTGTTTGCCAGGTATACCACCAGGAAAGGCAGGGTAAGGGCGCGGGCCAGGGTCAGGGTAAAGGTGGTAGCGAGTAGCAGGCGTACGGCCGCTGGGTAGCGCTTGAGGGCGGCGATCATTGCCACTTCCTTGTCGTTGGGGGTTGCCGGGTATCAGCATAAGTCTGCAGAGGGCTTGTCAGCAGTAAGCTTTACCCTGCAGATTTGTGGCTTTTCGCGCCCTGCGCGCCTCCAACGCTAAAAGCCCCTCAGGGAACAAGGACGATGAGTCACACCTCGCAATTCACCTTGCTCGGCAAGCGGCGCTTCCTGCCGTTCTTCATCACCCAGTCGCTGGGTGCGTTCAACGACAACCTGTTCAAGCAATCGCTGATCCTGGCGATCCTGTTCAAGCTCAGCCTGGGGGACGGTGACCGTTCGATCTGGGTCAACCTCTGCGCGTTGCTGTTCATCCTGCCGTTTTTTCTGTTTTCGGCGCTGGGTGGGCAGTTTGGCGAGAAGTTCGCCAAGGATGCGCTGATCCGTGCGATCAAGCTGGCCGAGATCGGCATCATGGCCATCGGTGCCTTGGGCTTTATCACTAATCACCTTGCGTTGATGCTGGTGGCGTTGTTCGGCATGGGTACCCATTCGGCGCTGTTCGGGCCGGTGAAGTATTCGATCCTGCCCCAGGCCCTGCGTGAAGAAGAGCTGGTGGGCGGTAACGGGCTGGTCGAAATGGGCACCTTTTTGGCGATCCTCGCCGGCACCATCGGCGCCGGGGTGATGATGTCGTCGGCCAGCTATGCCACGGTGGTGGCCGGGGGGGTGGTGGGCACTGCGGTGCTGGGCTACCTGGCCAGCCGCTGGATCCCGCGCGCTGCGGCGGTGTCGCCGCAGATGCGCCTGGACTGGAACATCTTCAAGCAGTCCTGGGCGATCCTGCGCATGGGCCTGGGGCAGACGCCTGCGGTGTCGCGCTCGATCGTGGGCAACTCGTGGTTCTGGTTCGTCGGCGCCATCTACCTGACCCAGATCCCGGCGTACGCCAAGGACTGGCTGCATGGCGACGGCACTGTAGTGACCCTGGTGCTGACCCTGTTCTCGGTGGGCATCGCCCTCGGCTCGCTGCTGTGCGAGCGGCTGAGCGGGCGCAAGGTGGAAATCGGCCTGGTGCCGTTCGGCTCGTTCGGCCTGACCCTGTTCGGCCTGCTCTGGTGGTGGCATTCCGGCGATGTGCCGGCGGCGGCGCTGCCGCACGACTGGTTGGCGCTGCTGGGCATGAGCCAGGCCTGGTGGATCCTGGTGTCGATCGTCGGGCTCGGGGTGTTCGGCGGCTTTTATATCGTGCCGCTGTATGCCTTGATCCAAGCGCGCACGGCCGAAGATCAGCGGGCCCGGGTGATCGCCGCCAACAACATCCTCAATGCGTTGTTCATGGTGGTTTCGGCAATCCTCACCATCGTCCTGCTGGGGCTGGCCGAACTGACCATCCCGCAGTTGTTCCTGGTGGTGTCGTTGCTCAATATCGCGGTCAACGCCTACATCTTCAGGATCGTGCCCGAGTTCACCATGCGCTTCCTGATCTGGCTGCTCAGCCACTCGATGTACCGCGTGGAGCACCGCGACTTGGAGCGCATCCCTGATGAAGGGGCGGCGCTGCTGGTGTGCAATCACGTTTCGTTCGTTGACGCGCTGCTGCTCGGCGGTGCGATCCGCCGGCCGATCCGCTTTGTCATGTACTACAAGATCTACAACCTGCCGGTGCTCAACTTCGTGTTCCGCACAGCAGGTGCCATCCCGATTGCGGGGCGCGGTGAGGACGAGGCCATTTACGAACGTGCCTTCGCGCGTATCGCCGAGTACCTGGCGGCGGGTGAGTTGGTGTGTATCTTCCCGGAGGGCAAGTTGACCGGTGATGGCGAGATCGATGTGTTCAAAGGCGGGGTCAACCGCATTCTCAGCGAAACCCCGGTGCCGGTGATTCCGTTGGCGTTGCAGGGGCTGTGGGGCAGTTTCTTCAGCCGAGACCCGGGCAAGGGGTTTTTCAAACGCTTGTGGTCGCGGGTGACCATCGTGGCTGGCACCGCCATCCCGGTGGAGGCGGCGCAGCCGGATACGTTGCGTGAGCAGGTCAGCCGCTTGCGCGGCGACTTGCGTTAGCGCGCGGGTCAGCTGGCGCTGACTTTCAGGCCGATCAGGCCGCAGACGATCAGCGCCACACTGACCAGCCGCACCAAGGCCATGGATTCGCCAAACAGGATGATCCCGGCGATTACCGTGCCCACAGCGCCGACGCCGGTCCAGATGGCATAGGCGGTGCCCAGCGGCAGCTCCTTCATGGCCAGGCCCAGCAGGCCGAGGCTGATGACCATGGCGCCGACGGTGAGTACGGTGGGGATTGGCTTGCTGAAACCGTCGGTGTATTTCAGGCCGACGGCCCAGCCGACCTCGAACAGGCCGGCGAAGAAAAGAATGATCCAGGACATGCTGTGTCTCCATCGTTGTGAAGGATGGGGCCGTCCCCGGAATGCTCACGCGGTGCGTCGTGAGGTCGTCCTCACAGTGGGCAATAGGGTGCACATTTTCTGAATGCTGGGCAAGCCTGTGCCGGCCTCTTCGCGGGGCAAGCCCGCTCCCACAGGCCCCACATGCCCCGAGAGCAGTGGAGTACCTGTGGGAGCGGGCTTGCCCGCGAAGAGGCCAGGCCAGGCAGCATCAATCCCTGGCTGGCTCGCCATTCTCAACGGCTGACGAAGGCGCTTCCAGGCGCCGGAACCAGGTCGACAGCAACGCCCCGGAAATATTGTGCCAAACGCTGAACAACGCACTCGGCACCGCGGCCAATGGCGAGAAGTGCGCCGCCGCCAATGCCGCCCCCAGCCCGGAGTTCTGCATGCCCACCTCCAGCGCCAGCGACTTGCGCTGGGCCAGCGGCAACTTGCACAGCTTGCCGGTCAGGTACCCCAGCAAATAGCCAAAGCTGTTGTGCAGCATCACCACCGCCATGATCAGCAGCCCCGACTCGGCGATCTTCGCCTGGCTGGCCGCCACCACCGCACACACGATCATGACGATGCTCACCACCGACACCAGCGGCAACACCTGCACGGCCGCCTGCACCCGAGCGCCCAGCAGACGCTGGGCCAGCACGCCGAGCACGATCGGCAGCATGACCAGCTGCAGGATCGACCAGAACATGTCCATGAACGAGACCGGCAGCCAGGCCGAGGCCAGGAACCAGATCAGCGCTGGGGTCAGCAGCGGGGCGAGCAGGGTGGTGACCGCAGCGATCGCCACCGCCAGCGCCAGGTCGCCCTTGGACAGCCAGACCATCACGTTCGAGGCGGTGCCGCTTGGGCAGCAGCCGACCAGAATCACTCCGACGGCGATCTCGGCGGGCAAGTGGAACAGCTGGCAGAGCAGCCAGGCCATGCCCGGCATGATCACGAAATGCGCCACCACCCCCAGCATCACGCGCCAGGGTTGGCGGGCGAGGGCAGCGAAGTCGTCGAGCTTGAGGGTCAGGCCCATGCCGAACATCACCAGCCCCAGCAGCGGCACGATGGCCACTTTCAAGGCGATGAACCACTGCGGTTGCAGGAAGGCCAGCACGGCAAACACCAACACCCAGAGGGCGAAGGTGTTGCCGACGAAGCGGCTGAGGGCGGCGAGGGCGCGCATGGGAAAGTCCTTGTACTTATATAAAGAGGTGAGTTTCCAGGGGCCTTACGCGGGCAAGCCCGCTGCCACTGGGTGAGCAAGCACCTGTGGCAGCGGGCTCGCCCGCGAAAGGGCCGGTACTGGTCAATGATTAACGATCAGGCCAGCACCGGCAAAGCATGAAGGTTAGACCCCTTGCGGAATCTCCTCCCCACCCAAGGCCTCGAACAGCACCGGGAGGAATTCGGTAAAGGTCATCATCATCAGCAGGAAGCTGGCATCGAACTGCTGCTGGGCCTCATCACCGCCATCCTGTTCGGCCTGCTCTTGCAGCAGCTCCTCGAACTTCAGGCGCTTGATGACCATCTTGTCGTCGAGCACGAACGACAGTTTGTCCTGCCAGGCCAGGGCCAGCTGGGTGACCACCTTGCCGGTGCTCAGGTGCAGCTGGATTTCTTCGCTGGTCAGGTCCTGGCGCTTGCAGCGCACGATGCCACCGTCTTCGGCGGTGTCGCGCAGCTCGCACTCGTCCAGTACATAGAAGCCTTCGGCCGCTTGCTGCGACTTGACCCAGTCGGTCATGGTGGCCGCTGGCGCGATCTTCACGGTAGCGGGGCGTACCGGCAGCGAGCCCATCACTTCACGCAGGGTCGACAGCAGGTCTTCGGCACGCTTGGCGCTGGCCGAGTTGACCAGGATCACGCCCAGGCGCGGAGCGATGGCGGCGAAGATCATCGAGCGACGAATGAAGGCGCGCGGCAGGAAGGCCTGGATGATCTCGTCCTTGATCTGGTCGCGTTCCTTTTTATAGACCTTGCGCATCTGCTCGGTCTCGATCTCTTCGACCTTCTCCTTGACGGCGTCATTCACCACGCTGCTTGGGAGGATACGTTCTTCCTTGCGCGCGGCGATCAGCAGGAATTCGCCGCTGACGTGCACCAGGGGAGCGTCTTCGCCCTTGCCGAATGGCGCGACGAAGCCATAGGTGGTCAGCTCCTGGCTGGCGCAGGGACGGGCCGGCTTGCTGGCCAGGGCGGTTTCCAGTGCTTCGGCTTCGAATGGAACATCCTGGGTCAGGCGGTAGGTCAGCAGGTTCTTGAACCACATGAGGGGCAATCTCTCCTTAATGCATAAGGCGGGCATTATTCTCCGAGCGGTGGTTCCCGTCCAACCCTGTCAGAGGGCCAGCACCCTTATATAAAGGAAGAAAAGCCCAGCGTTGCTAGGTCTTTGAAAGGCTTCGAAAAAATTTTTAAAAAAGTCGAAAAAAGTGCTTGCCAGGGTGGGGGCTCATCCGTAGAATGCGCGCCACACCGAGACGAAAGGGTGATTAGCTCAGCCGGGAGAGCATCTGCCTTACAAGCAGAGGGTCGGCGGTTCGATCCCGTCATCACCCACCACTCGATGTATAGCGCAGCGGTAGTT
>Ga0160451_100398_pt1 | contig 26869 bp, 18 predicted proteins | sample HID1975M_E1MG_FD_108270 | JGI IMG/M metagenome (GOLD analysis project Ga0160451, IMG submission 108270) | Enriched soil microbial communities from UW Madison campus, WI, USA - HID1975M_E1 MG | ecosystem: Environmental > Terrestrial > Soil > Unclassified | place: USA: Madison, Wisconsin... | reverse complement strand
TATCCGCCGTCCGCCGTACTGGGAAGGCGCGCTGGCCGGCGAGCGCACGCTGCACGGCATGCGGCCGCTGGCGGTGCTGGGCGACAACATCACCACCGATCACCTGTCCCCGTCCAACGCGATCCTGCTCGACAGCGCGGCCGGCGAATACCTGGCGAAGATGGGCCTGCCGGAAGAGGACTTCAATTCGTACGCGACGCACCGCGGCGATCACCTGACCGCGCAGCGCGCCACGTTCGCCAACCCCAAGCTCGTCAACGAGATGGCGGTGGTGGACGGACAGGTGAAGCCCGGCTCGCTGACGCGGCTGGAGCCGGATGACCAGGTCGTGCGCATGTGGGAGGCGATCGAGACCTACATGCTGCGCAAGCAGCCGCTGATCATCATCGCCGGCGCCGACTACGGCCAGGGCAGCTCGCGCGACTGGGCCGCCAAGGGCGTGCGGCTGGCCGGCGTGGAGGCGATCGTCGCCGAAGGCTTCGAGCGCATCCACCGCACCAACCTCATCGGCATGGGCGTGCTGCCGCTGGAGTTCATGCCGGACACGGACCGCAAGACGCTGGGCATCGACGGCAGCGAGACGTTCGACGTCGTCGGCGAACGCACCCCGCGCACGATGCTGACGCTGGTGATCCACCGCCGCGACGGCACCACGCTGCAGGTACCGGTCACGTGCCGGCTGGACACCGCCGAGGAAGTGTCGATCTACGAGGCCGGCGGCGTGCTGCAACGCTTCGCGCAGGATTTCCTGGCGTCGTCGAAAGCGGCCTGACCCGTTCGTCGTACCGGTAACCCTTCCAGGAGACCGACCATGTCCAGCGACACCCCCGGCACCGTCCGCCTGCACCGCGTGCTGCGCGCGCCCGCCGAGCGCATCTACTGCGCCTTCCTCGATGCCGACGCGCTGGCGAAGTGGCTGCCGCCGCATGGCTTCACCGGCAAGGTTCACCGGATGGACGCGCGCGTCGGCGGCGGCTACCGGATGTCGTTCACCAACCTTGGTACCGGCAGCAGCCACTCGTTCAGCGCGACCTTCGTCGAGCTGATCCCCGACGAACTCATCTGCCATACCGACACGTTCGACAGTCCCGGTCCATCCGGCGAGATGCAGGTCACGGTGACGCTGAAGAAAAGCATCGCCGGCACCGAGCTGCGGATCGTGCAGGAAGGCATTCCGGCGGCGATCCCGGTGGACTTCTGTTACCAGGGCTGGCAGGAATCGCTAACGTTGCTGGCGCTGCTGGTCGAGCCGGAAATCCCGGATGGCGATTGAGGCATACCGGGCTCAATGCAATGGATTTGCAAGCCCCTCTCCCCTCGCGGGAGATGGGTTGGGGAGAGGGGGCTGCATGGAACAACGCCAATTCGCCAAGCAGCTTCGCCGCAACATGACCGATGCCGAGCATCGGCTCTGGAAGCACTTGCGAGCGCATCGGCTGGAGGGCCAGAAGTTCCGCCGGCAGCAACCGATCGGGCCCTACATCGTCGATTTCGTTCACTTCGGCGCACGTTTGGTAATCGAAGCGGACGGCGGACAGCATGCCGAATCCAGCAGCGACCGCACGCGCGATGATTGGCTTGCGCGCCAGGGTTTCCTTGTCCTGAGATTCTGGAACGACGACATCCTCCAGCGCACCGATGCCGCGCTGGAATCCATCTGGCGAGCGTTGCACGAAAGAGCGCCCTCTCCCCCGACCCCTCTCCCGCAAGGGGAGAGGGGAGAACATCCACACTGACGCGAGTCCCTGCATGCCGCACGCCCCCCAAATCCGCATTCCCGCCACCTACATGCGTGGCGGCACGTCCAAGGGCGTGTTCTTCCGCCTGGACGATCTGCCCGAGGCCGCGCGCGTGCCGGGCGCGGCGCGCGACGCGCTGCTGATGCGCGTCATCGGCAGCCCCGATCCGTACGGCAAGCAGATCGACGGCATGGGCGGGGCGACGTCGAGCACCAGCAAGACGGTGATCGTGTCCAGGAGCAGCCGCCCCGAGCACGACGTGGACTACCTGTTCGGGCAGGTGTCGATCGACAGCGCGTTCGTCGACTGGAGCGGCAACTGCGGCAACCTGTCGTCGGCGGTCGGGCCGTTCGCGATCGCCAGCGGGCTGATCGATGCGGCCAGCGTGCCGCGCGACGGCACCTGCACCGTGCGCATCTGGCAGGCCAACATCGGCAAGACCATCGTCGCGCACGTGCCGATCGCCGGCGGGCAGGTGCAGGAAACCGGCGACTTCGAGCTGGACGGGGTGACGTTCCCGGCCGCCGAGGTGGCGCTGGAATTCCTGGACCCGGCCGACGAAGGCGATGGCGAGGGCGGCGCGATGTTCCCCACCGGCAACCTCGTCGACGAACTCGACGTGCCGGGCATCGGCACGCTGAAGGCCACGCTGATCAACGCCGGCATCCCGACCATCTTCATCGACGCCGGCGCCATCGGCTATACCGGCAGCGAGCTGCAGGACGCGATCAACGGCGATGCGAAGGCGTTGGCGATGTTCGAGACGATCCGCGCGCACGGCGCGGTGCGCATGGGCCTGATCGCCGATGCGAGCGAGGCGGCCCGGCGCCAGCACACGCCGAAGGTAGCCTTCGTCGCGCCGCCGGCCGGTTACGTGGCGTCCAGCGGCAAACCGGTCGACGCGAACGACATCGACCTGCGCGTGCGCGCGATGTCGATGGGCAAGCTGCACCACGCGATGATGGGCACCGCCGCCGTGGCCATCGGCACCGCCGCCGCGGTGCCCGGCACGCTGGTCAACCTGGCCGCCGGCGGCGGCGAGCGCCATGCGGTGCGCTTCGGCCATCCGTCCGGCACGCTGCGCGTCGGCGCCGAGGCGCGGCGGGTCGACCGGCAGTGGACCGTCAGCAAGGCGCTGATGAGCCGCAGCGCGCGCGTGCTGATGGAAGGTTGGGTACGCGTGCCGGGCGATGCGTTCTGACGTGGCCGCGCCGGCCGCGGCTCAGGGCGGCTGCACCGGATAGGCCAGCAGGATCACCAGATCCTCCTCGCCCGTCTGCTGGATCGCATGGGTGCTGCCGCTGCGGGTCAGCAGCGCGTGGCCGGGGCCGACCTCGTGCTGCGCCCCGTCCAGCGCGTACAGGCCGCGACCGCTGACGATGTAATAGATCTCGTCCTTGTGGTGCTGGTGCAAACCGATGCCGGCGCCCTTGTGCAGCACGCGCTTGCGCAGCACGAACGGCAGTCCGGGCTGATCGGCGAAGAACGAATACGCGGTGGTCGGGCCGGCGCCGCCGTGCGGACCGGGTTGCGTACGCGGGAGATCGCGCTCGTGCAGCACGATCGATGGGTGCGGCTGCGCGGCGCGATCGGCCGCCGCGCTCGCCGGCGCGCCGCAATCGGTGTCGCGCACCGTCCGCGGCTTCAGCGCAGGATCGATCCGCTGCCATTCGCGCACCACCAGGCACGCCACGGCATGCGCGCCGGCATGGCTGAAATGGGTGCCGTCGGCCTTGCCCTGCTCGGGCACGAACATGAAATACGGGGTGCTCGCCTGTTCGCCGAGCGCGCGGATCCAGTCGGTGCTGCGGGCGGCCAGATCGATCAGCGCCACTTGTTCGCGCTGCGCCAGCTGCCGAACCGACTGCGGGTACAGGCCGTGCGTATCGACCAGCGCGCCGAAGTCGTAGACGCGCCGCGCCACCGGCGTGATCAGGATCGGCGTGGCGCCGCGTTGGCGCGCCAGCGCGACGTAACGCATCAGCCACTGCGGATAGGCAGCCTGCGGATCGTTGTAGCGGCTGGGATCCTCGACCTTGGCATCGTTGTGGCCGAACTGGATCAGCAGCACGTCGCCCTTGCGCAGATCCCGGGCGATGCCATCGAACCAGCCTTCCTCGACGAAGCTGCGCGCGCTGCGTCCGCCCCGGGCGTGGTTGCGCACCTCCCACGCTGCCGGATCCAGGAAGCTCTGCAGCGCCTGCCCCCAGCCGGCCTGCGGCGCGCGCTCGGGACCGTACTCGGCGGCGGTCGAATCACCCGCGATGAAGACGCGGCGCGGCGCGGCCTGCGCATCCACCGGCGCGAACGGCGCCAGCAGGCAGGCCAACAGGATGACGCGCAGCAACGTGCTCATGTGCAGGCTCCGTGTTCCGGTCCGGCCGCGTCCTGTGGGAGAGGCACAGGACGACGACAGGCCGGAGCGGAAACGAAGGAATCGCCGGACGCGATCAGCGCGCCAGCCAGCCGCCGTCGACCGGAATGATCGCGCCATTGACGTAGTCCGACGCCGTGCTGGCCAGGAACACCGCGGTGCCGCCCAGATCCGCCGGCGTGCCCCAGCGCGCGGCCGGGATGCGATCGAGAATGGCCTTGCTGCGCTCCTCGTCGGCGCGCAACTGCGCGGTGTTGTCGGTGGCCATGTAGCCCGGCGCGATGGCGTTGATGTTGATGCCCTTGCCGGCCCATTCGTTGGCCAGCAGGCGGGTGATGCCGGCGATGCCGGACTTGCTGGCGGTGTAGGACGGCACGCGGATGCCGCCCTGGAACGACAGCATCGAGGCGATGTTGATGATCTTGCCGCGGCCCTGGGCGATGAAATGCCGGCCCGCCGCCTGCGACATGAAGAACGCCGACTTGATGTTGACGTTCATCACGTCGTCCCAGTCCTGCTCGCTGAAATCGACCGCATCGGCGCGGCGGATCAGGCCGGCGTTGTTGACCAGGATGTCCAGGCCGCCGAGGCCGGCGACGGCTTCCTCGACCAGCCGGCCGACCGGCTCGATGCTGCTCAGGTTGGCCTGCAGGTTGAGGAAGCGGCGGCCCAGCGCGCGCACCTTCTCGCCGGTTTCGGTCGCTTCCACGATCCCGGCGCCGGCGATGTCCGCGCCGGCTTCGGCCAGCGCCAGCGCGATGCCCTGGCCCAGGCCGGTGTTGGCGCCGGTGACCAGCGCGACCTTGCCTTCCAGGCTGAACGGGTTGTTTGCCATGAGCGGTCCTCGATTGATGCGTTGCGGAGAGTCGTGCCGGTATGTGCTTAGAGCAGAGCTTGCGCCGCTGCGGGATGCCGGCGTCGACGGGAAAGCCGAGCGCGCCCGGCGCTGCAGTGGTCGCTTTACTTCAGCTGGCAGATGTCCAGCACGTGCATGTCGGTGTAGTCCAGGTTCTCGCCGCCCATCGCCCAGATGAAGGCGTAGTTGCTGGTGCCGGAGCCCATGTGGATCGACCACGGCGGCGACACCACCGCCTCGTCGTTGCGGATGACGATGTGGCGCTGCGCCTCGGGCTGGCCCATGAAGTGGTAGACGCGGTCGTTCTGGCCCAGATCGAAGTAGAAATAGACCTCGCTGCGGCGGTCGTGCAGGTGCGGCGGCATCGTGTTCCACACGCTGCCCGGCTTGAGGATGGTCAGGCCCAGCAGCAGCTGCGAGGACTGGCACGTGGCCGGCACGATGTACTGGTAGATGGTGCGCTCGTTGCTGGTTTCCAGCGCGCCGCGCTCCAGCGGTACGGCGTCGCTGATGGAAATCTGCTTGGTTTCGAAGCGCGCATGCGCCGGCGTGGACGCGAGGTAGAACTTGGCCGGCGTGGCGGCGTCGGCCGAGGCGAACGTCACTTCCTCGCTGCCCATCGCCACGTACAGGCCGTCCTTCGGCGCCAGCGTGTAGTCGGTGCCATCCACGGTGACCGTGCCGGTACCGGCGCCGACGTTGATGACGCCCAGTTCGCGGCGCTCCAGGAACGCATGGCCGGCGGCCGAAGCGGGCTCGGTCTGCCTGGGCAGCGCCAGCGGCGCGGTCGTCGGCGACGCGCCGCCGAGCACGAAGCGCTCGTAGTGCGTGTACTTCAGGACGATCCGGCCTTCCTCGAACAGGCCGTCGAGCAGGTACAGCTCGCGCAGTTCGTCGTTGCTGGCGCCCTTGATGGCGTCGGGATGGGTGGCGTAATGGGTCTTGCAGTACAGGGACATGTCGGCTCCGAGGGGACCGGGCGGACGGCGTCCGCGGCTGGGTAGGACGATTCTAATAGCTCAGGTAACCGGTGTCATTCTGCGCTGCACGAATCGTCTACGGAAGATTCCTGGTTGGGTAGAGGCAAAGGTTCGACCCGGTGAGGAACCGAGGGATGCCCGACTGCTAAGAATCCTCGTCCCGATTCCCAGTCGTCTTTGGGACTGCCAGTACCTCTCGCCCGTCATCCCAGCGCAAGCTGGGATCCATCTTGCTTTTGCTCGGCCTCCGTTCGGGCGGTAAACCTAGTTATCCGGCAACGGAGTTACTTCTGGCCCGGACAATGGCAGGGAAGCCAATGGATCCCAGCTTGCGCTGGGATGACGTTGATGGTTCTTCTGGGCTGATGGTTCTTCTGGATGCCACGAACAAGAAAACGTCGTTGAACCGCCTCTTGTCCGAACACTACGCATCCAACCGCTGCGCTCAGCTTTCCGGCGGCTGGCAGGAATCGCGCACGATCAGGTGCGGGCGCACGCTGGCCACCGACAACACGTTGGCGTTCTCCGGCTGGATCAGCATCGCCGCGGCGGTGCGGCCGGTGTCGCGGGTATGCCGGCGCACCGAGGTCAGCGGCGGCCACAGCCGCGACGCCAGCGGGCTGTCGTCATAGCCCACCACCGACAGCTGGCGCGGGATCTGCAGGCCGGTGCGCATCGCCACGCGGTACACGCCGGCGGCCATCTCGTCGTTGCCGGTGAAGATCGCGGTCGGGCGCTGGCGGCTGCCGACCAGCAGTTTCTCGGCCGCGGCCACGCCCGATTCGAACGTGTAGCCGGCCTCGACGATACGTTCCGGCGGCAGCGTCAGGCCGCGCTTCTTCAGCGCCTCGACGAAACCGGTGCTCCGCTCGTGGGTGGAGCGGTAGGCCGACGGGCCGGTGATCAGCGCGATGTCGCGGTGGCCGAGCGAGAGCAGGTAGTCGGCCGCCTCGGCCGCGCCTTCGCGATCGTGGGTGACGACCATCTGCGAGGTTTCGTCCAGCGCCACCGACGCGATGCGGGTGTAGCGGCAACCGATCTCGGCCAGCATGTCGGCCAGCGCCTGATCCTCGGACGCGCGCGGCACCAGGATGACGCCGCGCAGCTTCTGCTGCTGGACGAACCGGCGCACGCCCTCGATATAGCCGGGACTGCGCGAGTCGCACGGGTGCACCACCAGCTCGAAACTCGAATCGCGCAACGCGTCGAGCGCGCCGTACTGCATGTCGACGATGTACTGCGCGGTGGGGTTGTCGTAGACCATGCCGATCAGGAACGAGCGGCGGAACGCCAGCCCGCGCGCCATCGGATCGGGCGAATAGCCGACCTCGCGCATCAGCGCCTCGACCTTCTCGCGGGTGTCCTGCCGCACCAGCGGCGAATTGTTGATGATGCGCGAGACGGTCTTCTTCGACACCCCCGACAGGCGGGCGATGTCGTTGATGGTCGCGGTCCGGCCTTTCAGGCTGGCGGTGGCGGTGGGGGGTGTTTCGGGCTTCTTGCGTGCGGGCATGGGCGCTGGCCGGTCGTGTGGGGCGATTCTACCGGTAGTCATACGCTATCCCGCGGCGCTGTGGCGACGGGAAAAGCGCCATGACGTCGGAACGGCGCCATCGACGGCACGCTACCGCGACGCCGGCGACGCGGATCGCGCGGCCTGCCAGGCCGGATAGTCCTTTTGCAGCAGCCGGCGCGGCCAGTCGCCGTACCAGGCGTAGCCGGTGCGACGTTCGCGCGGGATGTCGGCGTAGTCCTTCACCCGCACGCCTTCGCGCGTGGCCAGCACGACGCTGTTGTCGCGCGTGTCGTAGAAGCGCGCCCACAGCGGCGGCGCGGCGGCATCGCGGACCAGCCGGCGATCCTGATCGCTGGCGTGGTGGCGGTACTGCTCCGGCGCCGCGGAGAAGGTTTCCAGGCGCCAGCCCTGCAGCGCGACCTCGCGCATCCAGGCCACCGCAGCGTCGATGGCGGCCACGACCTCCGGCGACGGATCGGGAATGGACATCAGGTACGCCACCACGCCGACGCTTTCCTGCATCGCCAGCGAAGGCAGCTCGAAGGATCGGCCCTGCGCCGGCTGCAGCGTCCGCGGGTCGTACTGGCCGGCCCAGCCCGTGCGGCGATCGCCCTGGCGCATCTGCAGCCGCAGCACGCAGTCGTCGCCGCGCGCGACCGCCGCGGCGATGCGTCCGCGCATCGCGGGTTGCAGAAATGCGTAGCGGCCCTGCCCGGTGGCGGCCTGGCGCAGCACGCCGAGCACGCCGACGGTGACGTCGTCGGCGAAGGTGATCAGCGGGTGGTAGCGCTGCGCGGCCGGCACCGTATGCGGCCAGCCGCCGCAACCGGGGATCTGCTGGGCCAGCGTGAATTCGAGTCCGCGCAGCGCCGCATCGCGGTAGCGCGCATCGCCGGTCAGCGCATGCGCCGCGGCCAGGTAGTCGATCTGCGTATAGATGTTGCGGTTGTCGAAGCTGCCGCCGCTCTTCGATGCCTCGGCCGCGAGCGCCTCGCGTTCGGCGGCGTCGAGCACGCGCGCCGGATCCCGGTTCTCGATCCAGCCGCCGTCGCCGCGCTGATGACGCAGCAGGTTGTCGGCGATCTCGCGCACCTGTTCGGGGCGGTAGCGCGGATAGTCGCCGCCATGCGCGTTGCGCCAGTGGTGGATGGCATCGGCGAAGCCGTCGAGCGTGGGCGCGTCCTGCTTGCCCGGCGCCTGCTGCGCGATGGCCCACGGTGGCGGCGCCAGGCACAGGATCAACAGCAACAGCCGGCGCGCGTGCGCCGTCATGCGCGCAGCAACCGCGGCAGCCACAGCGACAGATCGGGGAAGAAGGTGATGATCAGCAGCACGCCCAGTCCGGCCAGCCAGAACGGCCAGATCGTGCGCATGCTCTGGCCGACGGTGATCTTGCCGATAGCGGTGCCGATGAACAGCACCGAGCCCACCGGCGGCGTCACCAGTCCCAGGCCGCCGGTCAGCACCAGCACCAGGCCGAAGTGGATCGGATCGATGCCGTAGGCGCGCGCCACCGGCAGGAAAATCGGCGTGCAGATCAGGATCATCGGCGCCAGATCCATGAACGTGCCCAGCAGCAGCAGCATGATCACGATCATCAGCAGCACCATGTACTTGCTGTGCGCGAACGATTGCAGGAACTCCACCGCCGCCGCCGGCACCTGCAGGTAGGCCAGCAGCCAGCCGAACACCGCGGCGGTGGCGATGACGAACAGGATCACGCCGGTGGTGCGCGCCGCATGCGTCACCGTCTCCAGGAACTCGCGCAGCTTCAGCTGCCGGTACAGCACGATGGTGACCAGCAATGCGTAGACCACGGCGATGGCCGCACTCTCCACCGCAGTGAAGATGCCGGCGCGGATGCCGACGAAGATCAGCGCCACCAGTCCCAGTCCCGGCAATGCCGCGACCAGCCGCACCAGCACCGCACGCATGCCGGGGAACGTCTCGACGCCGTAGCCGCGCCGGCGCGCGACCACGTAACCGGTGATCATCAGCGCCACCGTCATCAGCAGCGCCGGCACGATGCCGGCGGCGAACAGGTCGGCGATCGACAGCCCGCCGCCGGCCGCGGCCGAGAACAGGATCAGGTTGTGCGACGGCGGCACGAGGAGTGCGACGAGCGCGGCGGTGATGCTGACGTTGACCGCGAAGTCGCGGTCGTATCCGCGCTTGACCATCTGCGGGATCATCGTGCCGCCGACCGCCGACACATCGGCGATGGCCGAGCCGGACACGCCGCCGAAGAACAGCGACGACAGGATGGACACCTGCCCCAGCCCGCCGCGCATGCGCCCGACCAGCGACGAGGCCAGTGCGATCAGCCGCTCGGAGATGCCGCCGCGCATCATGATTTCGCCGGCGAAGATGAAGAGCGGGATCGCGATCAGCGACGCCGAACCGGTGCCGGCCGAGATCTGCTGCACCATCACGATGCTCGGCAGATCCAGGTACAGCAGCGTGGCCAGCGCCGCGGCCGCCAGCGCGAACGCCACCGGCACGCCGATCAGCAGCAGCACCGCGAACACGGTGAACAGGATGGCGATGGCCATCAGCGATCTCCTTCCGCGGCGAGGGCCGGGTCGGTGCGCGGCGCCAGCGCCTGCGCCAGCCGGTCGAGCGCGAACAACGCCATCAGCGCGCCGCCGACGCACAGCGGCAGGTAGTTGATCGACTGCGGCAGCGGCGCGCCGGCCGCGCGGATGGACAGGCCGTCGGCGAGCAGGATCGCGCTCCACCACGCGATGACCGCGCCGATGCCGACGATGACCAACGGCACGATCACGTCCACCACGCGCCGCGCCAGCGGGTTGAGGTGATCGTGCAGCAGGAAGAAGCCGAAATGCCGGCCGGTATGCACGCCGGCCGCCGCGCCCAGGCTCATCGCCGTGCTCAGCAGCAGCAGCGTGACCGGCTCGGTCCAGCTAGGCGAATCGTTGATGACGTAGCGCGCGAACACCTGCCAGCCCTGCACCACCACCAGCCCGAGCAGGGCGGCGGCGGCGATGCCGATGGCGAGACGGGCGATCGATCCGAGCGCGCGCTGCGCGGCGCTGGCGGGAGGGGCGGAAACGGCTTGGGACATCGCGTGGGTTCCGTTGCTTCAGGCCAGGTCGCGGATGCGACGGTGCAGGGCTTCGATGGCGGGCTGGCGCAGGTACTGGTCCTTGAGCGGCTGCGAGGCGGCGCGGAACGCGGCCATGTCCACGTCGTTGGTCTGGATGCCGTAGTCGAGCACCGCCTTGCGCGCTTCGCCTTCGGAGGCGTCCCACAGCTGCCGCATCACCGGCACCGACGCGCGCGCGGTGTCCAGCAGCAGCCGGCGATCGGCCGGCGACAGCGCGTCGAACGTACGCCGCGAGATCAGCAGCACGTCCGGCGCGTAGGAATGCTCGCTCTGCGACCAGTACCTGGCCGCCTCGAAATGGCGGCTGGAATGGAAGCTGCGCATGTTGTTTTCCGCGCCATCGATCATGTGCGTCTCCATGCCGGAGAAGGTGTCGCCCAGCGACATCGGCGTCGGGTTGGCGCCGAGCATGCGCACCAGCCGGATGAAGATGTCCGACGAGGCCACGCGCAGCTTCAGCCCGTGCATGTCGGCCGGCGTGCGGATCGGATGCTTGGTGTTGTAGAAGCAGCGCGCGCCGCTGTCGTAGATCGCCAGGCCGACCAGATCGCGCGTCTCGAAGCCGCGCAGCACGTCGTCGGCCACGCCGCTGTCCAGCGCATGGCGCATGTGCGCGACCGAGTCGAATACGTACGGCAGGCACAGCGCCTGGGTCAGCGGGAAGGCGTTGTTGAGCGCACCGGAGTAGACGCGGGTGATGTCGATGGCGCCGAAACGCGCCATGTCGATCGCCTCGGACTCGCGGCCGAGCTGGCCGGAGTGGTACTGGCGCAGGCGCAGCCGGCCGCCGGTTTCGCGCTCCAGCGTCTGTCCGATCCAGCGCACCGCCTCGACGGTGGGATAGTTGGACACATGCACATCGGTGGCGGTCAGCAGGCGCGCACCGGCATCGTCGGCCGCGACGGCGGACGGCAGCAGCGGCGCGACGCAGGCCGCGCCCAGGCCGGCGAGGAACGCGCGCCGGCCGCTCATACCTCCGGCTCCGGCTCCGGCTCCGCCCGTGCCGGCCGCGCGCGCAGATCCAGCTGGGCCAGTCCGTCGAACACCACCCGCGCGGACTGCCCGGCGGCGATGTCATGGATACCGGTGGCATTTCCGGTGGCGACCAGATCGCCGCGCTTCAGCGGCCGCCCGCGCCGCGCGGACCGGCCCAGCGCGAACGCGAACGCGGTCCGCAGCCCGCCCGGCAGGCGCAGCGCGCCGCCGCGGCCGACCGATGCGCCGTCGATGAAGGTCTCGGCCAGCAGCGTGGATTCGTCCAGCGCCTGCCAGCCGGCCACTTCCGGCCCCAGGATCAGGCCGTTGTTGTTGCCGAAATCCGAAACCACCACGATCGGGCCCAGCTCGTTGATGGTCGCCAGCGGGCTGCTGGCCACTTCCACGCCGAGGAACAGCGTGGACGGCAGCCGCGCCGCTTCCTCGGCCGTCCATGCGAACCGATCGGCCGGTGCGTCGGCGTCCAGCCGCAGCACGTACTCGGCCTCGACCGCACCGAAACCGCCCGGGTAGATCTCGAACGCGACCTCGCCGGCGGCGCGTTGCAGCTTGCCGGCGAAGATCGGCCCGAGCAGGCGATCGTCGCCCGACACGTCGCGCCGCTCGGCGGCGATGTAGCCGACCTTCCAGCCGACCAGACGATCGGGCCACAGCGCGATGGCGTGGTCCTGCACCCGGTAGGCGCTGGCCAGATCGGCCGGAATATCGCCGGGGAAGCCGGGCAACGCCTCGCCGCGCCGGCGGGCGCGCACGAAGCGCGTGGCGATGGCCGCCAGTTCGGGCGGGGCCGGCGCTTCTTCCAGAATGCCGTTGTCCGTGCTCAAGGCGCCTCCAGGGATGCCGTGGTTTTTGTTGCACTGCCGTTCGACAGCGCGTGTCCAGCTGTATATGGTAAACCGGTGTCATATGGCAATGTGCAGTGCGGAAAAATGCGGACTGGCCTGCCGTATCGCGACAAAAATCTGAAAGGAGGGGTACCACCATGCATCACCACCACCTGCACCCGCGCCGCGGTCCGGGGCTGCGATTCCTGTGCGCGGCCGCGCTGGCGCTGGCGTTCTGGACCGCGGGATCCGCCGTCGCGCAGACCGCGCCCGCACCGGAAACGCTGGCCTTCCCGGGCGCGCAGGGCTGGGCGGCCAACACGCCGGGCGGACGCGGCGGCCAGATCCTCCGCGTCACCACGCTGGCGGCCAGCGGACCGGGTTCGTTCCTGGAGGCGGTCAACGCCAAGGGGCCGCGCATCGTCGTGTTCGAGGTCGGCGGCGTCATCGATCTGGATCTCAAGACGGTGCGCATCACCAAGCCGTTCCTGACCATCGCCGGGCAGACCGCGCCGGCGCCGGGCGTGACCTTCATCCGCGGCGGGTTCGACATCGCCACCCATGACGTGATCGTGCGCCACATCCGCGTGCGTCCCGGCGATGCCGGCCAGCCGAAGCGATCGGGCGTGGATTTCGACGCCATCTCGACGGTGCGCGCGCACGACGTGATCGTCGATCACTGCTCGCTGACCTGGGGCACCGACGAAGGCCTGTCCGCGTCGGGCACGCGCTTCGTCGAGGGCGGTCGCACGATCGAGGACTTCCGCGCCGGCACCTCGCGCCGGATCACCTTCAGCAACAACCTCATCGCCGAGGGCCTGGCCTATGCCAGCCACGGCAAGGGCGAGCATTCCAAGGGCACGCTGGTGCACGACCACGTGCAGGACATCCTGATCGTCGGCAACCTCTACGCGCACAACTACGAGCGCAATCCGCTGTTCAAGGGCGGCGTGTCGGGCCAGGTCGTCAACAACCTGATCTACAACCCGGGCGCGCGCGCGGCGCACTACAACCTGATCGCCGAGGAGTGGATCGGGCACGCGTACGAAACCGGCCGCATGATCCTGCGCGGCAACGTGCTGCGCGCCGGCCACGACACCAGGAAGCTGGCGTTCTTCATGATCGGCGGCTCGGGCGATGTCGATCTGTACCTGGACGACAACCTGACGGTTGATGTGATCGGCGAGGCGACCATCCCCGACATCGGCCGCTACACCACCGCGCCGGTCAAGGTGAACCGGCTGCGTACGCCGCCGGCGCTGCCGTTCGGCGTCAAGCTGCTGCGATCGGCGCAGGTGCAGGACAGCGTCATCGCCAACGCCGGCGCCACGCCGTGGAACCGCGATCCGATCGATCGCCGCATCGTCGCCGACGTGGTCGAGGGGCGCGGCGAGATCATCGACAGTCAGGACGAGGTCGGTGGCTATCCGCAGTACGCGCCGACCCGCAAGTCCTTCGTCGCAGCGGAATGGAATCTCGACACGATGGAACCGCTGGCCGGCTACCAGCGTGGCGAACCGCTGCGCTGATCGCCGGCGGTTCCTGCATCGCGGCGTGCAGCTGGCCGCCGCGGCGGCAGGCGCTGCGTTGATGCCGACGGCGCGATCGGCACCGGCGTCGCTGGCGCGCACGCGCGGTGGCCGCATCGCCGGCCGCGTCGAACACGGCGTGCATGTGTTCCTCGGCGTGCCGTACGGCGCCGACACCGCGCCGCGGCGTTTCATGCCGGCCTTGCCTGAAATGCCCTGGCGCGGCGTCCGCGACGCGCTCCGGCATGGCAACGCGGCGCCGCAGAACGGCAGCGATGGGCCCGGCAGCGAAGACTGCCTGTTCCTCAACATCTGGACGCCGGGCCTGCGCGATGGCGCACGGCGGCCGATCCTGTTCTACATCCATGGCGGCGCCTACAACACCGGTTCCGGCGGCGATCCGCTGTACGACGGCGCCCACCTGTGCCGGCGCGGCGACGCGGTGGTGGTGACGGTCAACCACCGGCTCAATGCGTTCGGCTATCTGTACCTGCGCGATCTCGGCGGCGCGGATTTCGCCGACTCCGGCAACGTGGGCCAGTGGGATCTGCTGCAGGCGCTGGCCTGGGTGCGCCAGCACGCGCACGAGTTCGGCGGCGACGCCGGCAATGTCACCGTGTTCGGCCAGTCCGGCGGCGGCGCCAAGATCGCCACGCTGATGGCGATGCCGGCCGCGCGCGGCCTGTTCCATCGCGCGATGACGATGAGCGGCCAGCAGGTCACCGCTGCCGGTCCGCGCACGGCCAGCGGTCGCGCACGCCGCCTCCTCGATGCGCTCGGCCTGGCACCCGGCGATCTGGACACGCTGCGCACACTGCCGATGCAGCGCCTGCTCGACGCGCTGTCCACGCGCGATCCGTCGCCGGTGGAGGACATGGCGCTGTACTTCGGCCCGGTCGTCGATCAGGCGGGACTGCCGCGGCATCCGTTCTGGCCCGATGCGCCGCCGCAGTCGGCGCAAATCCCGCTGGTCATCGGCAATACGCGCGACGAGACGCGCGCCTTCCTCGGCCACGATCCCGCCCACTTCACGCTGGACTGGGCGCAGCTGCCGGAAAAATTGCGCGCGCAGCAATACGTCGACATCGATCCCGAACGCGTCGTCGCCGGCTACCGCCGGCTGTATCCGCATTACACGCCGTCGGAAGTGTTCTTCGCCGCCACCACCGCCGGCCGTTCGTGGCGCGGCGCGGTGGAGGAACTGGAAGCGCGCGCGCGCCAGGGCGCGCCGACCTGGGCCTACCAGCTCGACTGGTATCCGCGCGGCGGCGACGGCGAGCGCCTGCGCGCGTTCCACACGCTCGACATCCCGCTGGTGTTCGACAACATCCACCTGCCGGGTTCGCGCACCGGCGACGGCGCCGATGCGCAGGCCGTGGCGGACCGCATGAGCGGCGCGCTGCTGGCGCTGGCCCGGCACGGCGATCCGAATCATGCGGGCCTGCCGCAATGGCCCGGTTATTCGCTCGCGCGACGCGAGACGATGGTGTTCGACGCGGTACCGACGCTGCAGCACGATCCGCGCGGCGGCGAGCGCGAGATTTACCGGCAGGCGCCGTTCATCCAGCGCGGCACGATGTAGCTTTCGGCTCGCGGGCTTCCATCGCCCGCGATAGGTCAGCGCACGACAGATAAATCACGAGCAAAAGATTCCTCTCCCCGGCCTGCAGGGGAGAGGGAACACACCTTCAGAACCGATACCGCAGCCCCGCGAAATACTGCCGCCCGGTATGGTGATAGACCGACGTGCTGTCGCGATAGGAATCGACGTACTGCTCGTTGAAGCTGTCGTTGAGGTTGATGCCTTCCAGCGTCAGGCTGAGGTTCTTGCTGACCTTGTACGACAGCATGGCATCGACGCTGCGGGTGGCGCGCTTGCCTTCCACGTCGTTGCCGTTCTGCCCCGGCACGCGCTGCAGGTAGGCATCGCGATAGGAATAGGCGACGCGCGCGCTGAACTTGCCGTTGTCGTAGTAAAGCGTGCCGTTGTACGCATCGGGCGACAGGTTGACCAGGTCGTTGACGAAGGTCACGTCCGAGTTCAACACGTCGGGATTGCCGTAGGTGATCTCCGACTCCACGTGCGTGTAGTTGAGGATGATGCCGAAATCCCTGAAGAACCCGGGCAGGAACGTGAACGGCTGCTGGTAGTTCAGCTCGAAACCCTTCAGCGGACCGCCGGGCGTGTTGATCCACATGCGGAAGTCGACCTCGTTCTGCGGATCGAAGCCCGGCGGCAGCCAGTCCAGCGGCAGCCCGGTATCGGCGTACGGCATGCTCTGGCGGTACTGCTGGATATAGGTGTCGATGTCCTTGTAGAAGATCGCCGCCGACAGCAGCGCCTGATCGGCGAAGTACCACTCCGCGCTCAGGTCGTAGGTGGTGGCGCGGAACGGATCCAGGTACGGGTTGCCGACATTGGCGGTGCTGGTGCCGCCGGTGGCGTTGAAGCTGATGCCCGAACCGGGGTTGAGCGAGGCCAGCTGCGGCCGCGCCATCACCTTGGCCGCGCCGAAGCGCAGCACGACATCGTCGCCGACGTCCCACGCCAGGTTCAGCGACGGCAGCCAGTCGTCGTAGTCGTGGTGATAGACCACCTCGGTGCCGCCGCCGACCGACGTATAGCCGACCGCGCGGATCTCGGTGCGCGCATGGCGCACGCCAAGGTTGCCGCGCAGCGCGCGTCCGGCCAGGTCGGTATTGAAGTCCACCTGCACATAGCCGCCGTTGTTCTTCTCGCCGATGGCGAAATTGTTGGTGCGGGCGTTGCCGTTGGTGATGCTGGTCAGCGTGAAGTCGCCGCCGGGCACGCCGGTGTTGCAGTTGCAGTAGATGTCGAACAGATCCACCAGCCTGCCCAGATCCGGAATGACCCACGACGACGGCGAACTGGATCCCAGTCCCTTGCCGAAGCCGGTCACCCGGGTGGCGATGTCGGCCAGCGTCACCCCGGCCGGCAGCGCGGGCACCACGATTTCGGATGCGCGGCGCGACTCGTACGACTCCATGTCGTATTCCTTCCACGACAGGCCGCCGCGCAGGGTGAAGGTCTCGTTGAGAACGAACTGCAGGTCGGCCTTGGCGTTGTCGAAGCGGTTGTTGGTGCCTTGCGGACGGATGCGGATTTCCGAGCCGGTGCTATTGACCGGCGGATTGCTGATCCAGTTCCACGCGCCGGTGTCGCCGGTATCGAAACCGTAATCGATGACGGGCAGGTTGCGGTTGTTGCGGAAATCCCAGCTGTAGCCCTGGATGTTCTGGATGTCGAACGTCACCGTGGTCTGGTACGGATTGCGGAACTCGGACTTCGACGTGCCGATCAGCGCCTCCAGCTGCAGGCGATCGCTGAAGCGGTGCTCCAGCAGCGCGCTGTACTGGGTGAACTCGGTGGTCAGCTGATCGAAGCGCGATTCGGCGCGCACGTCGACGTTGTCGAACACGCCGTAGACCAGGTTGTTGCGCTCGTCCACTTCGGCCGCGCGCACGATGGTCTGCGCCTTGCCGCCCTGCGAGGAGTTGCGGCTGAACGAGATCGACTGCAGGAAATCCTCCTGCCGCGTCGCGTCCAGCTTTGAATACAGGCCGTCCAGGCTCAGCGTGGTGGCCTCGCCCAGCTTGAACTGCAGCGAGCCGGTGACGCCGGTGCGCTCCTGCTCATGGGTCAGCCGGCCGTAGCGCGGCAGGCGCGGATGGAACGCGTCGCGCGCGGTTTCGTAGGCGGCGACATTGCCCGGCGTGTTGGCCGGGCGCGGAATCAGCACGCCGCCGGAATTGTGGCAATTGGCCGCCGACGAACCGCGGCCGCTGTTGTTGGCCGGCTGCGACGGCGTGTAGCCGACCGGGCTGCAGAAGGTGGTGGTGCTGCTCGGCGAGGCGTCGCCGGGCGCCCAGCGCACGCTGCTGAAACCTTCCTCGAAGATGCTGCGCTCGCTGTAGGACGCCGACAGCAACGCGCCGACGCGGCCATCGGCCCAGGTGTTGGCGATCAGCGCCGAGCCGCGCGGGTTGTAGTTGCCGGACAGATCGTTGTAGCCGCCCTGCGCGGCGACCGAGGCGGTGAAGCCCTTGTAGTCGAACGGGCGCGCCACGCGCAGATCCACCGTGGCGCCGAGCGAGCCCTCGTCGACCTGCGCCGACTGCGTCTTGCGCACGCGCACGTTGCTGAAGAGTTCGGAGGCGAACACGTTGAAGTCGAAACCGCGGCTGCGGTTGGCGCCGCCGGAGCTGTCGGTCGCGCCGGTCGTGGCCAGCGCCTCCAGGCCGTTGATGCGCACGCGCGAGAAATCGCCGCCGAGGCCGCGCACGCTGATCGAGCGGCCCTCGCCGGCATCGCGATCGATCGACACGCCGGGCACGCGCTGCAGCGCCTCGGCCAGGTTCAGATCCGGGAACTTGCCGATGTCCTCGGCCATGATCGCGTCGACCTGCTCGGTGCTGTAGCGCTTCTGCTCCAGCGCCTGCTCCAGGCTGGCACGGAAGGTGCCCACCACTTCGACGCGATCCAGATCCACCGGATCGACCGCTGCCGCGGCGCCGGCGTCCTGCGCCTGCGCGGCCTGGAACGACAACGCCAGGCCGATCGCGGCGGCGAGCGCGGTAACCGGTGTCTTCCTCGTACGAGTCGATGTTTTCATCTGCCCCTCCCCAGTGGCGTTTTTGGTGACTCCGGACTTCTTGCTCGCGCGCGGTGTTTCGCTGCCGATGACACCGCTGGTCAGACATGACCGTAACAGCCCGATGCGGCCCGGACATCGTGCGGCGCAACAGCCGCTGTGATGGCGGATGCAGGCGCGTCGGCGTAATGCCTGACGGCGCCTGCGCTTGGCGATTCTGCCAACCGGTAACGAAGCGCACCCGCTCCGTTACCGGGTCAGGCGGCAAGACTCAGAACTTGTAGCGGAACCCCAGCATGTACTGGCGGCCGGTGTGGGTGTAGGCGATCGAGCGATCGCCGACCGAATCGATCCACAGATCCGACCATTCGTCGGTCAGGTTCAATCCTTCCAGCGAGATGGTCAGATTGTCGGTGAGCCGGTAGGAAATCGACGCATCGACGGTGGTCGTTTCCTTCGTGCCCTCGACATCGCTGCCTTCGCGACCCGGGATCTGGTTGAGGTATTCGTCGCGATAGGCGGCCGATACGCGCGCGGAGAACTTCTGGTTGTCGTAGTACAGCGTCGCGTTCCAAGCGTTTTTCGACAATCCGACCATCGGTCCTTTCGCGCTGGGCGCGCCGGTGGCGCTCAGGTACTGGATCTCCGAGTCGACCCACGTGTAGTTGAGCTGCACGCCGAAGTCCTGCCAAAAGGCCGGCAGGAAGGTGAAGGGTTGCTGGTAGCTGATCTCATAGCCCTTCAGATCGCCGCCGGGCGTATTCAGCGGCTGCTGGAACACGAAGTCGTCGGTCGGCGACGCGCCGGTGCCCACGAGCAGCGCATCCGGCAGACCCGACGTGTTGTAGGGCCGGGTTTCGCGCGACGTCTGGATATAGCTGTCGATATCCTTGTAGAACACGCCCAGCGACAGCAGCGCCTCATTGCTGAAGTACCACTCAAGATTGAGATCCAGCGTCTTGGCGCGGAACGGATCCAGTTGCGGATTACCGGTGGTGACGGTCCGAGCGCCGCCGCTGACCGTTACGCTCGCGCCCGGATTGAGGAAACCGAGATTCGGGCGCGCCATGACCTCGGCGCCCGACAACCGGATCAGGAAGTCCGGCGTGACTTCGGCGATCAGGTTGAAGGCCGGCAGCGTATCGCTGTACTCGTGGACCACGCGGGTCGCTACTGGTGTCGCGCCCAGGAACGACGATCCTTCGCTGGTCAGTTTCGTCTCGACCCGGCGCACGCCGACGTTGCCGCGGAACGGCACCGGCCCGATGTCGAACGAGAAGTCGCCCTGCAGGTAGAAACCGGTACTTTCTTCGTTGACGACGCGGTTGTTGGCCGCGACGTTGGACAGGGTATTGGACACCGCGTAGATGCCGCTGTTGCTGTAGATGTCGAAAGCGTTGGCGAACGCGGCCACGTCCGGCACCAACCAGCGGTTGTTGCCGCCGGCGCCGATGCCGTACAGGCCGAATTCGCGCATCAGTCCCGCCAGCGTCGCGCTGTCGACGGCCGGCACGGCCAGCTCGGAGGCGCGCCGCCACTCGCGTCCGGTATAGGTGTAGTCCTTGTAGTGCACGCCGCCCTTCAATGTGAAGTACGCCGACGCCAGCCAGGTCAGATCGATCTGTCCGGTGTCGTATTCGTTCTTCGCGTACTGCGGACGCAACCGGACCTCGGCAAGCGTCCAGCCGTTGGGATCGAGCGGATTGAGATTGCCGTAGCCGAAGACCGGCAGACGGCTGTTGCCGCGGTAGTCCCACGAAAACCCGTCCACGTCGTACTTGTCGGCGATGATCGTGGTCTGGATCGGATTGTCGTACTCCGACTTGGAGGATCCGACCAGCGCGTTCAGCGTGAACGCGTCGTTGAACTTGTGCTGCAGCGACCATCCCCACTGCAGGAAATCGGTGGTCTGCTCGTCGTAGCGCCCCTCGGTGCGGATATCGACGTTGTCGAACACGCCGTAGACCAGATTGCCGCGCGAATCGACTTCGCCATCCAGCACCACCGTGTTCGGCTTGCCGGTCGCCGGATTGGTGGCGGGATTGGGAGTGGCGTTGCCGCGGCTGAACGACACCGCATTCAGATTGTCCTGCACGCGATTGGCGTCGAAGCGCGCATACAGCATGTCGAACACCAGCTCGGTGCGGCTGTTGGGCCGGAACTGCAGCGATCCGGTGAGGCCGATGCGCTCCTGGTCATGCGTGTAGACGTTGTAGCGCGGGATGCGCGGATGGAACACGCCCGGATCCCGCGCCTGCGCGAATGGGGACGACGCGCTGAAATTGCCGTTGGATGGGCCGTTCGCCCAGCGCACCGAATCCGAACCTTCCTCGATCACCTTGCGGTCGGTGTAGGCCACCGACAGCAGGGCGCCGAGCTTGTTGTCGGCGAAGATGTTGCTGACCAGGAACGTGCCGCGCGGATCGGTTTCCTTCAGCAGTTCGTTGTAGCTGGCCTGGCCGCCGACGGCCAGGGTGAAGCCTGCGTAGTCGAACGGGCGCGCGGTGCGCAGGTCGACGGTCGCGCCGAGCGATCCCTCCTCAATTTCGGCGGCGCTGGTCTTGCGCACGACCAGCTGGCTGAAAAGTTCGGAGGCGAACGTGTTGAAGTCGAAGCCGCGGCCTCGGTTGACGCCGCCGGAGGTATCGGTGCCGCCGCCGGTGGCCAGCGCCTCGATGCCGTTGATGCGCACGCGAGTGAACTGCGGGCCCAGGCCACGCACCGAGATGTTGCGGCCCTCGCCGCCCTCGCGGGTGATGGAGACGCCGGGAATACGCTGCAGCGATTCGGCCAGGTTCATGTCGGGGAAGTCGGCGATGTCCTCGGCGACGATCGCGTCGACCACGCCGGCTTCGCTGCGCTTGATGTCCAAGGCCTTTTCGAGGCTGGCGCGGTAGCCGGTCACCGAGATGACGTCGAGCGTGGTCGTATCGGGCGTGGTTTCCTCGGCCGGCGTTTCCTGCGCGGAGAGGCCGCCGGACTGCAGGGCCAGACCGATCGACAGCGCCAGCAAGGTAACCGGTGTCTTCCGGTTGGGACGGCGATTCTGTTGCATGTTGTGACCCCTCCCAGGGTGCGAATCAGGGTTGAAACCTGCGTTCGAGCGGCAGCTTCCGCTCGTCCGGTTCAAAATGACACCGCTGGTCATTACGCTAGCAGGGTCGTTGCCGGCCTACACCTTGCAGCGCAGCACGCCAGGCCTGGCGCGTGGACAGAAACGGGCCATGCCGGGACAGTCCGAATGCGATGACACCGCTGGTCATCTGGCTCCCATCGTCTATGATGCCCGCGCCCGGCCGCGACGGCCGGCGCATGCCCACCGGGAGAGGACATGGCGGCCACGGTCAGATGTTTCGGCGAACTGCTGCTGCGGCTGGCGGCCCCCGACCGGCAGCGCCTGCTGCAGACCCCGAGCCTAGACGTACACATCGGCGGCGCCGAAGCCAACGTGGCGGTATCGCTGGCGGCGTTCGGCCATGACGCCGGCATGATCAGCCTCGTGGCGGACAATCCGCTGGGCGCGGCGGCCACCGGCGAACTGCGCCGCCACGGCGTGGACACGTCGCGGATCCGCGCCGCCCACGGCCGCATGGGCCTCTACTTCCTGGTGCCCGGCGCCATCCACCGGCCCAGCGAAGTCATCTACGACCGCGCCGATTCGGCCTTCGCACTGGCCGACCCGGCCGCCTACGACTGGCCCGCGCTGCTGCAAGGCGCGCAGTGGCTGCATCTGTCCGGCGTCAGCCCGGCGCTCGGGCCGGAAGCGGCCAACGCCACCATCGCCGCCGCCGCCGCCGCGCAGGCGCTCGGCGTGCGGGTGTCCTTCGACGGCAATTTCCGGCCCAAGCTGTGGGAGCGCTGGAACGGCGATGCGGCCGGCATCCTGCGCCAGATCATGGCGCGCGCGGATGTGCTGTTCGCCGACCACCGCGACATCGCCGTCGTGCTGGGCATGCGCTTCGATCAGGCCGAGGCGCACGAACGCGTGCAGGCCGCCGCCGACGCCGCCTTCGCGGCGTTTCCGTCGCTGCAAACGCTGGCCTGCACACATCGCGTCGCGCACAGCGTCGATCACCACACGCTGTCGGCGCAGTTGTGCCGGCGCGGTGCCGGCAGCGTGTTCGCACCGCCGATGGAGGTGGCCGGCATCGTCGATCGCATCGGCGGCGGCGACGCCTTCGCCGCCGGCGTGCTGCACGGCCTGGTGACGGAGTTGCCGGCTGAGGCGGCGATCGGCTTCGGCCTCGCGGCCGCCTGCCTCAAGCATTCGGTGCCCGGCGATTTCAACCTGGTGTCGCTGGCCGAGGTGCAGTCGCTGGTGGATGAGAGACGCTTCGACGTCCGGCGCTGAAACGGCTCCAGCGTATTGCGCGACAGCGATTCGTCGTCGGATGGCATCTGCAGGAATACGGTACGGCTGTCGTTTCGGCCGAAGCGCGACGGAAGGATGCGTGTCGCGCAAGCGGATCCGATAGAACACTTTCGTATCGGCACCTGCTCGGCAATATCACCGTTATCCGGCGTAGGCCGGGACCCCGCGACTTTCTGCATTCGGGGCCGATGCCAACAGGATTCGCGGCCTGCCGAAACGATGTGTCATGAATCGGCACAAGCTGCGCCAGCCAAAACAGGTGGCGCACCACGCGCTGCCATCCGTCATCAAAGCCGGATATAAATCCACCGCCTCGCCGTTGATCGCGATCAATGCGCGCCGCGCCGATACGCCCGACGCTGCCGTGCAGCGGTCGCCGGCCGCGTGAAGAAGCGACGAACCGCGCAGGCGCTAGTGTCTGCATGCCTGCACACAAGGAACCTGCCGATGACCGCGACGCACCGCGAAGACGACCTGCAGATCATGCGCAACCTCACCTTCGACGAGATCGCCATTGGCGACAGCGCCAGCCTGCAGCGCACGCTGACCGTGCAGGACATCCAGTTGTTCGCGATACTGTCCGGCGACTTCAATCCGCAGCACGTGGATCAGGAGTTCGCGTCCTCCACGCTGTATCAGGGCGTGATCGCGCATGGCATGTGGGGCGGCGCGCTGATCTCGGCGGTGCTGGGCACGCGCTTGCCCGGGCCGGGCACGGTCTACCGCAGCCAGTCGCTGCGCTTCCGCCGGCCGGTGCGCGTGGGCGACACGCTCGACATCCGCGTCGCCGTGACCGCGCGCGACGCCGGCAGCCGGATGCTCACGCTGGCCTGCACCGGCACCAACCAGCACGGCGAGACCGCCATCGAGGGCCAGGCCGAGGTCATCGCCCCGAACGAACGCATCGAGCGGCCGCGCACGATGCTGCCGGAGGTGCGGCTGGCGCCCGGCAACGACGGACTGGATCGCCTGTTGCGCGCGGTGGCCACGCTGGAAGCGGTGAAGACCGCGGTCGTCCATCCCACCGACGCGCTGAGCCTGTCCGGCGCGATGGACGCGCGCGCCGCTGGCCTGATCGATCCCATCCTCATCGCCCCACGCGCCAAGCTGGAAGCCGTCGCCGCCGAGGCCGGCATCGATCTGTCCGGCGTTTCCATCGAAGACGTGCCGCACAGCCACGCCGCCGCCGCGCGCGCCGCGCAACTGGCCGCCGCCGGCGAGGTGGAGGTGCTGATGAAGGGCAGCCTGCACACCGACGAGCTGATGGGCGCGGTGCTGCCGTCGGCGGTGGGCCTGCGCACCAAGCGCCGCGTCAGCCATTGCTTCCTGATGCAGACGCCGGCCTATCCGCGTCCCTTCATCATCACCGACGCGGCGATCAACATCGCGCCGTCGCTGGAGGAGAAGGCCGACATCATCCGCAACGCGATCGATCTGGCCCACGTCATCGGCGTGGCGCAACCGCGCGTGGCGATCCTGGCGGCGGTGGAAACGGTCAGCGCCTCGATGCCGGCCACGCTTGACGCGGCGGCGCTGTGCAAGATGGCCGATCGCGGCCAGATCACCGGCGGCCTCCTGGACGGGCCGCTCGCGCTGGACAACGCGGTGTCGGCGGCGGCCGCGCGCGTCAAGGGCATCGCCTCCGACGTCGCCGGCCAGGCCGACGTGCTGGTCGTGCCGGATCTGGAAAGCGGCAACATGCTGGCCAAGCAGCTCGAATACCTGGGCGACGCCGCCAGCGCCGGCATCGTGCTCGGCGCCAAGGTACCGATCGTGCTGACCAGCCGCGCCGACCCGCGCGAATCGCGCATCGCTTCGTGCGCCATCGCGCTGCTGCTGGCCCATCACTACCGCAGCGCGCCGCCGTGAGCGGACGGCCCGCCGCCGATGCGCCGCACACGGCCGGCAACGGCGGCATGCACGCGCCGCCTGACGCGGCCGGACCGCGCGATCCGGTCTGCGGCATGGCGGTCGATACGACGTCCCCGCACCGGCGCCACCACGCCGGCCACGACTATTGCTTCTGCAGCGCGCGCTGCGCGCAGCGCTTCGATGCCGAACCGGCGCGCTACCTGCAGCCGGACGACAGCGACGCCGTGGCCGCACCCGTCGGCACGATCTACACCTGCCCGATGCATCCGGAAATCCGCCAGGATCGTCCCGGCCACTGTCCCAGGTGCGGCATGGCGCTGGAACCGGAACTGCCTTCGCCGGAGCAGGACGACAATCCCGAACTGCGCGATTTCTCGCGGCGATTCTGGTGGACGCTGCCACTGACGGCGGCGGTGTTCTTGCTGGCGATGTTCGGCCACCGCCTGCAGCTGTTCGACATGGCCGTGCAGAGCGGGATCGAGTTGGCGCTCGCCACGCCGGTGGTGCTGTGGGCCGGCGCGCCGTTCTTCGTGCGCGGCTGGCAATCGCTGCGCCATCGCAGCCCCAACATGTGGACCCTGATCAGCCTGGGCACCGGCGCGGCCTATCTCTACAGCGTCGTGGCCACCGTCGCGCCGGGCGTGTTCCCGGATTCGTTCCTGTCGATGGGGCGTGTGTCGGTGTACTTCGAAGCGGCGGCGGTGATCGTGTCGCTGACGCTGCTGGGCCAGCTGCTGGAACTGAAGGCGCGCGCGCAGACCTCGGCGGCGGTGCGTTCGCTGCTGCAGCTGGCGCCGAAGATCGCGCGCCGGTTGCGCGAGGACGGCAACGAGGAGGACGTGCCGCTGGTGGACGTGCAGGTCGGCGATCGCCTGCGCGTGCGCCCCGGCGAAAAGGTGCCGGTCGATGGCCAGGTGCTGGAAGGCGCCAGCGCGGTGGACGAATCGATGCTGACCGGCGAGCCGATCCCCGTCCGTAAGCGGCCCGGCGATGCGGTCATCGGCGCGACCCTCAATACCGGCGGCGCGCTGGTGATCCGGGCCAGCCGCGTCGGCGCCGACACGATGCTGTCGCAGATCGTGCAGCTGGTCGCGCAGGCGCAGCGATCGCGCGCGCCGATGCAGCGGATGGCCGACCGCGTCGCCGGCGGTTTCGTCACCGCGGTCGTGATCGTCGCGCTGCTGACGCTGCTGCTGTGGGGCTGGCTGGGACCGCAGCCGAGCTGGGTCTACGGCCTGATCAATGCGGTGTCGGTGCTGATCATCGCCTGCCCCTGCGCGCTGGGACTGGCCACGCCGATGTCGATCATGGTGGCGACCGGCAAGGGCGCGGGCATGGGCGTGTTGTTCCGCGACGCGGCCGCCATCGAGCGCCTGTGCCGGGTCGATACGTTGATCGTCGACAAGACCGGCACGCTGACCGAAGGCCGCCCGGCGTTCGACCGCGCCGTGCCGGCGCAGGACTACGACGGCGACGACGTGCTGCGGCTGGCCGCCAGCCTGGACCAGGGCAGCGAGCATCCGCTGGCCGCCGCGATCGTCGGCGCCGCGCGCGAACGCGGGCTGGCGCTGTCCACGCCGGCCGCGTTCGAATCCGGTTCGGGCCTCGGCGTGCGCGGTGAGGTGGACGGCCGCACGCTCGCGCTCGGCAACACGGCGTTGATGGACGCGGCCGGCGTCGCGGTCGAGCCGTTGCGCGCGCAGGCCGAACGACTGCGTGCCGAGGGCGCCAGTGTGATGCACCTGGCCGTCGATGGCCGCCTGGCCGGACTGCTGGCGGTATCCGATCCGATCAAGGCCAGCACGCCCGAGGCACTGGCATCGCTGCACGCGGCCGGGCTGCGCATCGTCATGGCCACCGGCGATGGCCTGACCACCGCGCGCACGGTCGCCGCGCGGCTGGGCATCGACGAGATCCACGGCGAGGTGCGCCCGGCCGACAAGCTCGCACTGGTGCAGCGGCTGCAGGGCGAAGGCCGCGTCGTGGCGATGGCCGGCGACGGCATAAACGACGCGCCGGCGCTGGCGCGCGCCGATGTCGGCATCGCGATGGGCACCGGCACCGACGTGGC
>Ga0160451_100394_pt1 | contig 27222 bp, 24 predicted proteins | sample HID1975M_E1MG_FD_108270 | JGI IMG/M metagenome (GOLD analysis project Ga0160451, IMG submission 108270) | Enriched soil microbial communities from UW Madison campus, WI, USA - HID1975M_E1 MG | ecosystem: Environmental > Terrestrial > Soil > Unclassified | place: USA: Madison, Wisconsin... | reverse complement strand
GTCCGCTGCGCGAGCCGGTGATGCGCCACGGGCCGTTCGTGATGAACACCCGGCAGGAGTTGATGCAGGCCTTCGTCGATTTCCAGGAAGGCCGCTTCTAGGGTACTTCGTATCGGATGTTTATCCGGAAGGTGCTCCACCGTCGTCCCGGCGTAGGCCGGGACCCAGCGACTTTCATCCTCCAGGGCGCAAGACACTGGGTCCCGGCCTGCGCCGGGACGACGATGTGTCATGAACAAATGCTCCCGTCGATTCCAGAAAAAAGCTGTTTCGGACGGCATCCATAAACCGCATTCTTAGAGCCGAGCTTGCTCGGCTGCGGACGACACCGGCCACCGGAACAGCCGAGCGACGCGGCTCTACAATCGCGAACCCGAAATACCGGCGTGCAGGAACGGCTCAACGATCCGGCAGCGGAATGAATTCCTGATCGTCGCCGGGAACGGTGCCGAAGCGGCCCTCGCGCCAGTCCTGCTTGGCCTGTTCGATGCGCTCCTTGGAACTGGACACGAAGTTCCACCACAGGTGGCGCGGCGCATCCAGCGGTTCGCCGCCGAACAGCATGCCGCGTACCGGCGTCCTGGCGCGCAGCACCGGGCGGGTGCCGCGGTCGAACACGATCAGGTGCTTTTCCGGCAGATCGGCGCCATCGACCTGCGCCTGGCCGTCGAGCACGTAGAACGCACGCTCGGCATGGTCGTCGTCGATGACCAATTCGGCATCCGCGTCCAGATCGACGGCGACGTTGAAGGTGTCGGCGAACACGCGCACCGGCGATTCCTCGCCGAAGCCGCGTCCGGCGATGACGCGCAGCAGCGCGCCGTCGCGGCGCTGCTGCGGCAGCGTGGCCGCGGGGTGGTGATAGAAGCCCGGCGCGGTTTCCTCGTCCGATTTGGGCAGCGCCACCCACGTCTGCATGCCATGCAGCGGCCCGCCCTGTTCGCGCTCGGGCGGCGGCGTGCGCTCGGAATGGGCGATGCCGCGCCCGGCGGTCATCCAGTTGACGTCGCCGGGACGGATGACCTGCTCCGAACCGAGCGTGTCGCGATGGTTGATCGCGCCGGACCACAGGAAGGTCACCGTCGCCAGGCCGATGTGCGGGTGCGGCCGCACGTCCAGCCCGACGTGCGGCTCGAACACGGTCGGTCCCATGTGATCGACGAAGACGAACGGGCCGACGCTGCGCGCCTGCAGGCTGGGCACCGCGCGGCGTACGACGAAACCGCCACCCAGATCGTGTTCGCGTGGCTTGATGATCGCGGTCATGCGGGCCTCCTCGCTGGCGAGCGGAAAGCATCGCACAGTCGCGCCAGCGCGTCGTTGCCACGAGGCCAACGGTCCGTTCTGTCCAGCCGGACCGACCAGGCGCGGATCGCCGGCGATGGGCGATCGCTCAGCGTCCGCGTTCGTCGCGCTGCGAAGCCAGCCGGTCCGCCAGCCGGGTCGGTTCGGGCAGGCGGTAGCCGCGCAGGTAGCGCAGGACCAGCGCCAGCGCGCTGTCCATGCCGACGCGGTGGCCGGGCGAGACGATGAGCGGATTGCAGCGGCGCTTGCTGCGCAATACCCAGCCGATCTGCTGGCCGCGATGCATCAGCGGCGTGTGGTCGCCCGGTTCCGGACCGGGCGGTTCGTGATGGCCGCACAGCGGCTTCTTGGCCACGCCGATGCACGGCAGGCCGGTGACGACGCCGAAGTGCGCCGCGATGCCCAGCCGCCGCGGATGGGCGATGCCCTGTCCGTCGACGAATACCAGATCCGGCAGCCGCGGCAGCTGCCCCAGCGCCATCAACAGCGCCGGCAGTTCGCGGAAGCTGAGCAGCCCGGGCACGTAGGGCATCGGCGTCGGTGCGCGCGCGATGGCCTGCGCGCAGGGCCGCAGCGTGCGCGCATCGAGCAGAACGCCGGCCGCGTGCACGGTGTCGCCGCCGTCCTCCAGCCCCACGTCGAAACCGCCGAGCACCTCCAGCGTGGCGGGCCACTCGTCGCGCAGCACCACCTGCCGGGCCAGTTTGCCCTGCAGCCGCCGCGCACCGTCGATGCTGCCGTTCCAGTCGCCGAATACATCCGTCATGCCGGCAGGCTAGCCGGCGCCAGGTCTACGCGCAGCGAAGGCGGTGTGGATAGCGGATGAACCGCAGCATCGTCGATACGTCCCGCACCGGCGGCTTCAGTGATGCGGCGCGCCGTAGCGGCGGGTATCGACCTGCGCGTTGCCGCTGGCGTCGAAACGTACCTGGATGAAGCGGTCGTATTCGCCATCGTCCATCGGCGCGATCGTGCAGCCGCACAGCGCGGCGGCCAGATCCGGCACGGTGTTGCTGTGGCCGACGATCAGCACGGTGCCGCGCGTGTGCTGCCGGCGCCAGCGTTCGGCGTTCTGCGCGGCCGAGGCCTTGGCGAAATACGCCGTGACCGGCAGGCGATGCTGCCGCGCGGCGGGTTCGGCGGTCTGCTGCGTGCGGCGGTATTCGGTGGCGTAAATCGCGGCCAGCGGGACGTCGCGCAGTTCCGCTGCCAGCGCCTGCGCACGCGCATGGCCGGCGGCGTCGAGGGAAGGATTGTCCGGATCGTCGGTGGCCTTTTCCGCATGCCGCACCAGCACGAACGCCAGCGGCGTATCGGCAGGCCGCGGCGGCACGCTCGCGCAACCGCTCAGCAGCAACAGCAGGCCCGCCAGCCATGACAGCAGGGCGGCATGCGATCGTTTCGGCGCAAGCCGCGATGATGATGTATCGGACATGGTCGGAAGGCCGCCGCTGCGCATCAACCGAGGAACCGCATCGCCATGCCGGCGACGACCATCGTCAATCCCGCCAGACCCACGCCATCGATCCAGTCGAACCGGCGCCCGGCGGCAGGTGCCGTCTGCCTGGCACGGCCCCACAACGGACGCGGCGGACGCACGTACATCTGCGGCGCGGCCAGCAAAAAGCCGATGCCCACCAGCAGGCGGTGGCTTTCGTGCCCGGAGGCGTAGAAGTATTCGGCCAGATTGGCCAGCGCCAGCACCACGAACAGGATCGTCCAGCCTTTGCCGCGCGCCTGCGATGCGTTTGCGTTTTCCCGGTCTTCCATCTGCATTCCCGTCGTACAGCGCCTGGCTGCGGGCAATGTGCCTGCCCCCGCATTGGCGCGCAAGCCGTTTCGCGCATGGCGCTAGAATCGGTCGTCCCGCACCGGAAAACCGCATGCTTCGCAAACTGCGGCTGTTCGCCATCGTCATCGTCGTCTTCATCGCGGCCAGCCTGCTGTCGCTGTGGAGCTATGGCCGGTTCGCCGAACGTTCGCAGGGGCCGGCCGGCCATGCGCTGCCGCTGCAGGAGGGCGGCGCCCTCGATCGCGCCGTGGCGCCATTGACCGAGGCGCGTCCCGGGCGCAGCGGCATGGCGCTGCTGTCGGACAACCTCGATGCCTTCGCGGTGCGCGCGCTGACCGCGCGCGGCGCGCATCGCAGCCTGGATCTGCAGTACTACCTCTGGCACGACGATCTCACCGGCCGGCTGCTGCATTACGAACTGCTGCGCGCGGCCGACCGCGGCGTGCGCGTGCGGCTGCTGCTCGACGATCTCAACGCGCATGGCGGCCAATCGCCGCTGATAGCGCTGGATCAACATCCCAACATCGAGATCCGGATGTTCAATCCGACTCGCAATCGCAGCGGCACGCTGATGCGCGGCATGGAGATGCTGCTGCGGCTGGTCAGCGTCAACCGGCGCATGCACAACAAGGCCTGGATCGCCGACGGCCGGGTGGCGGTGGTCGGCGGACGCAACATCGGCGACGAATATTTCGATGCCGCCGCCGATACCAATTTCCTGGATCTGGATGCCATCGTGATCGGACCGGCGGTACAGCGGACCGAAGCGATCTTCGACGAGTTCTGGAACAGCCACTCGGCCATTCCGCTATCCGCGCTGAAACGGGCCGATGCGCAGGCGCTGCCGTCGCTGCGCGAACGCGCCGCGCGCGCCGAATCGTTGCTGCGCGATCACGTGTTCGTGCAGCGGTTGCGCAACGCGCCGGGCGTGCGGGCCATGCTGGTGGGCGAGCAGTCCTTGCACTGGCCAGAGCGGCTGGAGGTCCTGTCCGATCCGGCCAGCAAGGCCGAAGGCGGAACCGACGGCTGGCTGGTGCGCCCGCTGGTGGAGGCGATGCAGGAGGCGCAGCAGCGCATCCACCTGATTTCGCCTTACTTCGTGCCCGGCGAGCGCGGACTGGAATGGCTGAAACGCAAGCGCGCACGCGGCGTGGAGGTGGGCGTGCTGACCAATTCGCTGGCCGCCACCGACGTGATGGCGGTGCACAGCGGGTATGCGCCGTATCGCGTCCGCCTGCTGGAGGACGGCGTGCGGCTGTACGAACTGAAGCCCAACGGACAGCAGGACAGCAGCCTGTTCGGATCCAGCGGCGCCAGCCTGCATACCAAGGCCTTCATCGTCGACGACACCACGGGTTTCATCGGCTCGTTCAATATCGATCCGCGTTCGATCAGCCTCAATACCGAAATGGGCCTGCTGTTCCGCGATGCCGGTGCGGTGCGCGAGCTGCAGGCGCGCTACGAAGAGAAGACCGCGCCGACCCAGAGCTACCGGCTGTCGCTGTCCGATGGCGCGCTGCGCTGGGATGACGCGACGGCGCAGCCGCCACGCGCGTGGGAACACGATCCGGAAAGCAGCGCCTGGAAGCGCAGCGCGGTGCGCGTACTCGGCTGGCTGCCGATCGAATCGCAGCTGTAGCATGCGGGACGCGCGATACCCGCCGGGGTACCGCGAGGATCCTGGAAACTTTCTTGTGGGAGCGACGCAAGTCGCGACGCGCAAGCCGGTCTACGAGGGCATTCCCGGCAATAGCGCCATCGCCGGCGCGACTTGCGTCGCTCCCGCAGGGCGAGTTGTCGTCAATCAGTGGTTACCACGCTCGCACGCCTACCATCGCTGCGGCGCCGCCATCGCCGTAGCGACGACGGCGCCTGCGAACCGCCGTGGTCAGCGCAGATCGATGTCGGCGACCTTCTCGTCCGCATCCTGCTTCGGATCGATGCCGAACAGCATCTTCACGCCGGCCAGCAGGTTGGATTCGTTGAGCCAGACCTCGGCGCGCTCGGGATCGAAACGCAGCAGCACCAGCTTGGGATCGTCCTTGCCGTCGAACCACGCGGCGATGAAGGGATTCCACAGCCGGTCGATGACGGCGCGGTCGTTCGACAGGCTGAGGTCGCCGTGGATGCTGGCGAACAGGTCATGGCCCTTGGAGCTGAACGCGGCGATGGCGCGGCGGTTCTGCGACAGATGGTCGACCACGGCGTTCGGCTTGCCGGCGAAGAACCAGATCGGGCCGGATTCGCCTTCGACCAGCGCGGTCATCGGGCGCGAATGGCCGTCCTCGACGCCGTCCACGCCGAGCATCAGCGTGCGGTCGGACTTGAGGGCTTTCCAGAGTTTGGCTTCCAGTTCCTGGGGTGTGGGCATGGCGGTCTCGCTCGTTCCGGTGGATGCCGCATGGCGGCGGGGAACCCACCCTAAGATCGGAAAGATGACGACGCCGCAAAGGCCTCCCGGTTTCTATGGCCGACAGCGTTCAGGCCGGCCGCAGCGTCGCCAGCAATCCCTTAGCCGCATTGAACCGATCCGGCGCCTCCGGCAGCGGCACGCGGATGCGCAGCTTGTCCGGGCCGTCCATCGTGTACAGCTTGGGCTGTTTCTGGATCAGCTGGATGACCGCCATCGGATCGATGTTCGGCTTGGCGTCGAACACGATGCGTCCGCCGTTCTCGCCCAGTTCCAGCTTGCGGATGCCCAGTTCGTTGGCGGCGAGCCTGAGTTCGGCGGCGGCGAACAGGTACTTGGCCGGATCCGGCAGCAGGCCGAAGCGATCGATCATCTCCACCTGCAGCTCGCGCAGTTCGTCGACATCGCGCGCGTTGCTGATGCGCTTGTACAGCGTCAGCCGCGTGTGCACATCGGGCAGGTAGCCTTCCGGAATCAGCGCCGGCACGTGCAGCTCGATCTCGGCGCCGCGCGATTCCTGGCCGGCGTCCACGTCCGGCAGCTTGCCCAGACGGATGCTGCGCACCGCGCGCTCGAGCAGTTCGGTGTACAGGCTGAAGCCGATTTCGGCCATTTGTCCGCTCTGATCCTCGCCGAGCAGTTCGCCGGCGCCGCGGATTTCCAGATCGTGCGTGGCCAGCGTGAAGCCGGCGCCCAGTTCGTCCATCGACGCGATCGCTTCCAGCCGGCGCTGCGCGTCGGCGGTGATGCTGCGCTTGTCCGGCACCACCAGGTACGCGTAGGAGCGGTGGTGCGAGCGGCCGACGCGGCCGCGCAGCTGGTGCAGCTGCGCCAGGCCGAACTTGTCGGCGCGGTTGATGACGATGGTGTTGGCGTTGGGGATGTCGATGCCCGATTCGATGATCGTCGTGCACAGCAGCACGTTGAAGCGCTGCTTCTGGAAGGCCAGCATCACCTGTTCCAGCTCGCGTTCGGGCATCTGCCCGTGGGCGATGCCGATGCGCGCCTCCGGCACCAGTTCGGCCAGATCGCGCTGCATGCGGCCGATGCTTTCCACGTCGTTGTGCAGGAAGTACACCTGCCCGCCGCGCGACAGCTCGCGCTGGAAGGCCTCCTTCAGCATCGCCGCGTCCCATGGCGTGACGAAGGTCTGCACGGCCATGCGGTTGGCCGGCGGCGTGGCGATGATCGACAGGTCGCGCAGTCCGGCCATGGCCATGTTGAGCGTGCGCGGGATCGGCGTGGCGGTCAGCGTCAGCAGGTGCACGTTGGCGCGCAGCGCCTTCAGCGCTTCCTTCTGGCGCACGCCGAAGCGCTGTTCCTCGTCGACGATGACCAGGCCCAGGTCCTTGAACTTGACGTCCGCCTGCAGCAGCCGGTGGGTGCCGACGATGACGTCGATCCCGCCGTCGGCCAGCTTCTCCAGCTCGGCCTTGATCTCCTTGGCGGTCTTGAAACGCGACAGCACCTCGACCCGCAGCGGCCAGTCGGCGAAGCGATCGCGGAAATTGCGGTAGTGCTGCTCGGCCAGCAGCGTGGTCGGCACCAGCACGGCGACCTGCTTGCCGGCGCTGGCGGCGGCGAACGCGGCGCGCACCGCGACCTCGGTCTTGCCGAAACCGACGTCTCCGCAGACCACCCGATCCATCGGCTGGCTGGACTGCAGATCGCGCAGCACCGATTCGATGGCGTGGTGCTGGTCGGGCGTTTCCTCGAACGGGAAGCCGGCCGCGAACGGCTCGTACATCGGCCGGTCCACATGCAGCGCCAGGCCCGCGCGCGCCTGCCGGCGCGCCTGGATTTCCAGCAGCTCGGCGGCCACGTCGCGGACCTTCTCGGCGGCCTTGCGCTTGGCCTTGGTCCATTGCTCGCCGCCGAGCGAATGCAGCGGCGCCGTCTCGACCGACGCGCCGGAATAGCGGCTGATGAGGTGCAGCTGCGCGACCGGCACGTACAGGCGGTCGCCCTTGGCGTATTCGATCTCCAGGTATTCGCCGGGCGTGCCGCCGGCCTGCAGCACCACCAGCCCGCGGTAGCGGCCAACGCCGTGATCCTCGTGGACGATCGGCGCGCCTTCGCTCAGCTCGCCGAGGTCGCGGATGATCGCTTCCGGCTCGCGGCCGGTGCGGCGGCGGCGGTGCGGCTGGGTCGCGCGTTCGGGGAACAGCTGGCGCTCGGTCAGCACCGCGATGCGCGGTTCGTCCAGCGCGAAGCCGTCCTCCAGCGGGGCGACGGCGATGGCGAACCTGATGCCGTCGTCCTTATCGATACCGTCATTGCCGCGCAGGCGGGAATCCAGTGCCGTTGACGTTTCGCCTGGTGCAGCGGAAGTCGCTGGGTCCCCGCCTGCGCGGGGACGACGATCCGACAGGAAATCGGGGAATCCCTCGATCACTTCCGGCTGCAGCGCCGCGGCCTGCAGCACTTCCAGCAACGCCTCGCGCCGGCCCGGCGAATCGGCGGCGATCAGCACGCGGCCGGGATAGTGGGCGAGAAAGGACTTCAGCGCCTCGCCGGCCGGCGCGTCCCGCGCTGCGACCGGCAACGGCGGCAACGGCTGCTCGCCGAGCGGCGCGGCGTCGGCATGGCGCGGATGGCCGCTGCCGCAGATCTCCACGCGCGCCTGCTGGTTGAGCCGTTCGCGCAGCGCGTCCGGCGGCAGGTACAGCTCCTCCGGCGGCATCAGCGGGCGCTCGATGTCGTGGCGGCGCTGCTCGTAGCGGTTGCGCGTCTGCGCCCAGAACGCCTCGGCCGATTCGCCGGCGCCGTCGGCCAGCAGCGGCAGCGCGGCGGCGTCGAGATAGTCGAACAGCGTGGCGGTCTGCGCGAAGAACAGCGGCAGGTAATATTCCACGCCGGCCGGCGCCAGCCCGGACTTCAGATCCTGGTACAGCGCGCTGCGGCGCGTATCGACATCGAAGCGATCGCGCAGCAGATCCATCGCGCGGCGGGTGGCGGCCTCGTCCAGCGGCACCTCGCGGCCGGGCAGCATCTGCACCTTCTCGATCCGGTCCAGCGAGCGCTGGGTCTCCGGATCGAACGCGCGGATGGAGTCGATCTCCTCGTCCAGCAGCTCGATGCGCAGCGGCGCGTCCATGCCCATCGGATAGACATCGAGCAAGCCGCCGCGCACGGCGAAGTCGCCCGGATCCATCACCTGCGGCACGTGCCGGTAGCTGGCCGCTTCCAGCCGGCGCTTCTCCCGGTCGAAGTCGAGCGTCTGGCCGGTGCGGTAGTCGAAGCTGTTGCCGTCGATGTGGCTGCGCGGCGGCAGGCGCTGCATCAGCGTCTGCACCGGCACGATGACGATGCCGCGCCTGAGCGCGGGCAGCCGCCGCAGCGCCGACAGCCGCTGCGAGACGATGTCCGGATGCGGGCTGAACTGGTCGTAGGGCAGGGTTTCCCAGTCCGGGAACGGCACCACCGGCAGGTCGGCATCGTGGCCCAGCAGCGTATGCAGATCGCTTTCCAGCTGGTGCGCGCCATGGTTGTCGCGCGCGATGGCCAGCAACGGGCCGTCGTGCGCGGCGGCGGCGCGGGCGAGGAACCACGCCAGCGCCGTCGGCGAGGCGGGCGCCTTCCACCACGCGCGCAGATGGCCGCGGCCGGGCAGGGGAAGGGGGGAGGGGGCAGTCGTCTTCGGCTTGGTCATCTTCACGCGCAAAACAAAGGCAGCGCCGGATGCGTCCGCACCCAGCGCGAGGGCCTGCATTCTACCGTGGCGCGATGGCCCGGCCGGCCGCCGGCCTATTCGGAAGTGGCCGGACCAGGATCGGGTTCATGTCGCGGCCCCTGCCAACGGACCGCTCACGCCTCGTCGTTGAGATCCAGCACGACCCGCACCAGCCCGGGCGATTCCCCCGGCTGGCGCCGGAATCCCAGCGAGTCGGCCAGTTGCAGCATCGGCTCGTTGCTGTCGAGCACGTCGCCATACAGGCCATCGAGCTTGCGCGAGCGCGCCCACTTGGCCAGCCGCCGCATCAGGTGCCGGCCCAGGCCCTGCGCGGCGATGAAATGGCTGACCAGGATGGTGAACTCGGCCTGCCGCGTACGCGGCACCAGCGCCGCGCGCGCGACCGCCCCGACCAGCGCCTCGCCCGGCGGCAGCGGTTCGGCGGCGACCAGCACGAACTCGGCCTGCGGATCCGGCTGGGCCAGGCGCTGGGCCATCTCCGGCGTGAACTCGCGCAGATCCACCAGGAAACGCTGGCGGATTTCCTCCGGCTCCAGCAACGCGAACGCGCCCTGGATGGGGCCGGCGTCCTCGGGGCGGATCGGACGGATCAGCAGTTCGCGGCCACTGGGCAGGCGGAAATGTTCGTGCCAGGGCGGCAGTCGTTTGGGTCGGGTCATCTTGGCGCGATCCTTCCACTTCTCCGTTGACGGTGCGCGGTCGCCCGCCTGCGGCCGGACTCCCGATAGAATCGCCGGCAACCGGACAGGAGACTCCGATGGCAGGTAGCGGCGATTCTACGCGTACAATCTTTTTCGCGCTGGGGGCCAATTTCGCCATCGCGGTGGCCAAGGGCGTGGCCGCCTTCGTCACCGGATCGGGCGCGATGCTGGCCGAGACGGTCCACTCGTTGGCCGACTGCGGCAACCAGTTGCTGCTGTTGCTGGGCCTGCGGCAGGCGCAACGCCCCGCCAGCGCCGAACACCCGCTCGGCTACGGGCGCGCGATCTATTTCTGGTCGTTCCTGGTGGCGGTGATGCTGTTCAGCATCGGCGGCATGTTCTCGCTGTACGAAGGCATCCACAAGCTGCACAACCCCAAACCGCTGAAGCAATGGTGGTGGGCGGTCGGCGTGCTGGTGTTCGCCATCGTTGCCGAAGGCATCTCGATGCGCGCCTGCCTGCACGAGGTAGACAAGGCGCGCGGCCAGCGCTCGCTGTGGCGCTGGTTCCGCGAGAGCCGGCAGGCCGAACTGGTGGTGATCTTCGGCGAGGATCTGGCCGCGCTGCTGGGCCTGGTGTTCGCGCTGGCCGCGGTGGTGCTGACGGTGGTCACCGGCAACCCGCTGTGGGACGCCATCGGCACGATCATGATCGGCGCGCTGCTGATCGTCATCGCGGTGATGGTGGCGGTCGAGGTCAAGGCGATGCTGATCGGCCAGAGCGTGGATCCGGAACTGGAAGCGCAGCTGCTGCAGTGGCTGCGCGCGCGTCCGGAGGTCGTGCATCTCATCCATGTCATCACGCTGCAGCAGGGCAACGACGTGGTGGTATCGGTGCAGGCGCAGATGCGCGAGGCAGCCACCGCGCGCGCGCTGCTGGAAGACATCAACCGGGTCGAGGACGAGTTGAAGGCCGCCTGGCCGGTCGTGCGCTGGACGTTCTTCGAACCGGATTTGCCCAAGGAACTGCGCTGATGGCCGGCAAGAAGAAGATCGACGAAAAGACGCTGCGCGGCTGGCTGGAAGCCTGGCCGGGCGTGGACACCGACGTGAAGTGGGGCAACGACCTGTGCTTCCAGGTCGCCGGCAAGATGTTCTGCGTCTATTGCCTGGATGGCGAGGGCAAGGGCAGGCTGAGCTTCAAGGCCGGGGACGCGCGATTCCTGGAACTGACCGATCGCCCGGGTTTCCATCCCGCGCCCTATCTGGCGCGCGCGCACTGGGTGAAGCTCGACGAACCGTCGATGCTGGCGCCGTCCGAACTGCAGGCGCTGCTGCGCCACGCCTACGAACTGATCGTGGCCAAACTGCCGAAGAAGACCCAGCGCGAACTGGCCGGCTGACTGCGGGAAGCGGCGCTATTCCTGCTTCAGCCACTCCAGCCGCGTCGCGGCGCCGGTTCCGCCCAGCGATTGCCGCAGCGCGGGCAGGGCCGGTGCCAGCGCCGCGTCCAGCTGCCACGGCGGGTTGAGGATCAGCATGCCGCTGCCGTTGAGGCGCAGCGGCGAATCGTCCGGTCGCACCTGCAGTTCGGCCAGCAGCGCCGACCTGACCGGCAACGCGGCCGCCTTGCGGAAGAACGGCAGCAGGCTGCGCCGCTGCTTGATCGGGTACCACACCGCGTAGGTCGCATTAGGCCACTTCGACAGCGCATCGCGCAGCGCGGCGACGATGCGCGGGTATTCGGCGTCCTGCGCCTCGTACGGCGGATCGATCAGCACCAGTCCGCGCGCGTACTTCACCGCGCCGATGCGCGGCGGCAGCATCGCGTGCATCGCGTCGTAGCCGTCGCGGGCGTGCACGGCCACGCGCGCGTCGTGGGCGAAGACGTCCTTCAGCGCCGCCGCTTCGTCCGGCTGGAGTTCGCAGGCGGCCAGCCGATCCTGCTCGCGCATCGCCTGCGCGGCCAGCAGCGGCGATCCGGGATAGGCCACCAGTGCGCCGACCGGATTGACCGCCTCGACCGCGCGCAGGTAGCGCTCGACCACCGGCGGTACCGGCTGCGCCTGGCCCAGCAGCCGCGAGATGCCGGTCTGCGCCTCGCCGGTGCGCTGGCTCTCGGCGCCGCCGAGCAGGTAGCGGCCGCGCCCGGCATGGGTATCGAGCACGAAGAACGGCGCGTCCTTGCGCGACAGCGCATCGACGATCGCCAGCAGCGCGACATGCTTGAGGACGTCGGCATGGTTGCCGGCGTGGAAGGCGTGGCGGTAGTTCATGCCCGCAGTTTACGGGGATGCCGTCCGCGCCGTTGGGTGGGCGCATCCAACGGATGGCGACGCAGGAATTCAGCCGCCTCGGCCTGCAGCCATAGGCGTACGCGCGTGAATACGGCATCGGCGTCGCGCCCGGATAGTTGGACAAGGTGCAGATCAAACCCACGCAGCACCGGACCCGGCGCGGTCACCAGCGCGCCGCGGGCCAGTTCCTCCACCACCAGCGCGCGATTGACCAAGGCGATGCCCTGGCCGTCAAGTGCAGCCTGGATGGCATGTGCCTCGTCGGTAAAGCGTGCCAGACGCAGATTGCTGGGCATCGTCAGTCCGGCCTCGCGAAACCAGCGCGGCCAGTCCGGCGTGTCGTCGCCGCGCAGCCGCCAGTCGTAGGCCAACAGCGGCGTGGCGGCTACCCGCGCGACCGTGGCCGGATGCAGTTCCGCCGCGCAAACGGGCACGAACCAGGCCGGCAGCAGTGGTTGCGCCAGCAGGCCCGGATAGCGTCCACCGCCGTAACGAATTGCCAGATCCACTACGCCCTGCCGCAGATCCGCCGGCGTGTCGGAAGCGTGCAGGTGAAGGTCGGCTTCCGGCACCGCCTGGGCGAATCCTGACAGCCGCGGCACCAGCCAGCGCGCCGTGAAGGAACGGGTCGCCGACACGGTGACGACCCGACGGCTCCGTCCCGGACGCAGGTCATCCAGCGCTTTCGCCATGTCGTCCAGAGCACCGCCGATGACCGGTAACAGGCGCTCGCCAGCTTGGGTCAGGCGTACCTGTCGTGGATGGCGCTCGAACAGCACCAGCCCCAGCCGTTCTTCCAGGCTGCGAATCCGGTGGCTGATTGCGGTGGGCGTGAGCGCCAGTTCTTCAGCCGCGCGCCGAAAGCTCAGGTGGCGCGCGGCCGCCTCGAACACGCGCAACGCGTCGAGCGGTGGCAGCTGTCTTTTTGGATGAGGAATATTCATCTATCAGCTGAGAAATCGTCGCTTTCGAACTGGATGGACATGGAGAAACATGCGATTAACGACGGGCACATCGCTACGTCGATCTAGAAAGGATGAATTATGCTCAGGTTACTCCATCTCGATGCCAGTGCCCGCCCGGGCTTGTCCGGCCGGCAGCCCCACGGTTCGCATACGCGCCGCCTTAGCGCGCGCTTCATCGAGCGCTGGCGCGCGTTGCGCCCAGGCGACCCGGTGACTTATCGCGATGTCGGCGCCATGCCGCCGCGTCCGGTGAGCGGGGACTGGATCCATGCCGCGTTCACCGCGCCGTCCGCCCGCGAACCATGGATGCGAGAGGTGCTGCGCGAGAGCGACGAACTGGTGGACGAGTTGATTGCGAGCGATCTGATCGTCGCCGGCGTGCCGATGTACAACTTCGGCATGCCAGCGCAGTTCAAGGCCTACATCGACAACATCGTGCGGGTGGGACGCACGTTCGGTTTCGATCGTGCGCGCCAAGGCGAACCCTATTGGCCGATGCTCGCCGGGCAGGGCAAGCGGCTCGTGATCCTCGGCGCACGCGGCGACTACGGTTACGCGCCGGGAGGCCGGCTGGCGCATCTGAACCATGTAGAGGGTGGCGTGGTCACGCCGCTACGCTACATCGGCATCGAATGCGCGGCCACGGTAGCGGTCGAGTACGACGAATTCGCCGATCAGCGCTTGGCCGACTCGCTGCGCCAGGCCGAGGCCGAAGTGGATCGCGTGGTCGCAGATCTCGCGGAGGCGATGAACGCCGCGGCCGCATGAGTCTTCGGCGGTCGGCGCTATCGATGCGGATGTGGTTGCCGCTATCCTGCCGACCATGCCCACGATCCTGATCGCCGAAGACGAGCCCGCCATCGCCGACACGGTGCTGTACGCGCTGCGCAGCGAAGGCCTGCAGGCCGAACATTGCGGGCTGGCGCGCGAGGTGGTGCCGCGGGTGCGCGCCGGCGGCGTCGATCTGGTCGTGCTGGACGTCGGCCTGCCGGACGGCAGCGGGTTCGACGTGTGCCGCGAACTGCGCGGGTTCTCGCAGGTGCCGGTGATGTTCCTGACCGCGCGCAACGACGAGATCGATCGCGTGCTGGGCCTGGAACTGGGCGCCGACGATTACCTGGCCAAGCCATTCTCGCCGCGCGAGCTGGTCGCGCGGGTGCGGGCGCGGCTGCGCCGATCGCCGCCGCCGGATGCCGCCGAGGCCGCAGCGCTGCAGCGGCCGGGCGGCTTCGAACTGGATCGCGACGGCCACCGCGTCCGCTACCGCGGACAGGCGCTGGATCTGACCCGCTACGAGTACGCCGTGCTGGCCGCGCTGCTGCAACGGCCCGGCGCCATCCTCAGCCGCGCGCAGCTGATGGATCGCGGCTGGGACAGCGATGCCGACAGCGCCGATCGCACCGTCGATACCCACATCAAGACGCTGCGCCACAAGCTGCGCGCGGCCGGCGTCGCGCACGATCCGATCCGCACGCATCGCGGCATCGGCTACGCGTTCGAGCCCTGAAGGCGCGGCGGTGCGGATCGGGCTGCGGCTGTTCCTGGGGTTCTTCCTGATCGTCGGGCTGGCCGCGTTCTTCGTGATGCGCGTGTTCGTCAACGAGATCAAGCCGGGCGTGCGCCAGGCGATGGAATCGACGCTGGTCGACGCGGCCAACGTGCTGGCGGTGATGGCCGCCGACGATCTCAAGCACGGACGCATCGCCGACGGCGTATTCGTAAGCGATTTACGGCGGGCGGCGGCGCGCGAGCTGGATGCGCGGATCTGGCAGTTCCCCAAGCGGCGCATCGACTACCGCGTGATGATCACCGATGCGCAGGGGATCGTCGTCTACGACTCGGAAGGCCGCGACCTCGGGCGCGACAACTCGCGCTGGAACGATGTCTACCGCACACTGCGCGGCGAGTACGGCGCGCGATCCAGCCCGGAAACGCCCGGCGACGACACCCGCACGGTGATGCATGTGGCCGCGCCGATCCGCGATCCCGACGACGAGGGCCGGCTCATCGGCGTGCTGACGCTGGCCCAGCCCAACCATGCCTTCGAACCATTCATCGTCGCCAGCCAGCGCAACATCCTGCGCCGCGGCGGTTGGCTGATCGGGTTGTCGGCGCTGATCGGTGCGCTGATGACGTGGTGGCTGGTGCGCGGCATCCGCGGCCTCAACCGCTACGCGCAGGCGGTCAGCGCCGGCGAACCGGTGCCGCCGCCGAAACCGCGGCGCGACGAGATCGGCGATCTCGGCCGCGCGCTGGAGACGATGCGCCGCAAGCTGGAAGGCAAGGCCTACGTCGAGCATTACGTGCAGTCGCTGACCCACGAGATGAAGAGCCCGCTGGCGGCCATCCGCGGCGCCGCCGAACTGTTGCAGGAACCGTTGCCGGACGCCGAGCGCCAGCGTTTCGTGCGCAACATCCGGCTGCAGGAGCAACGGCTGACCGAAACCATCGACAAGCTGCTGGCGCTGGCCGAAGTCGAGCAGCACGGCTGGCTGCAGCGGCGCGAGCGCATCGACGTGGCCGCGCTGATGGCGCAGGCGAGCGAGACCATGGCCACGCGGCTGGCGGCCGATGGCCTGCGCCTGCACGCGCGGCTTTCGCCGGCGCCGCTGGCGGTGGAAGGCGATCCGTTCCTGCTGCGGCAGGCATTGATCAACCTGCTGGACAACGCCATCGCGTTCTCGCCGCCGGATACGGATATCGAACTGGCGGCCGATGCGGTGCGAGGACAGGTGCGGCTGTCGGTACGCGACCACGGCCCCGGCGTGCCGGACTACGCCGGCGAGCGTGTGTTCGAGCGCTTCTATTCGCTGGCGCGGCCGGCGACCGGACAGCGCAGTTCCGGCCTGGGACTGCCGTTCGTGCGCGAGGTCGCACGGCTGCACGGCGGCGCCGCGTCGCTGCGCAACCGTCCCGCCGGCGGCGCCGAAGCCACGCTGGAACTGCCCGCCGCTCCTTGAACTCCCCGCGCCTCGCATCTGCCGTCATCCCAGCTTGCGCTGGGATGACGTTTGAGGCGATCCAACTTCTGCATTGGCATCGCCCGTTGCTCTCCGCTTGCGCGAAATCGTTCCGTCGTAGAGCGGAGTTTGCTTCGCTGCCTTGCTCCCGCCATGCAGGGAGGATGCGAGAGGTAACGCGCCCAGCACTTCACACAGACTTCAAACACGCCTCAATCCCGCCCCACGCCCCGCATCCACCATGCCGACGTTTCCAACCGGGGCACAAGAATGAAGTCGATGCGATTGCTGTTGCGTTTCCTCACCGTCGGCGGGCTGGTCCTGCTGCTGCTGATTCCGCTGTTGATGATCCGCGGCGTGATCCAGGAGCGCCAGATGTACCGGGAGCAGGCGGTCGCGCGCGCCGCGCAGAACAGCGCCGGCAGCCAGACCTTCATCGGGCCGATGCGGGTGGTGCCATGGACGGATACGCGCCGCGTCGAATACACCGACGACAAGGGCGCCATCCAGCACCGCATCGAGCGCAGCAGCGGGCAACTGCTGCAGATGCCGCGCACGCTCGACGTGGAAGGCGACCTGCAGCCGCGCATGCTGAAGGTCGGCCTGTACCGCGTCGGCGTCTACGAATGGCACGGCAAGCTGCGCGCGGCGTTCGATCCGGCGCTGCCCGCCGTGGCCGCCAATGTCCAGCGCGAATACGGCGCGCCGTACCTGGTGTTCGGCATGTCGGACGTGCGCGGCCTGGTCGGCACGCCGGCGCTGCGCGTTGATGGCCGGCCGCTGCCGCTGCTGGCCGGCACCGGCGCGCTGGCCAAGCGTTTCAGCGGCATGCACGCGCCGTTGCCGTCGATCGCAGGCGGAACCTTGGGCGGCAACGAGGTGGCGATGGATTTCGTGCTCAAGGGCACGCAATCGCTGGCGGTGGCGCCGCTGGCCGACGACAACCGCATCCATCTGGCGTCGGCGTGGCCGCACCCGAAGTTCGAGGGCTATTCGCCGCGCAGCGACCTGCGCGCCGACGGCTTCACCGCCGACTGGCGGATCTCGTCGCTGGCCAGCAACGTGCAGGCGCAGTTGCGCGGCGCGCGCGACGAAGACGCTTCATCAACGTTCGGCGGCAGCGTTGGCAGCGTCGACACCGCCGGCGTGAGCCTGGTCGATCCGGTGGATATCTACACCAAGGCCGATCGCGCCAGCAAATACGGGCTGCTGTTCGTGGTGCTGACCTTCGTCGGCTTCGCGTTGTTCGAGCTGATCAAGCGGCTGCCCATCCATCCGCTGCAATACCTGCTGGTCGGGCTGGCGCTGGCGATCTTCTTCCTGCTGCTGCTCAGCCTGTCCGAGCACATCGCGTTCCTGCCGGCCTACCTGATCGCCGCCGGCGCGTGCATCGGACTGCAGTTCGTCTACCTGTCCGGCGTGCTACGCAGCTGGCTGCGCGCGGCGGGCTTCGCGACGATGCTGACCGCGCTGTACGGCGTGCTCTACGGCCTGCTGATCTCCGAGGACAACGCGCTGCTGATGGGCTCGCTGCTGCTGTTCGGCATCCTGGCCGCAATCATGTGGATCACCCGCAAGGTGGACTGGTATGAGCTGGGCACGTCGCTGCGGTGACGCCCGCCCGCAGATCGCCGGCGGTGGCGTTCGCCATCGGGCTGGCGCTGGCGATGGGAGCGGCATGGATGGCTAGCCGCTCCCGCATCCACCGGCGCGTGCAGCGGTTCCTGCCGCCGCAATTGCAGACCAGCGGCATGGAGCGTTTCGGCCTCGATCCGGGACAGTTCTGGCAACTGGCGTGGTCGGCGCTGCCGCTGCGCGCTCCATCGTGCGGCGCGGTGGTGTTGCGGCTGTCGGAGCAGACGGCGCGGGACATCCGGCAGCGGCGGTTGGGTTTCTTCGAGCATGCGCGGACGGCGAGGGAGGCGCCGCCGCCCCGCGCCGTCCGCTATCACGCCTGGCAGCCATCCCCGCTGCCGGTGACATGGCGCGATGGCATCTACGACAACGGACTGCGGGGCGGCCTGCCGTGCATCGATGCAGACGCCGCGCTGCGACGGAAGCTGTCGGGCGCGCATGGACACGGTGCGTACTATGCAGTGCAGGAAGGAGGCGGCGGCATGCTGGTGGCGATCCCGGATCACCATCTGCTGGTCTACAGCTGGCGGGATTGAGCGCGCCGGATGCGATTCGATGGCGTTGTCTGCAGGGAAACAGCCCGTCAGGCTGTCTCCGGCAGCACAGGCGCGTCATGGGTTGCGACGGCTCTCGTCCCAAAGCGCACGCCACGCTCTAAAGTAGCGGCATGTCCCTTGATTACACCCTGCAGCGACTGCGCGGCGCCGAACTGCTGCCCCATCTGGACGACGTGGCGCGCCTGCGCACCGCGGTCTTCCGCGACTGGCCATATCTGTACGACGGCGACCCGGACTACGAACGCGACTACCTGGCCGCCTACGCGCGCTCGCCGGACAGCGTGTTCGTGCTGGCGCGCGACGGCGCGGGCGAGGTGGTGGGCGCGTCGACCGGCCTGCCGCTGGCCGACGATGCGCCGGCGTTCTCGCAGCCTTTCCGTGCGCGCAGGATGCCGGTCGAGCGCGTGTTCTACTTCGGCGAGTCGGTGCTGCTGCCGCCATGGCGCGGCCTCGGCATCGGCCATGCCTTTTTCGATCAGCGCGAGGATCACGCGCGCGGGCTCGGCCGCTTCGACTGGACCGCGTTCTGCGCGGTCGACCGCGACGACGACGATCCGCGCCGGCCCGCCGGCTACCGGCCCAACGACGGGTTCTGGAAGAAGCGCGGCTATGCGCGCGCACCCGGCATGACGATGCGCCTGCCGTGGGACGAAGTGGGACGCGGCGAAATCATCCATCCGCTGACGTTCTGGCTGCGGCCGCTGGAGCGCGCGCGATGAGGATCGCCGTGGGCAAGTATCCGATCGAGGCGCCCGCGGATTTCGATGCCTTCGCCGCCAAGCAGGCGCGGATGTTGGCGCAGGCCGCCGGGCAGGGGGCGCGCATCGCAGTGCTGCCCGAATACCTGTCGCTGGAACTGGGCGCCACGTTCGCGCCTGATGTACGCAGCGATCTGCAGGCCTCGCTGGCGGCGCTGCAGGCTTACCGGCACGGCTGGCGGGCGCTGTTCTCGCGGCTGGCCGTCGAGTTGCGGCTGCACGTCGTCGCCGGCTCGTTCCTGCTCGACGCCGGCCATGGCCGCTACCGCAACCGCAGCGACTGGTTCACGCCCGACGGTACGCACGGCTGGCAGGACAAGCTGCAGCTGACCGGCTTCGAGAAGGCCACCGGCATCATCGAAGGCGGCGATGCGCTCAACGTGTTCGAGGCCGATGGCATCCGCGCCGGCGTTTCGATCTGCTACGACAGCGAATTCCCGCTGCCGGTGCGCGCGCAGTACGAGGCCGGCGCCCGGCTGCTGATCGTGCCCAGCTGCACCGACACCGCCGCCGGCGCCACCCGCGTGCGCGTGGGTTGCCTGGCGCGCGCGCTGGAGAACCGCATCTTCGTCGCCCAGGCCGTTACCGCCGGCCGCGCCGACTGGAGCCCGGCGCTGGACGTCAACACCGGCGAGGCGGCGATCTACGCGCCGATGGATGCGGGATTTCCCGCCGACGGCATCGTCGCGCAGACGCGTGGCGGCGACGTCTGGGCGCTGGCCGATATCGACTTCGACGCCTTGCGGGCCAGCCGCGCCGCCGCGCAGGTCGCCAACGATCGCGACTGGCGCGGGCAGCTGGCGCCGGCGCTGCAACGCGCCCGCATGGCGCCTTTCGCGCAGGGCGCGAACCAGCCCGACCATGACTAATGGCCGGGTGAGCGCGGCGTAACAGCTCCTACACTCGAACGTTTGCGGAAATCGGAACCATCCGGAGGAGTCGCGCGTGACCAAGGGGAATCTGCTGGCGCTATGCCTGGGACTGGGAACGATGCTGGGGGCGCCGCCGGCGCAGTCGAAGGAACCGGTGGATCTGGAAATGGTCGGCCGCATCCGCCAGGAAGCCTTCCATCGCTCGCAGGTCATGGCGACCTTCGGCCACCTTACCGAGCACATCGGTCCGCGCCTGACCAATTCGCCGGCGATGGCGCAGGCCAACGCGTGGACCGGGCAGAAGTTCCGCGAATGGGGACTGGCCAACGTCCACAACGAGGCGTTCGACGGTTTCGGCCGCGGCTGGGCCTTCCGCTCGGCCAGCGTGCAGTTGCTGGCGCCGCGGGCGATGCCGCTGCATGCGCTGCCCAAGGCGTGGACGCCGGGCACGCAAGGACCGGTCGAGGGCGAGGCCATCGCGGTGACGATCAAGACGCTGGCCGATGTGGACAAGTACAAGGGCAAGCTGAAGGACCGGATCGTCCTGCTGAGCGAACTGCGCGAATACAAGCCCGGCACCGAGGCCGATACGCAGCGCTACACCGATGCCGGGCTGACCGAACTGCTAGCGTTCACCGTGCCGAAGGATACGCCCTCCGAGCGCGCCAAGCGCGTCAAGGAATACCAGGACCGGCAGGCGCTGACGCAGGCGACGCTGCGCTTGCTGGAAGAGGAAGGGGCGCTGGCGGCGCTGAGCATCAGCGGCTGGGACAACGGCATCATCCGCGTCGGCGGCGGCGGTTCGCGCAAGCCGGGCGAGCCGGCCGGCGTCGCCGAACTGGCGGTGGCCGCCGAGCACTACAACCCGCTAATGCGCGCGCTGGAGCGCGGCGAGACGGTGCGCCTGCGCGTCGACGTCGATGCCGGCTTCACCAGCGACGGCGACGACCCCGGCTACAACACGCTGGCCGAGATTCCCGGCAGCGGCAAGGCGGGCGAAATCGTCATGATCGGCGCGCACCTGGATTCCTGGCACGCCGGTACCGGCGCGGCCGACAACGCCGCCGGCGTGGCGGTGATGATGGAAGCCATGCGCATCCTCAAGGCGGTCGGCGCCAAGCCCAGGCGCACCATCCGCGTCGCGCTGTGGAGCGGCGAGGAGCAGGGCCTGATCGGATCGTCCGCGCATGTCGCCCGGCACTTCGCCGTGTATCCGGAACCCGCCGATTCCGAGCAGAAGAAACTGCCGGCCACGCTGCGCGATCGCACCGGCCCGCTGCAGCGCAAGCGCGACTACGACCGGTTCGCGGCCTACTTCAACCTCGACAACGGCTCCGGAAAGATCCGCGGCATCTACGCGCAGGAGAACGTGGCGGCGATGCCGATCTTCGAGGCCTGGCTGGCGCCGTTCAACGACGTCGGCGCGAGCATCGTGACCAGCCGCAACACCGGCAGCACCGATCACATCCCGTTCGATCGCGTCGGTTTGCCCGGGTTCCAGTTCGTGCAGGACCGGCTGGACTACTTCAGCAACGTCCACCACAGCGATCTGGATACCTACGATCACGCGGTGCCCGAAGACCTGAAGCAGGCCGCGGCGATCGTCGCCTCGTTCGCCTACCACGCGGCGATGCGCGAGGAGAAACTGCCGCGCAAGCCGTTGCTGGAGAACTGATCTCGAGCCGTTCCTTCCCCCGCTTGCGGGGGAAGGTGCCCGAAGGGCGGATGGGGGTGCTTTACCGCGCAGACCGCGCCGAAGCTAGACCAGCAGCAAGCTTCCTTCCCGCACCACCCACAGCGACGCACCCGCCAGCACCGTGCCGATGCCGCTGGCCGCCAGCACGTCGCTGGGATAGTGCAGCCCGAGGACCACGCGCGAGGCCGCCACGCACAGCGTGAACGGCACCAGCAACCAGGCCAGCACCGGGTAGTACGCCAGCGCGACCAGGGTGAAGGTCACCGCATGCAGCGTATGCCCGGACGGGAAACTGAACTCGTCCAGCGGCGCCACCCACGCATGGATGCGCGCATCGCTGGCGAACGGTCGCGGCCGCCGCGTCCAGCGCTTGAGCGTCTTGTACAGCGTCAGCGCGATCACGCCGGTGGCGGCCAGGTGGATCGACACGCGCAGGCCGTCGATGCCGTCCAGCAGCACCAGCGCGCCCATCAGCACGTACCAGAACACGCCATCGCCCAGCCGGCTCATCGCGGCGAAGAAGCCGCGCACGGCCCGCCAGTGTCCCCAGCGGTTGGCGCGCAGGCACCAGCCGGCATCGCGGCCGGCGGTGAGGTCAGACAGCGGCGAGCGTTGCATGATCGTGGCTCCCTTCGGCGTGGGCCAGCCGTTGCAGCAGGGCATCGAAATCGGCGGCGACCTGCTCGGGCTGCAGGTGCCGCATCGCCGCGCAGGCGGCGATGCCCATCCGGCCCCGGCGCGCGTCTTCGCAGGCCAGCGCCAGCGCCGCATCGATGAAGGCGCCGTCGCTGGCGACCGCCGCGCCGTGCACGCCGTCGCGCAGGTGCTCGCGCGCCGCGCCGTAGTCGAACGCGATCGTCGGCACGCCGCTGGCCATCGCCTCCAGCGTCACGTTGCCGAAGGTCTCGCTGTGGCTGGGGAACAGGAACAGATCGCCGCTGGCCACATGCCGCGCCAGATCCTCGCCGCGGCGCATGCCGCAAAAGATGAAATCCGGATGCGCGGCGGCCAGTTCGGCGCGCAGCGGGCCATCGCCGATCCACACCATGCGCGCGTCCGGACGGCGGCATTGCAGCGCGCGGAACGCGGTCACCGCCAGCGGCAGGTTCTTCTCGGCGGCGATGCGGCCGACGTGGATGACGGCCAGATCGCCGTCGCCGAGATTCCATTGCGCGCGCAGCGACGGATCGCGGTGGCGCGGAGCGAACTGACGCGTATCGACCGCGCGCGCCAGCCGCTGCACGTGGTCGAAGCCGGCCGCCTGTAATTCGCCGGCCAGTTCGCGCGTCGGCACCAGCGTGGCCTGCGCGCGGTTGTGGAAGCGCCGCATCCAGCGTATCGCCACCGGCTCCAGCCAGCGCAGCCCGTAGTCGCGCAGGTAGTGATCGAAGCGGGTATGGAAACCGGTCGCGGCCGGAATGCCGAGTCGCCGCGCCGCGCTTAGCGCCGACCACCCCAGTGGGCCTTCCGTGGCCACATAGATCGCGTCCGGTGCGTGACGTTGCCAGTGCTTGCGCAGCCTGCGTGCAGCGGGCAGGCCGAATTTCAGTCCGGCGTACAGCGGCAGGCGCGCGCCGCGCACCAGCAGCGTATGCGGCGAGGGCTCGTCGTCGCGCTGGCGCGGCCGGATCAGCTCGACCTCGTGTCCGCGCGCGCGCAGGCCCTGTTCCAGACCCTGCACGGTCAGCGCGACGCCGTTGACTTCCGGCGGATAGGTCTCGGTGACGATGGCATAGCGCATGCGCGGCTCCGCGTTTTGCGCATGCTCGGCCCTTACGATGAAACCGGCATGGCAGTGCGATGACGCTGCGGTGACACTGCGTGAAGATCCGCAGGCCATGCCTTCAATCCGTGATCCGCGTCGCTGCGCGGGGACGGCGGTGTCAGCGTCAGGCCATCATCGGCTGCAGCGCCACGCCCAGGCCCTGCATGTCTTCCGGCTCGGCCAGCAGATCGGCGCGCAGCAGCGGCCGCGATTCGATCCAGTTGCGATCCAGCACGAGCACCAGCCGATCGTCGTCGACCTTCAGATCCAGCTTGGGGATATTGCCGCCGTCGTGCGCGCGATGCATCAGCACCGCGATGCGCAGCAGCGCGGCCTTGCGTTTGGCGCGCATCAGCAGGCGGTCGGGGATCGCTTCGAAGGCCGCCTTGGGAATGCCGCGGCGGTGCGTGCGCACCAGTGCGGCCAGCACCTGCTGCTCCTGCCGCGAGAAGCCGGAAATATCCGAGTGCTCCAGCACATAGGCGCCATGCACGTGGTACTGGCTGTGCGCGATGGCCAGGCCCAGCTCGTGCAGGCGCGAGGCCCACGACAGCATGCGCGCATCGTCGTCGTCCAGCGCCCAGCGTCCCTCGACCTGCTCGAACAGGTGCAGCGCGGTCGCTTCCACGCGCGCGGCCTGCAGCTCGTCGATGCCGTAGCGATGCATCATCGCCGCGACCGAGTTGTCGCGCGGATCGTTGTTGCTGGTGCGGCCCAGCAGGTCGTACAGGATGCCTTCGCGCATCGCCGCCTTGCTGACCATCAGCCGCTGCAGGCCCAGCGCGTTGAACGCCGCCTCCAGGATCAGCACGCCGCCGGCGATGATCGGGCGACGGTCGCTGGACAGGCCGGGCAGGTCGATGTCCTCGATGCGGTCGGCCTGCAACAGGCGGTCGCGCAGTTGCGGCAGCGCCTCGGCGGTGATCGCGCCCTTGGTCAGCTTCATCGCCGCGCAGATCTCGCCGATCGCCTTGTGCGTGCCGGACGATCCCAGCGCCTCGTGCCAGCCCAGGCTGCGGTAGAGATTGGAAAACTGCTGGAATTCCGAGCCCAGCTCGGTCAACGCCTCGCGCCAGCGCTTCTTGGACAGCTTGCCGCCGGGGAAGAAGCGCCGCGTACTGGCGATGCAGCCGGCCTGCAGGCTCTCGCGCTCGATCGGCTCCATGCCGCGGCCGATGATGAATTCGGTAGAACCGCCGCCGATGTCGATGACCAGCCGCAGCTGGCCGGGCTTGGGCGGCTGCGCGTGCGCCACGCCCAGGTAGATCAGGCGCGCCTCCTCGCGTCCGGAGACGACTTCGATCGCATGGCCCAGCGACGCTTCGGCCGGCACCAGGAACGATTGCGGCGAAGACAGCTGGCGCACGGTGTTGGTCGCCAGCGCGCGCACGCGCGCCGGCGGGATGTCGCGGATGCGCTGGCCGAAACGGGCCAGGCAGTCCAGCGCGCGCTGCCGCGCCTCGGCGGACAGCCCGCCCTTGCCGTCCAAGCCATCGGCCATGCGCACGGTTTCACGCAGCCGATCGACGACTCGCAACTGTCCCAGCATGTAGCGCGCGACCACCATGTGGAAGCTGTTGGAACCGATGTCGATGGCCGCGATGTGATCGCCATCTTGCAGGGGCGGTGCGCTGAGGGAGGCGTGGGGCATGCGCGCAGTTTAGCGGCTGGCCATCATGCCGCGATAGGCGCTTGCGGACGGCGCGCCGGCAGGATCGCTGCGGCGCGGTCCGGCATGTGCGGCACGCTCAGACATCGGCCAGCAGCGCGGCCTGCGCCGAATACGGCGCCTGTCCGTCCTCCGGCACGACCTTGCGGTAATGCCCGTCGGCCTGCAGTTCCCAGGCATTGAGGTTGTCGTCGAGATAGTTCTGCAGCGCTTCGCGGAATACCCGTCGCGCCAGTTCCGGATCCAGGATCGGGAAGCAGGTCTCCACGCGGTGCAGCAGGTTGCGTTCCAGCCAGTCGGCACTGGCGCAGTACAGTTCCGGCGCGCCGTCGTTGCCGAACCAGTAGATCCGGCTGTGCTCGAGGAAGCGTCCGACGATGGAACGCACGCGGATGTTGTCGGAGATGCCCGGTACCTGCGGGCGCAGCGCGCAGGCGCCGCGCACGATCAGATCGATCCGTACGCCGGCCTGGGAGGCGGCGTACAGCGCGCGGATCACCCGCGGCTCGTTGAGCGCGTTGATCTTGACGATGATGCGCGCCGGTTTGCCGGCTCGCGCAAGCTTGGCCTCGCGTTCGATCTTCTTGATGATGCCCGGATGCAGGGTGAAGGGCGACTGCATCAGCCGCTTGAGCTTGGTCGATGGCGCCAGGCCGGAAAGCTGCTGGAACAGCAGATGCACGTCGGTGGCGATATCGGCATCGGCGGTGATCAGGCCCAGATCGGTATACGCGCGCGCAGTGCCGCTGTGATAGTTGCCGGTGCCCAGGTGCACGTAGCGGCGCAGCTTCCTGCCTTCGCGGCGCACGATCAGCAGCATCTTGGCGTGGGTCTTGTAGCCGACCACGCCATAGACCACCTGCACGCCGGCTTCCTGCAGCTTGTCGGCCACGCCCAGGTTGGCGTCCTCGTCGAAGCGCGCGCGCAGTTCCACCACCACCGTGACGTCCTTGCCGTTGCGCGCGGCCTGCACCAGCGCCTCGACGATGGCCGAGTCCTTGCCGGTGCGGTACAGCGTCTGCTTGATCGCCAGCACGTTGGGATCGCTGGCGGCCTGCTTGATCAGTTCCAGCACCGGCGCGAAGGAATCGAACGGATGGTGCAGCAGGATGTCGCCCTTGTCGGCGGTCTCGAAGATCGCGTCGCTGTCGCGCAGCGTGCGCGGCGTGAACACCGGGTATTTCAGTTCCGGGCGCTGTACCAGGTCGTAGACCTGGATGACGCGGTTGAGGTTGACCGGCCCGTCGATGAAATAGACCGCGTTCTCGGGCAGGGCGAAATTCTGCAGCAGCGTGCGCACGATCGGCTTCGGGCAGTCCTGCGCGATTTCCAGCCTTACCGCGGGACGATAGCCGCGGCCGATCAGCTCGTCGCGCAGCGCCAGCGCCAGGTTTTCCACTTCGTCCTCGTCCACGACCAGTTCGGAGTTGCGGGTCACCCGGAACTGGTAGGAGCCCTTGACCTGCATGCCCGGGAACAGCTCGTCGACGAACACCGACAGCACCGAGGACAGCAGCACGAAGTCGTGCTCGCCGCCGGAGACGCGCTGCGGCAGATGGATGATGCGCGGCAGCGAGCGCGGCGCGCGCACGATGGCCAGGTGCCCGGCGCGGCCGAACGCGTCCTTGCCTTCCAGCACCACGACGATGTTCAAGGATTTGTTGAGTATTTTCGGAAACGGATGCGACGGATCCAGCCCCAGCGGCGACAGCACCGGCATGATCTCGTCGCGGAAATAGGCGCGCAGCCAGCGCTTTTGCCGCGCGCTCCAGCTGTCGCGCCCGAACACTCGTACGCCGGCTTCGCCCAGCGCCGGCCGCAGGATCTTGTTCCAGCAGTGGTATTGCGCCTCGACCAGTTCGGCGGCGCGGTCGTGGATGCGGTTGAGCACCGTCGACGGGCTCAGGCCGTCGGCGGAAGGCGGCAGGCCGAAGTCCAGCGCATGGCGCACGGTGGCGGCGCGGATTTCGAAGAATTCGTCCAGGTTGGTGCACGAGATGCACAGGAAGCGCAGCCGTTCCAGCAGCGGCACGGACGCATCCTGCGCCTGCGCCAGCACGCGGAAATTGAAGTCCAGCTGCGACAGTTCGCGGTTCAGGTACAGCGCCGGATCGCGCAGCGTCTCTTCTGCGTTGTCGACGGCGGTCGGAAGTTCGGCGTTCATGCGATCTGGTTCTGCAAGGGAAGGGAGGCGTCGTGGCGCGCAT
>Ga0160451_100393_pt1 | contig 27260 bp, 22 predicted proteins | sample HID1975M_E1MG_FD_108270 | JGI IMG/M metagenome (GOLD analysis project Ga0160451, IMG submission 108270) | Enriched soil microbial communities from UW Madison campus, WI, USA - HID1975M_E1 MG | ecosystem: Environmental > Terrestrial > Soil > Unclassified | place: USA: Madison, Wisconsin... | reverse complement strand
GGTGATGTTGTCCGGCAGCACTGCTAGCGGGCGCATGCCACGCAGGGTGCGCTCACCGGCCAAGGCACCTTCCCAGTACGGCGGACGGCGGATATAGGTGCTCTGAGGGCGCCAGTCGTACAGCGGGCTGATCTTCTCGCCCGATTCCACGCGCACGCGAAACATCGGTTCGTACACCTGGCGGAAATGATCCGGCTTGACGCTCTGCTGCACGATGGCGTCGATCTCCGCATCGTCGGGCCAGATGTCCTTCAGCGTGACCGGATGGCCGTCGGCATCCACGCCCAGCACGTCCTTCTCGATATCGAAGCGGATGGTGCCGCCGATCGCGTAGGCGACCACCAGCGGCGGCGAGGCGAGGAACGCCTGCTTGGCGTAGGGATGGATGCGGCCGTCGAAGTTGCGGTTGCCCGACAGCACCGCGGTCGCGTACAGATCGCGCTCGATGATCTCCTGCTGGATCGCCGGATCCAGCGCGCCGCTCATGCCGTTGCAGGTGGTGCACGCGAAAGCGACGATGCCGAAGCCGAGCTGCTCCAGTTCCGCCAGCAGGCCGGCGTCTTCCAGATACAGCTGTACCGCCTTGGAGCCGGGCGCCAGCGACGACTTGACCCACGGCTTGCGCAGCAGCCCGCGCGCGTTGGCGTTGCGCGCCAGCAGGCCGGCGGCGATCACGTTGCGCGGATTGGACGTGTTGGTGCAGCTGGTGATGGCGGCGATGATCACCGCGCCGTCGGGCATCTGTCCGGGCGTTTCGTCCCACGCGCCGGCGATGCCGCGCTCGGCCAGCGCGGTGGTCGGCAGGCGCTTGTGCGGATTGGACGGGCCGGCCATGTTGCGCACCACCGACGACAGATCGAAGCGCAGCACGCGCTCGTACTGCGCGCCGGCCAGATCGTCGGCCCACAGGCCGGCGGTCTTGGCGTAGGTCTCGACCAGACGCACCTGCGCGTCCTCGCGGCCGGTCAGGCGCAGGTAGTCGATGGTCTGCCGGTCGATGTAGAACATCGCCGCGGTCGCGCCGAATTCCGGCGTCATGTTGGAGATCGTCGCGCGATCGCCCAGCGTCAGCGCCGCGGCGCCCTCGCCGAAGAATTCCAGGTACGCGCCGACCACCTTTTCCTTGCGCAGGTACTCGGTCAGCGCCAGCACCACGTCGGTGGCGGTGATGCCGGGCGCGGGCCGGCCGGTCAGCTCGACGCCGACGATGTCCGGCAGGCGCATCCACGACGCGCGGCCCAGCATCACGTTCTCCGCTTCCAGTCCGCCGACGCCGATGGCGATCACGCCCAGCGCATCGACATGCGGCGTGTGGCTGTCGGTGCCGACCAGCGTGTCGGGAAACGCCACGCCGTCCTTCGCATGGATCACCGGGCTCATCCGCTCCAGATTGATCTGGTGCATGATGCCGTTGCCCGGCGGAATCACCTCGACGTTGCGGAACGCCTTGCGCGTCCACTCGATGAAATGGAAGCGATCCTCGTTGCGGCGATCCTCGATCGCGCGGTTCTTGGCGAACGCGTTCCGGTCGAAGCCGGAATATTCGACCGCCAGCGAGTGATCGACGATCAGCTGCGTCGGCACCACCGGGTTGATCTGCGCCGGGTCGCCGCCGGCATCGGCGATGGCATCGCGCAGCCCGGCCAGATCCACCAGCGCGGTCTGGCCGAGGATGTCGTGGCAGACCACGCGCGCCGGGAACCACGGGAAATCCAGATCGCGGCGGCGCTCGATGAGCTGGCGCAGGTAGCCGGTCAAGCGCTCCGGCTCGGCGCGGCGCACCAGGTTCTCGGCGTGCACGCGCGAGGTGTAGGGCAGTCCTGCGTACGCGCCCGGCCGGATCGCGTCGATCGCCTCGCGGGCGTCGAAGTAATCCAGCGAGGTTCCGGGGAGCGGCTTGCGGTAGTCGGTGTTCATCGGGAGTCGTGGCTTTGGCGGGCGCCGTGGCGTCGGGGTCGGATCGGGACACCCGGCGACGCCAGGTGGTGCGGGAAGCCGGCCGTCATCGCGATGTCGCAGCGACAGCGTCGCGGCACATGCATCGCATCGGGATCGCGATTTTGCCCCAAGCGCACCGCCGGCGCATGCGCCAATGGTCCAACGCGCACGCTGCGGCATCCTGCCATGAGGTTGATCGTCACGATCAACACGAAGCGCCTGTTCATGCATCGGCACTTCCCATGCCGCGGCGCTGAAATCATCATGGCCCCCGCCATTGGGGGATCCTGTGATGACCGCTTGCTGCGGTCCGGTCTCCTTGCGGCATTCGCATCGCTTCCGGAGATTGACGTTGAAGAAGATACTGCTGTTCGCGGCGACCGCCGCCGCGCTGACGCTGGCGGCGCCGCTGGCCGCCCATGACGCCCACCACTGCGTGGACGACGCCTGCACGCTGCAGGCGCTGGTCGATCATCATGGCGCTACCGAGGCCGGTTCCTCCGGCGCCATCGAGGCCCACCGCTACGGCACCTGGGGCATCGACACCGCCGGCATGGATCGCAGCGTGCGTCCCGGCGAGGATTTCTTCGCCTACGCCAGCGGCAGCTGGGCGAAGAACACGCAGATTCCCGCCGACAAGTCGAACTACAACAGCTTTTCGGTACTGCGCGACCTGTCCGAGGCGCGGGTACACGCGTTGATCGAGTCCTACGACGCTGGCGATCCGGCGAAGGCGGGCGACCAGGCCAAGATCGCCGCGCTCTACGCCGGCTTCATGGACGAGGCCGCCGTCGAGGCGCTCGGCGCCAAGCCGCTGCAGGCGTCGCTGGCGGCGATCCGCGCGGCCAAGGACAAGCGTGCGCTGGCCACGCTGATGGGCGCCAGCCAGGGAGGATTCGGCCGCGGCTTCTTCGCGATGAACGTGGGCGACGATCAGCGCGATCCGGATCGCTACACGCTGTACCTCAGCCAGTCCGGCCTGGGCCTGGGCGATCGCGAGATGTACCTGCGCGACAACTTCGCCCCGCAGCGCGAGCGTTACCAGGCCTACGTGGCGCAGATGCTGCAGCTGGCCGGCTGGCCGCAGCCGCAGCAGCGCGCCGCGGCGATTTTGGCGCTGGAAACGCGCATCGCCCAGGCGCACTGGACCCGCGCCGAAAGCCGCGATCGCGACAAGACCTACAACCCGGTCGAGCGCACCGCGTTCGACGCCACCGCGCCGGGCTTCCCGTGGGCCGCGTACTTCGCCGCCGCCAGTGTCGATCAGGCCCCTCGCGTGGTCGTGCGCCAGTCCACCGCGATTCCGAAGATCGCCGCCATCTACGCCGATGCCGACATCGCCACGCTGCAGGCCTGGCAGGCGTTCCACACCGTTGATGACGCCGCGCCGCTGCTGTCGCGCGCCTTCGCCGACGCGCATTTCGAGTTCCGTTCCAGGTTCCTGTCCGGCCAGCCGGAGCAGCGCGAGCGCTGGAAGCGCGCCGTGGCCTTCGCCGACGGCGCGATGGGCGAGGCGATCGGCCGCGACTACGTGCAGCTGTATTTCCCCGCCGACGCCAAGGCCAAGATGGACGACTTGGTCGCCAACGTGAAGACGGCGATGGGCGCGCGGCTGGACGCGCTGGACTGGATGGGTCCGGAAACCAAGGCCGAGGCCAAGGCCAAGCTGGCCGGCTTCGGCCTGAAGATCGGCCATCCCGCGCAATGGCGCGACTACAGCGGCCTGACCGTCGTCGACGGCGACCTGTTCGGCAACGCGCAGCGCTCGATGAAGTTCGAGTGGGACTACCGCCGCCAGCGCATCGGCGGCCCGGTCGACAAGGCCGAGTGGGGCATGACGCCGCAGACGGTCAACGCCTACTACAACTCGGTCAAGAACGAGATCGTGTTCCCGGCGGCGATCCTGCAACCGCCGTTCTTCGATCCCGATGCCGATCCGGCGGTCAACTACGGGGCCATCGGCGGCGTGATCGGCCACGAGATCATCCACGGCTTCGACGACCAGGGCCGCAAGTCCGACGGCGAAGGCGTGCTGCGCGACTGGTGGACGGCCGAGGACGCGGCCAAGTTCGAAGTACAGGCGGCCAGGCTCGGCGCGCAATACGAGGCCTATCCGTTTCCGCAACTGCCGGGCATGCACATCAACGGCCGCGTCGCGATGGGCGAGAACATCGGCGATCTCGGCGGCCTGACCATCGCGCTGGAAGCCTACCGCCGCTCGCTCGACGGCAAGCCGGCGCCGGTGATCGACGGCTTCACCGGCGAGCAGCGCCTGTTCATGGGCTGGGCGCAGGTCTGGCGCACGCTGTGGCGCGACGACGCGCTGCGCCAGCAGCTGGTCAACGGCACCCACTCGCCGGGCCACATCCGCGCGTTCGCACCGCTGCGCAACATCGACGCCTGGTACGACGCCTTCGGCATCACCGCCGCCGATCCGCTGTGGATTGCGCCGGAAGATCGCGTGCGGATCTGGTAAGCAGCTATCGCTATGCGACGAAACGGAGGGCGCCATCGGCGCCCTTCGCTTTTGAGGATTCTGAATCCGGTGCCCATATCGATAGAAACGTCGTCCCGGCGCAAGCCGGGACCCAGCGACTTTCCGCGTTTACGACGCACGGCATGAAGTGGCTCGCGACGAATGATGCAGGCGTCATGACTTGGGTAGATACGAAGGAACTTCGTTCTAGATGCTTGCAGCTTCAGTGCCGTCGTCCCAGCGCAAGCTGGGACCCATCTCGCCTTTCTATCGCGGTAGGTTCTGCCAACATGGATCCCGGCTTGCACTGGATGACGACCCATAAGGTCGTCATATCCAAAACGAAGAGGCGCCAGCCCGCGCTGGCCAAATCAGGCAGCAGCACCCGAAATCCATCGACTAGTCCATTCGACTTGTTTTACGGCCACCGCGCCGCACCGCGCGAATCACCGATACTTCCTGCAATGGCCGGCCTTGACCGAAGCATCCTCGCCAGGCCGACTCAGCCGGCGGAGAAAAACCAGAACTCCCTCCTGAGCCAACGACGTCATCACGGAGCACGCGCGCACCATGCAAACCGGAACAGAACCCGCACGTCCTAGCCTGCTGCGTGATCTTTCCCTTTCCGCCATCGCCGCTGGCTTCGTGACGGTGCTGGTGGGTTTCACCAGTTCGGCGGCCATCGTGTTCCAGGCCGCGCAATCGCTGGGCGCCACGCCCGCGCAGATCAGCTCGTGGATGTGGGCGCTGGGACTGGGCATGGGCGTGACCTGCATCGGCCTGTCGCTGCGCTACCGGATGCCGGTGGTCACTGCCTGGTCCACGCCGGGTGCGGCGATGCTGATAAGCGCCACCGGCGGACTGCCGATCAGCGATGCGATCGGTGCGTTCCTGCTGTCGGCGCTGCTGATCGCGGTGGCGGGCTTCAGCGGCTTCTTCGAGCGGATGATCAGCCGCATCCCGGTTTCGCTGGCCTCCGGCATGCTGGGCGGCGTATTGCTGCGCTTCGGGCTGGAAGCGTTCGGCATGATGCAGACCCAGCTCGGCCTGGGGTTGGCGATGTTCGCGACCTACGTGCTGTCGCGCCGATGGTCGCCGCGCTATGCGGTGATCCTGACGCTGGCGGTGGGCATCGCGTTCTGCGCCGCGGCCGGCCTGCTGCGGACGCAGGGACTGTCGCTGGAACTGGCCAGGCCGGTCTTCGTCGCGCCGACGTTGTCGATCGCCGCCGTCGCCGGTATCGCGCTGCCGTTGTTCATCGTGACGATGGCCTCGCAGAACGTCCCGGGCGTGGCAGTGATTCGCGCCTCGGGATACGCGATTCCTATTTCGCCCACCATCGGCTGGATCGGCGTGGTCAACGTGGCGCTCGCGCTTTTCGGCGCCTTCGCGCTGAACCTGGCCGCGATCACCGCCGCGATCTGCATGGGCCGCAGCGCGCACGAGGACGCCGGCCGCCGCTACGTGGCGGCCGTGGCCGCGGGCGTGTTCTACATCGTCGTGGGACTGTTCGGCGCGACCGTGGCGGCGCTGTTCGCGGCGTTCCCGCGCGAACTGGTCGTCGCCATCGCCGGCATCGCGTTGCTGGGTACCCTCGGCAACAGCCTGGCGGCGGCGCTGCGCGAGGAACCGGAGCGGGAGGCCGCGCTGGTGACGTTCCTGGTCACCGCCTCGGGCCTGTCGCTGGCTGGTATCGGGTCGGCCTTCTGGGGACTGGCGGCCGGCGCGATCGCGCTGCTGGTATGGAAGCGGCGACAGTGATCGCCTGTTCGCGAAAGCGAGCCCGTTCGTGTTGCGATCGACGCGCCGCGCCGGGATTGGAGAAATACACCGCATCGAGGCCATCGATGGTTGCCGCACCCGAACAATCGCTGCCATCGCCATGCTGATCCGCCCGTACCGGCCCTCCGACGCGGCGGCATTGACGTCGCTGTATGTCCGCTCCGTCAGGCATTACGGACCACGCGCCTACACGTCCGAGCAGGTGGCCGCATGGTGCGCGACGGCGAACGAGGCAAAGACGGCGGCGCGCTGCGCGGACGGACGCTGGGTAATCGTCGCTGAAGACGAGCAGGGCCGCCTGCTGGGATTCGGCGATCTGGAAGACGACGGGCATCTGGATTTCCTCTACGCGGCGCCGGAAGCCGAAGGAATGCGCGTCGGCTCGGCCCTGTACGAAGCACTGGAAGCGCATGCGCGTGCGCTGCGACTGGACAGGATTTACGTCGAGGCCAGCGAACTGGCGAAGCCGCTGTTCGAACGGCGCGGCTTCGCGCTGCTGGGCGGCAACGATGTCAGGCTGGGAGCCGTAGAGATCCACAACTACCGGATGGAGAAACGGCTGTAGAACGATGGCCACGCGACTTGGTTATCACGTGTCGATCCGGCGAGATCGCTGAGCGCTTGCGACAGCAATCGATGACTCCGGACAGTCGGCATGCGATCCTTGCGGGCCGTACCACCGATGAGATGCCAGGAGTTCTGATGCGCCGCGTTTCCCTTCTTTTCCTGACCTGCATGGCGGCATTCTGTCTGGCGATGCCCTGTGCTGCCGCAGAGACGCAGGAAAAACCGGGCACGATCGGCGCCTTGTTTGATGAGCAGATGCAGCGATCGGTGGTGCGGGATCCGGAACTGCGCACATTGCTCGGCATCTCCGGCGATGGCATCGACCTGTCCGGGCAGCTCAGCGATGTCTCGTTGCCGCGCCGCGAGGATTTGCGCCAGCAGATGCAACACAACCTGGACGAGGTCGAACAGCGCGGCAGTCAGGTAGAAGTGAGCGGACAGGACCGCTGGAACCTGGGCCTGGCCCGCTGGTTCTACGCCCGGCAGATCGATTTGATGCGGTTCGACTGGGCGCCCGCGTGGCTGCCGGCAGGCGCGACCACGTACGCCGTCGATCAATTGTTCAGCGTGCCGGTGATGCTGCCGCAGTTCATGGACAACCAGCACGCCGTCCGCGACGAAGCCGGCGCGCTGGCCTATATCTCGCGGCTGCGCGCCATCGCCACCAAGCTGGATCAGGTGCGCGCCAACTTCGACATGCAGGCCGGTCTGGGCGTGCTGCCGCCGCAGATGGCGATGGAGGGTGCGGCAACCCAGATCCGCAGCCTTATCGAGCCGCCCGCCGAGTCCAGCCGCTTCGTGCTGTCGTTCCGGCGCAAGCTGGAGCAGTTGCCGCTTCCGCAAGCGCGGCGTACCGCGCTGATCGCCGAAGCGGTGGAAGCCGTGCGTTCGCACGCCAATCCGGGCTATGCCCGCCTGCTGACGCGACTGGAGGAAGCCATCGCGCGCCAGCCCGGCAACCATGGCCTGTGGGCGCTGCCCCAGGGCGATGACTACTACGATGCCGCGCTGCGCTGGAACACCAGCACGGATCTGGATGCCGAGGAGATCCACCGCATCGGCATGGACGAAGTGGCGCGTCTGGACAAGGCCATGGACGCATTGCTGCGCAAGCAGGGTTTGCGCGACGGCACGGTGGGCGAGCGAATGGCTGCGCTGACCCGGGATGTGCGTTTCCAGTACGCCGATTCGGAGGCCGGCCGCGCCGAGTTGATCGCGGACGTCGAGCGCACCCTGGCCGCGCTGGCACCGCATATCCCGGCGTATTTCGGCCGCGTGCCCACGCAGGCGCTCGAGGTGCGGCCGGTGCCGGTGGAATCGCAGGCGACGGCGCCCGGTGCGTACTATTTCTGGCCTGCCATGGACGGTTCGCGTCCCGGCATCTTTTTCATCAACCTGGCCAATATAGAGGCCAACACGCGCTGGAGCCTGCCCACGCTGACGTATCACGAAGGATCGCCAGGCCATCACTTCCAGATCTCGCTCGGACAGACGCTGACCGAACTGCCGCTGCTGCGGCGCAGCCTCAATCCCAGCGCCTTTACCGAGGGCTGGGCGCTTTACGCCGAGCAGCTCGTCGCGGAAATGGGGCTGTATCGCGACGATCCGTGGGGCGACCTGGGCCGCCTGCGCGCGGAGATGTTCCGATCCGTGCGGCTGGTCGTCGACACCGGCCTGCATCGCAAGCGCTGGACGCCCGAGCAGGCGATCGACTACATGCGCGCCAAAACCGGCATGCCGATCGCCGAAGTGCGCACCGAGGTGTACCGCTACCTGGTGCAGCCCGGTCAGGCGTCTTCCTACAAGATCGGCCATCTCAAGTTCGTCGAACTGCGCGAGCGCGCCCGTTCGCAGCTGGGGCCGCGCTTCGACATCCGTGCCTACCATGACCTCGTGCTGGGCAACGGCGCACTGCCGCTCGCGGTGCTCGAAGCGGTGGTCGACGACTGGATCGCAACGGTGAAGCACGCGTCGTCGCAATAAACACGCATCGGCGCGGAAGCAGCTTCGGAGTGACTAGCGTTCGTATGCGATGAGTTAGGCGAATCTGCCTGGCGCACCGGTGCAGCTTGCCGGTGCGTCTGCGGCGACATACGCTCACCGGCGCACCACACGATGTCCCGGAATTCGGGATGACCGACTCCAGGGAACTTCCTCATGCAGCGGGATTAATCGACGAAAGCGACTTTCCGCATCGTCCTGTTGCTGATCGCCTGCCTGTGCGCATCTTTAGCTCAAGCGCGCGATGGCAGACTCGGCTTCACGGTCGACCTGACCGCCGACAGGACGCTGCTGGATGCGAAGCTGAAGCGCCTCGTCGTGACCAACGTGGCGCCCGCGTCTCCGGCCGAAAATGCCGGCCTTAAGGTCGGCGATGTCCTGGAACAACTCAACGGCGAGCCGGTGGCGGGAAGCTCCGGCCGGAAATTCTTCTCCACGATGGGCAAGGTCAAGCCCGGCAACAAGGTCGTCCTGACCGTACGCAGGGAAGACAAATCGTTACGGTTGACGCTCATCGCCGAGTAGATGGAAAAGCATCCGTCGCTGCCGCCAGCATCAAGGGGCTGGATGCCTCATTAGTTGAGCGAAGGATTTCCCTATCGTCCGCGCCGGTTGCGGGTCATCGGCTGATGGGCGCGAGGCAGGCAAAACGGCCACGCGCAAGAATGCCCAGCGTTGGAAGCGGCTACGCGGCGCAAGATAACCAGGGATGGCGCGCCCGGAGGGATTCGAACCCCCGACCAATGGCTTCGGAAGCCACTACTCTATCCGGCTGAGCTACGGGCGCATGGTGTTGCTGGAAGCCGCGGTTGCGCTTCCGAACCGGATGGAGCGAGGCTTTGCGAAGCCGTCCTCCACCGGTACCCGTTCGCACGGGTGGCATAGCTTAGCCGATGCGGCGCAGATAGCCCAAATCGGCGCGCTCTCGATGCACGGCGGATGCGATCCACGACCGATGGCCGCATGCGAATGCCTCGTGGCATGCCGGCATCCGGGCCGGACGGCCGCCGCGCTGCTAACCTTTCCGCATGGGTTACGAACGCGACTATCGGTCCACCGTGCCGCGCTGGCGCGAGCGGCTGGGCCAGTACTGGAAGCTGATCCGCGGCGATCGGCCGATCGGCGTGCTGCTGCTGCTGTGGCCGACCTGGTGGGCGCTGTGGCTGGCGGCGGGCGGCACGCCGCCGGGGTGGACGCTGTTCGTGTTCACCGCCGGGGTATGGCTGACGCGTTCGGCCGGCTGCGTCATCAACGATTACGCCGACCGCTGGCTGGATCCGCAGGTCGAGCGCACCCGCGGGCGGCCGCTGGCGACCGGCGCGGTGTCCGGGCGCGAGGCGCTGGCGGTGTTCGCGGTATTGATGATCGCCGCGTTCGCGCTGGTGCTCACGCTGAACCGGCTGACCGTCTGGCTGAGCTTTGGCGGGTTGTTCCTGGCCGCCAGCTATCCCTACCTCAAGCGCCATACCTACCTGCCGCAGGTCTACCTGGGCCTGGCCTTCGGCTGGGGCATCCCGATGGCGTTCGCGGCGGTGCAGGGCACTGTGCCGCCGCTGGCGTGGGTGCTGTATTGCGCCAACATCCTGTGGGCCACCGCCTACGACACCTGGTACGCGATGGTCGATCGCGACGACGATATCCGCGCCGGTTCCAAGTCCACCGCCATCCTGTTCGGCGACATGGATCTGGTAATCCAGGGCGTGCTGTACGCGCTGGTGTTCTTCGCGCTGGCGCTGGTCGGCCGCCAGGCCGGGCTGGGCCTCTACTACTGGACCGGACTGGGCGCTGCGGCGCTGCTGGCGGCCTGGGAATTCCGCCTGGCGCGCGGCCGCGACAAGGCCGGCTGCTTCCGCGCGTTCCTGCACAACAACTGGATAGGCGCCGTGGTGTTCGCCGGCATCGCGCTGGATCTGGGGTTGCGCCCGGCGGCGTGACCGATGGGCCATGGCGCGGCGGCGCGCACCGGGCACAGTGCCGTCTGTCCCCCGTTGAGCCGAGGCCAGCATGCGTCTCTCCATCATCGCAACGCTGGCGTCGGGCCTGCTCGCCGCCGGTGCGCTCGCCGCGCAGGAAACTTCACCCTCGCGCGAGCATTTCGCGCCTCCCGGCATGGAGGCGGCCTACCACGAGTGGCACTACACGCCGGCGGTGAAGATCGGCGACATGGTCATCGTCTCCGGCATTCCCGCCGGCGGGTCGGGCAGCTACGAGGATCAGGTGCGGCGCATGTTCGTCGCGCTCGGCCGGCAGCTGGAAATGGCCGGCGCCTCCTACGCCGATGTGGTCGAACTGACCAGCTTCCATGTCGGGCCGACCGATGCGGAGAGTTTCCAGGCCGAGTTCGCCCGCTTCGCGCCGGTGCACCACGAATTCTTCCCGTCGCATTACCCGGCCTGGAGCGCGGTGGGCACAACCGCGTTGCTGGCGCCCGGGGCGGTGGTCGAACTGCGCGCGGTGGCCGTGATCGGATCCGGCCGCGCGCCGCGCGCGGACATACCGATGCCGCCATCGCGCTGAGCTCCAGCTGCAAAGTGCCGGCCTACGGCGTCCGCGCGCAGACCCAGGCATCCACGCGCGCCACGCCGGCCCTGCGCAACGTGCGGGCGGCAGCGTGCAGCGTGGCGCCGGTGGTCATCACGTCGTCGATCAGCGCCACGTGCGCGGGCAATGCGGTCGCTTTCACCGCGAAGGCGCCGCGCAGATTGCGCCGACGGGACGCGGCATCCAGTTCGGACTGCGCGGCGGTGTCGCGGGTGCGAACCAGCGCGTCAGGCAACAACGGGATGCCGAGCCGGCGCGCCAGCGGCCGCGCCAGTTCCAGGGCCTGGTCGTAGCCGCGCTGGCGCAACCGCGCCGGATGCAACGGGACCGGCAGCAGGGCCTGCGGGCGCTCGGCCGACGTCAGCGCATCGCCCATCAGCCCCGCCAGCAACCGACCGGCCGCCAGGTCGTGATGGAACTTGAAGCGCGGGATCAGCCGTTCCAGCGGGAACGCATAGACCAGTGCGGCGTGGACGCACGCCAGCGGCGGCGGATGGCGCAGGCACTGCCCGCAGGTCTGACCGTGTTGCGGCAACGGCATCGCGCAGCGGTGACAGGCGGTTTGATTCCACGGCAGCATCTGCGCGCAGTTGACGCATAAATCGCGGCCGTTGTTGCCGCGTTCGCCGCACAACAGGCAGCGCGCCGGCAACAGCCACAGGCGGACGGCGCGCCGCCATCTGTCGACTTTCAGGGCATCCATGCGGTTGACAGTCCAAGGCGAGGTTTCCAGACTGCCGCGACTTTAACGCCTGCGAGCCCCGCAATGCCCGACGCCACCGCCCCCGTTTTCCCGCCCTTGCGCCACGACTGGCGGCACGAGGAGTTGCTGGCGTTGTTCGAGCTGCCCCTGCCCGATCTGCTGTTCCGCGCCGCCGCTGTGCACCGGCAGCACTTCGACCCGGCCGAGGTGCAGGTCTCGACGCTGCTGTCGGTCAAGACCGGCGGCTGCCCGGAAGACTGCGCCTATTGCCCGCAGGCGCAGCGCTACGACACCGGCGTGGACGCGCAGAAGCTGATGGAAACCGCCGCGGTGGTGGAGAAGGCCCGCCAGGCCAAGGCCGCCGGGGCGTCGCGCTTCTGCATGGGTGCGGCATGGCGCTCGCCGAAGGACCGCGACATCCCCAAGGTCGCGGCGATGATCGCGCAGGTGAAGGCGCTGGGCCTGGAGACCTGCGCCACGCTCGGCATGCTCAGCGGCGAGCACGCGCAGGCGCTCAAGGACGCCGGGCTGGACTACTACAACCACAACCTCGACACCGCGCCGGACTACTACGACTCGATCATCCACACCCGCCAGTACCAGGACCGGCTGGATACGCTGGAACACGTGCGCCAGGCCGGGCTGAAGACCTGCTGCGGCGGCATCGTCGGCATGGGCGAGACGCGCGCGCATCGCGCCGGCCTGCTGCTGGCGCTGGCCAACCTGCCGGCGCATCCGGATTCGGTGCCGATCAACCGGCTGGTGCAGGTGGCCGGCACGCCGCTGCACGGCGCGGCCGAGCTGGATCCATTCGAGTTCGTGCGGATGATCGCGGTGGCGCGCATCGCCATGCCGCGTTCGATGGTGCGGCTGTCGGCCGGCCGCGAGGCGATGGGCGACGAGCTGCAGGCGCTGTGCTTCCTGGCCGGCGCCAATTCCATCTTCTATGGCGAAAAGCTGCTGACCACCGGCAACCCCGACACCGAGCGCGACCTGGCGCTGTTCGCGCGGCTGGGCCTGCGGCCGATGCCGGTGGAGGCGGCGAACGTGCACGACGGTCACAGAAACGACCCGCCCGGCAGCGGTACGGTGCATGCCGACATCACCGAACCCGTCCACTGCGGACGGGCGGCATAGTCCGGGGTTAGTGGTCAGGGGGCTTGAGCGGTAGATCGGGACGGCTGCGCGGCGTGCAGCGGTCGGCGGCCGCGTCTACGCTAGCTGCGCTGCGGCCCGTGGCGCCCTCCCCGCATCCAGGCAATCCGATGACCCGTCCCGACCTCCACGAACGCATCAAGGCCGCGCGTGCCCAGCGCGCCGCACAGGGCCGCACGCGCAGCCGCCGCACGGTGACCCGCCGCGACGGCGTGCGCGTGGAGGTCAACGGCCGCTGGCTGACCGAGTTCGCCAGCAACGACTACCTGGGCCTGGCGCAACAGTTCGAGGTTGGCGCCACGCTGCAGGACGGCGCCGCGCGCGATGGCGTCGGCGCCGGCGCCTCGCACCTCATCACCGGCCACCATGCCGCGCACGAGGCGCTGGAGCGCGACATCGCCGAATGGCTGGGCTATCCGCGCGCGCTGTTGTTCGGCAGCGGCTTCACCGCCAACCTGGCCGTGCAGCAGGCGCTGCTGGAGGACGGCGACGTCTGCGTGCAGGACCGCCTCAACCACGCCAGCCTGATCGACGCCACCCGCCTGGCCGGCGCCAAGCTGCGCCGCTACCCGCATCTGGATCCGGAAGGCGCGTTGAGCCAGCTGCGGCTGGCGCCGGAGGGCGCGGCGATGCTGGCCACCGATGGCGTCTTCAGCATGGACGGCGATGTCGCCCCGCTGCGCGCGTTGAGCCTGGTCGCGCGCATGCAGCAGGCGCTGCTGTACGTGGACGACGCGCATGGTATCGGCGTGCGCGGACCGGAAGGCCGCGGCAGCGTGGCCGAGGCGCGCATGGGCGTGGCCGAGGTGCCGCTGCAGCTGGTCACGCTGGGCAAGGCGCTCGGCGGCTATGGCGCGGTAGTGGTCGGCACCGAGGACTTGATCCAGCATCTGGCCGAAACCGCGCGTCCCTATCTCTACACCACCGCGTTGCCGCCGGCGCTGGCCGCCGCTACGCGCGTGGCCGTGCGCCATGCGCGCCGCGACCAATGGCGCCGCGACAAGCTGCTCGGGCTGGTCGACCGCTTCCGCCAGCTTGCCCAGCGCAGCGGGCTGGAACTGACCGCTTCCGAATCGCCGATCCAGCCGGTGCTGTGCGGCAGCGAGCGCAACGCCTTGGCGTTGTCGGCCGCCTTGGAGAACGCCGGCCTGTGGGTGCCGGCGATTCGCCCGCCGACCGTACCCGACGGCAAGGCGCGCCTGCGCGTGAGCCTGTCGGCATTGCACTCGCTGCAGGACATCGAGCGCCTGGCCGAAGCGCTGTCGCGCTCGTGGGAAGCGGTGCAGCGCATCCGCAGCGCGGTGGCGTGACGCCTGGCGCCGGGCCAGTGATGGACGCCGGTGTCGAGATCCTTCCGGACGATCTGACCGACCCGGCGGTGCTGCGGTTGCTCAACGAGCATGTGCGCGCGCTGCGCGGCATCTCGCCGCCGGAAAGCTGCCATGTGCTCGATCCGGCGGCGCTGCGCCAGCCGGGCGTGGCTTTCTGGACGGCGTGGCGGGTGGGCGAACTGGCCGGCTGCGCCGCGCTCAAGCAGATCGACGCGACGCATGGCGAAATCAAGTCGATGCGCACGGCCCGCGCGCATCTGCGCCAAGGCATCGCCGCGGCCCTGCTGCGGCACCTGCTGGACGAAGCGCAGCGCCGCGGCTACCGGCGGGTGAGCCTGGAAACCGGATCGATGGACGAATTCGCACCGGCGCAACGGCTGTACGCGTCGTTCGGATTCGTCCCATGCGCGCCGTTCGGCGATTACGTCGACGATCCCAACAGCCTGTTCCTGACGCGCGCGCTGCCCTGATCGCAGGCGTTTCGAGTCCGCCGGCGGGGCGGCGCCAGCGCCGTCACGCACGCGATCGGCGACAATGCCGCGCATGCATATCGAAGTCACGGGCAGCGGCGCGCCGCTGGTATTGATCCACGGCTGGGCGCTGCATGGCGGCGTGTTCGAGCCGCTGGTGCGGCGACTGGCGGATCGCTACCAGCTGCATCTGGTCGATCTGCCCGGCCATGGCCACAGTCGCGACAGCGCCGTGCCTTTGCAGCTGCGCGCGGTCGCCGACGATCTCATCGCGCGCACGCCGCCGGCGGTGTGGGTGGCGTGGTCGCTGGGCGGATTGTTCGCGCTGGAGGCGGCCGCCCAATCCGATCGCGTGCGCGGGCTGGCGATGATCGCCGCCACGCCCCGCTTCGTGCGCAGCGGCGACTGGCCGCATGCGGTCGAGCCGGCGGTGTTCGATCAGTTCGGCCAGGACCTGCGGCAGGATTACGCCGGCACGCTGGATCGCTTCCTCGCGCTGGACACGATCGGCTCGCAGCACGCGATGGCCGAACTGCGCACGCTGAAGGACACGCTGTACGCGCGCGGCGAACCGGCGCCGCAGGCGCTGCAGGATGGACTGTCGCTGCTGGAAAATACCGACCTGCGCGCGGCGCTACCGGATCTGGCGATGCCCAGCCTGTGGCTGTCCGGGCGCCGCGATCGGCTGGTGCCGGCGGCCGGCATGCGCCAGGCCGCCGCGCTCGCGCCGCACGGCCGCCATCACGACATCGCCGGCGGCGGCCACGCGCCGTTCCTGGGCCATGCCGATCAGGTGGCGGCGGAAATCGCCGGCTTCGTCGAAAGCCCCCGGATCCCTTCGATGGGAGCGACGTAAGTCGCGACAGCCCACCGGCAAGCCCCTCGCGACTTACGTCGCTCCCACATGAAGCCATTGCAGCGCCCGGAATCCCCACTCTCCATGCCCACCACCTTCGACACCCGCGATATTCAGAGCTCTCCCGTGGGAGCGACGTAAGTCGCGACAGTCCACCGGCAGCCCTTTCGCGACTCACGTCGCTCCCACATCAAGCCATTGCAGCGCCCGGAATCCCCATCCTCCATGCCCACCACCTTCGACACCCGCTACATTCAGTGTCCCGTAGGAGCGACGTAAGTCGCGACAGTCCACCGGCAAGCCCCTCGCGACTTACGTCGCTCCCACATGAAGCCATGCAGCGTCCGGAATCCCCATCCTCCATGCCCACCACTTTCGACACCCGCCATATTCAGAGCTTTCCCGTGGGAGCGACGTAAGTCGCGACAGCCCACCGGCAAGCCCCTCGCGACTTACATCGCTCCCACATGAAGCCATTGCAGCGCCCGGAATCCCCACTCTCCATGCCCACCACCTTCGACACCCGCCACATCCGCCGCGCGTTCTCGCGCTCGGCCGGCAGCTACGACGCGGCGGCGGCGCTGCAGCACGAAGTAGAGAAGCGCCTGCTCGAGTCGCTGGACTACCTGGGCGATCGCACGCCGCAGGTGGCGCTGGATGTCGGCAGCGGACCGGCGCATGCGGCCGCGGCGATGAGGAAGCGCTGGCCGCGCGCGCAGGTGATCGCGCTGGACATGGCGCTGCCGATGCTGCGCGAGGCCAGGAAGCAGGCCGGCTGGTGGAAGCCGTTCGCGCGCGTGTGCGCCGATGCGCGCGCGCTGCCGCTGGCCGACGGCAGCGCCGATGTGCTGTTCACCAACCTGTGCCTGCAATGGGTGGAAGACCTGCCGGCGGTATTCGCCGGCTTCCGCCGCGTGCTCAAGCCCGGCGGGCTGCTGCTGTGCTCGACCTTCGGCCCGGAAACGCTGGGCGAACTGCGCGAGGCTTTCGCCAGCGCCGATGGCGACGTGCCGCACGTCAGTCCGTTCGCGCCGATCGCGCAGTTCGGCGATGCGCTGCTGCATGCCGGCTTCCGCGATCCGGTGCTGGATCGCGATCGCTTCACCCTGACCTATGCCGACCTGCCCGCGCTGATGCGCGAACTGCGCGCGATGGGTGCCACCAACGCGCTGCACGCGCGTCGCCATACGCTGACGGGCCGCTGCCGCTTCGCCGCCGCCAGCGCCGTCTACGACACCCTGCGCGACGCCGGCGGCCGCCTGCCGAGCACGTGGGAAGTCATCTACGCCCACGCCTGGGCGCCGGCGCCGGGCGCGCCGATCCGCGGCCAGGGCGAGGACATCGCCGCGGTGCCGCTGTCGGCGATTCCGATCCGGCGCAAGCAATAAAAGACGGCGCGCTTCGTGCGATGGCATCGATGTTGGCGCCGGATCCGCGCTAAACGACGCGTGTGCCATCCGGCGGACGCTACGATCGCAAGCGGCAAGGTAGCCGATCCGAGCGCTACGCCCCAGGCCGATCCGAAGGATGGTGGATGCCGTCGCTGGTCGGCACATCGGGAATCGCCAATGGGTTGATGCCGTCCAGGCAACCGACGTTGTAGCCGTATTGATCCGGATCGGAGCGGCGTTGGTGATGCGTGTAGATGCCGCAGCGCGAACAGAAGTAGTGCTTGGCCGTAAACGTATTGAACTGGTAGAGCGTCAGGCATTCGCTACCCCTGACCACGCGCAGTCTGCTCAATGGCACGGTACCGACCACGGCGCCCTTGCGCCGGCATAACGAGCAGTCGCAACGCCGCGGATCGACAATCCCGTCGGGCAGATCCAGTTCCAGTTCCACGCTTCCGCAGTGGCACGTGGCGCGATGCCGGGACCGGATGACGACGCCGTCGACGCTTTTCAGTCCCATGGTTGACGGAAGCCAGCGCGAAGCGACGACGCTAAGCCGGCTTTCCGCTCACCTGCGCGATCCAGTCCTGCAGGTTGTAGTAGTTGCTCACCCGCGCGATGCGATCGTCGCGGATGTCGAAGAACGCGCCGCCCGGCAGCACGTAGCGCTGTCCCCGCGCCTCGGGCAGGCCTTCGTCGGTGGACAGGTACTCGCCATGCACGACGTATTCGGCCGCCGCACGGTTGCCGTCCAGCGACGCCAGCACGATGACATCGCGCAGTTGCTCGCGGTAGCGCGCGTTCATGCGGCCAAGGAATGCGGCAAAGGCCTCGCGTCCGGTTTCGCGCGCGCCCTGGTTCAGATCGTGCGCGACATCGTCGGTCAGCAGCGCCAGCATGGCTTCCCAGTCGCCGCGGTTGAACGCCGCGTAATAGCTCAGCACCAGCTCGGTGGCGCGATCCTGCCTGCGGTTGCCATCGATCTTCATCGCCAGGTCCCCCTGTGGGCCGGCTGCCATCATACGCCGCGCGGCGTTCAGTGCGGCTCGACGAAGCGATCGCGGTGGAAGAAGTACATCTCCGCCAGCAGGAAGCGCCAGCGCGTGGCGAAGGTGCGGAAGCGGCTGGTCGGCGTCGGCGAGCCGACCGCCTCGATGCCCAGTTCGCGGCTGATGCGCAGCGCGCGCGCCATGTGCAGCGGATCGCTGACGACGATGGCGCGGTGCAGTTCGTGCGTGTGCATCAGCTGGCGCGCCTCGCGCAGGTTCTGGCGGGTATTGCGCGAGATCGATTCGATCAGGATGTCGCCTGCGGGCACGCCCTGCCGCAGCGCGTAGCGCCGCCCGACCTGCGCCTCGGAGAAGCGCGCGCCGGTGCCGCCATAGCCGCCGGTGAACAGCAGTTTCGGCGCCAACCCGCGCTTGTACAGATCCACGCCGTGGCGCAACCGCTCCTCGAACACCGGCGACGGCCTGGCGTCGTAGGCCGCCGCGCCCAGCACGATGATGACGTCGGCCGGCGCGGCCTGGTCGCGCTGTCCCACCACGATGATCCACGCGGCCACGCCGGCCAGCCACAGCAGCACCAGCAACAGCAACCGCCACAGCCAGCGCCCCAGGCCGCGCCGGGGACGGCGCGCACGGCGATCGGCCCGGCTCATGCGCCGCTCCACGGCAACGCATCCAGATCGACATTGCCGCCGGACAGCATCACGCCCACGCGCAGTCCGGCGAAGCGCACGGGTTGCGCGAGTACCGCAGCCAGTGCGATGGCGGACGACGGTTCGACCAGCAGTTTCAACCGCTGCCATAGCAGGCGCATCGCGACGATGGTCGCATCGTCGTCGATGGTGACGACCTCCACGCCGTACTGGCGCAGCAGCGCGAAGTTGGGCTCGCCCAGCGTGCCGCGCAAACCGTCGCAAATGGTGTCGGGAATGAAATCGATCAAACGCTCGCCGGCGGCCAGCGCGCGCGCGGTGTCGGCGGCGCCGGCCGGTTCGGCGGCGATGACCTTGCACGACGGCGCCAGCCGCGCGGCGGCGATCGCGCAACCGGCGTTCAGTCCACCGCCGCCCACCGGGGTGACCAGCGCATCCAGCGGGCCGGTGGCGTTGAGCAGTTCCAGCGCCGCGGTGCCCTGGCCGGCGATCACCTCGGCATGGGCGTACGGGTGCACCAGCGTGGCGCCGGTGGATTGCGCGACCTCGGCGCAGACGCGCTCGCGTTCGGCGATGGTCGGTGCGCAGCGGTGCAGCACCGCGCCGTAATGGCGGATGGCCTCCAGTTTGGCGGCCACCGCGCCTTCGGGCACGACCACGTGGCAGGCGATGCCGCGGGTGCGCGCGGCCAATGCCAGCGCGGCGCCGTGGTTGCCGGAGGAATGGGTGACCACGCCGCTGCGCGCCTGCGCCTCTTCCAGCGCCCACACCGCATTGCACGCGCCGCGGAACTTGAACGCGCCGCCGCGCTGGAGCGGTTCGGCCTTGAAATGGAGTTCGCAGCCGGCCAGCGCATCGAGCGTGCGCGAGCGCAGCACCGGCGTGACATGGGCGTGGGGCGCGATCCGTGCGGCGGCGGCCAGCACGTCGTCGAAGGTGGGGAGCAGCGACATGGACAAAGATTAACGCAAGCGTCCGCCGTCGCCGACCGTGCAGCCGCGCCAGCGCCTTGTCTGGCTGCGCGCTGATCGTGCCCGGCGCGGACCGGCAGGGTTAAGCACGGATTCAATGCGCAAGGCAGAAGCTGCAATCCGGAACCGTCCCGGGGGGCACCATCATGAACCGCAAGATCTTGCTGGCCGCCGTGCTCGCCTCCACGCTGGGCGGCTGCGCGACCTACGACTATGTCGGCAACACCGCGCCCGGCGGCTACTACTCCGGCCGGCCGACCACGCAGTACTACGACTATGGTGCCTACGGCAGCTACGGCCCCTACGGCGGCGGCTACGTCTATCCCGGCAGCAGCGTCTACCTCGGCATCGGCAGCGGCTATTACCCGGGCTACTACGGGTACCGGCGCTATCCGTACTACGGCTACTACAACCCGCACTATCCCAACTACCCGCGTCCGCCCCGGCCGCCGCGCCCGGACCACGATGGCGACGACCGTCCGCCGGGTCCGTCGCAGCGTCCGCCGCCGTGGCGCGATCCCACCGGCGCCTGGCGCGAAGGCGGGCAAATCATGGTGCCGCCGCGTTCGGACGCCAATCCCGGCCGGCCGCAGCAAAGCCAGCCCGGGCGGGTGATGGCCCAGCCGAGCGCGCCGCGCGTGCGTGGCGAAATGCCGACCGCCGCGCCGCGTTCCGAGATGAGCCAGCCCAGCCGCCGCGCCGAGCGTCCGATGTCGTCGCCTTCGGCGCCGCGCATGACGCCGCGCAGCGAGCGCGGGGTCCGCGAACAGGAACCCTGAACAGGGCGCAAGCCGGTAGCGCATGCGGATTTGCGACGGCGTGCCGGTTGCCGCCCTTGCTTTGTCGCAGGGGCGGTCGCACTCTAGCCGCCCGACCTGACCGGTTGCGTCGCTTTCTGACGTATCCGGGAATGTAACGCCTCAATGTCGATGTCCGGTGGGGAATTCTGGATCCCCCCTGTTCCGGCCCCACCGGACGTCGGCGCCTAAACCCTGACCCGGCTCATGCCGGGTTTTTGTTGGGCCGCGTCAGCCAGCGCTGCGAAAGCCGCGCCTTGCATGGCGGCCAGCCGCTGCGGCGCGGTATTCTTGCGCGCATAAAAAAGGGCCGGCAGTCCCCCGACTACCGGCCCCGGCATCCCCGACGTGCGCATGGTTGGCCCCTGTTCCAATTCCAACCAGCGCCCCTGAATCGCTTGCCACATCGGGTGCGGAAGTTGTAAAGCACGATGCGTGCCAACTTTGCCGGCCTGTTCCATCCCTTCGACGCACGCGGCCGCCCGGCCGGGGACTGCCTGATTCCATGAATGCCTCCTTCCATCGCTACGAAGTCATCGTCATCGGCGGCGGCCATGCCGGTACCGAGGCCGCGCTGGCGGCCGCACGCAGCGGTGCGCGCACGCTGCTTTTGACCCACAACATCGAGACGGTCGGCGCGATGAGTTGCAATCCGGCCATCGGCGGCATCGGCAAGGGCCATCTGGTCAAGGAAATCGACGCGCTGGGCGGGGCGATGGCGCAGGCGGCCGATCTGGCCGGCATCCAGTGGCGCACGCTCAACGCGTCCAAGGGACCGGCGGTGCGCGCCACGCGGTGTCAGGCCGATCGCTCGCTGTATCGCAGCGCGATCCGCCGCATCGTCGAGTCTCAGCCCAACCTGACCGTGTTCCAGGCGGCGGTGGACGACCTGCTGATTCAAAACGACGCGACCGAGGGCGAGGTCGTGCGCGGCGCGATCACCCAGACCGGCCTGCGCTTCGAGGCGCCCGCGGTGGTGCTGACCGCCGGCACCTTCCTGGCCGGCAAGATCCACGTCGGCGAAACCCAGTACGCCGCCGGCCGCATGGGCGACCCGCCGGCGACCACGCTGGCCGCGCGCCTGCGCGAGCGCCCGTTCGCCATCGACCGCCTCAAGACCGGCACGCCGCCGCGCATCGACGGCCGCACGCTCGATTACGCGGTGATGGAGGAGCAGCCGGGCGACGACCCGATGCCGGTGATGTCCTTCGTCGGCGATATCGCGCAGCACCCGCGGCAGGTGTCGTGCTGGATCACGCACACCTCCGAGCGCACGCACGACATCATCCGCAACGCGCTGCACCGCTCGCCGCTGTACTCGGGCCAGATCGAAGGCATCGGCCCGCGCTACTGCCCGTCGATCGAGGACAAGGTGGTGCGCTTCGCCGAGAAGGCCAGCCACCAGATCTTCGTCGAGCCGGAAGGGCTGGACGTGGCGGAGATCTATCCCAACGGCATCTCCACGTCGCTGCCCTTCGACGTGCAGCTGGACCTGGTGCGCAGCATCCGCGGCTTCGAGCAGGCGCACATCACCCGGCCCGGCTACGCCATCGAGTACGACTTCTTCGATCCGCGCGGATTGAAGAACACGCTGGAGACCAAGCTGGTGGCCGGACTGTTCTTCGCCGGCCAGATCAACGGCACCACCGGCTACGAGGAGGCCGCCGCGCAGGGACTGGTCGCCGGCCTCAACGCCGCGCGCCACGTGCGCGGCCAGGATGGCTGGTCGCCGCGCCGCGATCAGGCCTACATCGGCGTGCTGATCGACGACCTGATCACGCACGGCACCAACGAGCCGTACCGCATGTTCACCAGCCGCGCCGAATACCGGTTGCAGTTGCGCGAGGACAACGCCGATCTGCGCCTGACCGAAATCGGGCGCGGACTGGATCTGGTCGACGACGCGCGCTGGTCGCGCTTTGCCGCCAAGCGCGAGGCCATCGAACGCGAGACCGCGCGCCTGCGCGCGCTGTGGGCCACGCCGGCCAACGCGCTGGGCCGTGAAGTGGAAACCACGCTCGGCGTGGCGGTCAGCCGCGAGACCAACGCGCTGGATCTGATCAAGCGCCCGGAACTGGATTACCGCACGTTGATGCAGGTGCCGACGCTCGGACCGGGCGTGGACGATGCGCAGGTCGCCGAACAGGTGGAGATCGGCATCAAGTACGCCGGCTACCTGGATCGCCAGCGCGGGGAAATCGAGCGCCAGCAGCGCCACGAAGGCACGCCGATTCCCGATGGTTTCGACTACACGCAGGTCCGCGGCCTGTCGGCCGAAGTACAGCAGAAACTCGAACGTGTGCGCCCGCAGACCGTCGGCCAGGCCCAGCGCATCCCCGGCATGACCCCGGCGGCGATCTCGCTGCTGCTGGTGCACCTGGAACGCGCGCGTCGCAGCCGGGTGGCGTAACGCACAGCGCAGCACCTTGCGCCGTTACGCCCCTGTTTCGGTCGCCATAATTTTCGTTTTCATCCGTGTTGGATAACGTGGCGATGCTGGTAGCCGACCGGGCCCGTATCATCAGCCAAGCATTTGAATCGGTAGGGGAATTTCCCTCTTGGCCGGGCTTGCTTGCACCTGCATACTCGACGCAACGCCCCAGATCAGGGGTCTAATCGTAGTTAGGCGCTAGCCATGATTGATATACAGCCTCCAATTATCGAGTACGCGGCATACAGGCAACCGTTTCACGACGGAATGCGTGAAGAGCATGCATGCGCCACGTTTCAATGCCCTGCCTGCGGCTCCACTGTCGAACGAAACGTACTTTCAGCCATCTCGTCTAGTACGGAATGGTTTAGGTCGTTATCTCTCGCTGATCAAGAGACCATCACAAAAGCATTCACGTGCACGCTGGAGTTCGTTGGCCCTTCTGCAATCGCGTATCCGCGTTTCCCGAATGGAGATGCAGCGTATATCTGCACTGCGGAGTGCAAGAGCTGTCAGACCTGCTATCTCCTGGCGATCCAGTTTTATGAGAAACAGCCAGCCCGTTACATTGCGGTGCTGCAAGGCGTCGCTGGACTAGCGCCTAACAATTCATTCAAGCCGACGCCACTTCGTGGCGCGGCTTAATTCAGGCGTTATGTGGCTAAGAAGGGGGCGCTATGACTGATGAGAAAAAGTCTCGGGACATCTGGGGTCTGGTAAAAGCTATTTGCACAATCATATTGACTGCTGTCATTTCAGTAAAAATTTATCAAACGCCCATAGAGCTAACTGTTGATTTTCCAACATTGCTATCCCTGCTTCTCGCCCTGTTCTCCGTTGGATTGGCAGCGCTTTTCTATTTCAAGGCCACTGACACAAGCAACACTTTCTACGACAACACATACAAGTTCACGCGGGATGTGGCTCAGGTACTGGCAAAAATAGAAAGCGGATTTGGAGAAAGGCTGCGCAATCTTGATGAGGGGTACACGTCAATGCGTACTTATATCCAGTCAGGAAGTAAGCCCTCTGCTGCTGAAGAAATAGAAAAAACAAAGAAGAAGCTTGCTGATGAGAAGCAAGAAGTTGAGCGAGTCATAGAAGAGCGAAACAGAATTGTTAAAGACCTAATTCAACGCTCTCACTTGCAGCTGGAAGAGAAGGAGCAAGTTGCAGCTCAATTGCGACACAAAGAAGAAGAGCTGATGCAAATGCAACAAGAGGTCGCGAAGCTGAATAGACGCCTTGCTCTTGAGCGCGCAAGGAAACAAGGCACTCACTTGGATCTTCCCGACGATGAGGGGATGAATCATTACACGGCAGCCTTTATCGTTAGGCAGCTTGGCCGAGAAAAGCTTATAGGATCCTCGATGAAAGAGATTGCGAGTATGTTCGATACATTGCTAGACGACATACCTCGCCAATATCTTGAAGACTTAGAGCGCCACGGATACTTCGATGGAGGGCTTACGCCCTCAGGAGCCAGATATCTCAGGACGCTTGCTCGACGGGACGCCACATAACAATTCATTCAAGCCGACGCCGCTTCGCGGCGCGGCTTAATTCAGGCGTTAGGCCCCATGATCATCTCCTTCGAAGGTCCAAGATTCTTTGCCCCTGAGGACGAGGAGCAATTTTTCGGGTGGTTGTACTCGTTGCCTGAGTACAAGAACATTCGCGGCAGGGGCACGACCTTAGACTTGGATCTGGCATACCCAGTAAGTGCTGACACCGTCAGACAGCTCTTAGTCGTATTTCACCGCTGGTGCCTCGACCCAACGCCGCTACACCATTTACGGTCCCCGGAGACAGATAGCTTCGTACTTTGGGATACTTCCCTTCGGGAGGCCCCGCCTGGGGCCTAACAATTCATTCAAGCCGACGCCGCTTCGCGGCGCGGCTTAATTCAGGCGTTATGCCCAATGCCAATCAGTGCCAGCGCCTTGCTCACTTCTATGCTCGCAGTCTCCGGCTCAGCTGCGGAACTCCCAACTGTTCCAGACGAAGAGCTCTCCATCAGTGGCGTCTCACTCGATGCCGAAGAGTCCCTTGTAGTGCGCTTGCTCGGTCAACCTAAGCGCGTCACAGAGACCGGCGACTTCCTCAACATCCAACTGGACTACTCAGGACTTACCATCTGGCTCGGTGAGGGGCGCCGAGTCGGAGAGATCCTGAGCACTAGCCCAGAGCACTGCACTCCAAGTGGCATCTGCCCTGGGACGGCGCTCTCACAGGTGCAAGCCCTGCATGGTCCACCGCTGATTGTCGCTCGCGAGGATGTACAGTTCATGGAGTACTTTCCCAAGTCCGACTTCCCTTGTTGGTTGCAGCTGGCGGTCGCTGACGGCGTAGTGCAGTCTGTTAGAGCGGAGTGTCAGCCGTGATGGGGCATAACAATTCATTCAAGCCGACACCGCTTCGCGGTGCGGCTTAATTCAGGCGTTAGGCTGCTAGTCAAGCAGAACAGCATCTGGAAGAAGAGAGCAAGCCAATGACTAACGCGACAGTTGAGTTCGGTGGAGTCTCGCCCATCCTCTGTGTAACTGACTTGCAGTCTAGTTTACGTTTTTACGTAGACTCACTTGGCTTCAAGATCGACTGGGAGTATCAGGACTCAACTGCATCAGTCAGTCGCGGTAAGGCAGCAGTGATGCTTTGTGTAGGCGATCAAGGCCAGCCGGGAGCTTGGTCGTGGTTTGGCATCAGTGACGCGGATGCGCTGCACAGGGAGCTGACCGCCAAGGGTGTTGTAGTAAGGCATCCTCCAACAAACTTTCCTTGGGGTTCGCGGGAGCTGCAAGTGTCCGATCCAGATGGCAATGTCCTCAGATTCGGTTCGGAGGCTACTGATGAGCCATTAGGCCCTTGGCTAGATGGCCATGGACGTTTGTGGCTGCCACAACCCGACGGTGAGTGGCGCGCAGCCTAACAATTCATTCAAGCCGACGCCGCTTCGCGGCGCGGCTTAACTCAGGCGTTAGACCTGCCATGAGAACAATCTGCAATTTGGTGGTTCTGTTTCTTGGCATCACACTTGGCGCATGCGCTGCTGCCGAGCCACCCCCAGCCTGTTCTTCTGGGCTTACTCCTACATCGACGGTTCCACCAAAGCTGCCGCCCCGGCTGCACAACGAGTTCTCTGGCAAAGCCCAGGTTTCGTTTGTCATTAGTCCGGCCGGTCAGGTGCAGTCACCCGTCATCGTCTCAGCTGAGTGGCATCCTGTCGGTCATAGCGCCGGCCAACCCATCGGATACAACGAGGCCATTCTTCCTGCCGTTGCCCAGTGGCGCTATCCGCATAGGCAGCATGCCTGCCGCCATCAGGTTCCGGTAGAGTTTCAGGTAGAGGGGGCTGGCACCACGGCTGGCAGATCTAACAATTCGTTCAAGCCGACACCGCTTCGCGGTGCGGCTTAACTCAAGCGTTAGGACGCTCATGGAAATGTCCGGCTGGCCAGTGTTTGCCAACGTCTGCAAGGAAGCCTTTGGTGCGTGCAATTTCCAAGAGAAACTCATCGAGGAGTGCGGCCAGCAACCTGACATTGCATGGGCTGCCTTCTACCACCTCGGAGATGACAGTATTCCTTGGCTCTACCGGCACATACCTTCACTGGACGGCGCAAGGCCGATTGATCTCATTGCGTCAGGGGACGCAGACTCTGTTCGCAATTGCCTCTGGGGCTTTCCCTGCTGATCGCCCTAACAATTCATTCAAGCCGACGCCGCTTCGCGGCGCGGCTTAATTCAAGCATTAGGCGGCAAGACATGCATCAGTATCAACGGTTAATGCGTCGGAAGGGCGAGACAGCTCATACGGACGATGAGCGGATGCAACTTCTAGCGTTGCTCCAAGGCGTACCGGGTGTGGAGAACGTTGAGATTGTTGGAGTCCATCCAAAGGGTGGGTATCGAACCACATTCGATCTATCGGTCGATTCAATTGACGCTTTCCTAGCTCGGCTTGAGGCGGACGACTGGATGTCAGTCTTTTAGTTTGCGGCTGCAACTGCGCTAGCATGCGGCCTAACAATTCATTCAAGCCGAACTGGCTTCGCCAGTCGGCTTAATTCAGGCGTTAGGCCCCAAAAATGCTCCGTCATATCCTGACAGTCGTGAACCTTGTCGGTGCTGCATTAGCCGCATTCTTCATGTATGTCGTGATGCCTTGCAGGCAGCTCGTCTGCGAGTCT
>Ga0160451_100391_pt1 | contig 27363 bp, 20 predicted proteins | sample HID1975M_E1MG_FD_108270 | JGI IMG/M metagenome (GOLD analysis project Ga0160451, IMG submission 108270) | Enriched soil microbial communities from UW Madison campus, WI, USA - HID1975M_E1 MG | ecosystem: Environmental > Terrestrial > Soil > Unclassified | place: USA: Madison, Wisconsin... | reverse complement strand
GATCAGTTCGGAGACGACGGGTTCGGGCGACGGGGACAAGGCGGAAGGCTCGATGCAACGGACGGGCGATTATAGCGGCCGCCTTGTGCCGTCCCGCCGCGCCGGTGCCGTCAGGGCTTCAGGCGTTGCAGCGCGGTCGCCCGCATCACCTGTTCCCACGGGAACCGCGGGCCGGGGTCGAGCTTGCGCGGCACCCGCACGGCCGGATTGTCGCTGGCCGGCTCGCGCGCGGTGTCCAGATCCTCGTGGCCGGCGATGTGGCGCAGCGTCGGGATCTCGCGCTGCAGGACCGCCAGCAGCGCGATCAACGCGGCGATCTGCGCATCGGTATACGGCTCGTCCATGCGCTGCCGCGCCGAGTGCAGCCAGTCCGGATAGCGGCCGGTGTTGACCAGCTCGATGCCGACCGCGCGCGCGTTGTAGCCGCGCACGTGGTGGGCGACGCGCTCGGGCCGCACGTAGACATGGATGCTGCCGTCGCGGTCGATGTAGTAGTGGCCGCTGTTGCCGGTGCCCGAGCCGTACAGCACGCGCTCGCCGGCCACGCGCGCGGCGGGCAGGTCGGGCAGTTCGGTGCAGTGGATGACGACCAGATCGATCTGCGTGCGCGGGCGCGCTTCGAGCCGCTGCTCGTAAGGCAGCAGGTCCACGATCATCGGCGGTTCGGGCGGCAGGTCGGGCAGCATCGGGCAGATGCTAGAGCACTTTGGTATCGCATGGTTGCGTCGGAAAGATTCACCGTCGTCCTGGCGCAGGCCGGAACCCAGCGACTTTCTGCCATCCGGAGCGCAAGGCACTGGGTTCCGGCCTGCGCCGGGACGACGAATGCGTCATGGCTCGAAACGAAAACGTTCCAGGGAATCTCTTCCGCTCGTCATTCCCGCGTAGGCGGAAGCGCTCTTCAACAGCCGTCAGGCGGGTCAACTCAGTGATTTGCCTTCCCTTGTCCAGAGGTTCTCCAACATCGTGTCTCCACTCGCGCTGGACCGGCGGCCAGTGCGGTCGGTCAAGCTAAACTGTCGTCCGCACAGCAACTCCCGGAACGCCATGCCGCTCAATCCCGAGTCCCCCCTGGCCCGACTGATGGCCACGCTGCCGCGCGCCGGACAGGTCGAATGGATCGGCCTGCGTCCGGCGCGCGACGAGGCGATGGCCGAAGTGTCCGAAGCGCAGGCCGTGGCCGGCCGCGGACTGGTCGGCGACCGCTACGCCGGCGGCAGCGGCAAGCGCGGCGTCACCCTGATCCAGGCCGAACACCTGCCGGCCATCGCCGCGCTGACCGGCCACGGCGCGGTGCCGCCGGCGCTGCTCCGCCGCAACGTGGTGGTGTCGGGCATCCCGCTGATCGCGCTGAAGCAGCGCCGTTTCCGCATCGGCGACGTGGTGCTGGAAGGCACCGACCCCTGCGATCCGTGTTCGCGCATGGAAGACGCGCTGGGCCCGGGCGGCTACAACGCGATGCGCGGCATGGGCGGGCTGTGCGCGCGCGTCGTCGAGGGCGGCAATTTCCGCATCGGCGATGCGGTGGAGCCGCTATGAGCGGCATCCCGGCAAGCCGCGGCCACTGCATCCTGTCGCACGGCTTCGAAAGCGGGCCGGACGCGACCAAGGTCAGCGCGCTGGCCGAGGTGGCGGAGCGGTTCGGCTGGACGCACGAACGCCCCGACTTCACCGATCTGGACGCGCGCCGCGACATCAGCGAACTGGGCGATGTCGTCGCGCGCCATCGCCGCCTGCTGGACCTGGCGCGCGATGCCGCCGCGCGCGGTCCGCTGGTGCTGGCCGGATCCAGCCTGGGTTCTTACATCGCCGCGCGCGTGTCGCTGGAAGTGCCGGTGCGCGCGCTGTTCCTGATGGTGCCGCCGACCACGATGGGCCGGCTGCCGGCGCTCGATGCGGCGACGGTGCCGGTATCCGTCGTGCATGCCTGGCGCGACGAACTGATTCCCGCGCAGGACGTGATCGACTGGGCGCGTCCGCGCGCCGCGCGCCTGCTGCTGGTCGACGACACGCATCGGCTGTCGTCCAGCGTGGAGGCATCGGCGCAAGCGTTCGGCGAACTGCTGGCGTCGCTGTGAGCAGCATCCTCATCCGCGCCGAAACGGCGGCCGACGTCGATGCGATCGAAGTGCTGACGATGGTCGCGTTCTTCCGGGCCGAGCACAGCCGCCACGACGAGCACCACATCGTCGCCGCGCTGCGTCAGGACGGCGCGCTGTCGGTATCGCAGGTGGCCGAGGACGAAGGCTATGTCGTCGGCCATGCCGCGGCCTCGCCGGTGAACCTGTCCGATGGATCCGGCGGCTGGTACGGCCTGGGCCCGGTATCGGTCGGGCCGGGGTACCAGCGCCAGGGCATCGGCACGCGGCTGGTGGAGGCGGTGCTCGAGGCGTTGCGCGAGCGCGGCGCGGCCGGGTGCGTGGTGCTGGGCGAGCCGGCGTTCTATGCGCGTTTCGGGTTCCGTCACGAGCCGGGGCTGATCCTGCCGGGCGCGCCGCCGGCGTATTTCCAGGCGCTCGCGTTCGGCGATCGCATGCTGCCGCTGGCCGAAGTCGAATACCACCCCGCATTCGCCATCGGTGGTTGAACCCCGGCGGCCCGCATACCGCCGTGCCGGACTGGTAAACGCCGGCGCGATGGCCGACCATGGCGCCCCATTCCCCGACGGCCGCGCTTTCCTGCGACGTGGCGTCCCTTCCGAACCTGCGGCCGCCGTTCCGTTCCGCGCCGTCTCCAGCCGATACCTGTCCACGTGAAATTCTTCGTTTCCTGCGCCAAGGGCCTGGAATACCTGCTGGCCGACGAACTGGTCGCGCTGGGCGCGTCGCGCGCCACGGCGACCATCGCCGGCGTCAACGTCGAAGGCGAACTGCTCGATGCGCAGCGCGCGGTGCTGTGGTCGCGACTGGCCAGCCGTGTGCTGTGGCCGCTGGCGGAGTTCGATTGCCCCGACGAGCTGGCGCTGTACGAAGGCGTCGCCGCGCTGCCGTGGCCCGAGCACCTGGCGCCGGCGCATACGCTGGCCGTCGATGCGCACGTGTCGGGCACGGCCATCACCCATGCGCGCTATGCCGCGCAGCGGGTCAAGGACGCGGTGGTCGACACGATGCGCAGCGAAGGCCAGGAACGCCCGTCGGTCGACACCGACGCGCCGGACCTGCGCCTGAACCTGTCGCTGCGCAAGGGCAGGGCGACGATATCGGTCGATCTCGGCGGCGGCCCGCTGCACCGGCGCGGTTGGCGGCAGGCGCAGAACGAGGCGCCGCTGAAGGAGAACCTGGCCGCGGCGGTGCTGATGCGCGGCGGCTGGCCGGCGCTGTACCACGATGGCGGCGCGCTGCTGGATCCGATGTGCGGCAGCGGCACGCTGCTGATCGAGGGCGCGCTGATGGCCGCCGATGTCGCGCCCGGCCTGCAACGGCACGGCAACGCGATGCCGTCGCGCTGGCGCGGTTTCGACGCGGCCGGCTGGCGTGCGCTGCACGCCGACGCGGTCGTGCGCGAGATGGCCGGACGCGCCGCGCTGAAGCCGGTGTTCTACGCCAGCGACATCGATCCGCGTGCGCTGCGCGCCGCGCAGGACAACGCGGTGCTGGCCGGATTGGCCGGCCAGATCCGGTTCGCGCAAAGCGATGTGGCCAATCTTGCGCCGCCCGTCGAGTCGCGCGGCCTGGCCGTGTGCAATCCGCCCTACGACGAGCGCCTGGCCGCCGATGCGGATCTGTACCGCCTGCTCGGCGATGCGCTGCGCCGCGCGGTGCCGCAGTGGCGCGCCAGCCTGCTGTGCGGCGATGCCGAACTGGCGCACGCCACCGGCCTGCGCGCCGGCAAGCGCTACCAGCTGTTCAACGGCGCGATCGAGTGCGCGCTGATCGTCTGCGATCCGATCGCGCCGCCGGCGCGCGAACCACGCGAGCCGCGTCCGTTGTCCGAAGGCGCGCAGATGGTCGCCAACCGCCTGCGCAAGAACCTGAAGAAGTTCAAGAGCTGGCGCGAGCGCGACGGCGTGACCTGCTGGCGCGCCTACGATGCCGATCTGCCCGAGTACGCCGCCGCCATCGACGTCTACGCCGAACACGACGGCGCGCGCCGCACCTTCCTGCACGTGCAGGAATACGCCGCGCCGTCCAGCATCCCCGAGACCGATGTGCGCCGGCGCTTCGGCGATCTGCTGGCCGCCGTGCGCGAGGTGTTCGCGGTGCCGGCCGAGCAGGTGGCGGTCAAGTCGCGCGAGCGCGGCAAGGGCGGCAGCAAGTACGCCGACGTGCGCGGGCGCGCGCAGCCGCGCGGCGAATTCGTCACCGTGCGCGAGTATGGCGCGCTGCTGCGGGTGAACCTGTTCGATTACTTCGACACCGGCCTGTTCCTCGATCACCGGCCGTTGCGCGGGCGGATGGCGAATGAGGCGCGGGGCAAGCGCTTCCTCAACCTGTTCTGCTACACCGGCGTGGCCAGCGTGGAAGCCGCGGTCGCCGGCGCCGCGGCGACCACCAGCGTCGATCTGTCCGCGACCTACCTGCAATGGTGCGCCGACAACCTCGCCCTCAATAGGCAATCCGGCGCGCGCCACACGCTGGTGCAGGCCGACGCGGTCGCCTGGCTGGAAGCCGAGCAGGGCGAATACGATCTGATCTTCTGCGACCCGCCGACGTTCTCCAATTCCGCGCGCGCCGACGACTTCGACGTACAGAAGGAACACGTGCGCCTGCTGCGCGCGGCGGTGGCGCGACTGGCGCCGGGCGGCGTGCTGTACTTCAGCAACAACTTCCGCCGCTTCCGCCTGGATGAAGAATCTATTGCCGCCTTCGCCGGTTGCGAGGACATCAGCGCCCGGACGATCCCGCCGGATTTCGAACGCAATCCGCGCATCCATCGCGCCTGGCGGCTGACGCGGCGGATAGGTTGAATAGCAATCCATCCAGAAAAAGAGGGATGGGTTATCTCGAAGGTCTGGACCACGCACAAGTTGTGGATTACGTCACATCTCCTGCCAGCGGTTGCAAATAGATTTGCAGCTTGGGGATTCGCCTCTGCGGCGGACGCAAGGACTCTGGCCCGCAATGGGCTGGAAAGGAGCGAGCGATGCGGAAGATAAGTGTGGTCGTAGCACTGGTCTTTATGGTCGCCTTTTTTAACGCGCAAGTAGCGCTGGCACAGACCACGTTTGGTGTTCACGAGAAAGCTATAGAACGCATCAACGAGGCACGCAATATCGCCCCCTTGTCCGTGGATGATGTTTTTGGTGATCAGATCAGCAATTTTGATGGTGGGGGCGAGTTCACCAGCGTCGATATCGCAGTGCCTGGAAATAGCAGCTTGGCAGTGGAACTGCGCAGGTCACTCAAGATAGACGACCGTCTCCGACTCAACGGCACTCATTTGGGTGGATTTGCCGAATGGGATCTTGATATTCCGTATCTGTCGGGAATTTTTGCTACCGCAGCGGGTGGATGGAAACCCGCTAGCGGTACCGTCAACCAGCGATGCAGTCTCCCTTCAGAGCCGGGATTTGCGGGATCGATGCCCCCTGAAGACTATTGGAATGGCTATAACCTTCACGTGCCAGGCGCAGGAAGCCAGCCCTTGCTTGTTAGCCCGAGTGCGATGCTGCCTGCAGCGGCGGGAGGGCCGTATCCTTGGATCACCAAGGGCATGTGGCGCATTAGCTGCAAATCCGCCACCAAGAACGGCTATGCAGGGCAGGCGTTCGTTGCATTGTCACCCACCGGCATCAAGTATCACTTGGACTGGGTGATATCAAAAAACCACGCTGGGGTAAGGAATAACCATACCGGCTACAACGCGGTCAGGCAGGTTATCTATTTTCTGGTTTCTCGGGTAGAAGATCGCTTTGGTAACTGGGTCGACTACACATACTCTGGAGACAAGTTGACCGGCATTGCTTCCAACGACGGTCGCTATATCTCCCTCGTCTATACCGGCAACAAGATCACCAATGCAACATCGAGTCTAGGTGGCTGGGCTTACGCCTATACAGGCGAAAAACTGACACAAGTGACTCGTCCGGATGGCAGCAAATGGACTTACGCTTCGACCGGATCACTCGCTATATATCCACCGTCCTGGTCGCCATCTATCGAAGACCCCACAGGATGCCCAGATACGCTCGAAGCATCGTCTGGCGGTTACACGCTTAGTATAGGTGCACCATCTGGAGCGACGGGCACCTTTACCTTTGGAGTTCTTCAGCACTTCCGGAGTGGCGTGCCAGATACTTGTGTGGTCGAGTCTTCCACCTACTGGTACCGAAAAATTCCTCTTTATAATTGGAATCTTTCACTATTGACGAAGTCTGTCAATGGTCCCGGCCTGCCTTCTCTGACATGGACATACGAGTATGGTCAGCCCGACTATCTATTTGGAGGAAGCTCAAAACAAAATAGCGTGAGTGGTCCCTCAAGCACCTATGTTCGCTATTCGTACGGCACTGACTATGCCGTTAACGAAGGTCAACTGCTCAAGGTGGAACGGGGCAGTAGCTCAAGCAATATTCTTCAGGTCAAGACCAATAGCTACGTAACCAATGCCGAGGCCGGAAGTCAAAACTTTCCTGCCAACGTCGGTTATAACCCGCTGATGTATTCCGATCCGGTTGCATCGGGTGGACTGCGGCCTGTCAAGCAGGCCATCACAAACCAGCAGGGCGTCAATTTCAACTGGCAGGTCAATGTTTGCGGGTCGAAGTATTGCTTCGATGTGTTCGGCAATCCGACGAATGTCATTAAGGCTAGTACCCTGTCTGGCTCGCCTAGCAAAACGGTGGCGACAGAATACGAGCACAACTATGCCTATTGGGTACTAAGCCAAGTCAAGAAGACGACCGAAGGGAGCACTGTCGCGTCGGAAACCTCCTACAACTTGGCAGCGCTGCCTGAGGTCATGAAGTCCTTCGGTAAGGTAAGGCAAACATTGGGCTACTACGCCGACGGCACAGTCGCTACGGTCAGGGACGGTAACAACAACACCATCGGTCTGTCCGACTGGTATCGAGGCATTCCCCGGACAATTACCTATCCCGACACTACGACGCAGTCAGCCATCGTCAATGCGGCAGGCTGGATCACCCAGGTCACGGATCAGAACGGCTATTCGACGAACTATGGTTACGACGCGATGGGCCGTATCGCCAGCGTGACTTATCCCACCGGCGACAGCACGGCCTGGAACACCACTACCCAGGCGTTCGAGCAGGTAGCCAGCGCCGAATACGGCATCCCCGCCGGCCACTGGCGGCAGACCATCGCCACCGGCAATGCTCGCAAGATTGCGTACTTCGATGCACTGTGGCGGCCCCTGGTGAGCCGTGAATACGATGCGGCCGATGAAGTCGGGACGCGTCGCTTCCAGCGCTTTGCCTACGATCACGCCGGACGCACCACCTTTGCCTCCTACCCGGGAGCGACCGATGCGCTGAACACCGGTACGTGGACGGGATACGATTCGCTGGGCCGAGTTATCTCCTTGTCTCAGGACAGCGAGCATGGTCTGCTGACGACGCTGACCGAGCACCTGCCGGGGTTGCAAACGCGGGTGACGAACCCGCGCGGCCAGCAAACCACGACCACTTATATGGCCTACGACCAACCGGGTCATGACTGGCCGGTAGCCATCATCCATCCGGAAGGTGCGTACACCGACATCGTGCGTGATGTGTTCGGCAAGCCGCGAGCATTGACGCGCCGCAATGTTTCCGGTTCGCAAGCGGTGACGCGCCGGTATGTCTACGATGCTCATCAACAACTCTGCAAGAGTATCGAGCCGGAGACCGGCGCCACGGTAATGGCCTATGACGATGCCGGCAACTTGGCATGGTCGGCGGCAGGGCACCATGATCTGCCTGATCCCAACCATTGTAATAGGGAAGAGGGCTACTGGTGGGGGCGTCGCGTAAACCGTATCTATGACAACCTCAACCGGCTCACGTCATTGAACTTTCCGGACGGCAACGGCGACCAGAACTGGACGTACTGGCCCGATGGCAAGCCCCAGCAGGTGGTGACCTATAACGATGCCGGCGCCACCGCCGTCATCAATGCCTACAGCTACAACAAGCGCGGTCTGCTCACCGCCGAGAGCTCGACCCAGCCGGGCTGGTACAGCTGGGGCGTGGGCTATGGTTACGATGCCAACGGGTCATTAGCCGCACAGTCCTATCCGGATGGCTCGACGGTGAGCTACGGCCCTAATGCCTTAGGTCAGGCGACACGGGTGCAGGACCATACCGGCTTCATCTTCGCCCACGCGGCACAGTATTACCCCAACGGCGCGCTGAGGACGTTCACCTACGGCAACGGGTTGACTCACACGATGCTGCAAAACGCGCGGCAGCTGCCGGCGCGCGTGACCGATGGCGGTGGCGCGCTCGACTATGACTATGGCTATGACGCGAACGGCAATGTCACCCACGTCTACGACTACATTCCCGATTTGACGCCGGGTAGCACACCGGCGCACCGATGGATGCACTACGACGGCCTAGACCGACTTGTGACGGTGGGCTCGGCCATCTTCGGCGGCGACCACTGGCACCGCTTCAGCTACGACGTGCTGGACAATCTGAAGTCCTGGACGCTGGCCGGGGTGAAGGACTACGCCAACTATCACTACGACCCGGGTACTCACCGACTGCTGAGCATCCAGAACTCAGCCGGCGCGTCCATCGTTGGCTTGAGCTACGACGTTCAAGGCAACTTGAAGAACAAGAACGGGCAGAACTACGACTTCGACTATGGAAACCGGCTGCGCGAAGTGACCGGCCAGGAGTATTACCGCTATGACGCTCACGGCCGTCGCGTGCTGGGCTGGAAGCCGAGCGAAGGCAGCATCCTGTCGCAGTACACGCTGGACGGGAAGGTGTTCTTCCAGGAAGACCACCGTCAGGGCAAGACGCTGTACCACCTGTATCTGGGCAACAACTTGGTGGCGGTGCGGGAAAAGACGTCGGCCATCGGTGCGCTGGCGACCAAGTACCAGCACACCGACGCGCTTGGCAGTCCGGTGGCGGTGACCAATGAAGTTCAGCAGGTCATCGAGCGCAACTACTACGAGCCCTACGGCACCATCATCGGCAAGCCGAACTATGGCGGCATCGGGTTCACCGGACATCAGCGGGATGCGGCGACCGGGCTGACCTACATGCAGCAGCGTTATTACGATTCAACGCTGGGGCGGTTCCTGTCGGTCGATCCCGTGACGGCCAACTCGGGCACGGGAGCCAACTTTAATCGCTACAAGTACGCAGCTAACAATCCGTATCGGTTCGTTGATCCCGATGGGCGCCAAGAGAAGGATAAAGTTACGGGATCAAATATTCCCGGCAATTCCGTAGCCATGGCGAGGATTACGGTTACCGCCAGCGGGATTGGGACTGGGGAGAATAAGCGTACTAGTGAAGCATCCCAAAAAGGTAGTGCGGCTTCTGGTTCGCCTGTAAGCGCGACAGTGGAAGTCCCAAGTCAAGATAGATACGCATTAGAGGTTTTGCTAGGGGAGCCAGTTGATAATGTTCAGGTTCTCGAAAATTCGCCGTTTGCTAAACTCCATGGTGCTATTGCAACCACAAGAGAGGATGCTATTTACCTGTCGATTAGTGGAGGAGCATTTTTGAGAGATCCTCAACTCATGCTTGAGGAATATTATCACGTAATTAAGCAATGGAATACTGGTGATCTCACGCTGGAAAAATATTTGATTGAAAACGCGACAAATGGCGCCGGTTATAAAGGTAATAGGTATGAAGTCGAGGCAAAAGGATTTGCAGAAAAAAATTGGCGTCAATTTGAGTATATTAGAGGAAAGTAAAATGCACATAATTTTTCGAAAAATTATATTAATTGCAATATGCTTTTCTAGTCTAGATGGCTGTGCTAAATCTGTTTCTGATTCTGCATTTCGTGTAACTGGGAGTGTGCGAAATGAGGCTGGAGTGCGGATGGAGAATTGCAAATTGGGAATAATTTTTAAAGGGGATGGCAGGGTCAGTTATAGTCAAAAAATTGATAGTGATTTCATAAATACGGTTACCATTGAGCCAGGAAATCATGAGGTGAATATTATTATTGAGTGTGACGAAAAAAAAGTTTATGAATCAAATAGTATTAAGATACAAGGTTTGTCTAGCTATGAATCGCCAATAAATTTGGGTGTAGTAGTGGTAGATACGACTACTTTTTGAATCCTGATTCCCCACATTACGCATCCAAGGTTGCGATGCGATTTGGCAACACGAAGTGCGGGAAAGGCGTGAAAATCATGGAGATCGTGGATCGCGCGGGGCTTGCCGTTGTCGGTCAGCACGCACGCAGCCAATCATCATGAAGTGAAGCTGGTGCAGTTGAGCTTCGACTTCTACATGATTGAGGCGATGCCGGAAGTGCTGATTGGCGATCGCGCCTATGAAAGTGACGATTTGGACGATGTCATGTGAGGCAAGGACATCAAGATAGTGTCGCCGCACCGCAAGAACCGGAAGAAACCGAAGACGCAGGATGGTCGGGAGCTACGCCGGTACAAGCGGCGCTGGATCGTGGAGCGGTTCTTTGCATGGATGAAGTACAAGCGCCGGCTGCTGAACCGATGGGAATTCCATCCGGAGGATTTCCTCGGATTTGTACAGGTTTCAGCGATGGTTCTGCTGCTCAGGCAATTTCTTGAGATAGGTTCTAGTTCTATTCCAGTAGTCGGGTTAATGCCAGTCCAGCCTACCGTTGTTCCGCCTCGTGCAGGAGGGGGGGTGAGTTTATTTTTCCTCAAGGCACCCCGCCAGGAAGTGTAAGCGGGCCTTATCCATTGCGTGAGAATTAGTCATGAATAAAAATCCAGTTTGTCCTTACAAGATTGGAGATCTAGTTCGATTTTGTCCGAGTGACCGCGTGCGTGGTCATTACCAAGGCATCGATCGTTTCGGTATTAAAATCGGCGATGATGCTGAAATAAAATCTATAAAAGATGGTATCTACCTGTATTTCGATCATGGCGGAGGCTGGCCTTGGACCGAATTCAAGCTTGTGACTAAAGAGAACTGAATTTGAGGTTTTTCTCGGTTGAATTCACCTGATCAAATATTCCGGGTAATTCCGTGGCCATGGCGAGGACTACGGTACCGCCAGCGGAATCGGGACTGGAGAGAATAAACGGGCGAGAGAGGCAGCGGGAAGCGGACAAGCGAATAACTGACCTGTTACGACAGCTGCTGCCACAGGTATAGCTCGTCCGTGGATTAGTAATTTATTAGCTACTTAGAAAGTAAATATTTGCGCCAATGATGCGCTGTGGGGTCGGACGGTCTCATTTGCGCCTATGCCAGCCGCGAGCGTGGATACCGGCGACGTACTGCAGGAACAATACACCTACGATGCCCACGGCAACGTCGAGAACATCTACAACTGGAACGATCCGTCCAGGCACCGTTATCTGCAGTACGACGATATGGACCGGCTGACCGCGGCGGGCTCGCAGGTATTCGGTGGCGACCACTGGCATCGTTTCAGCTACGACGTGCTGGACAACCTCAAGTCCTGGAAGCTGGCCGGCGTGAAGGACTATGCCAACTACCACTACGAGGCGGGGACCAACCGGCTGCTGAGCATCCAGGACTCGGGCGGCGCCTCCATCATCGGACTGGGCTACGACGTGCAGGACAATCTGCACAACAAGAACGGCCAGGGCTACGACTTCGACTATGGCAACCGGCTGCGCGAGGTTAAGGGCCAGGAGTTCTACCGCTACGACGGACACGGGCGGCGGGTCATGGCCGGCGGTCCGACGACGCTGACGGTATCGCAGTACAGTCAGTCGACTATCCGTGGGCTCGGATGGCCTCACCCACCCGGCACTTCTGGATGAAGGGTCGCCGGGTGGGTGGAGCCATCCGAGCCCACGGATGGTTTCGCTGCGCGGATGGACCGCGCGTCAGTGCCCGATCAGCAGCACGAACGGACCGAGTTGCGAGTTCATCGCGATCGCGCGCGCGTTGCCGGTGGCCAGTTGCGTGGCCGACACGCTGGCATCGGGCGGATTGGCGCGGTAGCGCGCATCGTCGGCCAGCGTGTCGCGCACGACGTAGCCCATCAGCACGTTGACCACTTCGCTGAGCGCGTCGATGGCCAGTTCGTCGTCGCATTCGGACTGCGGAATCGACAGCAGCTGGGCGGCCATGCTGCGCATGGTGTCGTGATCGCAGCCGATGCCGATCATCAGCGGCTTGTCGCCGTCGATGCGCACATGCGCGGCCACGCCGCAGGCGTCCAGTTGCGCGTTGTCCGCCATGCCGGCCGCCTGGCACTGGGTGGCCAGCAGGCGCGGGAACAGGCGGTTGCTGACGCGGATGGCGGCGCTGGCGGTTTCGGCCAGCGGACCGGCGATGCCGACGGCGAGCGCGTGATCGGCCTGGTCCAGATCGGTGCGGTGGGCGGCCAGCTCGGTCGCCAGCTGCGCCTCGGTCAGTGCGCCCTGTTCGACCAGGATCTGGCCGAACAGCTTGCGGCCGGCCTTCTGCGCGGCGAGCAATTGCTCGATCTGCGCTTCATCGAGCAGGCCCATTTCCTTGGCGATGTCGCCGAAGCGGCGATCCTCGGCGCGCTGGCGCTCGTTGATGCGGCGCGCCTGCGCCTCGGTCAGCACGCCCTGCTGCACGGCCAGTTCGCCCAGCAGCGGATTGGACGCGCGCTGCGCCTCGATGGCCGCGAGCAGCTGTTCGGAAGTGATGGCGCCGCGTTCGAGCAGGAACTGGCCCAGGAATTTTGCTGCCATGGTGTCGTCTCTCGTAAAAGGTTGGGGAAGGACGACGCGGCGTCAGGCGACCACTTCGCGCAGGATGCGTTCCATCGCGTCCGGATCGATGGGCTTCTGCAGGTAGGACCTGGCGCCCAGCTTGAGGCATTCCTCGATATCGCTCTGCGCGCCGAGCGAGCTGAGGATGACCACGCGCGCCTGCGAATCCTGCGCCAGGATGCGGCCCAGCGCCTGCTTGCCGTCGCATTCGGGCATCACCAGGTCCAGCAGCACCAGATCCGGCTTGAGCGCCTGGTACTGGCTGACCGCTTCCAGGCCGTTGCCGGCCTCGCCGACGACGTCGAAGCCGGCGTCGGTCAGCTGCCGGGCAGCCAGCATGCGCAGCGCGCGGGAGTCGTCGCACAACAGAACGGTCGGACGGGAAGTCATCGAAGCGGCCCCTGTAGATTTGGAAGAAACGGATCCCGCCCGCGTTGGCAGGAGAACCTCAGTCCCGGTATCGGCCAGCATCGCACGGACTTGAGGGCCGGGTATCTTCCGTGGCGGCTACAGTCCCAGCAGCAGGACGATGGCGTGCAGGGTCAGGCCGATCAACCCGCCGACCAGCGTACCGTTGAAGCGGATGTACTGCAGATCGCGGCCCACGCTCAGTTCCAGCTGTTCGACCAGGTGGCGCTCGTCCCAGCCGTGGATGGTCTGGGCGATGTAGTCGGTGATGCCGCCGCGCAGCCGCGTGGTGAGCTTCTCGGCGCCGGCCAGCAGGTGCTGGTTGAGCGCGTCGCGCAGTTCGCCGTCGTGTCCCAACGACTCGCCGAAGCCGGCCAGCGTGCGCTGCAGGTGCGCGGCCAGCGCCGAATCCGGATGCGACAGATCGCGCCGCAGGCTGGCCTGGATTTCGTCCCACAGTCCCTGCACGTAGGTTTGCACGCTGGGGTGGTCGACGATGCGCTGCTTGATCGATTCCACCTGCGCGATCAGCGCCGGATCCTCGCGCAGCCGTTGCAGATAGCCGGCCACCCACGCCTCGTAGTCCTGGCGGATGGGATGCTGCGGCTGTTCCAGCACCTGCTGCAGTTCCTCGACCAGCGCGCGCGCCAGCCGTTCGGACAGCGTATCGGCGATGCCTTCCACCGGCTTGACCCAGCCGACCGTGCCGACCAGCCGCGGCCATTCCTTGCGCGCGAAGCGCAGGATCATCGCCGACACGCGCTGCTTGACCGTGTCGTCGTCGAGCAGCGCGCCGAGCCGCTGCAGCGCTTCGTCGAGCAATTGTTGATGGCGGCCGTCGCGGGTCAGCAGATCGAGCACGTCGCCGGCGCTGCGGGCGACGTCCCATGCCTGGAGCCGGCCGATGACGAAACCATGGATGGCGCGGCGCACGGCGGTTTCGTCCAGCAGATCCAGCGCCTGCAACGCCCAACCGCGCGCCATGTCGGCCAGCCGCGCCGACTGCGCCGGCTGTGCCAGCCACTGGCCCAGCCGCGCCGCGGGGTCGAACACGCGCAGTTTTTCCAGCAGCGTTTCCGGCTGCAGGAAGTGGTCGCGCACGAACGCGGCCAGGCTGTCGCCGATGCGATGCTTGCTGCGCGGGATGATCGCCGTGTGCGGAATCGGCAGGCCCAGCGGGTGGCGGAACAGCGCCACCACCGCGAACCAGTCGGCCAGCGCGCCGACCGTGGCGGCTTCGCAGAACGCGGCGACCCACGCCCACACGCCGCGGCTGCCCATCGCGTGGCTCAGCACGAACCCGCACAGCATCGCCAGCAGCAACGCCAGCGCCCAGCCCTTCATCCGCCGCAGCTGCGCGCGGCGCGGATCGTCCAAGGTGGAGGCGGGCGATGGCATCGGCACCAGTCTACAAGCGCGATGCTGGAGAGCGGAGTGAAGCGGTGGGCCGTGCGATGAGCAAGAGCAAAAATGGATGACCAGCCGTTGGGCTGTTGGAAAGCACTTCCAGCTTGCGCTGGGATGACGGGCCAAGGCGATACGCTTGTCCCGAGTCCCGGTTTCACCGCATCGTCGGCATCACGAATTCGGCCTGCGGCTCGCCTTCCGGCCAGCGCGCGGTGACAGTCTTCAGCCGCGTATAGAAACGTACGCCGTCCGGTCCGTGGATATGCAGCGGGCCGAACAGCGAGCGCTTCCAGCCGCCAAAGCTGTGGAACGCCATCGGCACCGGAATCGGCACGTTGATGCCGACCATGCCGGCCTGCACGCGGTGCGCGAATTCGCGCGCGGCGCGGCCGTCGCGGGTGAAGATGGCGGTGCCGTTGCCATATTCGTGCGCATCGACCAGCGCCAGCGCGGCCTGCGCGTCGGGCACGCGCACGATGCACAGCACCGGGCCGAAGATTTCCTCGCGGTACAGGCGCATCTCGGCGCCGACGTGATCAAACAGGCAGCCGCCGAGGTAGAAGCCGGCTTCGTGGCCATCGACCTCGCAATCGCGGCCGTCGACGATCAACGTCGCGCCTTCGGCCACGCCCGTGTCGACGTAGCCGCGCACCTTGTCGCGATGCGCGGCGGTGACCAGCGGTCCCATTTCCGGATCGCCCTCGCCCGGACCGATGCGCAGCGCGGCGACCCGGGGGGCGAGGCTTTCGACCAGCGCATCGGCCACCGCGTCGCCCACGCAGACGGCGACCGAGATCGCCATGCAGCGTTCGCCGGCCGATCCGTAGCCGGCGCCGAGCAGCGCCGATACCACGCCATCCAGCACCGCATCCGGCATCACCACCAGATGGTTCTTGGCGCCGCCCAGCGCCTGCACGCGCTTGCCGTTGGCGCAGCCGCGCGCGTAGAGGTATTCGGCCACCGGCGTGGATCCGACAAAGCTGATCGCCTGCACACGCGCATCGTCCAGCAGCGCATCGACGGCGGTCTTGTCGCCGTGCACGACGTTGAACACGCCATCGGGCAGGCCGGCGTCCTTCAACAGGTCTGCCAGCAGCAGCGATGCGGACGGATCGCGCTCGGACGGCTTGAGCACGAAGCTGTTGCCACAGGCCAGCGCGACCGGGAACATCCACAGCGGCACCATCGCCGGGAAGTTGAACGGCGTGATGCCAGCGGCCACCCCGAGCGGCGCGTATTCGGTCCACGAGTCGACGTCGCGGCCGACGTTGGTCGAGTGTTCGCCCTTGAGCAGGTGCGGGATGCCGCAGGCGAACTCGACCACCTCCAGCCCGCGCGTGACTTCGCCGCGCGCATCGGACAGCGCCTTGCCGTGTTCGGCGGTGATGAGGCGCGCCAAATCGTCGGTATGGCGTTCGATCAGATCCTTGAAGCGGAACAGCACGCGTGCGCGCGCCAACGGCGGCGTTTCGGCCCATGCGGGGAAAGCGGCGGCCGCGGCATCGACCGCGGCCATCACGTCATCGGCGCCAGCCAGCGGCACCTGCGCGCTCACCGCACCGGTGGCGGGATTGAAGACATCGGCGAAGCGGCCGCTGTCGCCGCCCGTGCGGCGGCCGTCGATGAAGTGGGCGAGGGTCGTGCTCATCGGACCACCTCCGGGCGTTTCTATGGGGAAGGGCGTGCGGGAACGGATTTTTCTACGGGATAAAGTGACGCAATCGCTGTATCAGTGGTTCGATTTTGCCGGCGCAAAGCCCCCCTCATCCGCCTTCGGCACCTTCTCCCCCGCGAGCGGGGGAGAAGGGATTCGTCATCGGTCGTCAGCGGGCGACGGTTGGATCAGGCCAGCGCCCTGGCCGCCGGCACGTATTCGTAGCCCAGATCGTCGGCGACGGCCTTGTAGGTGATCTTGCCGGCGTGCACGTTGAGGCCGGCGAGCAGGTGCTCATCGTCCAGCATCGCGCTGGCGCCCTTGTTGGCCAGCTGGATCGCGTACGGCAGCGTGGCGTTGGTCAGCGCGAAGGTGGACGTGCGCGCGACGCCGCCGGGCATGTTGGCCACGCAGTAGTGGATGATGCCGTCGACCTCGTAGGTCGGGTTCTGGTGCGTGGTCGCCTTGGACGTCTCGAAGCAGCCGCCCTGGTCGATCGCCACGTCCACCAGCACCGAGCCCGGGCGCATCAGCTTGAGCTGGTCGCGCGCGATCAGCTTGGGCGCGGCGGCGCCGGGGATCAGCACCGCGCCGATCACCAGATCGATGTACGGCAGGCGCTCCTCGATGGCGTCATGGGTCGAATAGATCGTGGTCAGGCGATCGCCATAGACCTCGTCCAGGTACTTCAGGCGATCCAGCGAACGATCCAGGATGGTGACGTGCGCGTTCATGCCCATCGCCATGCGCGCGGCGTTGATGCCGACCACGCCGCCGCCGATCACCAGCACCTCGGCCGGCTTGACGCCCGGTACGCCGCCCAGCAGCACGCCGGATCCGCCCTGCGCCTTCTCCAGCGCGTGCGCGCCGGCCTGGATCGACATGCGTCCAGCCACTTCGCTCATCGGCGCCAGCAGCGGCAGGCCGCCCTTGCGATCGGTGACGGTTTCGTAGGCGATGCAGGTCGCGCCGGAGGCCACCAGCGCCTTGGTCTGCTCGGGATCCGGCGCCAGGTGCAGGTAGGTGTACAGCAGCTGGCCCGGGCGCAGCATCGCGCATTCGACCGGCTGCGGTTCCTTGACCTTGATGATCATGTCGGCGCGCGCAAAGATTTCCTCGGCCGTATCGACGATGTCCGCGCCCGCCTTGGTGTACTGCTCGTCGGTCAGGCCGATCGCCTTGCCGCCGTCACGCTGGACGATGACCTGATGGCCGTGCGCGACCAGCTCGCGCGCGCCGGCCGGGGTCAGGCCGATGCGGTATTCGTGGTTTTTGATTTCCTTGGGGACGCCAATCAACATTGTGGAACTCTCCATGGGCAAGTCGAACAGGGCTCGCGCGTGAGGAGCGTCCGCCATCAGACCGTAATTTTACGCAGCCGTGCGTATGGTGTCTGCCAGAATCTGGAAAATCCGGTCGATATGAGGCTTCTCGATGATCAGCGGCGGTGACAGCGCTATCACGTCGCCGGTCACGCGGATCAGCAGGCCGGCGTCGTGGAAGGCGCGGGTGAACACGTCGTAGGCGCGCGTGCCCGGCGCGCCCGCGCGCGGGGCCAGTTCGATCGCGCCGATCAGTCCGTAGTTGCGGATATCGATGACGTGCGGCAGGCCCTTGAGCGAATGCAGGCCCTGTTGCCAGTAGTCCTCCAGTTCGATCGCCTTGTCGAACAGGCCTTCCTCCTCGTACGTATCCAGCGTCGCCAGCGCGGCGGCGCAGGCCAGCGGATGGCCGGAGTAGGTATAGCCATGGAACAGGTCGATGGCGTTGTCCGCACCCCGTTCGAAGTCGCGGTGGATGCGGTCGGACACGAACACCGCGCCCATCGGCACGCAGCCGTTGGTCAGGCCCTTGGCGGCGGTGATGATGTCCGGCGTGACGCCGAAGCGCTGCGCGCCGAACGCATGGCCGATGCGGCCGAAACCGGTGATGACCTCGTCGAAGATCAGCACGATGCCGTGCCTGTCGCAGATCGCGCGGATGCGCTCCAGGTAGCCCTTGGGCGGCAGCACGACGCCGGCCGAACCGGAAATCGGTTCGATGATCACCGCGGCGATCGTGGACGCGTCGTGCAATGCGATCACGCGTTCCAGATCCTCGGCCAGCTCGATGCCGTGCTCGGGCAGCCCTTGCGAGAACGCGTTGCGGCCGATGTCCAGCGTATGGCGCAGGTGATCGACGCCGGGCAGGCCAGGGCCGAACCACTTGCGGTTGTTCGGCAGGCCGCCGACCGACATGCCGCCGAAGCCGACGCCGTGATAGCCCTTCTCGCGGCCGATCAGCCGCGTGCGCTGGCCTTCGCCGCGGATGCGATGCCAGGCCAGCGCGATCTTCAGCGCGCTGTCGACCGATTCGGAGCCGGAGTTGGTGTAGAAGACGTGGTTCAGATCGCCTGGCGCCAGCGCGGCCAGCCGCTCCGCCAGCGCGAACGGCAGCAGCGAGCTCATCTGGAAGTTCGGCGCGAAGTCGAGCGTGGCGATCTGCTGCTGCACCGCCTGCACGATGCGCGGCCGTGCATGGCCGGCATTGCAGCACCACAGGCCGGCGGTGGCGTCGAGGATCTCGCGCCCGTCCACGTCGCGGTAATGCATGCCCGAGGCGCTGGCCAGCAGCCGCGGCGTGGCCTTGAACTGCCGGTTGGCGGTGAACGGCATCCAGAACGCATCGAGCGAAGCGGGCGCCTGCGTGGCCTGCCGCGCGTAATGGCCAGCCAGCGCGGTGGCGTCGGAAGGTTCGTCGGGGCGCATCGGCGGCTCCTGCGGGGCGGATGCGCGCAGCTTAGCGCGTTGAATAAACTTTACAACCGCCGAAAGTCCTGGCCATCGACGGATTTCCAGCCGCGTCGCGGCGCGCCGAAGTTCTGGGCGCGTAGAGGCGAAAAACCGGCATGGACCGTCATCGGCAACGGATTGATCCGTGTCGGGCGCGGTGTAAAGTATCCCGCAACACCGTCATCGCATCGGCAGGGGCAATGGACATCGGCGCACGCCTGCAGCTGGTCCGCAAATCCAAGGGCTTGAGTCAGCGCGAACTGGCCAAGCGCGTCGGCGTCACCAACAGCACGATTTCGCTGATCGAGCAGAACAAGGTCAGTCCGTCGGTGAGTTCGCTGAAGAAGGTGCTCGACGGCATCCCGATTTCGCTGGCCGATTTCTTCACGCTGGATCTTGATGCCGGGCTGCCGGATCAGCCGTTCTATGCCGCCGGCGAGTTGCCGGACGTGGGCAGCAACGGCATCCATTATTTCCTGGTCGGCCAGCATCGCCCGCAGCGGCAGATGTGCATCCTGCGCGAGGTGATGCCGCCGGGCAGCGATACCGGCGACAGCATGCTGGCGCACGAAGGCGAGGAGGGCGGCGTGATCGTCGCCGGCGAGGTCGAAGTCACCGTCGGCGATCACGTGCGCGTGCTGCGCGCCGGCGAAGCGTACTACTTCGAGAGCCGCGTGCCGCACCGTTTCCGCAACATCGGCCGCGACGATGCGGTAATCGTCAGCGCCAACACGCCGGCGACGTTCTAGAGTGGATGATTCGCGGAAACCTTCGTTCGTCATCCCCGCGAAGGCGGGGATCAGTGCCTTGAGATGGCTCGGGAGTCGCTGGATCCCCGCCTTCGCGGGGATGACGACTTGGAACTTTGCGGGACACCTCAACAACTGTTGACCCTTTCCAGGCTTGCGCGGCATTCCATCCCGGCATGCCTTCCACAATCCTCCCCGTGATCGGGGGAGGAAGCGAATCAGGAGATCACCGGCAATGAACGCACCGCGCACCCGCGAAGACTGGCAGGCGATGGCCGAGCGCCTCAGCATCCGCACGCAGGCCTTCGTCGACGGCCGTTTCGTCGATGCGGTCGGCGGAGCGACCTTCGACTGCATCAGCCCGATCGACGGACGCGTGCTGGGCAAGGTGGCCGATGGCGATACGCACGATATCGATCGCGCGGTGGCCGCGGCGCGGCGCAGTTTCGAGGCCGGCGCCTGGGCGAACGCCAGGCCCGCGCACCGCAAGAAGGTGCTGCAGGAGCTGGCCGCGCTGATCCAGCAGCACGGCGACGAACTGGCGCTGCTGGAATCGCTGGACATGGGCAAGCCGGTCACCGACGCGCGGCAGGTGGACGTGGCCGCCACGGTGCGCTGCTTCAACTGGACCGCCGAGGCGCTGGACAAGGTCTACGGCGAGATCGCGCCGACCGGCCCGGACGAACTGGGCCTCATCACGCGCGAACCGCTCGGCGTGGTCGGCGCGATCGTGCCGTGGAATTTCCCGATGCTGATGGCGGCGTGGAAGCTGGCGCCGGCGCTGGCGACCGGCAATTCGGTCGTGCTCAAGCCGTCGGAGAAATCGCCGCTGTCCATCCTGCGCATCGCCGAACTGGCGATGGAGGCGGGCCTGCCGGCCGGCGTGCTCAACATCGTGCCCGGCGGCGGCAAGCGCGCCGGCGAGCCGCTGGCGCTGCACATGGACGTGGACGGGCTGGTGTTCACCGGATCGACCGCGGTTGGGCGCCGGCTGTTGCAGTGCGCCGGCCTGTCCAACATGAAACGCGCCTACATGGAATGCGGCGGCAAGAGCCCGAACATCGTCTTCGCCGACGCGCCGGATCTGGACAAGGCCGCCGAAGCGGCCGCCAGCGGCATCTTCTACAACCAGGGCGAGGTCTGCACGGCGGCGTCGCGGTTGCTGGTCGAGCGATCGATCAAGGACGAGTTCGTCACCCGCGTGATCGAGGCCGGACGCGCGATGCAGCCGCGCCATCCGCTGGATCCCGGCGCCCCGATGGGCGCGATGGTGGACGAGGCGCAGACCCGGCGCGTGCTCGACTACATCGACAAGGGCCGTGCCGAAGGCGCCAGGCTGGTGCTGGGGGGCGAGCGCGTGCAGCCGGTCGACGGCGGTTGCTACATTGGGCCGACCGTATTCGACGACGTCGCCCACGATCACACCATCTCGCGCGAGGAGATCTTTGGTCCGGTGCTGTCGGTCATCGCTTTCGACGACGAGGCGCAGGCGCTGCGCTACGCCAACGACAGCGAGTACGGCCTGGCCGCCGGCGTGTGGACGCGCGACATCTCGCGCGCGCACCGCGTCGCGCGCAAGCTGCGCGCCGGCAGCGTCTGGGTCAACTACTGGGACGGCGGCGACATGACCGCGCCGTTCGGCGGCTACAAGCAGTCGGGCAACGGCCGCGACAAGTCGCTGCATGCCTTCGACAAGTACACCGAGATCAAGGCGACGTGGATCAATCTGGGCGGTTGATGCGGCAAAAACGCTGGCATGTCGTCGAGGATCCAGATCAAAAGCGACGAAGGACAGGTATTAGTATTGTCATCCCAGCGAAAGCTGGGATCCATCTGCTGTTGCCTCTACAACGCGAAAGAAAAAGGCAAATCAAGATGGATCCCAGCTTTCGCTGGGATGACGGCTGATAGTTATAGGCAATGACAGTCGCTCCGCCGGTTGGTCAGCGCCCTAGCGCCTGCCACCGCATGCACCAGCGGCGATCACTCACCCCAGCTTCGCCGCCGTCTGCACGTAGGGCAGGTTCTCGCTGTAGCGCGGCGCGCGCTGCACCGCCGGCGGCGTTTCGTTTTCCGAATGTCCGTCGGTGTTGATGCGGTTGCGGCCGTCGGCCTTGGCCAGGTAGAGATGGCGGTCGGCTTCGCTCAGCAGCATATTGAGCGGTTCGTCGTGCGATTGCGTGCGGTAGACGCCGATGCTGGCGGTCATGCGCAGGGTCACGCCGCTGCCCGGCAGCACGACTTCCATGTCCTCGATCTTGCGGCGCAGCGCATCGAAGTAGCTCCACGATTGCGCGTCGCTCAACCCCGGCACCAGCATGCAGAATTCCTCGCCGCCGAAGCGCGCCGACAGTGCGGCGTCGCCGGTGTGCGCGGCGATGACGCCGGCCAGCGCGCGCAACGCGCAGTCGCCGGCTTCGTGGCCCCAAGAGTCGTTGATGTGCTTGAAGTGATCGATGTCGATGACTGCCGAGGTCACCGGCAGCGATTCGGCCTGCCATTGCGGCAGCTTCTCCTCGCTCTGCTGCAGGAAGCTGCGCCGGTTGGGCAGGCCGGTCAGGAAGTCGCGCGTGGCCAGATCCTGCAGCGTGCCGATCAGCTCCAGCTGGTCGATGTTCTGCGAGATGCGGCAGAAGAATTCCTCGCGCGAGAACGGCTTGTGCAGGAAGTCGTTGGCGCCGTTCTTGAGGAAGCGCGGAATCAGCGACGCGTCCTGGGTGCCGGAGATGCCGACGATGGCCAGATGGTCGCGCGCGCGGCGCGTGCGCAGCAGGCGGGTGAACTCGTCGCCCTTCATGCCCGGCATTTCCTGGTCGACGATGGCCAGGCGGATGCCCGGATCTCCGTCCAGCGCGGCCATGCCTGCCTGCGCATTGGCCGCTTCGATCACGCGGAAACCGTACATGCGCAGCAGACCGGCCGCATGCGCGCGCGCCGAGCGGGAATCGTCCACCACCAGGGCGCCGATGCGGCGGTTGCGTTCCAGCCGCTGCACCAGCCAGATCAGATAGTCGATGCTGCCCGGCGTGTTCTTCAGCACGTAGTCGACGATCTGCCGGCCCAGCACCTGCTGGCGCAGATCCTCGTCGTAGACCCCGCTGACCACCACGGTGGGCAGGCCGTGCGACAGGAAAAACTCCACCACCGCGTCGCGCGCGCCGTCGGCCAGCACCAGGCTGGTCAGCACCATGAACCAGTCGTCGCGCGACTGCAGCGCCGCGCGCGCCTCGGCCAGCGTGGCGACCACGGTGACCGGCAGGCCCAGCTTCTGCCGGATCGCCTCGCACACCACCTGCGTGTACGCGCGCGAGTTCTCCACCAGCAGGATGCGCTGGGGAAGGGAATCGCTGGCGCCCAACGGCGGAGCACGAAAAATCTGCATAGGGGTTCCGGACGCGCCGGGCCAGCACGGAAGATCTGCCCACTGGCCGTATCGGCACCCCGCCGGCGGACTTTAGGCGGCGGGTGGCCGCTGGCGAACGGACAACCCCGGCCGGCACGCGGTCCGACCATCATTCATGCTGATGAAACGGCGCATGCCGAGCCGCCGCCAGCCGCTACCAGAGCGCGTCGCGCAGCTTGTACCAGGCCATCGCCGCGACCAGCAGCGGCGTACGCAGCAGGCGGCCGCCGGGGAAGGGCCGGTGCGGGATGCGCGCGAACAGATCCAGGCGTTCGGACTGGCCGCGGATGGCCTCGGCGATCAGCTTGCCGGCCAGCCCCGTGGCGACCACGCCGTGGCCGCTGAAACCCTGGGCGAAGTAGACACTCGGCGACAATCGTCCCCAGTGCGGGGCGCGGTTGAGCGAGATGTCCACGTAGCCGCCCCACACCTGTTCGATCGCCACGTCGGCCAGCTGCGGGAATACCCGCCGCATGCGCCGGGTCATCGTTCCACGCAGGTCGGGCGGCGGCAGCGACGAATAGCTGGCGCGGCCGCCGAACAACAGCCGGTGGTCGCGGCTGAGACGGAAGTAATCCAGCGCCCAGTTCACGTCGGCCACCGCCATGTCGTTGCGGATCAGCGCGCGCGCGCGCGCCTCGCCGAGCGGCGCGGTGGCGGCGATGTAGGTGCCGACCGGCATGATGCGCGATTCCAGTTCCGGTGCGATGCCGCGCAGCCACGCGTTGCCGGCCAGTACCGCAAAGCCGGCGCGCACCTGTCCCTGATCGGTCTTCAGCAGCGGACGCGCGTCGCGCACCAGTTCCACCACCGGCGAGCGCTCGTGGATGACCACGCCCGCATCCAGCGCGGCGCGCGCCAGTCCGAACGCGTATTCGAGCGGATGCAGGTGGCCGCTGTGCGGATCGAACACCGCGCCGAGATAGCGATCGCTGGCCAGCCTTTCACGCAACTGGTCGCGGTCCCACCACTGCATCGGATAGTCGTAGGCCTGCGCCATATGCGCCTGCCAGCGCCTGAGCGCCAGCACCTGGCGCGGCTTGATCGGCACGCTGGCGTGGCCGTCGCGCCAGTCGCAGGCGATGGCATGGCGGGCGATGCGCCGGCGCAGCAGAGCCATGCCTTCCCGCGACAGGTCGAACAGCCGGCGCGCGTCGTCGCGACCGACGAGCGATTCGAGCGCATCCTGCTCGCAGCCGAATCCGGCCAGCGCCTGGCCGCCGTTGCGGCCGGATGCGCCCCAGCCGATGCGCTGCGCTTCCAGCACGACGACGCGGTAGCCGGCCTCGGCCAGTTCCAGCGCCGCGCTCAGGCCGGTGTAGCCGGCGCCGAGGATGCAGACGTCGGCATCGACCGCGCCGCGCAACGGCGCCTGCAGCGGCAACGGCTGCGCGCTGGCGGCGTACCAGCTAGGCGGATAGGCGTCATCGGAGGCGGAGGTTTTCATGCTGGATTCTGTCGCCGCTGCAGTTCTCTAAGGCAGGTCGGGTCGTTCGGTCGAGGGCGCATGGATAGCGGATCTTGTTGGGCCATCAATCCCAGCCGTCATCCCGCGCAAGCCGGGATCCATTTCGATTGGATATCGGGTGTGGAGATGATCCTGCAAAGCGCCCTCATCCGTCCCTTCGGGACACCTTCTCCCGCAAGCGGGAGAAGAATCGCAAACCGTCCAGTTGCTCGATCCCGCACTGGTCCGGATGTCCATTTTGATTAGCCTTGTACAAGGCAGGACCGAGTGCAGCATCGATGGTCCCGCCATGGCCAGCCCTTTCGGTCGCCATCGAGCGCTTCGACTATCGCAAGGCGCTTCCTGTTTGCGCCGGATGACGAAGCGGGCATCGATACCTGCCATAAGAGTCAGCTCACACCGACCGCAGGTACCACTCGTATTCCAGATCCGTCACCTCGGTGTAGAAGCTGTGCATCTCCTTGAGCTTCTGCTGTCCGTAGATATGGCCGAAGCCCTCGCCGAACTGCGCGCGCACGAAATCGCTGGCCATGAAGTCGGCGATCGCCTGCCGCCAGTACGGCGTCTGCAGTTCGGTCTGTTCGTAGGCGTTGCCGACCACCGGCGCGCCGGGATCGAAGCGGTGCTCCAGCCCGTGCAGCATGCCGGCCAGCACCGCGGCGGTGACCAGGTAGATGTTGGCGTCGGCGCCGGCGATGCGGTGCTCGATGCGGGTGTTGCGCGCGTCGCTGTGCGGGATGCGCATGGCGACGGTGCGGTTGTTGTAGCCCCAGGCGTCGTTGAGCGGGACGAACGCGTTGAGCACGAAACGCCGGTAGCTGTTGGCGTGCGGCGCGAACAGCAGCAGGCAGTCGCGCATGCTGCGTTGCAGGCCGCCGATGGCATGGCGCAGCGCGTCGGCGGGCGCATCGCCTTCGGGCGCGAACACGTTGCGTCCGTCGCCGTCGAGCAGGCTGACATGGATATGCATGCCGCTGCCGGCCTGGCCCGCCAGTGGCTTGGCCATGAAGCTGGCCTGCGCGCCCTGCTGCTGCGCGACCGCCTTGATCGCGCGCTTGAGATAGATGGCGTCATCGCAGGCCAGCAGCGCGTCGTCGCGGTGCTTGAGGTTGATTTCGAACTGGCCCGGCGCGTATTCGGCCACCGCGGTGTCGGCCGGAATGCGTTGCGCGCGGCACGCGGCGGCCACCGCATCGGTGAAGCCGCGGTAGTCGTCCAGATCCTCGATCGAATAGACCTGCGTGCTGCGGTTGCGCCGGCCGGTCGACGGATTGATCGTCGGGTGCGGGCGGCCGTTGGCGTCGGCACGCTGGTCGAACAGGTAGAACTCCAGTTCCACCGCCACCACCGGCGTGAGGCCGCGCTCGGCGAAACGCGCCAGCACGCGCCGCAGCACCTCGCGCGGATTGGCTTCGAACACGCCGCCCTGGCCGTCTTCCATCGCCAGCAGCAGTTGCGCGCCCGGGCGCGGCGTCCATGGCACCGCGCGCAGCGAGCCGGGCACCGGCCGGCAGATGCGGTCCTCGTCGCCGATGGCGTAGCCCAGGCCGGTTTCCTCGACCGTGTTGCCGGTGATGTCGGTGGCGATCAGCGACATCGGCAGGCACACGCCGTCGGCGTAGATCTTCTCCAGCGCATCGCGGGCGATGCGCTTGCCGCGCAGCAGGCCGTTCATGTCCGGCAGCAGCAGATCGATGTGCTCGCAACCGGCGGCCGCGTCCAGCGTGCGCTGGTCGTCCGGGGGCAGGGCAGAGGGAACTGGAGCGGCGTGGCTGCGGGTCATGGGCGCGTCACCGGCGGATGCGCGGCAGCTTAGCAGAGCCGGCGGACTGTCAAGAATACTCAACGAAAAAGTCGCCGCAGCGGGCCGCGATGCCCGATTCCGGGGCGTGTGTGCACCTTTTCGGGCCATCTGCGCGACGGTGGCCGCGTCGTGTTGTAAAAATAAAACGGCCGGGTTAAGTTGCCGCGACGCTCCTGCGGACGCTGCGATGACCCGCCTGCCCCTGGTCGGTCTGCCCACCGATCACACCCTCCTCGGCCCGCATCCCTACCTGACGGTCGGGGAAAAGTATGTGCGCGCGGTGGCCGATGGCGCGCAGGCCCTGCCGGTGGCGCTGCCGACGCTGGACCCGGTGCTGCCGTTGCCGCAGTTGCTGGAACGGATGGACGGCATCGTGCTGACCGGTGCGCTCAGCAACATCGAGCCGCACCATTACACCGACGAGCCCAGTTTCGAGGGCAACCTGCACGACGCCCGCCGCGACGCCTCGACGCTGGCGCTGATTCCGCTGGCGGTGGAAATGGGCATACCGCTGCTGGCGATCTGCCGCGGCCTGCAAGAGGTCAACGTCGCCTTCGGCGGCACGCTGTACCAGCAGGTGCATGCGCAGTCCGGTTTCCTCGATCACCGCGAGGATCGCACCGCGCCGCTCGAGGTGCAGTACGGACCGGCGCATCCGGTGACGCTGCAGGCCGGCGGCGTGCTGTCGGGCATCGCCGGCGCCGGCGAGGCGTTGGTCAACTCGCTGCACGGCCAGGGCATCGCCCGGCTTGGCGACGGACTCGTAACCGAAGCCACCGCACCGGACGGCCTGATCGAGGCCTTCCGCGGACAGGGCGAAGGCTTCCTGCTGGCGGTGCAGTGGCATCCGGAATGGCGGGTCACCGAGAATCCCTTCTACCTGGGCATCTTCCGCGCCTTCGGCGAT
>Ga0160451_100384_pt1 | contig 27816 bp, 31 predicted proteins | sample HID1975M_E1MG_FD_108270 | JGI IMG/M metagenome (GOLD analysis project Ga0160451, IMG submission 108270) | Enriched soil microbial communities from UW Madison campus, WI, USA - HID1975M_E1 MG | ecosystem: Environmental > Terrestrial > Soil > Unclassified | place: USA: Madison, Wisconsin... | reverse complement strand
GACCCCCTGATTAAAAGTCAGGTTGCATCCACTGCGTTTTCAATGGGCTAGAGCGGCCCATTTTGTAAACCCTTCGACAGCGAACCCAAGGCGCATAGGCCGTTTCCGCGCCCCGAAGAGCCACCCTTCACCCTCAATCTATGACCGATTCTCGCCGGTTGGACACCGTCGGCCTTGGGCATCGCCCCGTGCAGCCTGCCGAACAGTCAAAAGCACCCTTCACTGTGCTTTTCTCAAGTTTTTTAGAAAAGTGGCGCGGGTCATCTCCCCGCATACTTTCTTTGCCTTGGTAGGACCCGTCGCGTTGCATGGGGCGGAGGGGGTCCGGCGTGATGAATGCTATACGATGACTTGACGCAGCATCGGGCGCGTGCTGTTTTGTGCACGTCGACGCCCCCGGCTGGATCGACACACGGCCCGGCGGCGGAGAAGAACTGCACAAGCAGCACCCTCCGCCGGGCCACCTCTTCAAGCTCCGCAATCGGGCGGGGCGATCTGAAAGGTTCACACCATGTCCGCCTTCCTCGTCTCGAACTTCCACGTCAACGCCATGGCCACCTTCGCGGTGGATCAGGGCCTGGCCGCCGACGCCGCCAGCTGCGCCCTGATGCTCTGGATCGAGAACCGCGCCAGTCTGCGCGCCCGCTATGAGACCCGCGCTGATGAGTATTGGTCCGACCTGCCGGTGATGGAGCAAGTCTTCCGCTATGAAGACGTCACGCTGGATAGCCTGTGGACCGTCATCAAGGGCTCTCACTGCTACGCCTATCAGGCCTGCGAGCATGGCGGCTGGGCGACCTCCGACGCACGTCGGCTGGCCGACCGGATCGTCGAGCGGGCCTGCGAAATGCTGGGCGTCAGCAGCGACCCGGAAGCGATCCGCCGCAACGCCAACTACGAGGCGGCTGACTGGGGTCTGGAGGCGGGGGCATGAGCCCCGCCCGCGTGGCCGTGGCGGCCTATCAGATGGCGGCGGCGACCGGTGATCCGGCCGCTCTGGCCTCGGCCGGGGCGGCCATGGCGGCGGCCCTGCGGCGTCAGGCGGCGCAGGAGGCGGGCTTCATGCCCCTGCCGCCTGTCGCCACCGGCCCCCGCCTTGTGGTGGACAACACCAGGAACGCGGCATGACCCGCCCGGTCACCCCTATGCTGGCTGTCACGGCGCCGCACCTGCGCTGGCCCAAGGGCGGCCTGTGGGTCCAGCCCAAGTTCGACGGCGTGCGCTGCGTTATCGACCCGGTCGCCGGTCCTATGCTGCGATCCGGCGCACCCGTCCCCTGCCCGGCTGTCCGCGAGGCGCTGTCCGATCCGCGCTTGATCGGGCTCGATGGCGAACTGACGGCGCCGGGCGGGTTGGAGTCGGCGCAATCCGCCTTCATGGGTCAGGCGGCCCCGCCCCAGGGCTGGCGCTTCACCGCCTTCGACGATCTGAAGGCCTTCTCCCGGCCCTTTTCCGCTCGGCTGGCCAGCCTTCAGCGCCGCGCCGACAGGTTGCCGACCTTCGCCAGCATCAGCCCCACGCGGTTCGCCGCCACGGCCGCGCTGGCCGTTGACGTCTTCGCGGCCGTCGCCGGCGAGGCGCTGGACACCGGGCGGGCTCTGGACGGGCTGATTCTCCGGTCTCCCCTGCACCCCTATCGCGAGGGTATGGCGTCCGTCTTCCGCGCCGAACTGGTCAAGATCAAACCCATGGATGAGGGCGAGGCGGCGATTCTCGATGTCTCCGCACGGCGCGACGATCCCGCCGCCTTGGGGGCGGTCCAGCTGGCTCACGGCGCGGGCCGCACATGGGCGCCCGTCGCCATGCCGCGCGCTCTGGCGCGCGCCCTCTGGAGCGACCGCGACGGCCTCCCCGGCCGCCCGGCCGTGGTTCGCTGGTGGGGCATGACTTCGCGCGGCGCGCCTCGCAATGCGGTCGCCGTGGCCATCCGGCGCGACCTCGCAGGGTGACCTTTTCACCTTACCGCTGACCTTTCCACACCCTGCAACGGTCTTGTTTCGCCTCGACTTTTCCTGAAAAGGTCACCGTTGCTGAAAACGACGTCGCAACCCCCGCCCCGCACCGTTTCCGGGGCCTCTATAAGAAGGGCTTATCCATGCGTAGCGGACTGTTCGATGACTTCGGCGGCGCCGACCCGACCCTGAACGGGGCGGAAAGTCGCATCCTGCGCGCCATGCTGACCCTCGAACGGCGGCACATCGGGATCCTCGCCGGCATCGTCGCCGGGGATCAGGACGTCACCACCGACCGCGTCACCCAGTGGGAACGCTCGACCGGCCGGGGCTATCCGCCCGAACTGGTGACCTTCCTGCGCCACCTGATCGGGGAGATTCAGGAAATGGGCCGCGTCATGGGCGACAAGACCGGCATCCAGCCCGACGGCCGCTGCCTTCTCTCCCGGCCGGAAGAAGCCAGCCTGCGGCTATTGTTCAGGAACGTGCTGGATCGTGATCTGACCGACGCCGAGGATAAGGCCCTGACGGAAGGCGGCGGCGACTTCTGGCAGCGCCTGTCGGACGCCATGGTGATCGAGGCGGCCCGCGTCGGCTACAATCAGGACCTCTCCGTCCACGTTCGCATGAAATAAAAACCACGCATTGCGTGGAAAAGGGTTGCGCGCCACGCAATGCGTGGTATGGTCCCTTTGTCGCCGGGGAATGAACCCCGACGATCAGCGAAGGAGAGAAGCGTGGAAATCCACCTTCACATCCCCGCTGAAATCGTTCTCCAACTTGCGGCCCTAGTCCTTGCCGGGATGGCCGCGAAGCGGAAGCGAAAGTAAGCCGAGGGGGTCGGGCGCAAGCCCGGCCCCCAAGGTCAAGCCAGAATAGCACCTCGGGAGGCTACATGCCAACCACCGGCCCCACGCCTGAACAGATCAAGACCTTCCGGACGGAACATGGCCTGTCGCAGGTTGCCTTCGCCGAGAAGGTGATGGCCACCCGCCGCACGGTCGAGGACTGGGAGGCGGGCCGGCGCGCCGCTCCGGCCATGCTGCACCTGGTGATGCGCTTCCTGTCGCACCGGCAATTCCTCGAAGGCAATCTTCAGCTGATGCGCGAGGGCCACCTACGCGTCAGGTCCGGCGATCAGGACATCACAGCCCAGGAAATCGAGCGCTCCGAAATGCTGCTGAACGAATATCGCCGCCTGATGGGCGAGGCGCCCGAAGGTCCCGCCTGACGGCTACCAGAACAAGACGTGAACATTTCCTTGCGATGACCACCGTCTCGGGCCTATGATGCCTGCGGCGACGCAAGCGATGGGAACGCCTGATGGACCACCGGCAGAAAGCCTTTGAAGCCGACCTTCCCCGGCTGGAACGGGAACTGGCCGTGCGCGATCAATCGAACGCGGTGGTCCTACCCCCGGCCGAAGGGGCGCGCCTGCTGGCCGCCTTTCGACGGGACGCGGCCCGGATCGGCCGCACGGGCCAGGCTGGGCGCTAGGCCGTGCGCGTCTATGACGACGACACCACGATTGACGACAAGCTGTCCTGCGACCAGCTGTCCCTAGTCTGCGACTGCGGCCACTCCTGCGGCGTCGCCTGGGCCCACTGGTCGCGCGAGATGAAGTTCACGCCCCTGCGCCGCCTCCGGCCCCGGATGGCATGCCAGCGCTGCGGAAAGCGCAATCCGACGATCATCATCCATGAATATGGCGACGGTGGTCAGATGCGAGTGGCGTGGCGCTGGCCAAAGGCGTGATCCATGGGTCGCAAGCACCCCGACTTTCACCACCCGCCGCCGCATCCGATCTTCGCTGTCACTGCGGGGCAGATGCGCGCGCGGGGCTGGACGATCCGGGCGCGCTGCCCCCGGTGCTACGTCATGACCACCGTCGATCTAGACACGGTGGCGCGTCTGCGGGGCGTCGACACCGTCATGTGGGGGCAGCGGCCGCGCTGCAAGGCGTGGATCAACGACGGGAACGCCCGCTGTCCCGGCCGCGTCTACCTCGAAGCTTGCGTGGTGATGGGCGGCTCCTGGGTTAGACTGGACGCCAGCGCCGACGTCGACAACGTCATTGCGCTGATGAGCGAGGGTCCGGACATGTGCAACAACTACCGCCTCCACGTCCCGCCCAATCAACTGGCCGTACCCTTCCGCCATGCAGGCCGCTCTCTGACCATGCTGGGCCTGACCAACGAAGCGGGGCGGGATTATCGGATCGGCGACCATGCGCCGGTGGTCACCATGGAACAGGGCCAGCCCCTTCTGTCCCTGGTCAAATGGGCCTGGGCGGGGCCGGGCGGCCGCCCGGTGTTCAACTTTCGCTCCGAGGGTCGCGACTTCGCCCGCTCGACACGCTGCCTGATTCCGACCGACGGCTTCTATGAGTTCACCGACCCCAAGATCAACGGCCGCAAGACGCGCTGGCTGTTCCGGATGGTCGATCAGCCCTGGTTCTGGATCGCCGGCGTGATCCGCGATGGATCCTTCGCCATGCTGACCACCGCCCCCGGCGAGGACATCCGGCCCTATCACGACCGCCAGGTAGTGATCCTGACGCCGGGATGCGGCATTCACTGGCTGGACCTGACCACCGACCCCTCGCTGATCCTGACGCCCTCGCCTGCGGGCTCCCTGACGGTGGTCCGCGACTATCCGCCGGAAACTACTTCCACCTCGGGCTAGGCCGGTGCGTCAACCACCGCCCATGCGAAAAAGGCCCCGCCGCCCATCTTCGGAGCGGCGGGGCCTCTTGCTATCCGGGTCCGATCATACGGACCGGCGGACGGGCTTGATTTGCATTTTCTGCAAATCAGCCCTCATGGGCCGTTCATCAGCGCCTGCTGTCGCCGCACCCAGTCCTGAAGGCCGGAGAACCGGGCCTGATCGGCCAGACAGACGCCATAGTTCTCCGCGATCATGGCGGCGAGCGTCGAGGCGGGGACGTCACTGGCTTCAGCGTTCCCGGCGGCGCCATCAGGCTCTCCGGCGGATTCGGAAAGCGGACGGCCGGTGGCGGCCGCGTCGTGCAGGCGCACAAGGCCGACAGGCAGAGCAAAGCGAGCATCGGCTTCAGCGGTGACATAGATCGGAACCTCCTTGATGATGGTCTCGGTTACGGTCCGGATGCGGACCTGTTCGGCCACGGCCTCGCGCTCGACCACCGACGTCGTGTCGGCCTGTGCGCGCTCCAGGGTCAGCGCACTGGCGATCGCGACCCGCTGGGCCGCCGCCGCCGCGATCCGGTCGGCGGCCGTATCGGCCTGGGCCTTCCAGTCGCGGACGGTCCAGCCGGCCGTCACCCCCAGCGTCAGGCACAGACCACCGGTCAGGGCGTAACCCTTCCAGCCCGCCAGCACGGCCAGGGTCCTCATTGCTTATCCTCCGGCAGCGGGTGTCCGTCAGCGCCGATCAACAGCCATTCGTCAGGGTTCGTCGCGCGGCTGTGACGGATTAACCAGAGGCCGTGTTCGCCTTGGTTTTGCTCGACTGTCATGGCGTGAGCCGACAATTTGTGCCGCACCACATCACCCTTTTTCAACGCGGCGAACCGTTCCGGGGTCATGCCGCCAGCGCCGGGACCGCCGCCCACACCCGCGCCGTCCCCTCGACCTCGCGCAGGCGGCGCAGCCATCCCTTGCCGAAGGTCGGGAACGTCGGAAGGCTGCGATAGTATTCCTCCCGGATGTCCGACAGGCGCTCCACCAGCCGCACCGGCTGAAGTCGGGCCACGGCCGCCAGCGTCTTCGGGCCGATCAGGCCGTCCTCGGTCGCGCCGGCCGCCCGCTGCAGATAGCGGATCGCCCGCTTCGTGCCCGAGTTCACCGCCAGGTCGAAGATCATGTAGTCGACCCCGGCCGGCAGGGCGTCGCACCGCGCCGCCAGCCAGTATCCCTTGTGATAGACCGGCTCGGCGATCTCCGGCGTCAACAGGCGCACATCGTCCTTGTCCACGTCGCCGTCGCCGTCGACGTCCAGACGCCAGGCCTTCGCCGTGCCCAGGGTGATGCCCAGGTTCGTTACGCCGCCGGGGTCGCGCGGGTGATCGACATAGCCGCCTTCATGACGCAGCAGCATGGGATAGGCGCGCGCAAAGCGCTGCCGTTCGGTCAGCATGATTCTCTCCGATTGTCTGATGATCCGGCGGATGTCCGGCCGGGGGGTGTCAGTCACGCCGCGTTGCTCTAGGCTCGGCCGCATGAAGCTGAAGGATCGCCTCGTCGTCGCCGCACTTCTCGCGGTCTCCCTGGCCAGCGTCGCCTGGGGAGCATGGGGTGTCTGGCTGCGCCTTGCGGCCCTGTTCTAGGGCTTCGGCCGGCGGCTCCGTTCGACCACCGCCTGAATATCGACCAGTCCGTCCAGTTCGCCGTCCAGCCCGTCCAGCGCAGCCCAGATGCCTGCCCCGTAGAGCCGCAACAGCAGCGCCGACAGCCCCCCCAGGAACATCAGGTCGCCCAGGCCCGGCGGATAGCCCAGCGGACGCGCTGGGGCGGCCCACAGCAGCCCCCCGGCCATCATGCACAGGGAAAGCCTCTGCAGCCTCCCCTGCGGCCCTGTGCGGTCGAACAGGCAGGCCAGAAGCACCACCCCCACCACCACGGCCGCCAGAACGGCCGCGACGACGTTCAGCAGGGCGCTCATCACGCTTCCCCGACGCCGCCGGAGACGGTGACGCCCCCGATCTGGATACGGACCAGCTTCAGCGGGTCGCGGCTGTATTTGGCGATGGCCTCCGCCAGTCCCGCCAGCAGGATCATGCCGAACAGACCGCTGACGAAGCCGACCGTCGTCACCACCGCCGTCGGCAGCGCGTCGCCGGGCCAGAACAGATTGGCGACCTCGCACAGGGTCGGGGCGATCATGGTGACGCAGGCCAGCCCCACGGCCGCGCTCAGCAGCTTCCCGCGGACGGTCAGCCGCTGCCCGAAGGCCATGCTCAACATGGCCCCCGCGAAACCGGGCAGAAACGGCGTCACATGACGCACAAGCTCGACCGCTGGCCCAGCGGGCGAAGGGGTGTCAGCCATGGCAGGATCCTTTGAAACGCCGCCCATGCGGCTTTACTGAAATCAGACGCCGGGCGCAGTGGGCCAGGCGAAGTCGGGATCGATCGGCGATGCGAACGTCTCGGTGATGTCGCGCAGGGCCTGTCGATACAGGCGCCACGCTTCCTTGAGCGGGCCGGCGATGGGCACGTCTGGCGCCTGGGTCCAGTCGCAGGCCATCAGCAGCTGGAAGCGCTGCGCCCGAACCCCGTTGGCGAACTCGTTATCCCCCCACGGATCGCCGGGGTTCAGCACCGGCATCGCGATGACCGGCGCGGGCGCCAGGCAGTCGCCACAGGCGTAGATCATGGGCCGGCCACAGCAGGCCTCCATCTCTTCCGCCTCGTCGTCCGTCAGCCTGACGATGGCGAACGACGGCATCGGCTTCAGACAGCACGGCGGGCGGTGCATCGCCCGGCCGGGAAACCCCCAGGCGTGCAACTGGTCTTGCAGCGTCTCTCTCATGGATCAGCCCTGCGGAATGATGCGGATGGTGGTCTTGGCGCCGCTGGCCAGCGCGGATCGCACCCCGCTGGGGGTGCTTTGCGACATCCAGGACGTGGACAGGCTGCTGACGTCCACAGAGCTTGTGCCGGCCCCCGCAGTTCCGATGGTGACGCCTATACTCTCGACACTGCTCCCCATCTGGATGACGCCGCTGTAACCCGCGGTGAAGGGGACGCTGATCGGCGACAGCCCCGGATTGAAGTAAGTGCCCGTATGCGACCAACTGGCCGTTCCGACCTGCGCCCATACCCCCGCTTTTCTCGCCCACAGGACAACCGTCCCGCTGACGGTGATCTCCGTTTCTTCTTCCAGCTTCGCATAGACGCGCACATAGCCCTGGACGCCGCCCGACACCGAATACATGCCGTCCGCCGAAACCGGCTTGGACGCAGCCGTGACGCCCAGCTGGTAGCGCGGGCCGCTGCTTTGCACCGCACTGGTCGGGCCGTTGCTCTGCGCTCCAGGTGAGCCGGGCACATTGATCTTGGCCGAAACGGTCGCCCCTGTGGCGGTCAGGCTCGTCAGCGTCAGCGCGTAGGTTTCGCCCGCACTCAGCGGCAGCAGATTGTCGCGCAGGAACTCATACTGCGGCAGACCGCCCAGATTGGCGCCGAAGCTGATCGTCTCGCCGTCCCCGCGCACGAAGGTTTTGCTGCGATAGGCCAGTTGCCACTGAACCCCGTTGCCCAGCAGGGTGAAGCTCGCCGCGCTCAGGCCGCCGTAGAAGATCGTCTCGAAGTTCTCGGTCTTCATGGCGACCCGATAGCCGCCGTCCTCCGCCGGGTTGGCGATGGCGACCATCGAGCCGCCGATTGCGACCGACGAGGTCGGAGCCGCCCCGGAAGACGACTTGGCCTGCGCGATGATGAAAGCCGATGCCCCAGGCACCGCCGCCTCGCGCTTCCAATAGGCCAGGAGCCCGTCCGCCCCAGCGACAGCCGTCTCGGTCTCAGTGACCCGCGCCGCGATCTTCGCCTCGCCCGTCACTTCTTCGAACGAGAAGGCCGACACCTCTACCTCACCTTGGTTCGCGCTGGAGCCATCAGATCCAAAGCGGACCATGGGGCGGGCCCGGATTGTGCCGGCGGCGGCGGCCAGGATCGCGGCCCCCGAGACGTAGGCACCCTCGAAATCCTTCCACCCATCGGCGATGTTCAGAAGGCCGAGGTTTTGGGACGGGTAGTTGCCGAGGTTGGCGTCGCCGTCGCCGAACAGCCGTAGCGCCCAATAGGCGGTATTCGTGCCGACGGGGACGTTGACCTTTCGCCGGGCGCGGAAGCGGGGCTTGTAGAAGCGGTCCGGTTTAATATCGACCAGTTCCTTCGGCCCCATGAACACGCTGCCTTTGTGCAGCAGAACCTGACCTTCGCCCGCGACCGAATAGACGTTGGCGGCGGGCAGGCTGGTCGCAGCTGAAGGGGCGCCCGTGCTGAAGGTATAGGCGTCCTTGGCCGTTGGGGATGAAACCGGAATGACAGGATTGGAGGCGTTGAACGAGGCTTCCAGCGCCGTCGTGCGCGTCTCAATCACCGCGCCCGATGCAACCAGCGCCTCAAGCTCCAGCATGTGGTCGCCGATCACCTCCAGCAGGTCGGGCGCGGGCACGCCGCCTACGTTCTGCGTGTCGCCGGCGATCATGCCCGGCGTGGTGTAGGGTCCGAACACGAAACGGCCGCTGGGCACGCCTTGCGGCGACCAGTAGCTGATGGCGAACCACACCTGTTCGCCAGCCTTCAACCCGCTCGCTGCGGCGCGAACGGCGCCGTTGACGGGGGGGCCGTCGAACGCCTGCGCGAACGGGCCGCTCTCGGACGAACCGAACTCGACCAAAACCCGGCCGACGCGGGCGGCCGACACCGTGCCGACGATGTCGAAGGCGGGCAGCTGGACGCCGGCGGTCGTCGGCAGCTGCGGGGTGATTTGCCAGTCGTCCTCGATGGGCGTGGCGACCACCGGCAGGGACGCGACAGCGGTCAGGGGCGGCGATGCGCGGCCCGCCGCCGTCAGGGCGACGATCTGGACCTCGATCCGCGTCGCCTCTTCGCCGCTTTCCAGCACCGGCGCTTCTTCCAGCGGCGGGGTCTTCAACGACAGCGCATCGCCGCCCAGGGTGGGCAGCGGCATCCACCCGCCGCTTTCGCCCGCCGGCGGCTGCGCTCGCCACCGGCAGCTGTAGCCGGTGATCGGCGATCCGCGCCAGGTGGGCATGGCGAAGCTGACCACCGCCCCCGACGGCGTCACCTGCACGCCCAGCAGCGTCGGACGGGGCGGGTCCGCCGATCGCTGCCCCGTGATTCCGGACTGCAGGGGCGGCACAGGGCCGGTCTCCGCCGCCATCAGCAGCGGGGCCACATACCGCACGCCGGTCAGGGTCGCGCCCAGATCATCGTCCGGCTGGATGTCGATGATCTCGACATCCTCGCTCACCTGCGTCGAGGGGCCGAAGGCGATCAGGTCGTCCCGCATGGGCGCGACGCCGGGCATGCGCGGCGCGGCGAACTGGATTTCGCGCGTGACCACCGGCTGCGTCGTGGCGGGATTGACCACCGGCACGGCCGTCAGCAGCTGGTCGGCCAGCCGCAGGTCCAGCGCATAGCTCTTGCCCGGCTCCATCTGGACCGGCTCCGTCAGGCGCAGGCCCGAGACCTGCCCCCCTGACCACCGCCGTGACCGGACGCGCGCCGAAGTCGATCCGGCCCCCAGGCGGGGCCACGCCACGCGAACCCGGTCACCGTATTCGCAGACGATATGCTCGATGTCCGCGCGCCAGGTGTCGATCCGGCGCTGATGGGTCCGGGCCGCCATGCGCCACCGGCCGTCCTTGTAGGCACGGGTCAGGGTCTTCTGCCCCTCCAGCCGCACGCGTTCGATCAGCGTCGCCGCCTGCTTCCCCCCGCCGGCCGTGGCGGCATAGCCGTCGGCATAGACGAACACCTCATCGGGCTCGCCGCCCTTGTCGATGTTCTGGAACTCGACGCGGAACGCGTGCAGCGGCTCCGAATAGACATACTCCCACTGGTGATCCCGCAGGTTGGCGCCCGCGAACAGCTGGCGCGGCGCGGGTTTCTCGACCCAGGCCGAGGCGACCACCTGAACGCCGTCCCAGAACAGCGACGCGCGGCCCGCCTGCTCCAGCAGCGACAGCCCGTCCGACTGCGACCGGCTCTCGGTCAGATAGATGTTGGTGGTCCAGCCGTATTCGTCGCACAGCGCGGACCAGGCCCGCAGGCGGGCGTCCGCCATCGTCGGCGCCAGCGGCTTGGCCGGGCACGGGCCGGTCAGCAGCCAGCGGGTCAGGGCGGCCGGATTGGATGTCGCGACCTCCGGGCCCCACGCGCTCCCCGTCCAGGTCTGGCATTTGGGCTTGATCCGCATGGTGATCGCCGCCAGCGAGCCCTGGTTCACCGCCGTGGCGCGGACCCGGAACTCGATCAGCGACAGCGTCTCGTCCACCACCGGCTTGCGGAAGGCGATGGCCTTGATCGCGGTCAGCATGACCCCATCGGCGCGCTTGCGATTGTCGTCCGCCGGCGAAGACCGGCGGATTTCAAACTCATAGCGGCCCAGCGGCAGCGACAGGCTGCGCGTGACCCGCCACGGATCGCGCGTCGTCGATGACAGGCTGATCGTCAGACCGGCGGTCCAGGCGCCGGTCCCTGTCGGCGTCCCTGTCTCGTCCACCGGTCGATAGCGGACAAAGACCGTCACCGAGGTGGCCAGAATGCGGCCGTCATCCTTGGCGAAATGCAGACCACCGGGCAGGAACAGGTCGAAGTCGAAACGCTCGCCCTCGCCCCCCACGCCGCGAACAATGGGCGTGCTGGAAGACGGGGTCGCCTCCAGCTGCTCGTTGAACTGCACCTCGTCGACGTCGTCAGGGCACAGCTGGAAGGTGCGCGGCCCCGGCGTCAGGTGTTTGACGATCTGGACCTCGCCCGGTCCCATGCTGCTGATCAGCGTGTCGCCGATCTTCTCTTCCGAAGTCTCGCACGGGCCGTAGTGGACCCCCAGGATGCCATACAGCCAGACTTCATCGCCCACGGTGCGGGTGTGCGTCTTCACCGCCAGGTCCGGCGCGGCGATCACCTCGCCCAGCGCGACCGGGAACGGCTCCCACGGGCGATAGCGGTTCGCCGACGACTGCAGCGCATAGCGATCGTTCGCCTTCGCCTGATTGGTCTCCGGCTTGAACAGGGCGGCCGACAGGGCCATCCCCCCGGCCGCGACCGCCAGCTGCGCCGCCCCGATCACCGTCCGCGCCATCAGCGATGACGTGCCCATGGGCAAGGCGTTGGCGATCAGGCCGCCGCCCGCCCCGCCGATCCAGGCCGTGGCCGCGATGACCGCGATCTGCAGCAGGATTTGCCCGACGTTCTTGCGGCCGCCGCCGCCACCGCCCAGCGGCTCGACCTGCACGCTGACCAGCTGGCCTTCGTGCAGCACCGTATCCAGCGCCGTTTCGCGCGGCAGGCGCGCGGCGTCGACATAGATTTCCGTCCGCCACAGTTCGGCGGCGGGCAGGCGTTTCTCGTCCACCGCGGCGGCCAGCACCTCCCAGACCGACGACCCGGCGGGCACGGACACCCAGTCGAGCGCACGCGAGAAAGGATCCGGCGACAGCGCGACCGGCAGCTGGGCGTCAGCCAAGACTGGCTCCAATCAAAGATGAATGATGTCGGTGACGAAGGCGGGCACGAACGCGCCGCGCAGGCGATAGCCGGCCGCCGGGGCGCGCAGGTCCATCAGGGCTGTGCCGCAGCGGTTGTCGGCATGGATCAGTTCATGCTCTGACAGCATGAAACCGACGTGCGCGGCGCGACCCATCCACTCCAGCCAGGCGACCGCGCCCGCCTGGGGCGCGACCGGCCGCCACTGTTCTTGCAGGCCCGCTTGCAGCAGACGCTGCCGATCTCCGGCGCCGCACGGCGTAATGACCACCGCCGCATAGCGCTCCTGATAGTCTGGCGTCTCGACCCCGCAGAACGCCCGCAGGCACCACCGCGCCAGGCCCCGGCAATCCCATCCGTCGGGCGTATCTCCCTTGGCCAGGAACGGCCGGCCGACCAGTTCACCCGCCCGCGCCTTCAGGTCGGCCGGCACGGTCAGGACGGTCACAGCAGCCCCGGCGTCGTGGCGGGGCCGTAGACGCGCGCCACGCACGGTTCCAGGGCGAAATCGCGCGGGCGGATCACGGCGCGCACCTCGCCCGAATCGCCCGACACGCTGGGAATACGCGCATCCACCAGCGCCTTCTCGACATAGTCGGGGCTCGCGACCCGAACGATGGCCAGGTCGATGGCGGGCGGCTCGGGCGCGGCGTCGCACGCCTCCTCGATCCGCCCGTCGACATTGCTGATCGTCAGCTTGCCGCCGCCGAACGGGTCATCCTTGCCCCGCCCCGCCCATGACAGCGAAAAAGGAAAGAACGGATACTCGACCCCGCCCGTCGTGATCCCCTCGGGCCAGTCGGTCGCCCGGATCGGCTCGGGTTCCGCCGCCGAGGTGATGGTCACCAGCTGGGCCACGGGTTCGCGATCCCGGCTCCACGCCGTGCGGATCAGGTCTTCGGATACGGGCATGCTCACCTCCGGCCCAGATCGGGAGGCGTCGCCTCCTGACCCTGGGGCCCTACAAAACCGGCCGTCAGGCCGTCTCCAGCCACAGGCCGACGCTCATCAGCGCGACCTCGCCCAGGTCTTCCGTCATGCGCGGCGCGCCCTCGGCGGCGAAACTGGCGACGCACAGCCGATCGCTGTCCGGTTCGACGATGTAGAAATCGCCCGGCGTATCCCGGTGGAAGGCTTCCAGCACCGCGCGCTGGACCGGATCGCACCGGATCGTCGCATTCAGTCGGCGCGGCGGATCGAACGCCAGGCGGCGCGAGGCGGGCCGCCCCGTCACTCCCTGGAACTCCACCCGATCCGGCGAACGCTCGCCGCCCTGCCCCAGCGAAAACCCGCGCAGGATCGACGGCCAAACGGGCAGCTGGCTGTCCACCGCCGCATGCAGGCCGGGATCAAAGGTGATCGGCTCCGCCTTGCCGGTCGGCAGGACCGCCACCAGCGGTTTCAGCAGATCGATCTCCAGCGTCGATCCCGACGCGCCGCCGGTGACGGTGATCGTCAGGTCGCACATGGCGGCGTTGGCCGGCGTCGTCAGGCGACCGAACGCGCGCCTGAAGGTCGTCCGCACGCCCTGAACCGCCTCGCCGTGCTGGGGTTGACGCGGCAGCGCCACACCCAGGTCGATGGCCGCGCCGATCTGGTTCCCCAGCGACGTCCACAGCACGGCCTGCACGCGCGGCGCGACCGGCGCGCCGTTGACGAAGGCGGCGACCGACGCGCTGACCTCGATGACCGCGTTCGGCGGCACGGGCGGACGCCGCGCCGTCGCCGGGCGAACGGTTTGCGCCTGGTTGACCGCGTTCGTCGTCCCGACGGCCTTCAGAACCGCCCGGCCGGGCGCGCCGCGCACGCTCTCATCCACCGACAATGTCAGACGCGACGACGCGGTCCACCCGTCCGTCAGGTCCAGGAAGCCGGCATTGGGCAAGGTGTTCGGCATCTCTATCTCCCCCGCAGGCCCGGCGTCATCCGGCCCGCGCGGGCCAGGCTGCCGTCCGCGCCCATCTTCTGGACCTCGGCGCGCGCCGCTTCGCGCAACACCACTTCAAAACCGGTCGGGGTGCGCCGCACCTCCGGCTCGACCTCCTTGCTGGTCTGGTTGATCACATTGACCTGCAGCGTGGCCGGGGCCTGACCACCATCCGCCATCACGCGGTCCCGCTCCGCGCTGATCACGGACCGCGACGCCTCCGCATCCAGCAGGGCGTCGCGGATCAGCAGCGGCGACATCGGCGACCCGCCCGGCAGACCACCGCCCGCAAAGCCGGGCAGGTCCTTCAGACCCCGGATATGGCCGGCGTTCATCGCCTCCAGCAGGGGCAGGTTGTCCCGCGTGGCGCGCGCGTTGACGATGTATTCCCAGGGCGAAACCAGGGCCGCCATCTTGTCGTCGCGCGGGCCGCCCGGCCCCCGGATCATGCCCGTCGCCAGCGCCGGCAGACCACCGCCCGCGAAACCGCGCATCAGCATGCCCGGCAACAGACCACCGCCATCGCCACCAAAGCCGCCAGCCGTGGCCGCCGCCGCCGGCGAACCACCGCCCAGCAGACCACCGATCCCCCGGCCGATGGCGCCCCACAGCCCTCCGTTCGCGGGCCCCGACCCGCCGGTCAGGTCCCGCAGTAGGGTCCGGATCGTCTGGTTCAGCGGATTGGTCACCAGTTCCTGCCAGATGGCCCGCATCAGGTCGTCCGCGAACTGGCGCCCGATGTCCCCGGCGTCCGCGTTGAACGCCAGGTCTTCCAGCGCCCCGGTGATGCTGTCGGCCAGCTGGCGCTCCTGCTCCAGCCGTTCTTCCAGCCGGTCGCGCCAGGCGCGCTGATCGTCCTCCCGCAGCCGGTTCCACAGGTCCTTGACCTGCTGGGCGCTCTCCGCCTCCACCGCCACCTTGGCGGCGGCGATCTCCGCGTCCGCCTGTTCGCGGGTCTTCAGCCCGTCGCGAACCTCCTTCTCCGTGCGTTCGCGGATGCGCCGTTCGGATTCGGTCAGGATCCTTTCCCTGGCCTCGGCCCACTGTTTCAGGGCGGCTTCGATGTCGAAGCCCATCTCCCCCCGGTCTGGGCGCCACGCCTCCGGCAGCTGGCCCATGCCGTCCAGCGTCTCGCGCGTGACCTCGCTGACCACCGGCCGGGCGGCGTTCAGGGCCTCCTCCGCCTTGCGCGCCCGCTCCCGCGCCGCGATCAGGGCGATATAGGCCCGCGCCTGTTCGTCGGTGACGGTCGCGCCCTGCTTGCGCGCCTCGGCCACCTCCCGCTCCGCCTGCACCGTCGCCAGGCTCTCGCCCCGCGCCTCGGCCATGCGGTCGCGCCACCGTTCCTCCGCCTGGGCGCCCTGCGACGTGGCCAGCGCCGTCGCCAGCGTCTGCTCCGCCTGGGCCGCCAAGGCCTCGCGCGTCATGCCGGTGTCCGCGATCAGCCCGTCCTTGGCCGTGCGGATCGCCTCGATCTGCTCCAGATAGGCGGCCGCCGCCCGCGCCTCGTCCTCGCTGCGCGCCTTGAACGCCGTCTCTCCGTCGAACAGCGTGCCGTCCCGCTCGCTGAACCGACCGCCGGCCCCGGCCGTCCGGCCCATCAGTTCGTCGATCAGCGCGGCGTCAGAGATACGCTCCAGCTGCGACGCAATGGCCCGGTCTTCCGACGCGCCCGCCTTGCGGCCCTTGCCGCCGCCGGTCGTGCGCGAAGGGGGCGCGACCGCTTCATTGGCCTGCCCGGCCGTGGCCGCGCTGGCGGCGGCTTCCCACGACCGACGATAGATGGTGACCCCGTTCTGCAGGGCTTTCTGCTGGTCGCCGGTCGCCGAGGCGGCGGCGGTCTCTTGCGCCGTCAGCCGGCGATCCAGCGCCTCGACCGCGCGGGTTCCGGCGGCGTTGATCTCCGCTAGGCGCGCTGCGTTCTCCGCCCGCCGATCATCGCCGATGGCGCGACCGGCGGCGTCCTTGCCCGTGCGGTTCTCTTCCGCGCGCCAGCGGGCTTCGCTGGCCATGGCGTTCATCTGGGCCTGATACCGGGCCTCGCGTTGCCGGAACTCGTCCGCCGCCGCCGCACGCTCGATGCTGCCCAGCGCGACCGCGTCCCGCTCGGCCGCGCGGCGGCCACCCAGCACGGCGCCCAGACCGGTCGCGCCGCCCTGCATGAAGCCGAGAAGGGCCGTCCCTGGCTTGTTCAGGGCCGCCGCGCGGGCCTCCGCCTCCTGACGCAGCGATGCCGCCAGTTCACGGGCGGCGGCCGCTTCCTTGTATCGGGCGTCCGCGCTGGCCAGCAGGGCCGGGATTTCCGCCCAGGTCGCACTGGCCAGCGACCGGCTGATCGCCTCCATGTCGTCGGATGCGACGGCCGCTTCGCGCAGGGACCTGATCTTCTCCTGCCACGCCTGTTCGTTCTGCCACAGCGCATAGATCAGGCCGCCCAGCGCCAAGGTCACGATACCGATGGCGCCGCCCATCAAGCCATAGAGCGCCAGCAGGCCTCGCCCGACGGCATGCTTCACGGCCTGCCTCGCCGAAACGTCGCGGGTCACCGCCGCCTCGGCCTCTTGGGCAATGGCCAGCCGGGCGGACGCGACAGCTTGGGCATTGGTCGCGCCGGTCGTCGCGTTCTTGGCTTGGGTCTCCGCCTTTTCCGCCGCAGTGTTCAATGCAGACGAGCGGGCCTCCGCCTCCGCCACCACCGTAGCCTGAACGCCAGCCGTCGCCTTCAGACGAGTGGCCTCGGCCGCCGCCGCATCGGCCGCCGCCCGCGCTGACGTGGCGTTGCGGACCTTAATCTGGGCCTGGGCCTGTAGATCGTCTGCACGGGTCGCCGCCGCGACGGCGGCTGTGCGGGCTGCAATCGCTGCCTGACCACCGACCTTGTCGTTCGCCATGCCAGCGTTAAACCAACCGCTTGCCCGCCAGGCCTGCACCGCGCCGTAGGCTTCGCGCGCCTTGGCGGCGGCGGCGCCGAAGCCGATGGCCAGCACCTCCCCGACCTTCAGGGCGATCAGCGCCTGCGCGGCGTCGGTGATCAGGTCGAAATTCTCGGCCACCCCGCCCGCCAGCTGGCCGGCCGTGTCCAGCACGTCGCCGAACAGCTTGCCCGCCTCGATCACCGGGTCGAACATGTCGGGGTCCAGCGCCGCCTGGGTGCGGAACGCGTCCAGGCGGTCGGCCAGCCCGCCCAGGAACTCGAACACCCCCTGTTGCAGCCCCGTCGTCTTGGACATCTCGCCCACGGTCCGCGTGACCTGGTCGCGCAGCACCACCCACCCTTGCGCCGCCGTCTTCGGGGCGTTGGCGAAGTCGCGCTCGATGGCCTCCTGCGCCTTCAGCAGGGCTTCCAGCACCCGCTCCGACGTCAGTTCGCCCTCTTCCGCCAGGGCCCGCAGCTGGCCGAACGCCACCCCTTCCTTGCCGTCCAGGGTCAGGTTCTGCGCGATATAGCGCATCAGCAGCGGCGCGCTTTCCATCAGCGACCGGAACTCGTCGCCGCGCATCACGCCGCTGGCCAGCGCCTGCGACAGCTGCACCGTCGCCGACGTCGCCTCGTTCGTCGTCGCGCCCTGGACCGCCAGGGCCTTCGACACCGATTCCGTGACCTCCAGCGCGGCCGCCTGGGCGCGGCCCATGTCCTCGACCGCCGGACTGATCCGGACGAACAATGTCGACAGGCCCTCGACGCTGGTCCGCGCATCCCGCGCGGTCTCATACAGGGCGCGCTCGTTCTGGGCGGCGGCGACACTGGTGTCCGAGAAAATCTTCAGCCGCGACGTCATCGCCGCATAGGCGTCGGCGCCGCGCAGGATCGCGCCCGCATAGCCGACGCTGACCGCCGCGCCCGTCGCCATCACCGCCGCGCCGCCCAGGATGGCCGCGTTCGCCGCCCGGCTTAGCAGGGTCGCGCGCGTCGCGGCCGCGGCATAGCCCATCAGCCCCGTCGCCGCCATCGGCGCACGGGCGGCGATGAAGCCCAGCCCCGCCCCCAGCGGCCCCATCGCGCCCGCCAGCGCCATCACCTGCCCGGTGGACGCCTGGCTGACCGCGCCCATCATGCCGCTGCCCCGGCTGGCGGCGGCGAACGCCGGCTGCAGGGCGTGCGCGTTGCGCTTCTGGACTTCCAGGGCCTGCGACAGCGTGCGGACCTGGACGGTCGCACGGCCTTCGCCGACCACCCGATAGTCGAGTGTCGCGACGCGTGTGGACATGGGGGCTCCCTCCCGGCCGGGGCCGGGGTTTGCGGTTCAGGTTTCGTGTGGTTTCAAGCCGCGCGGCGCAGGGCGGCCGAGGCGCGCCGCGCCCGGCGGCTGTCCAGGACCTCGCCCCAGACGTCGTCCATCTTCGCCGCGTGGCGACTATGCAGGCCCGTCAGGTCCAGCCGCTTGGGCATCTTGACCGACGGCTTCCACATATACAGGGGCACGGGATCCTCGAACCGGTTCCGGCGGCCCAGGATCAGCACCGTGTCCTTGCCCTTCACGGGCGCGAACGACAGTTCGTAACCCATCGCCTCCGCCTCGCGCGGCCAGGCGTATCGCCGGCCGTTCTGCGCGATCGGCGCATTGCCCTTGATCGGGATGGACACGCCCGACTTGCGGCCCGACCGCACCACCGGCGCGGTGTCGAACACCCACAGCAGATTGACCGCATCGCTGCGGCCCTTGGTGAAGACGGCCTTGCTGTCGACCCGATAGTGACCCTTGCGGACCCGCTTCAAGCGGATGCTCTTGGGAAAGCTCGTGCCGTCCCACACCCGCCATTCCGAGCCGAAATTCCGACGCACGGTCCGGCGCAGTTCGGTGGCCGTGTTGCGGGCCGTGATCCGCACCGCCTCTTCCAGCGCCGCCCCGCCGTCGCGGGCCTCGTCCGCGACGAACTCCGCCATGCCGTCGAAGCCCCTGGCGATCATGGCTATCCCTGCTGATGCGGCGGGCGCGCCTGCCGTTTGGCGGTTTCGGCCGCGCCTTCCAGCAGGCCGCTCTCATACTCGCGCATCAGCGCCAGCACCTTCTCCCGGTCGACGCCCGCCGGGATCAGCGCCGCCGCCTGACCCCAGTCCAGACCGCACGCCAGGCCCGACTGGCCCGCCCGGCGCCACAGGCCGGGGCGCGACGCGATGTCGACCGCCGTCACCCCCGGCGCCGTGCGCGGCCGGTTCAGGGTGCGGGGGCAGAACTTCCCGGCTGATCCGAGGCCGCCTCGACTGCATCCGGACGCCCTGACGGCGCATCCCCGGCAGTATTCGCCGCCGTCGCCGAAGTCGTGGCGGGCGAGGCGGCGAATCCGTTTCCCTCGGCGCGATCCAGCGGCGAGGCGTTGTCATACTGTAGCGTCCAGCCCGCGCGCGCGGCGGGTCGCCCCCGAAACAGTTCGGCCACCGCCTCCGCCGTCACCGGCACGCGCTCGGGCTTGCCGTCGGCGCCGACGATGGCCAGGTTCCACGCTTCGATCAGGTGTGCGCCGCTCTCCACGGCCGAGATGAACCCGCCCAGGGCGGCCAGCGCCGCTTCGTCCAGTTCGCCCATGGGCTTCAGGCCGTATCGCGCCTCCGCGCCTCGCCCCTGCAACAGGTTCAGCGTCGCCTGCCGCGTCCGCGCCTCGATCAGAGCCGCGTCCTCCGGTCCCGGCACGCGGAACCGCACCACCAGCGGCGGGGCGGCGGCGTGGCCGGCATGGCCTTCCATCTCCGGCACGGCGGGCAAACCGCCCTCGATCTCGACCGTCAGCCGCTCCTCCGCCGGGCGGCGGGTGAAGACGGCCAGCGGCATGTCTTCCATCTGGGTCATGGATGTCTTTCGTTTAGGGGCGCCCGCCGCCGAAGCGGCGGGCCTTTCAGGCCGCGTCGGGTCGGGAGGTCCCGAAGGGCCGACGACCGCGGCCCAATATCAGGGCGTCAGCGTCGCGAACGACGCCGTGCCCGACAGGGCGGCGATCAGCAGCGCCACGTCCGTCGCGCTCTGATAGGCGTTCAGCGGCAGATCGAACTCCACGCCGTCCGGCCCGCTGATGTCGATGGGCGCTTCGTCCAGAACGGCATGACCGCACTGGAACTGCAGCCCGCGTTCGGCGGCGCGCATAAGCTCCATCGCCACCACCCGCTCGGTCCGACTCCAGGCGTCCTGGATGATCGACTGCGTGCGGTAGCGCAGCTTGATCGACCCCGACAGGGTCGACTTGCCGTCGTATTCGATGGCCGAGGCCAGGCCCGTGCCGTCCGCCGACCGGACGCGCTTCAGCTTGCGCTTGAACGTCAGTTCGCCGCCGATGATCTGGCCGCCCGCCACCCCGTTCCAGGCGACGTTGGACGCCGCCTCGGCCGGGCGGTCCAGCGTCGGCGCCGCCGTAACCGTGCCGGCCGCCGCCGCCGTGTCGCGCTGTTCGTCGATCCCCATGAAGCTCATGCTGAACCGGGCGAAGCCGTCGGCCTCTGGGTTGAACGAGATGCGGAACTCCTCGCCGACCAGACCGACGTGGCGGCGATAGTCGTTGGCCTGCAGCCGGTGCTGCAGCGAGACATAGGGCAGGGTCGAAACGCCCGACTTGAACTCATGCTCATAGTCCGGCGTGGTCCCCGTGGTGACCGGCGCGCCAAAGAAGGCTCGGAGCCAGAAGGGCATCTGCGCGATACAGACCGGCGCCTCGATGGTCAGCTTGTGGTCCGGCAGGCCGGGCCCCGGCTCGGTCGGATCGGTCAGGTTGGCGAAATTGCCGCCCAGGATCGGGTCCTCCGGACGGGTGGACGTCCGGCCGCCGCTGATCTTGTAGACGTTCAGCGATCGGCGGGCCGTGGTGTTGAAGGTGGTCGGATCGGCTTGCAGGCCGATCTCGACTTGGGTTTCCAAACCGAACATGGCGGTCTCCGGCTAGGCCCCGCGGGGCCGGGTTCAAAAGGGGTGGTCGAAAACGGGCCGCGCCTAGCGCTGGGCCAGCTGCTCGGCCGTCGGGCGGATCAGCACGCCCTCATCGGCCGATGCGGCCTCTTCGGCGGTCAGGGACAGGAAGCGGCCCTTGGGTCCAAAGGCCTCGGACGTGCGGGCGGTCAGCCAGGTGGCGCGCGCGGGAGCGGTGATCTCGCTCGGCTTTCCGACAGGCTTGGCGGTTTCGGTCTTGGTCATGATCTCTCTCCATTCAGCCCGCCGGGGACGGCGCGGCGAACAACAGGCGGACGGTGACCAGCAGGCCACCGCCGACATAGGTGGCGCGCTCCAGCTCGGCGCTCTCGACGCCTTCGATCCGGGCATCCTCGACGACGCCGCCCAGCGAATGGTCCTGCGCCAGCGCCAGCCGCAGCGTCGACACGTCATCCCACTGGCCGGCCCGGCGATCCGGCTCCGGCGCCTTGCGCGCCAGGGTGACCATCGGGCTGGCTTTCAGGTCATAGATGCCGCCACAGACGACGCCCTGGACCTCCGGGGCGTCGTCGTCGTCCAGCACCACGGCGAAGTCGGTCGCAGACCACGACCGCGCGCCGTCGGGGTTCCGGAACGCCTTCGCGCCGGATCCTGCAAAGGCCGCTTCCAGCAGCGCGGCCAGGGCGTCGTGCGCCTGCAGAATCCGGTTCACAGCGCCACCACGGCGCAGCGCCAGGCGATGCCGTTCACATCGTCCTCGGTCGGGTCCTCGCCGATCCGGAACCGTTGTTCTCCGCCCCCTGGCGTCGGCATGACGAACACGCCGTCGACCTCCGGCTGCGCCAGCTGGGCGCGGCGGACCAGCAGGGCTTCCGGCTTGTCGGTCGTCTCGAACCCGCCACGGCCGAACGCCATGCCCGACCGCTGCCGGTCGGCCGCGCGGCGGTGGCGGATCAGCACCAGGTCGGTCGTCACCGGCCCGCCGGCCGGGGCCTCATAGCGACAACCCTGACGGCCGAAGGCTTGGAAGGCGTCGTCGATCACGCTGGCGGCGAGTTCGGCGTCCATCGAAACCCTCATCGTCTGGAAAAAACAGGACGGGCCGCGCCATCACACGCGGCCCGTCCTGACCGCATGACCCCGGCGCCCGACCCAGACGGGCGGCAGGGTCGCGACATGCCCCCGGCGGGGGCTCTTGGCGCGGCGGAGGGATCGGGACCGCCGCCGCGCAAGGCTGTGGGTGGTTAGGACGCCTCGGCGGTGACTTCGCACAGAGCGCCGGGGCGCTTGCAGATCACCAGCGGGTTGGACTGCGACTTCAGTTCCACGCCTTCTTCGTGCGGAAGGTCGTGGCGCGTGACGTAGATGTCCTGACCCTCGTCGTTCGCGCCGGTCACCGAATACGGCGCGCCAAAGTAGGTGCAGAAGGTGTCCTGCGTGCCCAGCGGGATGGCGTGGCCCAGGTTGGCCTCGATCAGGCGCTCCTTGTTGCGGTCGCCCGATCCGTTGCGATCCCAGCGGGTCACCTGCCCGTTGTATTCCTCGAAGATCACGCCGCCGAAGACCGTGCGACGGCCGCGCGCGCCGCCCTGGGTGGCATACGGCATGTTCGCCAGGCGGTTCATGGCGTCGGTCTTGTCGAAATACTTCTCGTATTTCGGATGCTGGACGAAGCGGTTGAAGAACTCGCGGCTGACCAGGGTCACGACGCCGTCCGAGGTGTCGTCGGTCAGGTTGTCGTGCACGTGGTTGGACAGTTCGTCAGTCTTGGCGATCAGGTCCGTGGTGTCGCTGGCCAGGTTGAACGCGATGCGCTTCTTCTCGGCGCCGAAGAACTCATACCAGTCCATGACGACGCGGCCCTTGCCGTCCTTCCACACGCCCTTCAGCGTGTTCATCTCCATATACTCCAGCGTCTGGTCGTGCTTCAGACGATGGCTGGCCAGCTTCTTGGCCACTTCGCCCTCGACCGTGCGCTTCACGGTCTGGCGGCCGATGATGTCCATGAAGTTCTGGATGTCGTCCGGCGTGATGTTGCCGATGTGCGGGATGTGCGCGCATTCCACGAACACGGTCTTCGAGGTGTCGCTCTCGTCCGTGGTTGACGGCGCGCCGCGCTCGGTCACCGGCAGGATGACGATTTCGCCGTTGTTCAGGGTCAGGCGGACCAGCGTCGAAAAGATGTTCTCGCGCTTGAACACGCCCATGGCGTTGATCTTGCCGTAGGTCCGCGTGATCGTGTTGATCGCCTCGGTGATCTCGGCGCTGGTGTAGGGAAAGGCCGCGTCGATGTCGGCGGCGGTGATACGTCCCATGACGGGCTCTCCTCAAAAAGAAACGCCCCGGACGATCCGGGGCGTTTTTGCAGGCGGTTGGTGTCGGGGTGGCGTTAGGGCGTGGTGCGGATGCCCAGGCCGCGAAGCTCGCGGATGGCCTTCGCCTTCTGGGCGGCGGTGATGCCATCCGGCCAGGTCAGGCGAACAGCATCGACCCGGGCGGGTCCGCCGTTCAGAACCACCAGGCGCGCGGCCTCGCCGACAGGCGCGGTCGCGCCGTTGATGGCGATGCCGGCGGCCACTTCACTGCCGTCAGCCGCCGTCGGCGAAAGTTCGACGTAGGCTTCGCCGGCGGCGTAGTCGACGTCGACGAAGAAAGCGTCTCCCGCCGCGACATCGGTCGCGCCGTCGGCCCAGGTGAAGTTGATCCCGCCGTTGTAGGCCGTGCCGACGGCGCCTGCGCCGTCCAGCTTGCCCTTGGGATTGCGCACCTGGAACCGGCCAGCGTTGGCTTCCGGCTCGATGATCAGGATTTCCCACCGCCCTGCGGGGACCTTGGCGTCGGCCGTCGCCGTGGCGATGACGCCGATGCCAGCGGTGTTCCCGGCCTTGGCGGCGACGGTGACGGTCTGCGCGCCGGTGGCGATCAGACCCAGGACGTGCCCGCTGACGACGACGCGATCCGTGCCGACGCCCGCCGCCAGCGCCACGTCTTCGCGGCACTGTTCGACACTGTATTCGTGCTTCAGCCAGTCGGACAGCCGGGTCGGCTGCACGAACGGGCCGGTCGATGCGACGAGGCTCATCGCATACCTCCTTGTGATGTCGCCGCGGCGACGGGTTGCGTCCGAAGACGGATCAGGTGGTCGGGTTCAGTCCGGCGGCGGCGGCGACCAGGCCGGCTCCGCGTCCCTCTTTCGAGGCGGCGCCAGGAGCCGTCACCGCAGTCCGGGTCTGGGCGGTCGAAACCGGCTCGGTCTGGGCGCCGCCGCGCTCGGCCAGCAGCGCCTGACGGAAAGCCGTTTCGCCGCCGTCGGCAGCGATCGCCAGTTTGGTAAGTGACCCGGCCATCGTCGGATAGGCCAGCGCCGTCAGTTCCAGCGCCGTGCGGGCGGTCAGCCCAGCGCCTGCGGCAACCGCCGGAGCGGCGGCAGGGGCCCCGGCGGACGGGGCGGGTTCCGGGGTTTCGGCCGAAGCGGCCGACGCAGCAGGCGCAGGCGCAGCGGTTGCGGTCGTCGAAGCGGTGGCGGCGGGCGGCGCCGGCGTTTCGATGGCGGGCGTGGCGGTCGCAGCAGCAGCAGCCGCCACGCTGGCGAGCAGCGAGGTATCGGACATGGTTGTCTCCTTTGGTCCGTTAGACGGTGGCGTTGACGGCCTTCGCGAAGCTGGCGAAGGCCTCCTGGGCAGGGGCGATGGCGTCGACCAGACCGATGTCCAACGCATCCTTGCCGAAGTAGAGACGGGCTTCCGTCGCCATGACCTGGGCCTTGGTCATTCGGCCCTTTCGGCCGGCGGCCACGGCAGTGGCGAAACGCTCCCTGACGATGTCGTTGCGCGCCTGCAGGCGGCTGCGCAGATCGTCGGACATCGGCGCGGCGGCAGAACCGTCGGCCTTGAACGCGCCGGACACGATGAACTCGACCTTCGTGCCTTCCTTGGCCAGCTTTTCGGACTGGTCCAGGTGCATGGTCAGGACGCCGATGGAGCCCGCCATGCCGCTCTCGGGCATGACGACCTGGCGACAGGCGCAGGCCAGCAGATAACCGCCCGAACAGGCCACATCAGTCAGAATGGCCATCGTTGGCAGCATCTTCGACAGTTCGATCAGACCTTGATAGGTCTCGAACGCGCCTGAGACTTCGCCCCCCAGGCTGTCCACCTCCAGCACCACGCCCTTCAGCTGCTTCGCCTCGGCCTTGGCGCGCGCGATCTGGACCTGAAGGCCCTGATACGAGGTTTCGCCGGAGGACTGGCCGACGTAGCTGCCTTTCTGGACCAGCGACCCCTCGGCGCCGATGATGGCCACGCCGTCGATCACCGGATAGACGCCGCGCTCCTGCGTCTGCATCCGCCGGGCCCACGGCCCCAGCACACCGACGTGCGCGCCCAGCGCGCCATCCGCCGCAGGGGCGTCAACGACGACAATTCCGCCTTCGATCATGCGCCCGCCCAGCCCCATCAGCATGGCGGTGGCCTTCTCGGGCGCCAGAAGCAGCGGAGTGTCGAACAGGCGCGCGGCGACGCGCGGAAGCAGGATGCTCATTTCTCGTCCTCATCCTCGACGTCGGGTTCGTCTTCGTCCGGCTCTGCCGATCCTGCTGGCGCCGTCGCGCCCGGCCGGCGAAGGTTGAGCTTGCGCTCGCGCTTCTGATCCTCGGCGATCTTCTGGTCGATCTCGTCGGGATCCTCGCCGCGCTCCGCGATGATGTCCGAGCGGGGCACGAAGAGTTCGTCCACAGCCATCTTTTCGGCCTGACGGTCCTTCAGCGGCTCGATATATTCCCACTTGGGGCCCATCCAGCGGGTGTTGCTATAGGCCTCGACGGTGCGCGGAGCGCCGCGCGGCAGGACAATCGTTCCCCGCAACAGCCCGTCCCGCAGCCAGGCGATCCAGACGGGCTGCAGCATCTGCACCGACAGCTGAAGGTGCTGGAACTGCTCGATCCGGCGCTTGAACGGCATGCGGCCCAGGCGGCCGGCCGAGAAGGTGGCCCGACGAAGATCGCCCGTCACCTCCAGATACGGCACGCCCATCGCCGCGCAGGCCTGCGCCGAGTTGCGATAGGTGAACTCGCCATAGTTGGCGCCGGGGTCCGGCGGATCGACCGTGACCCAGTCTTCGTCGGTCTCCAGTTCGAGGATGGTCCCCGTCTCGAAATCCAGGTTGGCGCTGCCGTCGCCATTGTCGGTCGCGCCCGACAGAGCCTTCGACCCGGTCTCGCGGTCGGAGGCGCCCTTTTTAATGATGCCGGACACCTTCGACCCGCTGACCGCGCGGTCGATCATCGCGTCGTCGTAGTCGTTCAGCTTGTTGGCCGGAACGAGCGCCCCCAGCGTGCGGGGCAGGCCCCGCAACTGGCCGGGCTGGCGCGCCTTGAAGACGTGCAGAACCTGACCGGCCGGGACGCGGACCGTCCGCATCCGGTCCGAGGTCGACACCGTGGCGTCACCCGGATGGTAGCGCAGGAAGTGATAGGCGGCGCGTTCGTCCGCGCCGTCCAGTTCAACACCCAGGCGAACGACATTTCCTTCGGGAACGCCGGTCGGACTGACCACCGAATAGGGCAGCTGTTCCGACGTCATCAGACGCAGGCGCAGCGGCCGGTCCACCGAATGGATCAGGCGGATGAAGACCTCTCCCGCCTCGAACTCCTCGTCCGATACCGTGGCCTGCATGCCGAAGAAGTCGGTGACGCCGTCGGCGTCGCAAACCTTGCACCATTCATAGAAGGCCTTCAGCAGCGCCTTCTTGCGTGGCGCCGACAGCCCGACCGGCATGGGCAGCATGCCGCAGCCGATGGCGTAGGCGGTGCGCAGTTCCTTGGCGCTGATGGCCAGCGGGTTCTCGCGGCATAGGAACCGCGACCGTTCCCGCAACAGCGCGCCACCTTGGCGGATCGCCGTGTTGATGTGCTGGCGCTGCCCCTCGAACGAGGCAGAGCCGCGACCGGTGCGGGCGCCTCGGAACGGCTTATCCATGACGCGGACCAGCGGCGCATCTGCGCGCGCCGCCAGGGCCGGGGCAGCGGCTGCGCCGCGAAGACGGGCGAGCCAACTCACAGCGAACACCGATGGCGCATCTGAATGCGCCGCGCCGCAGGGCGCGCATCGCTCGCCGTGGCCTTGGCGATCTCGACCCGCACCCGCGACAGCGCGGTCTCCAGTTCGCTGACCGGGCGGTTCTCGCGCTTGAAGTCGTCATAGAAGATCGCGCGCGTGGGATCGGCCAGCGCCCTGATCAGACGCGCCTCATAGGCGCGCAGGTCTTCCAGGCTGACTGTTGTCAACGCATGCGTCCTCTGATGCGCCGGCCGCCCGCTCCGACGCCTTGGGGCGACGTGGCGGCTGGACGGTCGTCCGTTCGATCTCCCGGCGCGATCACCATGATCTCGCGGGCCTTCCATTCCTTCTCGGCCCAGCGATGGGCCTTCAGCTGCCAGTGGCCGACGCGGGCCAGCACGGCGCAGTCCAGCGGCTCGTTGCGGGCGAACACCACATGCCAGTAGGGCTTCTTGCGGGTGTTCAGCCTGATCTCTTCGGCCACCAGGCCGTCCAGCAGGCCCTCTTCCCGCATCCATTCGCCCAGGTGGACGAACCGCTCGCCGTCCGCCTCGTCGCGGGCGCGGCGCAGGTCCTCGTAAAGTTCGGCCTTGGCGCTGGCCGTGTGCACGATCATCAGCTTGCGCCCGACCGCGACGACCTTGCCGTCCTGTTTGACGTCCTGGACCTTGGGGCGCCGCGCAGGCGCCGCCTCGTTCCAGCCCGGCACGCCCTTCGACGCGATATTCTTCGCCGACGGCAGATGCTCCAGCACGTCGAACACCAGCGACGGGTGATCGCCGCTGTCGTGAATGGCCATCTCGACCTTCAG
>Ga0160451_100374_pt1 | contig 28209 bp, 26 predicted proteins | sample HID1975M_E1MG_FD_108270 | JGI IMG/M metagenome (GOLD analysis project Ga0160451, IMG submission 108270) | Enriched soil microbial communities from UW Madison campus, WI, USA - HID1975M_E1 MG | ecosystem: Environmental > Terrestrial > Soil > Unclassified | place: USA: Madison, Wisconsin... | reverse complement strand
CTGCTATCAATCATTATGATTGTGATCATCGGCATGCTTGCCGTCTTGTCATGGGCCATTAAGATTAAAATTCCTAATTTATATTACATTCCATTCTGTTCAGTTCCGATCATTATTCGCATCTTATTTGATTCCCGGGTAGCTTTGAATATTCACCTACTCATGGTCCTACTGGCAGCGTTATTTGTTCCGAACTCGTATGAATTTGTATTTCTGCAATTCATGGCTGGAATCGTGGCGATTTACAGTATCAAAACATTAGTAAAGAGAGAGCAATTCTTCATCTCGTCAGCCATTATACTCGCGACTTACTTGATTGCTTATTTTGGACTTTTACTCACACGTAACGGATCCTTAAGTACCATTAACGTCATGGACGTCATCCCTTTTGTCGTCAGTGTCATGATCACATTAATGGCCTACCCATTAGTATACGCATTTGAAAAACTATTTGGAATCGTATCTGATCTGACATTAATGGAATTGACCAACAGTAATTCAAAGCTTCTGCGGGAACTTTCATTTAAAGCCCCTGGTACTTTTCAGCACTCCTTACAAGTAGCCAATTTAGCTGAAGCGGCTATCTACCGAATTGGCGGAAATCCTCTCTTAGTACGGGCAGGTGCACTTTACCACGATATTGGTAAAATGACAAACCCGCAGTTCTTTATTGAAAATCAAAAAACAGAAAAGAATCCGCACGATGAATTATCACCTGAACAGAGTGCACAAATTATTATTTCACACGTTATAAAGGGCGTTGAGATTGCAAAAAGAAATCAGCTTCCAGATGTTATAATCGATTTCATCAAAACGCATCACGGTACGACAAAAGTCGATTACTTCTATAATTTATTTATAAAGAATAATCCCGACAAACTAGTTGATGAATCTTTGTACCAATATCCTGGGCCTATTCCCTATTCGAAAGAAACAGCTGTACTAATGATGGCAGATTCTGTAGAAGCAGCATCTAGAGCTCTTAAAGAACATACGGAAGATTCTATTAATACGCTTGTCGATAAAATTATTGAGCATAAGCTGAAGCTGAATCAATTTGCAAATAGTAATATTACATTAAAGGAAATCACAGAATCTGCAACCATTTTCAAGGCAATGTTGAAGAGCATTTACCATGTTCGAGTCGATTACGATCTCAGCAAGAAAAAATAAGTGAAAATTATTCTGTAAGCAATAAATTGACATACAATCGCTTACTATAACCTTACGTATTTTTTGTATTTTTTTTATAAAATTGACTTTGCAGAATAGAATAATTGCCTTATGTTTGCAATGTCAAAACGAGGAAGGGTGCCTGAGTGGCCGAAAGGAACAGTTTGCTAAACTGTCGTACTGGAAACGGTACCGAGGGTTCGAATCCCTCCCCTTCCGCAAAAACAAAACAAAGCCCGACAATAGTCGGGTTTTGTTGTTTATGGACTTTTGTAAACGTTAGTTTTAACAAAAAGGATATAAACAACAAAAGTAATGAACAAAGTGAATGGCTTTGTTTTGTATTGAAGCCCCCCCCTTTTTTGGGATCATGAAAATAATCCCTCCCCTTCCGCAAAGACAAAATAAAAGCCGACTTATAGTCGGCTTTTGTTGTTTACATACATTTGTAAAAATCGATTTGAAGAAAGTCGATGTACAGTAAAATAATGGGCGAAGAGGATCGTCAAATTTTATAGGAATAACGATCTCCATTCATGATGAAGTAAATAATCCCTTCATCAAGACAAAATAAAGCCTGCTGATAAGTGCGATTTTTGCTATTTATCGACTTTCATAAAAAAAAATCAATAAAAGGATAAAAAAGGCGTTTCTAGACTTTGCAAAAATAAAATAATTGCCTTATGTTTGCATTGTCAAAACGAGGAAGAGTGCCTGAGTGGCCGAAAGGAACAGTTTGCTAAACTGTCGTACTGGAAACGGTACCGAGGGTTCGAATCCCTCCTCTTCCGCCAAGACAAAACAAAGCCCGACTATTAGTCGGGTTTTGTTGTTTATGGACTTTTGTAAACGTAAGTTTTAAAAAAAAGTATATAAACAACAAAAGTGATGAACGTAGTGAATGGCTTTGTTTGTATTGAAGCCCCCCCTTTTTGGGATCATGAAAACAATCCCTCCTCTTCCGCCAAGACAAAATAAAGCCCGACTATTAGTCGGGTTTTGTTGTTTATGGACTTTTGTAAACGTAAGTTTTAAAAAAAAGTATATAAACAACAAAAGTGATGAACAAAGTGAATGGTTTTGTATTGAAGCCCCCCCTTTTGGGATCATGAAAATAATCCCTCCTCTTCCGCATCCTGATAAAGAAAATATATCAAAACCCTATAAATTCAAGGATTTATAGGGTTTTTCTTTTTATACACCTATCGTTTTTTTCAATACTTCTCATTTCTAGCGAGACCCTAGCGAGACCCTAAAATTTGGTTAGCTAGGGTCTCGCTAAAATGAACCGCTAGATGAACACCGCACAAAGGCATGACATGACCAGATGCTAAACATCTTGACAGTTTATATCCAATAGAATAAATTGAATATTGAAATAAAACACCACCACAATGAGCAATCAAGTTACTATCTACATGTATACCCTTGCTGTAAAAGCTAACAAAGAAGGACTACATCCCATTTATGTCCGCATAACCATACAAGGTAAACGAACCGAATTCTCGACCAAAGAAAGCAAGTAAAAGAGCGTCTCTATATTGATGTTAGATTTTAGATATTTCATAAATTTAAAGTATATTAACAACTTAAAAGAGGTTTAACAAAACAACATATGCATTGCGTCATTTTTTGAGTTATCTGCTAACATTTCCAAGCATAATCGATAGACTGGACGATGAAAAAATTATTTAGTGCAATAAGGAAAAAAGAAATTAACGAAATTTCTAAGATTCTCAACAAAAATCCCGAATTAGTAAATTGTATTGCAAAAGGAATATCGAAACGCGATGATGGAGAAATTCCTTTACAGACTGCAATTAAAACTGAAAACTTTGACATAGCTAAACTGCTCATTGAACGTGGAGCTGATGTAAAATTTATGGAAACAGAAATTGAAGATGAAGATTGGAGAAAACCGGCTTTACATTTCGCAATTGAAGCAGTTATTGCCAATTCAAGAGATGAAATTTACATTCCTAAATATAGTCCTCAAAATAATTCTGGCTTTTTAGGATTATTCAAAAAAGACCAATGGACGGTTAAAAGTGAACCGACAAAAAAATATCGAGAGGCATTTGAAATTATGAAATTACTAATAGAAAAAGGTGCTGACATTCATTCATCTAATTCAACTAGTAATTATCAAATAAGTGCTAGCGAATTTATATGTAATCGTATTGCAAATTATCATTTTGACAATAAGAGACCACTTGTTAAACAAACATTAGATGATTTACATCCGATATTTGAACTATTCAAGATAACGAAAATTACTGACTTTGATTTACCGAGTGTTAGCGAAAGCGGAAATACGGTTTATGAAAGTTACAAAAATTTAATTGACCAAATTTTCGAATGAAATTATCCCTTCACATGACAAGGGTTTTGCCGAACCGATAGTCGCAAGAGTATCGCGAATCTGCAAAATAACAAATGACCATTTCATTAAAATTTTAGATGCACTTTACGAATTAGGCGAAAGTTGTAAATTGGTGTTAATTGATTGGAACAGTTTGGAGCTAATAGACTTAACTGACAGAAATAAAATTGAAAGAGTATTTACTCATCTATACGAAATAATATGACAAGCGATAAACAACTAACACATATAAGCAAGTTTTTAAGTTTGGTACTAAGACACCAACCTAAAACAATTGGTATTCAACTTGACCAAAATGGTTGGACCGACGTTAAAGAATTAATTGAAAAGGCAAACGAAAATGGTATAAGTTTCGACCGAGATACACTTAACTATATTGTTGCGACAAATCCAAAAAAGAGATTTGCTTTTAATGAAACGCTTGACAAAATAAGAGCAAGTCAAGGACATTCAATAGAAATTGAATTAGGCTACGAGAGCCAAAAACCACCTGAAATTCTATATCATGGAACAAGCGAAAAATCAGTACAATCAATAATTGACAAAGGACTTGAAAAGCGGAGCAGACAGCACGTTCATTTGAGTAGCGACATTGAAACAGCAATTAAGGTTGGACGAAGACACGGAAAGCCTGTTGTACTTAAAGTCCTTGCTGAAAAAATGTACACCGACAATTTTCAGTTTTTCATTTCGACAAATGGTGTTTGGCTGACTGACCATGTACCTGCGAGATATTTAAAGTCGAATGACGAATAAAATAATAAAAGTTGGTAACAAGTAATGGGGTATTACATCTTGTCTTTTTTTTGTTTTAATGATTACATCGCAGATGACAATAGTGGGCAGAATGTACATACTTCAAGTTTTGTGCTTTGGTAGAAATTTGTATTTGAGTTGAAAGTTTCGGCTCCGAAATCCGCCATTGCGTAAAGCACCGGAACGTTTTGCGTCAGCTTAAAAACAATCCCGTGCAAATAACAACAGTCCTCCTACTCGTTTTAATTATAAAGCTAGGGTTTGTAAGCGTTGTAAATTTCATCAACACTTTTGATACACTAACGTCGTTATATTGATGTTGGATTTTAGATATTTCATGAATTTACGGTATATTGATAACTAAAATAAGTCTAATAAAACAAAATATGCATTGCATCAATTTTTGAGTTAGAGGTAATTTTAAGAAACACCATAGAAGGGAAAAGATAATAAATGGAAGTGAAAAGTTATTATTTATCTAATTTTAGGTCCATAACTATAGGAGTAATTTTTATAATTATGGGCATTGCCACAACATTTATTGGGTTTGATATAAAAAGGTCATTTTGGAATAACTTTCAAAGCATGATTATTGATTTCAGAGGTATAATGCATTTTATTGTCTCTATATTGTTATTGCTTTTCAGAGCTGGCTTGATCTTTTTTGGATATATTACTATAAAATATAGAAGTAAAATCATTAGAGCAAAAACTGATGACAAGGGATTATATTTTAAAGAAATTACAGGAGGTAATAAACTTGAAAGATTATCTTTTGACCTAAATCCATTTACACTTTTACATTATTCAAAAATTACTAATATATATTATGTAGAAGATTTCTGGAAAGGAAACTTTTTGGAAATAGAAACAAGTTCAGGACGAAAAATATTGACCGCGCTAAATGTCTTGTCTAAGTCAGACAAAAATGAAATTTATAATACTGTTAAGAAGCAAATAAATAAAAAAAATTGCTAACATCGCTTTAACTATAGTGGAGCTCAACTGCTAAATTTCAGCATGAGTAATTCTAGTAATCTTCAGTAATAATTTGAGCGGAATTGCGTACAATTCTCCACAATCGACAAGCTGTAAGACATTGGGCGACATTTCAATAAATAAAATAATAAAAGCTAAAAATAAGGTAAAATGAATTCGTCTTTTATAAAATTATCATTCACTATTTCAATTGTAAGTTTATTAATGTCTTGTAAAACAAGCAAAATATCAACTGATACAAGTAAAACTTTAAATGAGGTTGATATATATGTTGTAGGGTACGAATACAATGATAGCAAGTTTGAATCTTCAATAGAAGAAATTGCAGACGAAGTAGGCATGAAACACGTAGCAAAACTATGGAAAAATGGTAAAGACATTCACTTAGAAAACAGTGAACTATATTCAGATGCTAAATCCGTATTTGTAAACAACAATGATGTTTATATTGTAGGATCAATTATACTTGATAATGAATACGTTGCAACTATTTGGAAAAATGGAAAAATACAAAAATTAACAAACGGTAAAACTGCTGCTCATACCAGTTCTTTGTTTATAGATAAGAACAATATTTATATTCTTGGTGCTCAGTATAATACAAAAAATTATAAGATTAAAGTATGGAAGAATGGTGTTTATACTGATATAACAAATGGAGAAAACCCAACAGATGATGCTTCGATTTTTGTATATAAAGGAGATGAATATATATGTGGACACGAACAAACCGGAAATAAAAGTAAACATTACAGAAATAATAGTGTAGCTAAAATCTGGAAAAACGGAAAACCACAAAATCTTAGTAATGGATTAAATGATGCTTATGCGCTCTCGTTATTTGTTGAAAATGGTACCATTTATGTTGTGGGATATGAAATAGAAAATGATAAATATATAGCCAAATTATGGAAAAATGGAAAATCTCAAAATTTGTCTGATGGCCTAAATGATTCATATGCAAGATCCATATATATTTGGAACAATAATACATATATAGTTGGTAGTGAAAATATTAATGGTGTTGAAGTGGCGAGATTATGGATAAATGGAAAAGTACAATCCATTACAGATGGAAAACATCACGCTGTTGCTAATTCAGTTTTTGTAAACAACAATAATATTTACATCGGAGGATATGAAAAAAATGATAACGACAGAGATGTGGCGAAATTATGGATAAACGGGGTTGCTAAAAACCTAACTGATGGTACAAAAAACGGATATGCACAATCTATTTTTGTTGAAATAAAAAAATAAAAAACGATCGACCAACAAGATTTGCCTTTTATACACCTATCGTTTTTTTTCAATACTTCTCATCTTTAAAGAGATCTAACGAGACCCTTAAATTTGGTCATCTAGGGTCTCGATGAAATGAACTACTTTGTGAATTGTTCTACTATTCCCCTTTGGGTTCATTTAAATAGTTTTTTCGTATTTCAACGACACACCTTTAGCTCCAAAAAAGCCTCCATCATGAGCAATCAACCGATGTCCTTGATTATAAAAAGGATTGATCAGGAATCCGTAGCCAAAGTTTTGTTGTTTATGGATGTTTTGTAAACGTAAGTTTTAAGAAAGCACATAAACAATGAAATAGCTTAATACCCTATTGCACTACAAATTGGTAAGAATCCATAATTATTGTCAAGGAATTCGTTAAAAAAGAGTAAATTGTTTTTGATAACTTAACGTTGAATTTCTAGGTATTCAATATTAAAAAGAATTGTCATGAAACTTTCGTCAAAAACAGCGCATATTCTAAGTCAGATCAGCACAACAACTAAGCTCGGAGACTTAAGAAAAATTGCGAAGGAGATCAAAAAAGATCACGAATTAGCACTGGAGTTATGGTCTACACCTGATTTTTTAGCAAGGCTATTGGCCATTCTGATTATGGATAATAAGCGCATTTCACAAGACACCGTCAATCAGCTCGATCAGGATATGCTTATGCATCCACCCGAAGAACGGAATCAGCTTATGGATTGGCTTATGGCAAACCAACTGACTAAAGACAAAAAAACGATTGCACTTATTGAATCCTGGCAAAATAGTGTATCACCGCTACAAAGGCGGATATTCTGGTACTACCAAGCCCGTTTAAGATGGACAGGACAAATACCTCCTCCTAATTCACTAGAATTATTAAATGAAATAGAAGCCAAAATTGCCAGAGAAGAGCCAGAAGTACAATGGGCAATGAATTTCCTAGCAGGATGGATTGGCGTTTATGAACAACAATACCGAGATCGGTGTATTGCAATCGGAGAAAAAACAGGCCTCTATAAAGGTGATATGGTATCAAAAGGCTGTACACCCAATTATTTACCAGAATTCATTGCTATAGAAAGCAACAAACGAAATTTATAATCCAGTTAACAATTTCTAATCAACAATAGATCAATTCAATGCGTTATGATAGGATCACTAATAATCTCCTATCCTAACGCTATTGCTATTTTTAGTGCTCACGACTAAAATCAACTATTGAATCCCTCCATATCGCTGCAGATATCGTATACTGGTTACCTCAAAAATAGTTTACCTCTAAATCCTATATCAATTCAAAAAAAATAAACAATTTTAAACCAAGTACTTTGTTATACTATGTATTTTCTTTAGCTTAGCTCCATGGATAATGACTTTGTAAATAAATGGACTTCACAGCTCAAAAAGGGAACCTTATCTTTTGTTGTTTTAAGGATCTTAATGGATAAGCGTGAATATTATGGCTATGATCTAATTAACGAAATAAAAAAAAGGACGGCCATTGAAATCGCGGAGGGCACATTATATCCGTTGATGAACAGACTTAAAGATGAAAAACTTGTTGACTATAAATGGGTAGAACAAAATTCAGGAATTCCCAGAAAATATTACAACATCACAAGTTTAGGTCAGGAAACAGCCGAAGAGATGAAAAAATACTGGATCACATTAAACGAAACCATCAATTCAATCTAATATGAAGTTTAAAGAAATAGAATTTGAAAACAGGAATTGTACACGGATATACCTAGATTACCTTAAACGTGTCCGAAATACTGTTAAGGTATTAAATGAACAAAATCAACAGGAAATTTTACTAGAGATAAACAGTCATCTTTTCGAAGGCTTTTCAGATAATCCCAATGGTCGGGACGAAGTGGAACATTTATTAGATATTTTAGAAAAACTCGGACAACCGGAAGAATTTCTAAAACCTCTGGTAGCAAATAAGAAACTGGAGGAAGCAACACGTACTTTCAATCCTCTCGAAATAGTGAAGGCTTTAACATTAAATATTAGCAACGGAATTTCCTATATAATATTTGCAATACTATATCTATTCTTATTTGGATTTCTTTTTTTAATCATTGCTAAACTGATCGACCCGGATCACGTGGGACTCTTTTATCGTGCAAAGGACATCTTTATACTCGGGCAATATAATAATTCAGATGGTGTCAGTTATCTTCAATATGAGCGCTTAGGAAATTGGTTTATCCCTTTAATGGTTGTAGCCTCGATCACATTATATATACTATTAACCTTACTGTTAAAATTGAAAAAAAATATAAACCACAAACCGTTATGATTAAAAAATATCTCTTCTTGTTATCCTGTTTTTTTGTTTCGACATTGACAAATGCGCAACAATTTGACACGAACAAACTCGATCTGTATTTCAGCTCCCTGGAGAAAGCTAATAAATTTATGGGAACTGTTGCAGTGTCGAAAAATGAAAAAATTATCTACAGTAGATCCATAGGTTATTCCAATTTTGAAAATAATACCAGATCTAATGCTAATACCAAATATAGAATCGGTTCAATCTCTAAAACGTTTACTGCAGTACTGATCATGAAAGCAGTTGAGGAAAAAAAACTGGACCTCGCTCAACATATTGATAAATTCTTTCCTTCCTTAACAAACGCATCTGCCATAACAATTGGTCATTTGCTTAGCCATAGAAGTGGTGTCCATGACTTTACGGATGATGAAAATTACATCAACTGGTGCTATACTCCCAAAAGCGAAAAGGAAATGATGGCATTTATTGAAAAGGGAGGTTCGGACTTTCAACCTGATACAAAATCGGAATATAGCAATTCAAACTATGTACTATTAACCTATATTCTTGAGAAAACTTACAAAACGCCCTATGCAACACTTTTGAAAAAATGTATTACTGATCCATTCTCGCTTAAAAATACTTATTTTGGAGGTTCAATTAATACTTCAAATAATGAGGCAAAATCATATACCTTTGAAGATAACTGGAAAGTTGCCAAAGAAACCGACACATCAATTCCTTTAGGAGCTGGAGGAATCGTTTCTAATCCGCTTGATCTGATAAAATTTAGCGACACACTTTTTTCAGGAAAGATATTAAAAGCCGAAAGTCTGGCATTAATGGAAAACATCCAAGATGGACATGGTCTGGGACTTTTTAAACAACCTTTTTACGACAAGCAAGGATTTGGTCATCGTGGCGGAATAGATAAGTTCACCGCAGTATTTTCTTACTTTCCGAGCGATCACATATCTTTTGCACTGACTTCAAACGGTTCCAATTATAACAATAATGAAGTAGCTGTGACTGTTTTGAATGCCATATTCGGTAAACCTTTTGAAATTCCCGAATTTTCAACATATCAAATAAATGCTGAGGAACTGGCAAAGTATAACGGAGTTTATGCATCCGCTCAAATACCCATAAAAATAACAATTACCAATGATGGCAAAAATTTAACTGCGCAAGCTGACGGACAAGCAACCATGCAACTTGAATGTACTGCGGAAAATATATTCAAATTTGATAAGGCTGGAATTGTACTCGAATTTAAACCTGCAGAGAACGTAATGATTCTTAAACAAGGTGGTGGACAATACATCTTTAATAAAGAAAAATAAGTTTCTATCCAGAGGACATCCTGAATAATAAAAACCCGACAATAGGTCGGGTTTTTCAGTTATTACAAATTGATCAATCTATCAACCTCTTCTGCCGTTTCAATAACATCAAAAGACGTCGTTCCGTGCGTTGACGAAACAATACAAAATATAGTAGTCAAGGTCCTTCCCTGATATTCATTTTGAACAAAATGAACAATGTTTTCGGCTATAAAAAAGATGGGTCTTTCTACTACTTCATCACCTTTTTTAACCCTTTGAGTTAGTTTAATTGATTTAGCCATATGAAGATATATTTTTTAACTAAATATACAAAAATCAAATTCTTATTCCAATTCATAATTTCCCCCTATTCTCTTGAGAAAAATTGACACGAAAGCTTTCTTAATAGCTATGGTAATGTCGCATTAAACAACAGCTAAATTTAAAAATAGAAAATCCTACTATCATAACAGATGATCATAGATTTGCGGTAAACATCCACACTATAAAGGCCCGTATTTATATTTCCGGTCAATTTAGTTTATTCCTAGTCGTAAATGCCTATTTTTGCAGATCATGAACGAAGATCCTATTATCATCATTGGTGCTGGTCCAGCTGGACTGATGGCTGCGCAACAACTGGCAACAAGAGGTTATCAGGTACACATCTATGAAAAAAATAAAGCTGCGGCCAGAAAATTCTTAGTCGCTGGTCATGGCGGATTTAACCTAACGCATAGTGAGCAAATAGAAAACTTCGTTACTCAATATGATGCCGCGGAAATCCAAAAGATCGTACGCCATTTTGATAATAATGCTACTGTGGAATGGCTTTCATCAATCGGAATTCCGACATATGTTGGCAGTTCTGGAAAAATATTTCCCGAAAAACATATAAAACCCATCCAAGTTTTACAAGCATGGCTAGATCATCTCAACCAACTGAGAGTCATCATTAACTATGAGTACAGTTTCGTGGATTTTGATGCAAATTCTGTCACATTGCTGCACAACAAAGAAGTTGTGCGCAAAAGTTATCGTCAGCTCATCTTGGCACTAGGTGGTGGTTCATGGAAAAAAACAGGATCAGATGCTTCATGGATTCCGATTCTGACAAATAAAAAGATAAACATTACCCCTTTACAAGCGGCCAATTCGGGATATAATACGACCAATGACCTGAGCGATCTAGAGGGACAGGTATTAAAAAACATTCAGGTTGCATTTAACGGCACGAGTAAATTAGGAGAAATTGTATTTACAACCTATGGAATAGAAGGGAGTCCGCTCTATTATATGAACCGCTACAGCAGACCATACGAATTCCCGATCACACTTCATATTGATCTCAAGCCCAATGTGTCATTAGATGCAATTTTAAAGCAGATGCAATCTGGCGGAAATATAAGCTCACTATTAAAAAACAAACTTAAACTTTCATCCACTGCAGTTGCGCTATTAAAGAAATTGGATAAACAAACATTCACAGATCCAATAGCACTAGGACAACACATTAAAAACTACCCTATCCAAGTATCAGGATTAAGACCCGTAGATGAGGTGATCTCTACAGCTGGAGGTATACCCTTTAATGAACTGAATAAAGACCTTTCATTACATAAATTTCCTTTGGTATACTGTGCCGGCGAAATGCTAGACTGGGAAGCACCAACAGGCGGATATCTGCTACAAGCTTGTTTTAGTACAGGTGTTTGGGTTGCTACATCGATCAGTAAAAATCACCCTTTAACAATTTAAGGGTTTTGATTATCGCAAGGAGGACGAACTTATGCTCCAAGTCCCTTCTATGTATAGGCTTCTAACTTGAAGCACATAAAAAATGCTTAATTACAGCTATAACACAAACTGTAATTAAGCATCTAATGCTAGCAATTGGACGCTTAATGAATCATGATAATGGCCCATTTGGTCGCAATAAAACTACGTTTACTTTTTAACAACCTTATTGATCAATTTTTGATAAGCATCGGCTATTTTTTTCATTCCGATATCATTTGGATGAGCAGAATCTACGGTTGAATTAATATCTAAACCAATTTCCCTATTTGTTAGTAGATAGAGATTTTTATCTCCAGATTGTTTAATACGATTTACAAATTGGTTAGCGACAGCACTGCTCTTTTTATATTCTTCGTTAATATCTAAATTGAAGATGGCGTTATTAAATCCTGAGCTATGCTCGGTAACAATAATCGGTGTCTTCGGATATTTTTTTCGAATTTCGGTAACTGCATTAGACAGTAAAGAATCCAGTTGCTGTGCAGTTCTATCTTTCGTTAAAGCTAGATTTGGAATACAGTCCAATATAAAAACAGCAGCATCCACTTGGTTTATATGATCGATAATAGGTTGTTCTAAACGACCATTACCCGAAAAGGCAACATTGATGACTGGGTTTTTAATAGCTCTACCTAGCATATTACTCCAGGCTAATCCAGGTCTAGTAGCACATGCGCCTTGAGCGATTGAAGTTCCGTAAACAACAACTGGCTTACCTTCTTGAACAACAAATTTAAAACTCTTATCAGACCCTACTCCTATTTCCAACCATTCCACTGTATTGTATAAAGGCAGGTATAAGCGATACGTAAAATTTGAATTTTTGCCTAATGCTTTATAATTATAGGTGACCGTATCAGCAAAATTATAGTTACCAAATGCCCAGTTCCAATGACCCCTATCATCTTGCGCATATAAATCGACACCACTAACACCAATCGTAGGCATATGTGGCATATTTAAAGATCCGCTTACTTTATAGCGTACTTTAATGGCTTCCGCATCGGTCTGAAAGTCAACATACAAACCGGCACTATTGGTACCTAAGCTCCATACAGGAGATCGCACCTGACTTTTCAGGCTCTCGGGCAAACGGTAATAATTCGGTAATTCTTCCGTATGGATACGTCCTTGAATCACCTTATTTTTAAGCGGATCATTCCAGTTGATCGATTGTTGAGCAAATGAACTAAAAGCAACAAATAGACTGGCAAAAGATAAAACTAAGTTTAATTTCATAATTTAGATTGAAAATCAAATCTACCAATTATCAGGATAAATAGAAATAATTCTTTTGTATCATTCGAATTACTTTAGTTGCCATAAAGAATTCATCGAGGCAACAAGAAATAAGTGCATAAAAAAAAGTCATCGTTTAGAACGATGACTTTTCTTTATGATAAAAGCTCTTTAATTAAAGAATAGCTTGTCTTACACGAACTAACTTTTCCATTAAGTCTTCTAAGTAATCTAAATGTAGCATATTAGCTCCATCAGATTTTGCTTGTGCTGGATTTGGATGAGTCTCAATAAATAAACCATCAGCTCCAACTGCTATTGCAGCTTTTGCGATCGTTTCTATCAATTCAGGTTTACCACCCGTTACGCCAGAAGTTTGATTTGGCTGTTGCAAAGAGTGTGTACAGTCCATAATAGTTGGTACACCAAAACCTCTCATCTCTGGAATTCCTCTGAAATCAACAATTAAATCCTGGTAACCAAATGTATTACCGCGATCTGTTAATAACACGTTCTTATTGCCCGAGTCAATAACTTTATCAACAGCAAACTTCATCGAAGCTGCATTTAAAAATTGTCCTTTTTTAATGTTTACTACCTTTCCAGTCTGCGCTGCTGCAACAAGCAATTCTGTTTGGCGGCATAAAAAAGCTGGAATCTGTAGAACATCAACATATGCTGCAGCTAAAGCTGCTTCATGACTTTCATGAATATCTGTTACAGTGGGTACACCAAATGTTTTACCAACCTTCTCTAAAATACGCAAAGCTTTCTCATCACCTATTCCTGTAAAAGAATCAACACGCGAACGATTTGCTTTACGGTAAGATCCTTTAAATATATAAGGAATATTTAAGCGGTCTGTAATGGTTACGATTTTCTCTGCGATTCTTAAAGCGATTTCTTCTCCCTCTATCGCACATGGTCCTGCCATTAAAAAGAAATTCGTCGAATCTCCATTTTTAATTTGAGGTAGTACTGTATTTATCATTTAATATATGCGTTTCTAATTCCCTAATTCAGACATGAACTTTATTCGCATCAGTTGAATATCTTCATACGAATAATCATCTCCACCTAAATCTTTTAAAGCTTCATCAATAGAATCTGAATCTGCTTGCTTAAAATAATCGTAGACTTCATCTTGACGATCTTGATCGATCATCTCATCAACGAAATATCCGATATTAAGTTTGGTACCAGCATTTACAATTGTTTCTACTTCTTTCAACAATTCTTCATAGCTAATTCCTTTTGCGGCTGCAATATCATCTAAACCAATTTTACGGTCTATATTTTGAATAATCGCGACCTTAAGCGCTGATTTATTTGCTGTACCTTTTATAACTAAATCTACCGGACGATCAATATCATTTTCTTCGACATACGCCTTAATCAATTCTACAAACTGAGCGCCAAATTTAACCGCTTTGCCGTTACCGACACCCTGTATCTGTTTCAGTTCGTCCAATGAGACGGGATAATGCGTACACATTTCATCCAATGATGGATCTTGAAAAATAACAAACGGAGGAAGTGACTTTGATTTCGCAATCTTTTTACGAAGATCTTTCAGCATTTTCAATAGCTCCGTATCTAAAGCGCCTGTTGAATGTCCAGCATCTTCAGATGATGAATCATCTGAAAAATCCAAAGGACGGTTCATCACAAATTTCAGTGCATACGGATTTTCCAGGTAATGACGACCAATGTCCGTCATCTTTAATAAGCCATAATGATCAATATCCTTTGCTAGAAAGTTATTGAGCACCGCTTGACGAACCAATGATTCCCAATACACTACTCCTTTATCTTTACCTTTTCCGAACAAAGGATGCTCATCATGTTTATAAGCAGAAACAGGTTGATTATTCTGACCCACCATGACATTGATCACGTGTAGATCGTCAAAGTTTTCACCTTGTTCTTTAATAAAAGAAAGAACTTCAAATAACGATTGTTCTGCTTCAAAATAAGTTTTTTGAGCACGACAATTATCACACATATTACTACATCCGGTTTCGTCAAAATTCTCACCAAAATAATGTAGAATTTGTTTACGACGACAGACAGCAGATTCTGAATAATCAATAACTTCTTTTAAAATTTGTGTTCCGATTTCCCTTTCAGCAACGGGCTTATCCTTCATGAATTTCGTTAATTTCTCAACGTCTTTCTCCGAATAAAAAGCTAAACATAGACCTTCTCCACCATCACGTCCAGCACGACCAGTTTCTTGGTAATAACCTTCCATAGATTTTGGAATGTCATGGTGAATCACAAAACGTACATCGGGCTTATCAATACCCATACCGAATGCTATCGTTGCTACGATAACTTCGACATCTTCCATCAAAAACTTATCCTGTGTATCGGCGCGTGTTTTCGCATCCAATCCAGCATGATAAGGAAGTGCTTTGATTCCATTGATATTAAGAACTTCACTAATTTCTTCAACCTTCTTACGGCTCAAGCAATAGATGATACCTGTTTTACCAGACTGTCCTTTTATAAAACGAACAATTTCTTTAACGACATTTTTCTTCGGCCTTACTTCGTAGAATAAGTTACCTCTGTTAAATGAAGATTTAAAGAGCATAGCATCATTCATTTGAAGATTCTTACGAATATCTGACTGCACCTTAGGTGTAGCTGTAGCTGTCAATGCAATAATGGGTATTTTTTCACCTATACCATTGATAACCTGACGAATCTTGCGGTATTCCGGACGGAAGTCATGTCCCCATTCGGAGATACAATGGGCTTCATCGACAGCAACAAAAGATACCGTAATCTGCTTCAGAAACTCGACATTCTCCAATTTCGAAAGCGATTCTGGTGCTACATAAAGTAATTTTGTTTTCCCTGCTGTAACATCCTGTTTGACACGCATGATATCACCTTTGTTCAATGAAGAATTTAAAAAGTGAGCAATACTATCCTCTCCGCCAAATGCGCGAAGCTGATCAACTTGGTTTTTCATCAAGGCAATTAACGGTGAAATGACAATCGCTGTCCCCTCACTCATCAATGCCGGTAACTGGTAACAGATGGATTTACCACCCCCAGTAGGCATTATGACAAATGTGTCCTTTCTCTGTAGTACATTTGTTATGATTGCTTCTTGATCCCCCTTAAAAGTATCAAAACCAAAAAAATCTTGTAAATTGTCGAAAAGTGATTTTTCTATTTCCATCGAGCCTCGGGCAAAAATAAGATAGATAAATGACCAAAAAATCTGTAAAATAACCTATTTTTGTATTCATTCTTTAATATAAAAGTAGATATTTTTTTTGTGAAAAGCAACATCGATATAAAAAATATAGCTATCCAAGCTATACAAGAAGAAGCTAAAGCGGTAGCTGATTTATCACAACGGATTGACGACGACTTTGTTAACGTGGTTAAACATATAATTAACTTACAAGGCCGTGTTATTGTCACTGGAATAGGAAAAAGTGCTATTATCGCACAAAAGATTGTTGCGACAATGAATTCGACTGGAACACCCTCCATTTTCATGCACGCAGCCGATGCCATTCATGGTGATTTAGGGATCATTCAAAACCAAGATTTAATCATCGCAATTTCAAAAAGTGGTACAACTCCTGAAATCAAAGTCCTGGTGCCTTTCTTGAAGCAGACCGGAAATACATTGGTCGCTATGGTAGGAAATATCAATTCTTATCTGGCTGAACAAGCGGATTTCGTACTGGACACCACTGTTGAAAAAGAAGCATGCCCTAACAATCTTGCTCCTACCTCAAGTACCACTGCTCAGCTAGCAATGGGCGATGCACTGGCGGTATGTCTGCAGGAATGTCGCGATTTTTCAGATCAGGATTTTGCAAAATACCATCCAGGAGGTGCGCTAGGTAAAAAATTATACCTAAAAGTAGCGGATCTCTCCGATCAAAATGAAAAACCAAAAATCCCAAGTAATGCCACTATCAGAGAAATCATACTGACCATCACACAAAACAGATTAGGTGCTGTTGCAGTATTGCAAGATGAAAAGATTGTGGGCATCATTACCGATGGGGATATTCGCCGTATGCTTGAAAATCATGAAGATCTTACAGGATTAACTGCGTGCGATATTATGGGGACACATCCTAAAACGATCGACAAAACAGAGCTTGCTGTAAATGCGCTGCATATGATGCGTCAGAATAACGTGTCTCAATTAATTGTTTTACAAGGAAATATGTATGATGGAATCATACATATTCAAGATTTATTAAAAGAAGGAATAATCTAGTCATACATAATGTAATATTATTGTTATCGCGTTCTTTTCTAAGGCAATTACGTATTAAAATTTCTATTTTGGTACGTTGTTTGACATTATCAAAGAGCATAGTTAACAAATTAAGAAGAAGAAGATATGAAAAAGTTTTTAGCCGTATTAACTGTTATTATTGCATTTGTAGGATTTACTGCAATGCAAACAAGTCAGAGCGAATTTAAATTTGAAAAAGAAACACATGATTTTGGAAAGATCGCACAAGGAACTCCAGTATCATACAGTTTCAAATTTTCGAATGCAGGAAGTGAGCCTATCATTATTTCTGATGTTAAGCCTTCATGTGGATGTTCAGTAGCAGAATTTACAAAAACACCAATCAAACCCGGTGACACAGGAACAATTAAAGTTACTTTCAACGCTGCTTCAAAAGCACCTTTTACAAAAAGCTTTACAGTAACATCGAACACAAAAACACCTGTAAAAACTTTATACATCAAAGGAATTGTAGAATAATTACTTTGCGTACATAATTAAAGAAAAGCCACTTCAAGTAAAGTGGCTTTTTTAGTTTTAATTCAGTAGATTTGCTTCGCTAATTTATATAAAATAATGCCATCAATATCAGAAAAAGGGTATAACATGCCCGCATCCCCAATTAGAAAACTAACACCTTTCGCTGATCAAGCAAAAAAAGAAGGGAAAAAAATCTATCACTTAAATATCGGACAGCCGGACATTGAAACGCCAGAAGTAATGCTCAATGCATTAAAAAACATTGATTTCAAAGTTTGGGCCTATACGGCATCTGAAGGAACAGCATCTTACCGCAATAAACTGACGACATACTACAATAAATTAAACTACAATATCGAACCTACTGATATTTTAGTGACAAACGGTGGCTCTGAAGCGATTATGATTGCGATGCAGGCTTGTCTTAACCCGGGTGAAGAAGTAATCATTCCTGAGCCTTTCTATGCCAATTACAACGGCTTCGCATGCTCATCAGACATTGTGGTAAAACCGATCATGTCTTATATCGACAATGGATTCGCTTTACCTTCTATTGCGGAGTTTGAAAAAGTAATCACTGAAAAAACAAAAGCGATTGCGATCTGTAATCCGAACAACCCCACAGGTTATTTGTATTCTAGAGAAGAACTAGAAGCATTGCGTGAGCTTTGTTTAAAATATGATTTATACTTATTCTCTGATGAAGCCTACCGCGAATTCTGTTATGATGGGCGTGAATTCATTTCACCTATGCATCTGGAGGGATTGGAACAACATGTTGTTGTTTTTGATACCGTTTCAAAACGTTACTCAGCATGTGGTGCCAGAATAGGTTGCTTAATCACAAAGAATAAAGAACTGTACCAAGTCGCTCTAAAGTTTGCACAAGCGCGTTTAAGCCCTTCTTTGGAAGGACAAATTGCAGGTGAAGCAGCTGTAGATACACCAGATAGTTATTTTGAGGCAGTGTCTGAAGAGTATACTGCACGTCGTGATACTTTAGTCAACGGCTTAAATAAAATTGAAGGTGCATTTTCACCTAATCCAGGTGGCGCATTTTACGTTGTAGCAAAACTACCGATCGATAACGCAGATAAATTCTGTCAATGGATGCTAGAAGAGTTTGCATACGAAAATGAAACGGTTATGATGGCTCCTGCAACAGGCTTCTACAGCACTTCAGGTGCCGGAATCAACGAAGTTCGACTAGCATACGTTCTTAATCAGAACGATCTAAAAAAAGCATTGATCTGCTTAGAAAAAGGACTGGAAGTTTACCCAGGCCGTACACACTAATCAGTGAGTATAGATGATAAAAAAGGGTTGCTCAAATGAGCAACCCTTTTTTATTTAAAACATTTTGACCACTTTATACGTTATATATAGTAATTGATCACTAAATTTTATATAATATGGATAAATTGAAGAAATTTGAATTGATGGAAAAAATTGCGAGAGAATTAGAAGATGTTAGGAAAAGTCAGCAAGCCGTATTAGAAAAAATTGGGAAAATCGAGGTGGATAATATCGAACTTGGAGACCAAAATCTAGAAAAGATTCTACCGGATATTTTTCAACGTACAGCAGACAATTCAGATGCAATCCGTCAACTATTAGATTCTTTTCAAGAAAAAACAGAAGAATTTGGAGAGAAAAACAATGTTGCGAAACTAAAAGAACAACAACAGATCAATAGCATTAAATAAAAAAGAAGAGCTTCCTATTTGGAAGCTCTTCTTTTTGTATATTCATCAATGACAAATGTCAATTGATCTTCTTGACTCATATAAGAATTATCCAATACAATGGCATCTTCCGCTTTACGCAAAGGACTTTCTTCCCTGGTACTGTCAATATGATCACGATGTGCCAGATTCTTAACAATTTCATCGATCGTCACCTGCTCTCCCTTATTGGTCAATTCTAAATAACGTCGATTAGCACGTACTTGCGGATCCGCTGTCATAAAAATTTTCATATCTGCATCCGGAAATACAGTTGTGCCTATATCACGACCATCCATCACGATATTACGTCTCCTCCCTAATTTCTGCTGTTGTTTTACCATGGCTTGACGCACAGCTTTTATTGTACTCACTTCACTCACCATATCCGAAATATACATCTGACGGATCTCATCCGATATATCTTCATCATTAAGATGAATCTCAGTTTTATCAACATTGGGAATGAAATCGATATGAATATTTTCCAACGCCTCAGCTATTGCTTTATCATCTTTCATATCTATACCCTCTCTGAGAAAATAAAGTGTCACAGCGCGGTACATTGCACCACTGTCAATGAAAACAAATTTTAATTTTTTGGCCAGTGCTTTTGCCACTGTACTTTTACCACATGATGAAAAACCATCAATAGCGATAATAAAGTTATGTCTTGTTGTCATAAAACTAATTCATCCCCCCAATAATCACCCCAAGCTTATTCACTAAAGGAACCAGTATTAAATTACCTTCTATAATGCTTTCAGGTAGGAAGATGTATTTCTTATCGTAAATAATATTATCAATATAAAAGCTTAACCAATATTCATTGGTTAAACCGAATACCTGTTCATCAATAGCTTCGATTTTTTCGAAAGAATGTGGAGCAACATTACCGATAAAATGACGTAATGTACTTGTGATCACATTTGCACCATCCTTTTCGCCATAACCTTTTGAAGTAACCAAGACATTTTGAATTTCTTGATTCTTTTCATTAATTAAATAAACATTCCAAACTTTTGACTCCGGGCTTTCACTCTCCAATACAACAGCAATCGTAATATTTTGAACAATGTTTTCAGGTAAATCCTTTTTCATTTCAATTATTTATCTTTAGTCGCTTTCACAGCAGCCTTTGTAGTTGTCTTTTTAACCGCAGTCGCTTTCTTCGCTGCAGGAGCTTTTTTAGCAGGAGCTTTCTTTGCAGTAGTCGCTTTTTTAGCAGTTACTTTTCCTTTGCTTTTAGGAGCATCAGCTTCCGCCCATTTCAAGACATCTTCATACGTGATCTGCTCTACTTCTGTTCCTTTTGGAATTTTCAAATTCTGTTTTCCAAAACGGATAAACGGTCCCCAACGGCCTTGTTCAATTTGAGCTTCAGGATTTTCGTCAAAAACACGAATTACCTTTTCAATATCTTTTTGTCTCTTGTCTTTGATAATCTGGATACACTCTTCCTCTGTCACATCAAGTGGATCAACATTCTTTGGTAAAGAATAAAAAGAAGAATCATGACGGATATAAGGTCCAAAACGGCCAATGGCAACAGTCATTTCCTTTTCTTCAAAGATACCAACCTTCTTTGGAAGCTTAAACAATTCCATAGCATCCTCAAAAGTAATCGTTTCGATCATCTGTCCTTTTCTCAAAGATGCAAAACGAGGTTTCTCTTCATCATCTTGTGCACCAATCTGCACCAAAGGACCAAACTTACCAATACGTACAGAGACAGGTTTACCCGATACAGGATCGACACCCAACTCACGTTCGTTGTTAGCACGTTCAGCATTTTCTAACGTATTCTGTACTTCTGAATGAAAAGGTCCGTAGAATTCACGCAACATATCTGTCCATTCGGTCAAACCATGTGCAATTTCATCAAATTCCTTTTCTACTTTTGCCGTGAAATTAAAATCTACAATGCCTTTAAAGTGTTCAACTAAGAAATCATTAACAACAATACCGATATCTGTTGGAAACATTTTTCCTTTTTCAGCGCCAGTAATTTCAGTCTTAGTAACGGCAGAGATTTCCGTATTTTCTAAAGTCAATACACGATAGTCACGTGAACGTCCTTCTCTTTCTTCTTTCACTACATAACCGCGATTTTGAATCGTAGAAATTGTCGGTGCATAAGTAGATGGTCTACCAATACCCAATTCTTCCAACTTCTTCACCAAAGCAGCCTCTGTATAACGAGCAGGAGGTCTTGTAAAACGCTCTGTCGCGTTCATGCTTTTCAATACGACCGATTGTCCTGTTACCAAAGGTGGCAACAAGGAGTTATCACTATCATCATCATTCGTTACCTCTTGATCATCATCTGTAGATTCAAAATAAACTTTCAAGAATCCATCAAACTTCATGACCTCACCTGAAGCAGATAAATCCTCCTTACGTGTAGAAATAGAAATTTTAGCTAATGTTTTCTCGAACTCTGCCTCACTCATTTGAGAAGCAATAGCACGTTTCCAAATTAAATCGTATAAACGTTTTTCTGCTGCATCACCTTCAATGCTATGTTCAGAAAAATAAGTTGGACGAATGGCTTCGTGAGCCTCTTGAGCTCCAGAAGTTTTTGTTTTATATTTTCTTAACTTATGATAACGATCCCCATAAGCAGAACGAATTTCTTTCTCAGCAGCTTCTGTTGCTGTATCACTTAAGTTAACAGAATCGGTACGCATATAGGTAATGCGACCAGCTTCATATAAGCGTTGAGCAACCTGCATAGTACGCGCAACAGAAAATCCTAGCTTACGACTAGCCTCCTGCTGTAGCGTTGAGGTAGTGAACGGAGCCGCTGGAGCTCTTTTCGCAGGTTTTGTTTCCAAACTCTTAACAGCAAATTCCGCTGTCTTACAATCCTCTAAAAACTGCTTTGCTTCAGCCTCTGTTGCAAAACGCTGTGGCAACTCAGCTTTAAAACTATCTTTAACTTTTCCAGTATGGAAAAATGCCACAATACGAAATGATGCTTCCGCATTAAATTTTATAACCTCGCGCTCGCGGTCTACAATTAAACGCACTGCTACCGATTGAACACGTCCTGCGGACAACGATGGTTTTACTTTCTTCCATAACACAGGTGAAAGCTCAAATCCTACCAAACGATCCAGTACACGACGGGCTTGCTGTGCATTTACTAAATTATAATCTATTTTACGTGGATTCTCAATGGCCTTTAAAATCGCAGGTTTGGTGATCTCATGAAATACAATACGCTTAGTACTCTCATCTTTTAAACCTAAAGTCTCAAATAAATGCCACGATATAGCCTCCCCCTCGCGGTCCTCATCGGATGCTAGCCAAACTGTTTCTGCAGCTTTTGCTAATTTCTTTAACTCACTGACAACAGCCTTCTTATCACTCGGTACTTCATATTTTTGTTGAAAATCTTTATCTGTATCAATAGCATCATCGGTCTTCACCAAATCACGAATATGTCCGTAACTGGACTTTACCAAAAAGTCCTTCCCTAAATACCCTTCTATTGTTTTCGCTTTCGCCGGAGACTCTACTATGAGTAAATTTTTAGCCATTTAAATTTGAGATTTGTGCAAATAAAGGCATTTCTTTAACGAATGACAATATTTTTAGTCTTTTTTTACATTATTTAAGGAAAAAAAAATAAATAACCATTTGTTTTATTCCAAAACAAGGGTTCATATTTTTTTATAAAATTCTGTTTTTTACCCGTTGAAATTTAACAAACAAGCTTTAATAATACCAAAGACGTACCGCTTTAAATTACATCTATATTGGATGAAATCGTACATCAAATGTATGACCTACCAATTATTGACAACAACCATATAGCTAATAAATGGTTAAGGTATCGTTATAGCTGACGAAAAGATTACCTTGGTTTACCTAACGACAAGAAAACAAACTCCAATCGGTTGGTGACTTTGTAAAAAACAATTTGGAGAACAAAATACTAATTAAAAAATAAATAAAACAAACTTTCAAGCTATTTCGTTTATAATGTAAGGCCCTTCTTTATAAAAGATATACCTGAAAAAGTGAACATTTGATAAACAAAATATCCAAAATCATATCATTGTATGAGCAATTTCAAAAGAAAGACGAATCTAGAAAACGTAAATAAAACTTCAAAATGGGACATTGTTATCATTGGAGGCGGGGCAACTGGGCTTGGTATCGCTGTCGATGCGGCTTCTCGAGGATTTAAAACATTATTACTCGAAAAATATGATTTTGCAAAAGCAACCTCAAGTAGGAGTACGAAATTAGTCCATGGTGGTGTGCGGTATCTCGCAAATGGAGATATTAAACTTGTCTATTCCGCATTGCATGAAAGAGGATTAATTTTCCAAAATGCACCACACTTAGCTAAAATTCAAAGCTTTATTATTCCATGCTATACATTTTTCAGTAAGTGGAAATATCTGATTGGATTAAAAATCTATGATTGGATGGCCGGTGCATACCGGATCGGAACTTCCAGATTTTTATCCAGCAGTCAGGTTGTTGCAAAACTGCATGCTGTCAAACAGGATAATCTAAAAGGGGGTATAATCTACTATGACGGCCAGTTTGATGACTCCCGATTTGCGATCAATCTAGCACAGACAGCAAATTCTCTTGATGCAACAATCTTAAACTATTGTGATGTAAATGCCATTCATAAAGATACAAATGGTCAAGTTTGTGGTGTTTCTTTTACAGATTTAGAGTCAAACCAGAATTTTGAAGTTAAAGCAAAAACCGTCATTAATGCGACCGGAATCTTTGTTGATGATATATTAAAACTGGAATCACCTGTCCATAAGAATTTAGTAAGACCATCTCAGGGAACACATATTGTCATTGACAAGAAATTTTTAGGGGAAGAAGATGCCCTTATGATTCCGGAAACTAATGACGGACGTGTGCTATTTGGTGTGCCATGGCACGACCACATCCTATTAGGAACGACAGATACGCCCTTAGATATTCACACTATTGAACCAAGACCTTTAGAAGAAGAAGTAGATTTTATTTTAGAAACGGCTAAAAACTACCTCAATCCTGCTCCTACCCGAGCAGATATACTCAGTGTATTTGCAGGTTTGCGACCACTGGCTGCACCAGATGAAAGTAATCCAGCTTCAACAAAAGAAATCTCCCGGGACCATAAACTGATCAGCAGTAAATCAGGATTGATTACCATTACAGGAGGGAAATGGACGACATATCGTAAAATGGCAGAAGATACCGTTAACAAAGCCATTCAAATCGGAAAGTTAAATACAGCTCCTTGTATTACAAAAACCTTAAAAATACATGGTTATCTTCAAGAAAAACAGCAGGGACACTGGCAGATATACGGTTCAGATGCAAAGTTAATACAAGAGTTAGCACAAAAGGATCCAAATTTGTCCCAAAAGATTCACCCCAAATTTGATTATATCGCAGCAGAAGTAGTATGGGCAGTAAGAAATGAAATGGCAAGATGCCTGGAAGATGTTTTAGCAAGAAGGATACGCATGCTGTTTTTAGATGCAAAAGCAGCCATGGAGGCAGCTCCCCTAGTTGTTCAGATTATGTCCAAAGAACTTGAGCAATCGAAAACATGGGAAGAAGAACAGCTTGCACAATTCCTTATACTTTGTAAAAACTATACTTACAATTCCTAATCCATTAACAACGCACTTATGAGTACTAAAGAATACATTTTGGCATTAGACCAGGGCACAACGAGCTCAAGAGCAATTATCTTTTCGAAGTCAGGAAAAATAGAAGCGATAGCACAAAAAGAATTCAAGCAGATTTATCCAAAATCTGGTTGGGTTGAGCACGATCCTAAAGAGATTTGGTCCAGTCAACTTTCAGTTTTTACAGAAGTTATGGCCAAGATGAAGATTACCCCAAAACATATCAAAGCCATCGGAATTACAAATCAGCGTGAAACCACTATTATTTGGGATAGAAAAACCGGGGAACCCATCTATAATGCTATTGTATGGCAAGATCGAAGAACAGCAGACTATTGTAAGCAGATCGAAAATCAAGGTCATGACAATACCATTCAGAAAAAAACAGGTCTTCGTATCGATGCCTACTTCTCCGCATCTAAGATCAACTGGATATTAGATCATGTAAAAGGTGCTAGAGAAAGAGCAAATGTGGGCGATCTCGCTTTTGGAACCATAGATAGTTGGATTATTTGGAACCTAACTGATGGAGCTGTCCATGTAACCGATGTGTCCAATGCATCAAGAACGATGTTGTACAATATTGAAACGTTAACATGGGATAATGAATTGCTGACCATATTTAACGTACCTGCAAGTATCCTTCCTAAAGTTGCCTCCTCGTCAGAGGTATATGGACATACTTCGGGTCAGATCCTTTCCAGTAGTGTACCTATCGCAGGGATTGCGGGCGATCAGCAAGCGGCACTATTTGGACAAATGTGCACACAAAAAGGAATGGCAAAAAATACCTATGGAACAGGTTGCTTCTTATTAATGAACATTGGCTCAAAACCAATTTTTTCGAATAACAATTTAGTCACTACGATTGCTTGGAGAATTGGAGGAAAGGTAACATACGCTCTGGAAGGAAGTGTATTCATTGGAGGAGCTGTTGTGCAGTGGTTACGAGATGAATTAGGTATCATCAAAACTTCTGCAGAAATAGAAAAATTGGCTGAAAGTGTAGCGGATAGCGATGGTGTCTATATGGTTCCGGCTTTTTCAGGTTTAGGAGCACCACATTGGAATCCTTATGCACGTGGTACGATATTAGGGCTTTCTCGAGGCAGCAATGTCGCTCATATTGCCAGAGCTGCGCTAGAGGGAATCGCATTTCAAATAACAGATATTCTGACAGCCATGCAGTCTGATTCAAATATTGAAATCAAAGAACTTCGTGTTGATGGTGGCGCAAGTGCGAATAATTTCCTGATGCAAACCCAAGCCAACTTTCTCAATACAATCACTATACGTCCTGAGGTAACAGAAACGACAGCACTTGGAGCAGCATATTTAGCCGGTCTAGCGGTTGGATTTTGGCCCAGTGTGGAAGAAATAGCAAAACAATGGCAAATTAACAGAACATTTACACCAATACCAGATCCATCAATTGAACAATCATTGCGAGAATGGAAGCGCGCTGTAGAGACAACCAAGTTTTGGGCTAACTACGATCTCAACGCTTAACAACAGTTATTATGAATGTACTAATCGCAGAATTTATTGGGACAGCCGTGCTCATTTTATTAGGAGGAGGAGTTGTCGCAAATGTTGTATTAAAAGATACTAAAGGGAACAATTCAGGTTGGATGGTAATCAGTACAGCTTGGGCTTTAGCGGTATTTGCCGGAGTAACGATTGCAGGACCCTATAGCGGGGCGCATCTTAATCCTGCTGTTACGCTCGCTAATTTAATATTGAACAAAATGACCTTAAGTTTAGGACTTCAATACATCACAATGCAAATTTTAGGGGCTATGTTTGGTTCATTTATCGTTTGGTTGATGTACAAAGATCATTTCACCCAAACCGAAGATGCAGGAGCCAAAGAGGCCGTGTTTTGTACAAGACCTGCTATCTTTAATCCTAAAATTAATATCATCAGTGAAATTGTAGGTACTTTTGTCTTAATTTTTTGCATCCTACATTTCACTGAACCAACTATCCAACAAGGACAAACTTTGGGCCTAGGTACTATAGGAGCAATACCTGTAAGTTTTATTGTTTGGGTAATCGGATTATCTTTAGGCGGTACAACCGGGTACGCCATCAACCCTGCCCGAGATTTAGGCCCTCGAATTACACACGCTTTATTACCGATAAAGAATAAAAAAACATTTAATCTAGCATATGCCTGGGTGCCTATAGTCGGTCCACTTATAGGCAGCACTCTTGCCACATTGATCTATTTATGTATAAATTAAGACGATTAAAATTTGTCCAATTGGAAGAATAAAAATCCAATATTCTATAATAAATATCATAATAAGCATTAAGAATAACCTAATCAAGCTAAATAAACTGGATTAGGTTATTTTTTATCAAGTATAATGAAAGGGAATCCTATTGCCCGTAAATCATGTGATCTCAAATAGACTATCATATGCTACATACAAAACTGAATAGCTAAGTGATAACGAAGAAATAAAAAGGCAGTGCACAAACCCAGCGTTCACGAGAACATAATAGTCCCTAGTATATAAGAAGTATCAAATAGCATTATATGAGTATTAAAAATTAGAGATCGGAAGATATAGTCACATTATGCTTGTCCGATAGGAAGAGGATATGAAAGCTGAATAGGTTAAATGATGAGCATGACGGGCCTGCAGAAGCTACCGAAAGAACAGGAATAGCCCTGTTCACAGCATAAAAAGGTACAAACACAAAAAAGCCTCTGCTGTATAGCAAAGGCTTCTGTATAAAAAAAGGCACCGACCTACTCTCCCACCTGTTACGGCAATACCATCGGCTCTGGCGGGCTTGACTTCTCTGTTCGGAATG
>Ga0160451_100371_pt1 | contig 28522 bp, 26 predicted proteins | sample HID1975M_E1MG_FD_108270 | JGI IMG/M metagenome (GOLD analysis project Ga0160451, IMG submission 108270) | Enriched soil microbial communities from UW Madison campus, WI, USA - HID1975M_E1 MG | ecosystem: Environmental > Terrestrial > Soil > Unclassified | place: USA: Madison, Wisconsin... | reverse complement strand
TCGGCACAGGCGACGCCTCCATGACTCCGACGCCCTTGTCGCCCGCAAGACGGGCTCCTACAGCGGACGATGGTGAGTGGTTGTTGCCGGCGATGCGGACGGTGCATCGCTGCGTCTTGCCTTCGCCTGGCCACTGGTTTTTCGCTGAACGAAGCTACGACCCCAACCCTCGCGAAGGACGTCGTGCCCTGGCGGTCTGCCGCAAGCAGGCCAGGGATGGCCTGCGCTCGCTCGTCGGAGCCATGGACGGCGGAGCCGAGCGATGCGCCAGACCCCCCAGGGCACGGCGGCCCCACCCGGAACCGGAGCTTTCCGCTCTCCACCGGGCCGAGTACACGAACGCGACGCCCGGTCAAAACGGATAGCCGCCGCCTTGCGCCTGCTTCCCGCAACCGGGAGAAGAACCCAAAAAAAGCCGCCCCGTGAGGGGCGGCATCGGCATAAGAATCGGACAGCGTGGGCGGAGCCTGGGGAAGCGCAACGTTCCGCCGGCCGCCGGCAGGCCTCAGTGGATCCGGAACATCGCCGCCGGCGCCGGCACGTAGCTGCTTTCGCGCACGCGGCGGCGGTGGGCGATCAGCGCCGCCTCGTCGCGGCGTGCGGTCGCCCAGGCGTTGCGGTCGAACGGCAGTTCCTCCGGCGCGCAGCCGCGCAGGCCGGCTTCCAGCGCGCGCAGGCGGCGGAAGTCGCGGTACTGGCCCAGCTCGCTGCGCAGGGTCGGCCAGGCGGCCTCGACCACGATGGCGTCGTCCAGGCGGCCGATCCGCGGCAGCCAGTCCGGGATCAGGTCGTGGGTGTCGTTGGCGTAGTCGACCACCAGGCGGGCACAGTCGCCCACCTCGTTGGCGGCCTCCCAGGCCGGATCGGCGACCATCGCCGCGACCGATTCGATCCACGCAATCCGTTGGGCGATACATCCGGGTGCGTCTTCGTCGGCGGCGGCCGCCAGCTGCCGCGCGGCGGTGGCCAACTGGTCCATGCACAGGGGCGCCTTGGCCCGGCCCAGCCGGGCCAGTAGGCGGTTGAAGCGTTCCAGGTCGGCCGAGGTCGGGTGGTAGTCGCCGATGTTCTTGCGGCGATGCAGCAGGGTGAAGGTCGGGGGGGTGTCCAGGACGACAGGCAGCGGCTGGACCAGGGAGCGGGTAGTCATCACGGCGTTCATCGTTCGTCTCCAGGGAGGGGGTGGCGCGGCTCTTGCCGGCGCCGGGCCAGCATCCCGGGAGTGCGAACGCAGGTCATGAGGCAGGTGCGAGCGTTCCATGCGTGTTCGCTGAAGCCATGAGGCAATCATGAGGAAGTGGCGATGAAGCCCGGGAACGACCGTCGCGCCCCCGGCGAGGACGGCCCGAACACGCGCTTCCGCTTCGACGGTATCGTGGTGGACGCCGCCGCCCACACCCTGGTGCGCGAAGGGCGCGAGCAGGCGCTGGAACCGAAGGCCTTCGCCGTGCTGCTGGCGCTGCTGCACCGCCCCGGCGAACTGCTGGGCCGCGACGACCTGCTCGACCAGGTCTGGGGCCACCGCCACGTCACTCCCGGGGTGCTGACCCGGGCCATCGCCCAGCTGCGCGCCGCGCTGGACGACGATTCGCAGCATCCGCGCTACATCCAGACCCAGCATGCGCTGGGGTACCGCTTCATCGGCACGCTGATGGCGGAGGCGCCGGTGCCCGTGGTGCCCGCCGATGCGGCGGCCGCGGTCGCGCCCATCGTCGCCGCGACGCCGGTCATGCCGGACCCGCCGGCGGAAACGCTGGATGCAGCGGCGGTGCGCATGGCAGCGGCGCGCATGGAATCCGCGGCCGCGCCCGGGCCCGCACCATCGCCGGTGGGCGATGCGTCGTCGCCCTCGTCGTCGCCGTTCCCGGCGGGCGACGGAGTGCCGCCACCCGCATCCGCGGACGGCACCGCCCCCGGTGCCACGCGCGCGTCCTGGGTGGTGGGACTGGTCGCGGTGGCGGCCCTGGCCGGCTCGTGGCTGTGGGGGGAGCGCAACGTGGCGGTGACGCCGGCCGAGGCTTCCGTCGCCGTGATGCCGTTCACCACGCTCAGCGATGCGCGCGACGACCGCTACTTCGCCGAAGGCCTGTCGATGGAGATGCTGGATGCGCTGGCGGGGGTTCCAGGCGTGAAGGTCGCCGCATGGCGGCCGCCGGAGGCGATCGACCGCGGACAGGACGTCAAGGCGCTGGGCCGGCTGCTGGGCGTGGCCACGCTGCTCGACGCCAGCGTCCGCCGCGACGGGCACCGCCTGCGCATCAACGCGCGCCTGTCCGACACGCGCAGCGGGTACACGCTGTGGTCGCACAACTTCGATGGCGACGCCGAGGCCGTCTTCGACACCCAGGCGGCCATCGCCGACGCGGTGGTCGACGCGCTGGTCGAGGTGCTGCCCGAGGAGCGTGAAGGCCTGCGCCGGCGGCTCGCCCCGACCCGCAACCTGATGGCCTTCGATGCCTACCTGCTCGGGCTCAAGCAGATGGTGCATCCGCAGGGCAAGGACGCGCGCAGGGACGCCGGCGAGCAGTTCCGCAAGGCGCTGGCCGCCGACGCCGGCTTCGCCAAGGCCCAGGCCGGACTGTGCCGCGCCGAGCTGTGGAGCTTCGAATCCAACCGCGACACCGCGGCGTTCGAGCGCGCGCGACTGGCCTGCCTGCGCGCCCGCAACATGGACCAGACCCTGGGCGAGGTCAGCCTGGCGCTGGGCGACCTGTACCGCGCGCAGGGCGACGCGGCGCAGGCGCTGAAGTACTACGACGCCATCGTCGACGACCCGGCGATGCGCTGGCAGGCGCTGGTGGGACGCGCGCAGGTGCGCGTGGACCAGGGCCAGGAGGAACAGGCTCTGCAGGACTTCCGCCAGGCGCTGCTGGCCAGCCCGGGCAACGCGCAGGTGCACGCCGAACTGGGCTACCAGCAGTTCCGCCTCGGCCACTACCCGGAAGCGGTGGCCACGTACCGCACCGTGGTGGCGTTGCGTCCGGACGATGTCGACTACTGGAACACCTACGGCGGACTGCTGGTGGCGACCGGCGACGACAAAGGCGCTGAAACGGCGCTGCGCCGCGCACTGGCGCTGGAACCCAGCGAGAGCGCGCTGGCCAACCTGGGCACATTGCGCTACGAGAAAGGTGACTACGCCGGCGCCGCGGATCTGTACCGCCGTGCAGCCGCGCTCAATCCGACCAATTTCTTCTATCCAGGCTACCTGGGCGACGCGCTGGATGCCGATCCGCGTACCGCCACGCAGGCGCGCGCGTCCTATGCGCAGGCCGGCGCGCTGGCCCAGCGCTTCGTCGACGCCAAGCCCGACGACGCCAAGGCCGTGGCCGCGCTGGGCCTGTACCGCGCGCAGCTGGGCGACCGCGACAGCGCGCTGCGGCTGGCGGATCAGGCGCGGGCGCTGGGCCACGAACCGGGCGAGGTCGCGATCCTCAATGCGCAGACCTATGCCGTGCTGGGACAGGGCGACGCCGCCCGCGCCGCGCTGCAGGCCGCGCGCGATGCCGGCGTGCCCGAATCGCGCATCGCCACCCATGCCCTGTTCCGGCGGACGGGACTGGCCGCACCACCGGGCGCCGCCACGCAGGCCCCGGCCGTTTCCCCCGCACCCACCGCACCACCCCGAGGAGCATGACCATGGCAGCACGTGTGCAGAAGAAGAAGCGCGTCTCCATCGAACTGGGCCAGGGCATCGTCATCGACGTCGACCTCAAGCCCGTCCTGAGCGGCGCGACGGTGCCCAAGCCGCCGCCGAAGAAGGTCGCGCGGATGCTGGTCAACCTGGACGAGCACGGCAGCTGGCGATCGATGTCGCTGGGGCTGGAAATCGAGGTCGCGGTCTCGCACCGCAAGCGTTGACCGGCGGTTCCGTTCTCCGCATCCGCAGCAGAACATCCAAGGAGAGTGAACATGGCAATGCAGCAGGAAGAAAGAAGGCTGTCCATCCCGCTGGGCGAGGGTGTCTTCGTCGACGTCCTGGTCCAGACCAAGTTGAGCGGTCCGGTGGTGCCCAAGCCACGGCCCAGGCGGATCGCGGACCTGGTACTGAGGGCGGGCGATCCCGCCAGCGGAGAGCCGATGGCGCTGGAACTGTACGTCCAGATCGACCTGGACCAGCGCCTCGAGTGAGCGTCCGGTCCATGCGCAGGACCCGGTCACCGGCGGCGCGGGAACCTGGCGGTGGCCGGGCCGCGGCCAGCCGCCGGACCGGTTCGACAGCCGACCTGACGATGCCGGCGCGCGCCCGCGAAGGCGTGCCACCCGCGACTGCGGGGGAATGGCGTCCTTCCACGCGGCCCGGTGGCCGCATGCCGTCGGCGGATGGAGCGCCGGTGTCGATCGTCCAGCCCCCGGATCGTCATGGAGACGGATGGCCCGGGAGCGGGTCGTGCCCTCGACTTCCTCGCCGGGATCGGTCCGCCATGAAACTGCTCTTCAGCCGCAACCCCAATCCGCGCCTGGCCGTGGCGGTGGCCCGCCAGGTGGGCGCGCCGGTCGCGTTCGAGTTCGCCGCGCCGCGGGCGCCGGGACAGGCCGGACGCTATCGCGCGCTGAATCCGTCGCTGCTGCTGCCGATCCTGGTCGATGCCGCGGGCAGCCTGTGGGAGGCCGACGCCATCGCCTGCCGGCTGTCGCGCGAGGCCGGTTCGCGCTTCTGGCGCACCGGGTCCGGGGAGCCGGCGATGATCCAGTGGCTGAGCTGGGGCAAGGAGAACTTCGTCCACGCCTGCGCGATGGTGAGCTTCGAACGGGTGACGAAGCAGCGTTATGGCCTGGGCCCGGTCGACGAACGCGAGGTGGCCAAGGGGTTGGAGCGTTTCGCGGATGCCGCCGCACTGCTCGACGCGCAGCTGGCCACGCGGCAATGGCTGCTCGCCGATGGCGTGTCCTATGCCGATTTCCGCATGGCCACGTTCCTGCACGAATGCGACCTGTCCGGCCTGCCGCTGCAGGACCATCCGGCGCTGCTGCGCTGGTACGGGCGGCTCGACGCGCTGCAGGCCTGGCGCGACCCGTTCGAGGGGCTGGACGCGCCGCCGCTGCCGCCGGTGCCCGGCCGGTGAATCGCGGCGGAACACGTGCCCTGTTAACGGCACCGATGCGCGACCTTGCCCGTCGCTTAATCCAGCGCTTGCCACGCTGACGGCCGCACCCGGACCGAGGGGAGGTGGCCATGCCCTATCGCAGCATCAGCGAACTGCCCGATTCCGTGCGCGGGCATACGCCCAGGCATGCGCAGGAAATCTACAAGGAAGCCTTCAACCACGCCTGGGACGAATACAGCGACCCCGCCGACCGTCGCGGCGACGCCTCGCGCGAAGAGGTGTCGCACCGCGTTGCCTGGGCGGCGGTGAAGCAGAAATACGCGAAGGGCGAGGATGGCGACTGGCATGCCCGGCGCGCCTGAGGCGGCGCCCACGGCCGGGCCGCGTCCGGTTCCGGCCCACTGAGAGGAGAGGTTCCATGCGTATCAACGAAGTGATGAGCACCGATGTCTGTGTCATCGGTCCCGGTACCTCGCTGCGCGACGCGGCGCGGATGATGGCGGCGCGCGACGTGGGCAGCCTGCCGGTGGGCGAGAACGACCGCCTGGTCGGCTTCGTCACCGACCGCGACATCGTCCTGCGCGCCGTGGCCGAGGGGATGGGCCCGGACACGGCGGTGCGCGAGGTCATGTCCTCCGACATCCGCTACTGCTTCGACGACGAGGACATCGACCATGTCGCCGAGAACATGGCGCAGCTGGAGATGCGCCGGCTGCCCGTGCTCAGCCGCGACAAGCGCCTGGTCGGCATCGTGTCGCTGGCCAATTTCGCCTACAGCCGCGACGCCGGCGCTTCGCAGGAACTTCTGCGCGGCGTGGCCAAGCCGCACTGACCCGGATCCGCTGCCGCCAGCCAGTGCCGGCGGCGACCGGGAGCGTTGCAACCTGCGCGCGCGGTCCGCCGCGGGCGATCGGAGCGAGCGGGCGATTCAGGGAACGGCGACCCACGGGTCCGGGCCGCTGTGCGCCTGTCCGTTCGCATCGAACTCCAGCATCGTGTGCGTGCGCGATTCATACGGCGCCCAGGCCGGCAGTCCGGCGCCGTTGGGGTCCCCGCTCTTCACGAAGTTGGCCAGGTAGCCGCTGGCCAAGGCGCCGACGCGACGGTCCGCCCCGGTGGTGGCCGCGCCGTACTTGACCGCTTCGGTGTGGAAGAAGAACGGGATCTCGCTGGCGTGGGCGGCGCCCTTGGTTTCCGGCATGCGCGCGGCCGGGGCGACGTAGTCGAAGCGGTAGTAACGCACCGTCACGCCCTGCGCGGCCAGGGCGCCGGCCATGTCCCGCGCGCCGGCGACCATGAAGCCGTCGCGGCCGCCGATGTCGTCGCCGGTGGCGCCGATCATCACCGGCCCGTGGTTGAAGGCGCCGGAGGCGTAGGCCTGTTCCGGCGCAACGGCGATGCGGCCGTCGACGAGCGGGCCGGTGAACGTGCGCGGGCCATCGCCGGGGGTGGACCGCGTGGCGAGATTGAGCCCGTCGACCACCGCATCGGCCGGCAGTGCGCGCAACCGCCGCAAGGCATCGGCTGCATCGTCGGCGATGTCCTTGCCGCGGGCGAAGGCCAGGCCGGCCTGTTCGGCGTCCGCCAGGGTGGTGGATGCTTTGCCGTCGCCGCCGGACTGGATCACCGCCTGCCGGAACAGGTCGCGCGCCAGCGGCGAGGTCATCAGCGCGTGCACCGACATGCCGCCGGCGCTCTCGCCGATGACCGTGACCCGCGACGGGTCGCCGCCGAATGCGGCGATGTTCCGCTTCACCCATTCCAGCGCGGCGATCTGGTCCAGGAAACCGTAGTTGCCGAGCAGCCCGTGGTCGGCGTCGGCGGCGGTCAGCTGCGGATGGGCGAAGGTGCCGAAGCGGCCGACGCGGTAGTTGAAGCTGACGAACATCACGCCCTGCCGGGCCAGCGCCTCGCCCGCGTAGGTTGGCGGCGAAGCGCCGCCATTGACGAAGCCGCCGCCGTAGATCCACACCAGCACCGGCAGCGGGCCATCGGCCGCGGCCGGGCGCCACACGTTGAGGTAGAGGCAGTCCTCGGCCGGCGTCGTGCCCAGCGGCGCGGCATCGCTGGGGAAGGGCTTCTGCATGCAGTCCGGGCCGTACTGCGTGGCCGCGCGCACGCCGTCCCACGCGGCGGCGGGCTGCGTCGCGCGCCAGCGCAGGTCGCCCACCGGCGGCGCGGCGAAGGGAATGCCCTTGAACGCGATCACCCCGTCGGACTCCACGCCCTGCAGCGCGCCACTGTCGACCCGCACCTGCGGCGCGGCGGCGAATACGGGCGTGGTCGCCGCGAGTGACAGCAGCACGAGCAGGACGCGCAGGTTGGGTGCAGTGGAAGACATGCAGGCTCCGGTCGGTGATTGGCGGAAGGCACAGGGTCGCCATTCCAGCGGCCGGGTCAATACGCACCGCGGCGGACCGCTCTCGTCCCGACGATCGAAACACCGGCATGGCTCGCGCTGGCGCGGCGTCGATGTCGAATGTCGTGGGCAGGAACACAAGCCTCACGGTGCGGCTCAGCGCCGGATCGCCAGCACCCCGTCCAGCGCCAGCTGCGCCTTGAATCCGGCCTTCTCCAGGCGCCGCGCCACCTCGCGCGGCACGTCGCGTCCGCTGGTGAGCCGGTTGGGCGTGCCGGTGTAGTGGAACAGCCTGCCGCTGCGGCGCAGGACGCGGGCGAGCTGGTCGTAGAAGGCCTGCGAGTACAGTTCGCCGGCGATGCCGAAGCGCGGCGGGTCGTGCAGCACCGCGTCCATCGACGCATCGGCGATCCCGGCGATGGCCTGCGACACATCGGCATGTTCCAGCAGCAGGCGGCCGCCGCTTTCCGGTGCCCCGGGATCGGGCGACCACGGATTGAGGGTGCGCAGCCACAGCACGTCCGCGTTCTTTTCGAACGAATTGATGCGGACCACGCCGGCCTCCAGGCAGCAGGCGGCGAAGTAGCCCAGCCCGCCGCAGGTGTCGAGCACCGTTTTGCCGCGCGGTTCCACCAGCGCCACCTTGTGCCGCGCGTCATCCAGCGGCGATTCCTTCGAGGTCGGCAGCATCTTGATGCCGTCGATCTCGAAGGTCGGCACGCCCCACGCGGTGGGCACCAGCTTGATCAGCGCGCCGGCGTAGCGCGCGACCGGTTCCCAGTCCTGGCCATCGAACCAGTAGAGGGTGCGGTCCTTGAGCCTGCCCGGATACGGATAGTCCGCACCGCGCCATTGCCAGTCGTCGGCGCCGGTGACGGCGGTGTCCTGGCTGCGGCCCAGGTCGAGCGAGCCGGTCCAGCGGCCGTCGCCGCGCTGCCGCGCATCGAGCAGCGCCTCGGCGGTGTCGCGGGTCAGCAGCGGGCCGGCGTAACGGGGCACGGACGGGATCGGAAGTTGCGCGGGCGGGCATCGTAACCGAGCCTGCCATTGGCGGTGGAGAGCCGGCGTCGGCTTCGTGCATCGCGCGGCAGCCGGTGATCGGCGGCGTGATCCTCCGGGCGCATGCGGATTGTCCGCGGGAGTGTGACCGCAACCCATGGACAGGCCCGCATCCGCTTGCCACCATCGACCGCGGGGAAGGGGAAGACAGGGGTGGGGAATGCTGCGTTGCAAGATGCTGGCCGGGCTGCTGCTGGGTGGCCTGTTGCCGGGTGTGGCCGCCGCGGCCGGACCAGCGAAGATCGATCTGGCGCCGTTCCTGAAGCAGGACCGCTACGAGCGGGTGAAGATCTCGCCCGATGGCGCCTATTACGCGGTGACCGTGCCGATGGAGGACCGCACCGTGCTGGCCATCGTGCGCCGCGCGGACGGCACGCCCACCGCCAAGATCACCGGCCGCAAGGATTCGGTGGTGGACGATTTCTGGTGGGCCAACAACGAACGCCTGGTGGTGTCGATGGCGCAGAAGTACGGCGCGCGCGACCAGCCGTTGGCCATCGGCGAACTGCACGCGGTCAACGTCGACGGCAGGCAGGCCAGGCTGCTGGCCAGTCCGTACGGCGTGAACGACGACCACGGCATCACCGACCGCATCAGCACCCAGCTGGAAAGCGCGGTGTACATGCTCGACACCCTGCGCGGCGACCCGGACAACGTGCTGGTGTACGCGATGCCGCTGGTCAGCGACCCGTTCATGAGCATCGAGAAACTCAACATCTACTCGCGCCGCCGTACCCGGGTGGCCAGAGTGCCGGTGCAGCGCGCCAGCTTCATCGCCGACGCCAGCGGCGAGGTGCGCTTCGCCCATGGCGCCGGCACCGACAACGTGACCAAGTTGTTCTACCGCGACGCGCGCGGCGAGGACTGGCGCCTGGTCAACGATGAGGATGTCAGCGGCCACCGCGAGTTCCCGCTGGGGTTCAGCGGCGACGGCAGGATCGCCTACCTGCAGGTGGAGCAGGCCACCGGGCCGGACGCGCTGGTGGCCTGGGATCCGGCGACCGGCAAGTACACCGAGCTGCTGCGCGATCCGGTCGTGGACCCGTACCGCATCCTCTACGACCTGGACGGGAAGACGCCGATCGGCGCCGCCTACATGACCGACCGGGTGCGCAACCGCTTCTTCGACGACAGCGCGCCGACCGCGCGCTTCTACCGCAGCCTGGAGAAGGCGTTCGGCGGCGACGCCATCCGCATGACCTCGGCCACCGCCGACGGCGGCGAAGTCCTGCTGTACGTGTACAGCGACCGCAACTACGGGGACTATTTCCTGTTCGACACGAAGGCCAGGCGCGCCGACCGGGTGTTCAGCCGCCGCGAGTGGTTCGTGCCCGACGCGGTGCCGCCTTCGCGCTACGTCACCTTCAAGGCGCGCGACGGAATGACCCTGCACGGCTACCTCACCGAGCCGCGCGGCGCGGCAGCCGGGCCGCGGCCGATGGTGCTGCTGCCGCACGGCGGACCGTACGGCGTGTTCGACGAATGGGAGTTCGACGAGGACGCGCAGATCCTGGCCGCGGCCGGCTACGCGGTGCTGCGGGTGAATTACCGCGGTTCCGGCGGCTACGGCTGGGACTACATGCAGGCCGGCCTGCAGGAATGGGGCGGGCGCATGCAGGACGACCTGACCGACGCCACCCGCTGGGCGATCGCGCAGGACATCGCCGACGCGTCGCGGATCTGCATCTACGGCGCCAGCTACGGCGGCTACGCGGCGCTGATGGGCGTGGCCCGGGAGCCGGACCTGTACCGGTGCGCGGCCGGCTACGTCGGCGTCTACGACCTGCCGATGATGCATCGCGACGCCTCCAGCCGCAGCCGCTCGGGCCGGACCTGGGCGCTGGAATGGATGGGCGATCGCAGCGCGCTGTCGGGCCGCTCGCCGGTCAACCTGGCCGACCGGATCAAAGTGCCGGTGTTCCTGGCCGCCGGCGGCGTCGACGAACGCGCCCCGATCGAGCACAGCAAGCGCATGGAGAAGGCGCTGAAGAAGGCCGGCGTGCCGGTCGAGACGCTGTACTACCCGAACGAAGGCCACGGCTTCTACACCGAGGAGCATCGCCGCGAGTACTACACGCAGCTGCTGGATTTCCTCGGCCGGCACCTGGGTGGGGCGACGGCGCAGTAGCGATCCCTCCCGCGGGCGCGATCGCACAAGGCGTTCATCCGGCGTGCGCTAGGGTGCGGCGATTCCGCCCGGAGCCCGCCATGCCTGGTCGATTGCCGGTTGTTCTGGTTCTGGTGTTGCCGATGGCCTGCGGGGCGCAGGGCACGCCGCTCCCGCTCCCGCCATCCATGCCAGCCATGCCGCTCGATGCCTGCCGCGATGCGGCGGCAGCGGCCGTGCCGGCGCCGGCACGCGATGCATTGCCGGCGATCGACGGCAGCGGCCGCCAGTTGCTGGCGCTGCGCGGCTACCTGCGCGCGCGCGACCTGGAGCAGCGCTGGAGCTGGAGCGAGGCGCGGATCGAGGCGTATGCCGGTTCGCCGGAGCAGGCGGCGGCGCATGCGGCGATCGGCAAGGTGCAGGACGCGTTCGCGCAGGCCAATCCCGGTTACCGCCTGCACGTGAACCTGCGGGTGCGCAGCCTGGACGAGCAGCTGCGCAAGTGGAACGGCAACGCCTCCGTCGCCGCCGCGGCCGCCGCGCTGGCCAGCGCGGCGGAGGGTGCGTGCGATCCACAGGAGACCGATCGCTTCGTCGCCTGGCTGAAGGCCTGGCGGCCGCCGGCGGCGGTCAACCTGGCCACGCCGGGCCTGTCCTCGCACGGCCAGGCGCGCGCGTTCGATTTCCAGGTCATGCAGGACGATACGCTGGTGGCCGGGGTCGACAGCGGCCGGCGCCAGCAGGACTGGATCGATGGGGGCTGGGGCGAGCGCCTGGCGGCGGCGGTGCGGGTCTCGGGCGAGCCGTTCGAAGGCCCGCTGCGCTCGCCGGACGAGCCTTGGCATTACGCCTATGTGCCATCCGCGGAGCCGGAGTCGCCTCCGCCGGCATCGCCGCAGGCGCCGGCAGCCGGCGACGGAACGTGACCGCGTACCGCCGACTGCGCGGGCGTTGCGGTCGTGCGGCGTCCGCTCAGCCGCCCCAGACGGTTTCCGCGTAGCGCAGGAAATTCAGGCCCAGGACCCGGTCGATCCGGCCTTCGGAATAACCCTTGGCCTGCAGCAGCCGCGCCAGCCTGTGGAACTGGTCCGGCCCGCGCAGGTCGAGCACGAACGGATAGGTGTCTGCGCGCTCGCCGGCCGCGCTGATCCCGGCCGCCTGGCGCTGCGCCACCTCGCGGGCCAGCACCGCGCGGTAGGCCTCCATGTCGTCGATCGCGGTGACGGTGCCGTCGGTGCCGATACCCACGTGGTCCTCGCCGCAGACGTTCACCGCATGATCGATGTGCGCGACCACGTGCTCGGCGCTGGCATGGCCGGACACGTCCAGGAATGGCATGAAGTAGATGCCGACGAAGCCGCCGCGCTCGGCCACCGCGCGCAGCTCGGCATCGGTCTTGTTGCGCGGCAGGTCGGCGACGGCGCGGCAGCCGGTGTGGTTGATCGAGATCGGCGCGGTGGAGACGCGCGCCGCCTCCAGGCAGGTCCGCTCGCCGCTGTGCGACAGGTCGACCATGGCCCGGCGCTGGTTGAGGCGGGCCACGACTTCGCGGCCGAACGGGGTCAGGCCGCGGTTGGCCGGCGCCATCGAACCGTCGCCGAGCTGGTTGGCCGGGTTGTAGGTCAGCTGGAACACGCGCACGCCCAGATCGCTGAAGATGTCGACCCGGTCCACGTCGTCGCCGAGCATGGCGCCGTTCTGGAAGCCGTAGACCAGTCCGATCCGGTCCTCGTCGCGGGCGCGGCGGATGTCGGCGGCGGTGAGGACCTTGAGCACGTCGCCGGCATGGCGCCGCACCAGTGCATCGGTGGCGGCGATGTCGCGCACGCTGGCCTCGAACGGATCGTCGTCGCCGGACACGTAGCCCAGGGTCACGTTGACCGCGGTCAGTCCGGAGGCGTGCGCTTCGGCCAGCACGCGCGGGGTGAGCTGCGGGATCAGCGAATCGTCCGGGGCGTTCGGATCGCCCAGCCCGCCCAGCGCGTTGACGACGATCCGTTCCGGCCGGGCAGTCGCGGCGGCCAGCCCGGTGGCGGGGAGTGCGGAAGCGGCGAGGGCGCCGGCGGCGCCGGCGAGGAAGGTGCGTCGGTCGAGGGTCATTGCGGCTCGGGCGGTGACTGGTACGGCAGCCGTCGCGTCATCGGCGATGGCTGCGGTCAGGATACAGGCGACGGCCGGATCCGCGGCCGCCGTCCGTGCCGCCTCAGGCGCCGGCCGGCGGCGAGGAGCGCAACAGGTCTTCGGCCGCGTGGACCAGGAAGATGTACTTCGCGCCCAGGTCGATCACGTACTCGTTCTCGCCCCACAGGAACGGCCAGTCGTTCTTGTTCTCCGGCAGGTCCGGCTTGAGCACCAGCACGCCCGGCACCACGCCGCCGGCGATGAAGGTGAAGTCGGCGCGGTTGTTGCCGTAGGCCACGGTCTTGGACTGCGCGCCCACCGCCGAGACGAACGACAGGTTCGAGTCCGGGTGCGTGCCGTACAGGTAGTTCAGGCCCTGCAGGGTGTCCTCGACGCCGAACAGGTCCGGGAACGCGCGGTGCAGCCAGTAGTTGGTGGTGGCCATGCCGACCACCGCGCCGTTGCCGGCCCAGCCGCCGCGGGTGATGGGCACGCCATACGGGTTGTCGGCGACCATCGCCGCGCGCTCGTCGCTGAAGCGGACCGCACGCTCGCGGAATCTGGCCTGGAAGGCGGCGTCCATCTGCGGCAGGGCGCGCACCACGAAGGCGGCGTTGAAGGCGAAGCGTTCGTCGATCGCCGGCCACAGCGCGGCGATGGCCTCGGCGTACTTGGCCTCGCCGGTGGCCAGCAGCAGCTGCACCGCCGCGTGCAGCTGCTCGTCCCGCGGATCGCCGCCGGTGGTGTTGCCGACGTGGAACAGGTTCGGCTCGCGCGAATGCTCGAAGTCCCATACCTTCTTCGCCGTGGCCAGGCTCTCGTCGGCCAGCGCGGCGTTGTGTCCGCGCAGGGCACGGCTGGCGGCGGCCAGCGCCGCGGCCGAGCCGTAGTTGAGCGCGGTGGTATTGCTGGTGAAGGCCAGGCGGTCGTCGTGCGGCGAGTCCGGATCGGATGGATCGTCGACCCGGCCGTCGGTCTTGGTCACCGCGTCGCCCAGATGGGTGTACTGCTTCAGGTCCGGCTCGACGATACCGGGAATGGCGTGGCCGAACACCCGGTGCTGGGCGACCAGCATCAGCGTGCCGTGCTCGATCTGCTGCAGCAGGTCGGGGATGCCGTCGGGCTGGTGCAGTTCCACGTGCCTGCGCTTCTGGTCGATGGTGGTTTCGTCGCGCGAAGGCTTGAACAGTTCCCAAGTGTCGACCAGCGACATCACCGTGGAATAGTGGGTCTGGGTGCGCAGGTCGAAGTCGCCGGCGTCGAACCAGCCGCCGATGGCCAGGCCGGGAATGTGTTCGCCGGGCTGGAACGGGGAATCCAGCGTCGGGCCCTGGCCGTACAGATCGAAGTGTTCCTTGCCCGGCGCGACCTGGCGCGCGTCGTCCATGTGCGAGCGGCCGTGCCAGACGCGGTAGGCCTCGTTGACCAGCATGTGGTCCATCTGCACCGGCATGAACACGTCCAGGGTCGGATGCCAGGCGCTGGCGTAGGCGTCTTCGGCGATGCGGAAGGCGGCGGTGCGCTGGCCGGCCGCCTCGATCACGTACACGCCCGGCGTGCGCACGCCGGAGAAGTCGAAGGTGTAGTAGTCGTAGCGCAGGTACTGGCCCCAGCGTTGCGTGTCCGCGGCCAGCGCTTCGCGGGTGCTGCCGTCGGCGTCCACGCGCAGCAGGCGCGCGCGGCCGGGCGGCGGGGCATTGCGGTCGGTCTCCAGCACCGCGACCTTGCGCTGCGCCGGGTGGTAGCCGACCTGCGAATGGCCGATCACCGTCGGCCGGGTCCAGCCCGGTGCGGTGCTCGCGGACAGTGTCCACTCCAGCACGGTGCCGGTCTTGCCGGCCGGCAGCAGCGAGCGCACCACGTACCAGCCGTTCTGGGCCTGGTTGCGGCCGTCGTACAGGCGCAGCTCGGCGCCGGGCGAGTCGATGGCGACGCGGCGCTGCGCATCTTCCGGCGCCAGCACCAGCCGGTGGCCGCTGGCCATCGGCAGGCGCACGGTGGCGCCGCTGGCGTCGCGTCCGCTCGGGCCGGACGGATACAGCGGCAGCTGGCCGCTGCCGTCGTCCATCCGCCAGGACTTGCCGAAATAGGCCGAGGGCAGGAATTCGAGGTTGAAGCCGGCCTTGCCGGCCAGCGCCTTGGGCAGCGGCCGGTCGAGCACGACCTGGATCGCCACGCCGTCGCCCTGCGGCGTCACCCGTACGCTGTACTGGAAGTCCTCGGCGGGGAAGGCCATGCGCGCGGTGATGGCGCCGGTGGCCGGATCGACCTTGCGTTCGACCAGGCTGGACACCGGGTCCCACTGCTCGGGCGTGGGCGACAGGCGCACGTCGCCGTTGGTGGCGGTGCGCACGCCGTGGTGGACCAGCTCGATGCCGGCGATCTTGGAGTCGCTGAAGTTGTCGTCGTAGGTGTTGTTGAACACCAGTACGTCCAGGCCGCGCCGGCCGAGGTAGCCGGCCTCGGTGAGCTTGAGGCCGGACTCGGCTGCAGCCGCCACGAAGGTGGCGGTCATGAGCAGCAGGGCGGCGAGGGCGGGACGATAGGGTCGGAAGCAAGGCCTCTGTGCGTGGTTCATCGCGGATCCCCGGGAGTCGATGTTAACGCTAACATCGATGGCTGCCGGGGCCAGCTTGCGCTGCAACAAGGCCGGCCGGACGGACGGCGGTCCGGGGCGGCCCGTGACAGTCAGCCTGGTCCCTGCTTCAGCCGCTGCATGAATCCGCGGAAATGCGGCGCGAATTCCTCGAACAGCGGATGTCCGCGGTTCTCCAGCATGACTTCGCCGAACAGCTTCAGGCCCACTGCCAGCGCGGTGGCCGAATCCGGCGGCAGGTCGCCGCGCTGGCGCACGCGTTCGACGATGGCCAGCACGTCGTCGTGGTTGCCCGCCTCGAAGCGCAGCGGTTCCGGCCAGGTGGACGGATTGCCCTTGGCGTCGGCCAGGTGCTCGACGGTGATGCGGTAGCGGTGCTGTTTCACGGATGTTTCCTCCTGCCGCGGACGCGCCGGCGCACGCCGCATGCACCGGGCGATGCGGCGCGCGCAGGCGATCGTTCGTGGGCGGTCGCGCTCACGCGCGGCCGATCTCCACCGCGGCGCGGTCGATGATCTCGGCCATCCGGCGCACGGCTTCTTCGTCCGGTTGCGATTCGCCCAGGCGCATGCGCAGCGCGGTCTTGAGGTTCTCCATCGCCCGGCGGATATCCGGCACGCCATGGGCGCGGGCGCGCTGGCGGCCGTGCTCGAAGCGTTCGAGCAGGCGGGCGAGTTCGTCCTGCTGTTCGGCCAGGGCGGCGCGGCCGGCGTCGGTGAGCCGGTACTGGCGGCGGCCATCCTCGAGCTGGCTGGAAACGGCCAGGCCCATGTCCTCGAGCATCGACAGGGTGGGGTAAACGGTGCCCGGGCTGGGGCTGTAGTCGCCGCCGACCAGGTCGCCGATCGCGCGGATCAGCTCGTAGCCGTGGCGCGGCTGTTGGTCGAGGAAGTGCAGGGCGAGCAGGCGGATGTGGCCGGCTTCGAACTGGCGGCCGCGACGGCCACCGTGGCGGGGATGCAGTTCGGGAGGGAACGGGGCGTGGCCATGGGGGCCGCGGGGACCATGCGGGCCGTCGCGATGCGGGCCTCGGGGTCCGAAGCCGTGCGGACCGTGGTGGTCGGCGTCGTGGGCGAAGGGATGGCGGGGACCGTGGGGATGCTTGCGGGGATTCATGTCTTGACTCGTCTTCGTTCGTTTGTGTGCGTTCAAGATATATCTTTGTTATTTCTTTATCAACCGATGAGTTGGGGTCGTTCATATCCGGTTGCCCGGGGCGGCGGGAATTCGTGGGGACGGGGTGCGCGCCCGACGGGCTTGCGGTCCGGGTCCGGGCCGGCGGCCCTTTATGGTTTTTCTCCCGATTGGGGGAAGTCGGCGCAAGGGGCGCCTCTGAATGTTGGCCGGGCACACTGGGCGGGCTCTGGACGCAGCGGCCATGTACCTGGTCGAGAGGGGAAAGCTGAAAAGTCTCGGCTCCGGCCGGGGCCGTCGTGCCTGTTGGGCTTGGGCAAGAGCGCCTGCTTCGGTGGGGGCCGCCGTGCCCTGGGGGTCTGGCGCATCGCCGGCTCCGCCGTCCATGGCTCCGACGAGCGACCGCAGCACATCCCTGTGCTGCTTGCGCCAGACCCCCAGGGCACGACGTCCTTCGCGAGGGTTGGGGTCGTAGCTTCGTTCGGTGAAAAACCAGTGGACAGGCCAAGGCAGGACGCAGCAAGGCACCGTCCGCATCCATCGTTCCGTGCAAGCGGTTGTAGGAGCCCGCCTTGCGGGCGACAAGGGCGTCGGAGTCATGGGGACATCGCCTGTGCCGACGGCGTCGCGTCGCCCGCAAGGCGGGCTCCTACAACCGCCTGTGCGAAGACGCTCGACCCGGTTCTCGACCGTCCGGGCCTCACCCGCGGGGAACGAAGCCACGCACCCAGCGCGCCGAAAGCCGCGGCAGTGCGGGGGTATGGCGCAAGCAGGCCAGGGATGGCCTGCGCTCGGCCGTCGGAGGCAGGACGCCGGGGCCGGCCGATGCGCCATATCCCTGCACTGCCGCGGCTCCCGCCGAAGCCGACCCAACCCAACGCCTTTGCTCCTGCTCCTGCGGTGGGTGCGTCTCCCCCTCAGCCGGGCGGGGAACCTCTTAATGAGGATGCGTGGCGCGATGGATCCGGCTCGCCGCGACCGCGCCAGACGCGTTTCAGTCGCGGTCGGGCGCGCCCAGCGGGAAATAGGGGCGGAACGGCCGCGCCTCCTCCACCGCACGGGCGAACGACGGCCGTCCCAGCAGCCGCGCGCGGTAGGCGTGCACGCGCACGCACGCCGCCGGGATCGCATGGGTCCAGTCGGCGTAGAACAGGAACGGCGCCGCGCCGCAGTCGGCGAGGCTGAAATGCCGGCCTGCCGCCCAGGGACGATCGTCCCCGAGGTGCCGCTCCAGCCAGACGTAGGCGTTGTCGAGCATGCGTCGCGCCTCGGCCACGCCGTAGGGATCGCGGTCCGCGTCCTGCCGGATCGCGTCGAACACCACCTTCTGCTGCGGCGCGGACACGTAGTTGTCGAAGAACCGGTCGAGCATGCGCACCTGCACCGCCGCCAGCGGATCGTCCGGCAGCAGCCGCACCGGGCCGGGATGGCGCACGTGCAGGTACTCGATGATGGTGCTGGCCTCGAGCACGGTGCGGTCGCCGTCGACCAGCACCGGGAAGCGCTTCATCGGCCACAGCGCCTCCAGTTCGCGGCCGTGCGCCGGGTCCTCGAGGTTGCGGTATTCGAACGGGGTGTCGTTCTCGTACAGCGCGACCAGCGCCTTCTGGCAGTACGAGGAGAACGGGTGGGCGTACAGGGCGAGGGTCATGGCCGGTTCCGGCGGGAGGATGGAAGGCGACGTGCAGGCATGGGCGGGATCGACAACGGCTCAGGCGGCGAAGCGCGGCTGCCGGCGCAGTTCGGCCATGTGCGCGACCAGCTGCGGGAAGAAGGCATCGAAGGCGGCGGCGATCTCCCGCTCGTGCCGGCGCAGGTCGTCCAGGCATTCGACCAGCCGTTCGCCGTTGCGCGACAGGCGTGTGGCGATGCGGGTAACGGCACGGTCGACGCTGTCGCGTTCGCGGTACGAACCCAGCCAGTCGTGCGCGACCATCGGCGGCGCGATCCGGCGCAGGCGCTCGGGCAGGGCGTCCAGCCGCGCCAGCAGATAGCGGTAGAACGGCGCGGTGAACGCATCGAGCGGAATGTCGCTGTAGCGGTGCCAGTCGCGCGCCAGGCAATGGTCGTAATACACGTCCAGGGCGATGCCGGCGTAGCGGCGACGCCCTTCGCCGAACAGGCGCCGCGATCCGGCCACCAGCGGGTGCTCGTCGGTGTAGCGGTCCACGCGCCGGTGCAGCAGGATCTCGCGCCGTTCCATCGGGCTGTACGCGTCCAGCGCCGCCAGGCCGAACACGAAATCGCCCAGCAGCGCGCCGAGCATGGCTTCGGGGTCGGGACGGGCGAGGTAGAGATGGGCCAGGTAGTTCATGGTCGCTCGGTGGCGGATCCGCCGCGGCGTCGCGGGCCAGTGTGTCACGGCCGTCCTCGTGCCGGCGATGCCCGCGGAGCCGCTGCCGGTTGACGGCGCGGTCACTGCACCGGTGCCGATACTGGGCGCATGCCCGAAGGCCCGTCCATCGTCATCCTCAAGGAAGAGGCTTCCCGCTTCGCCGGCCACGCCGTGGCCCGGGTGGGCGGCAACAGCCGCGAACCGGTGCAGCGGCTCGCCGGCCAGGGGCTGCGTGCGGTGCGCAGCTGGGGCAAGCACCTGCTGCTGGAATTCGACGGCTTCAGCGTGCGCATCCATCTGCTGCTGTACGGCAGCTACCGGATCGATGATCCGAAGGAGGTCGCGCCGCGCCTGGGCCTGGGCCTGGTGTTCGACGACGGCGGCGAACTGGATTTCTACGCCTGTTCGGTACGCTTCATCGAAGTTCCGCTGGATGCCGTCTACGACTGGAGCGCGGACGTGATGAGCGACGCCTGGGATCCGGCGCAGGCACGACGCAGGCTGCGCGCCCGGCCGGGCATCCTGGCCGCCGATGCGCTGCTGGACCAGGACCTGTTCGCCGGTGTCGGCAACATCATCAAGAACGAGGTGCTGTTCCGGATCCGCATGCATCCGGAGAGCCGGATCGGCGCGCTGCCGCCGCGCAAGCTCCGCGAACTGGTCGCGCAGGCCCGCGAATACAGCTTCGATTTCCTGCGCTGGAAGAAGGACCACGTCCTGCGCCAGCATTACCTGGTGCACACCCGCACCCATTGCCCGCGCGACGGCCATCGCCTGGCCTACCGCAAGCACCTGGGCCGGGCGCAGCGGCGCGCGTTCTTCTGCGAGGCCTGCCAGCACCTGTATCTGTGACGGGTCGGGCCCGGCGACGCACCGCAGCGTGCCAGCGGCGGGACGCCCCGGCACTGGCCGCCATTGTTGCGATGCAGCATAATTGCGCCCATGTCCTCGTCCCCCATCCCCGCCGCCCTGGCGGCCGCGCCCGTTCCCGCGCTCGGCCGTACCCGCCGCGCCCTGATCCTGGCCGCCCTGACCCTGGGCGGCTTCGCCATCGGCACCAGCGAGTTCGCCGGCATGGGCCTGATGCCGAACATGGTCGCCTCGCTGGGCATTTCCGAGCCGCAGGTCGGCCATCTGATCAGCGCCTACGCGCTGGGCGTGGTGGTGGGCGCGCCGCTGCTGGCGATCCTGGGTGGCGCACTGCCGCGCAAGACCCTGCTGCTGGCGCTGATGGGCTTCTACGCCGCCGGCAACCTGGCCAGCGCGCTGGGCCCGGACTACCACAGCCTGATGCTGTTCCGCTTCATCGCCGGCCTGCCGCACGGCGCCTACTTCGGCGTGGCCGCGTTGACCGCGGTGTCGATCAGCCCGCCGCAGGCGCGCGGCCGCGCGGTCAGCCTGGTGATGCTGGGCCTGACCCTGGCCATGCTGCTCGGCGTGCCGGTGGCGACCTGGCTGGGGCAGGCGATCAGCTGGCGCTGGGCGTACGCGGCGGTGTCGGTGCTGGCGCTGGTCACCGTCGCGCTGATCGCGCTGGCGCTGCCGGCCGCGGTGGACGGTCCGCGCGAGCGCCCGATGGACGAGCTGCGCGCGTTCAACCGGCTGCCGGTGTGGCAGGCGCTGCTGATCGGCGCGATCGGTTTCGCCGGCATGTTCGCGGTGTTCAGCTACCTGGCGCCGACCATGCTGGAGGTCACCGGCGTGGGCGCGGCCTGGATCCCGCTGGGCCTGGCCGGGTTCGGCCTGGGCGGGGTGATCGGCAATATCCTCGGCGGCTGGCTGTTCGATCGCCTGCAGTTCCGCGCCGCGGCGGTGGTGCTGGCCTGGGCCACGGTCATGCTGCTGCTGTTCCCGCTGGCGGCGCGGCAGCCATGGAGCCTGCTGCTGGCGACCGTGTGCATCGGCATGATGGGCGCGCTGGGGCCGATCCTGCAGTCGCACCTGATGGACGTGGCCGGCGACGCGCAGACCCTGGCCGCGGCCTCGCACCACGCCGCCTTCAACACCGCCAACGCGCTGGGGCCGTGGCTGGGCGGCATGGCGATCACCGCTGGCCTGGGCTGGACCTCGACCGGCCCGGTCGGCGCGGCCACCGCGGTGGCAGGCATCGCGATCTGCGTCTGGGCCATGCGCACCCAGTCGCGCCGGCAGGCCTGCGCCGCCTTGTAGGAGCCCGTCTTGCGGGCGACCGGGCGTCGGGCCATGAGGGAGTCGCCTGTGCCAGCGCATCGGGTCGCCGGCAAGACCGGCTCCTACAACGGCACCCCCGCGACGGCTTCCTGTAGGAGCCCGTCTTGCGGGCGACCCGGGCGCCGGAACCACAGGGGAGTCGCCTGTGTGTCAGCGGCATCGGGTCGCCGGCAAGACCGGCTCCTACACAGCTAAACCCCGGACGACACGCTATCGGCGCCGCCGGATCGGCCAAGCCGTCCATACGCCGCGGAAGGGGCCGCTTCGGGCCGACGGATTAGACTGTGCCGCTCCGCCGGCGCCCCCGCGCCCGCGCCTCCATCCGCTTCCGAGAGAGTCCGCGTGGTCATCCATCCCAAAGTCCGAGGCTTCATCTGCACCACCGCCCACCCCGTGGGCTGCGCGAAGAACGTGCAGGACCAGATCCGCCACGTGCAGTCGCATGGGGTGCGCAACGACGGGCCCAAGCGGGTGCTGGTGATCGGTTCGTCGACCGGCTACGGCCTGGCCGCGCGCATCACCGCCGCCTTCGGCTTCGGCGCGGCCACCCTGGGCGTGTTCTTCGAGAAGCCGGGCACCGAGAAGAAGACCGGCAACGCCGGCTGGTACAACTCGGCCGCCTTCGACCACTACGCCAAGGAAGCGGGCCTGTGGAGCCGCTCGATCAACGGCGATGCGTTCTCCGACGAAGTGCGCGGAAAAGCGATCGAGCTGATCCGCGAAATGGGTGGTCCGGTCGACCTGGTTGTCTACTCGCTGGCCTCGCCGGTGCGGCGCCTGCCGGATACCGGCGAACTCAAGCGCTCGGCGCTCAAGCCGATCGGCCAGACCTACCACGCCACCGCGGTGGACACCAACCGCGACCGCATCATCGAAGCCGAGGTCGAGCCGGCCACCGAGCAGGAGATCGCCGACACCATCACCGTCATGGGCGGCCAGGACTGGGAGCTGTGGATCGACGCGCTCGACAAGGCCGGCGTGCTGGCCCCCGACGCCAAGACCGTGGCCTTCAGCTACATCGGTACCGAGATCACCTGGCCGATCTACTGGCACGGTGCGCTGGGCAAGGCCAAGGAAGACCTGGACCGCGCCGCGCACGCGCTCGACGCGAAACTCGAGCCCGGCGGCGGCCAGGCCAATGTCGCCGTGCTCAAGTCGGTGGTGACCCAGGCCAGCGCGGCGATCCCGGTGATGCCGCTGTACATCGCCATCGTCTACCGGATCATGAAGGAAAAGGGCCTGCACGAAGGCACGATCGAGCAGCTCGACCGCACCTTCCGCGAGCATCTGTACGCGGCCGCGCCGCCGCCGCAGGACGAATCCGGCCGCCTGCGCCTGGACGACCGCGAGCTGCGCGACGACGTGCAGCAGGCCTGCCGCGAGCTGTGGCCGGCCGTCACCACGGAAAACCTGTTCGAGCTGACCGACTATGCCAGCTACAAGCACGACTTCCTCAAGCTGTTCGGCTTCGAGCGCGACGACGTCGACTACGACGCCGACGTCGATCCGGTCACCCCGTTCGACGTGGTCGACCTGACCGGCGAATAGCCGGCGGCGCGGGCACGCTTTCACGCGATTGCCCGCGACAAACCTTAACGCGGGGGCCAAGCCCCGCTTGCGCGACGGTTCCGGTCGAAGACGGCGGGGCAGCGGAACAAGCCCCGCTCCACGGCGCGCGCGCGATCAGCCGCGCGAGGCGGTGGCGTTCTGGACGCAGTCGCGCAGCTCCTTCAACCGGAACGGCTTGCCCAGCAGGACCAGCCCCGGGTCCAGTTCCACGTCGGCATAGCCGGAGACGACGATCACCCGCGTGTGCGGATGGCGCGCGACCACCTCGCGTGCCAGGTCCGAGCCGGACATGCCGGACATCAGGTGGTCGGTGACCAGCAGTGCAGGCACCACGCCACTTTCCAGCGCGCGCAACGCCTGTTCGGCCGACGCCGCTTCCACCACTTCGTAGCCCATGTCGGCCAGCACGTCGGCGGTGCACATGCGCACGCCCGGATCGTCGTCCACCACCAGGGCCACGCTCCGCGGCGGTTCGATCGTTGCCATGTGCGGACTCCCTCGTATCGTCATTGCCGTGGTTCGTCGCGTTGCGTCTGCGGTGCCATGGCGGCCGCGGGCAGCCACAGTTCCATCGTGGTGCCGCTGCCCGGCGTGCTGTCGATGGCCAGGCGGCCGCCCAGCTGCGACGCCAGCCCGTGCACCATCGACAATCCCAGTCCGGTGCCCTTGCCGACACCCTTGGTGGTGAAGAACGGTTCGATGGCCCGGGCCCGCGTCGCCGCATCCATGCCCATCCCGGTGTCCATCACCGCGATCACCACGTAGCGGCCCGCCGCCAGCGTCGCCTCCTGGCCGGACTGTAGCGCCGCGCAGCGTGCGGACAGCGTGAGCGTGCCGCCCTCGGGCATCGCATCGCGCGCGTTCACGCCGAGGTTCAGCAGCGCCATTTCCAGCTGGTTGCCGTCGGCATGGGCGTGCGGCAAGGCCGCTTCCACGTCGGCGGCGATGCGGATGCGCGGATCGAAACTGCTGCGCAACAACTGGGCGATATTGTCCACCAGCAGGCCGATGTCCACGTCCACGGCCCGCAGCGGCTGGCGCCGGGCGAAGGCCAGCAGCCGCTGCACCAGCATGGCCGCGCGCTCGGCCGATTGCCGCGCCACTGCCAGGGTGCGTGCGCGCCGCTCCGGGTTGGCGGACGGATCCTCGGCCAGCTCCAGCGCCGCCATGACCGGGGTCAGCAGGTTGTTGAAGTCGTGGGCAACGCCGCCGGTGAGCTGGCCCATCGCCTCCAGCTTCTGCGACTGGCGCAGCGCTTCCTCGGTGGCGCGGCGCTCGGTGATGTCCAGCGCTTCGGGCACCACTGCGCTGATCGCGCCGGCGGCGTCGTACAGCGGGCGCAGCGACAGGTCGAAGGTGCGCAGGCCGACAGGAAGCCGGACCGCGACTTCCTCGCGCACCGCTTCGCCGGAGCGGGCGCGGGCGAACGCGCGGCGCACCCACGCGCCCATCCCCGGCGTGCCGGCGAACCAGGGCGTGTCCCACAGCGGTCGTCCGACCACGTCCTCCAGCTCGCGGCCGACGGCGTCCAGCGCGGCGCGGTTGGCGTCCTCCAGGGTGCCGTCCAGCGCGCAGCGGCCCTGCAGCTGGTAGCTGGTCTCGAACAGGCTGCGCAGCTGCGCCTGCGAGTCGGCCAGTGCGCGCGCGGCGAGGTTGAGGTCGGTGACATCGCGTGCGCTGCAATAGAACTTGCCGCCCTCCGGCGTGGCGACCCAGGACAGCATGCGGTAGTCGCCGTCGCGTGTGCGGACCCGGCATTCGAAGCCCAGCAGCGGTTCGCCGGCGTGCAGCCGCGTCCTCGCTTCGAGCACCGCGTCCCGGTCGTCGGGGTGGACCAGATCGCGCGCCGGATGCGAGGCCAGTTCGGCGCTGGTCCAGCCAAGCGTGCGCTGCCAGGCCGGGTTGGTCTTCTCCAGCACGCCGTCGCGATTGAGCACGCCCAGCATGTCGGGGGTGATCTGCCAGGTCAGCGAACGTTCCTGCGCATGTTCGGCGACCTGCCGTTCCAGGTCCTCGTTCAGCGCCTGCAGTTCGGCCTCGCGCCGGCGCAGCGCCATTTCGCTGCGCGCGCGGGCGGTCGAATCGACGCCGGTGACGAAGATGCCGTCCACCCGTCCCTGTGCGTCCAGCACCGGCTGGTAGACGAAGTCGAGGTGGCGCTCGTTGACCGGGCCGCCGGGCGTGGCGCGCTCCATGAACACCGCGCCGTTGGCCACGAACGGCATGCCGGTGGCGTAGACGCGGTCGAGGATCTCCAGGTAGCCCTGTTCGACCGCGTCGGGCAGCACCTCGGCCAGCTCGTGGCCGATCACCTCCCGGCCGCCGACGATGCCCTGGTAGCTGGCGTTGGCGAACTCGAAGCGGTGCCGGGGCCCGCGCAGCATCGCCATGAAGGTCGGTGCCTGTTCGAACATCCGCGCCAGGCGGCCGTACTCGTCGGCCAGCCGGCGTTCGGTCAGCACGCGCTGCGTGGTCTCGTGGGTGACGTTGAGCATCGCCACCACGCGTCCGCCCGTCCCGCGCACGGGGGTGTAGGTGAACGTCCACCACGTGTCCTCGGGGAAGCCGTTGCGCTCCATGCACAGGTACATGTCCTCCACCCAGGTGGCGGTGCCGGACATGGCCGTTTCGGCCATCGGCCGCACGTCTTCCCACAGTTCCGACCACACCGCCGGGATCGGCTCGCCAAGCGCCGCCGGTTCCTTGGCGCCGAGCACCTGCATGTACGGGTCGTTGTAGAACAGCAGCAGGTCCGGTCCCCAGCCCACGCACATGGCGAAGCGCGAGCCGAGCATGATCGACAGGATGGTCTTCAGCTCGGCGGGCCACCGCGCCGGGGCGCCGAGCGGATGCCGCGACCAGTCGTGCGCGGCGATGCGCGCAGCCATGATCCCGCCGCCGCGCAGGAATTCGGTGCCTGCATTGTCGGGACCGGCCCCTGCGGACATGGACGACGGATTCGTGGAAAGCCGCCATGCTGGCATATCCAGCGCATGAACAGGGTGAGGCCGTCGCTGCGCGGAAGGGAACTCCCGCAGTGCATCATGGTCATCCGGGCGGTCCAGATATCGAGTGCGCGCATCTCCATCGTGGCCAGTGCTTCACGACACCAGTGGCGTGACGAGATGTTGCCGCGCGTGGCGGCGGCCGGCGGTTCCGTGGTGCTGCTGGCACTGTCCGGCAAATTCCTGCTCGGGCCGCTGTACCTGCCCGCACCCGTCATCCCTGCCGATGCCCGCGTGCAGCTCGTGTTCTCCATGCGCCCGCCGCCGGACGATGCGGTGCCGGCCGTGTCGTCCATCCCCGTGCCCCCATCCTTGCCGCAGCGACCAGCGCGTCCGGAGAACGTACCGGCGCCGGTCGTGAGAGCGCCCTTGCCGCCGGCAGCCACCGGAACGACGTCGCCGGCTGTCCCGATCGTGCAGTTGTACGGCGAAGACGGCCGGCCGCGGCTGCCGGACGCTGCGTCGGACCGCTGGGCGCCGCCGCCGGCGGACGCGCCCGGCAGCGCGGCCACCGGCCAGGAGGAAGCGCGGCGCCTGCTCGATCCGCCCAATCCGGTCGAGGTGCGCAGTACCCGTTTCGCCAAGGACTGGATCAGCGATGGCGACGTGGCCGACGTGGCGCAGCAGGAAATCCTGCGTGCGCAGCGCCGGATCGCCGAGTTCCTGTTCGGCGGGGACATCGTCCACGCCCGCGCGCGGCCCTCGCCCGAGGTGCGCTTCAATCCCGCGCGCCACGAGCGCAAGGCCGACCTGGGCAACGAGGCCACCGGCGATGCCTACAAGGCCGCGCCCATCAGCTACCAGCCGGCACCGGGACTGGAAGGCGAGGCCAGCCGCCGCATCCGCGAGCAGGTGGCGGCGCTGGAGACGGCGTATGCCGGTTGCGACCGCGCGCGCCTGCGCCAGCTGATGCAACCGCTGCTGGTGCACCTGGACGAACTGCAGAAGGCCGAAGCCGCGTACGCGCGCGGCGCCGACCCGGTCCGCGCCGAACACATGCTGCCCAACGCCGCCAACATGGCCTACGACATGGCGCGCCGGGCGCTGTGGTATGCCGACTCGCGCCTGGCCGGCTGCGCCGGCTGACCGCGGCGATGCCCGCGCGGGAACCGCTCAGTTCGCTTCGATGAAGTAGGGCTCGACCGTGCCCTTGACCTTGATCGTCATCGGATTGCCGCGGCGGTCGCGCGAACGGCCGACCTGGACCCGGATCCAGCCTTCGCTCACCGAATATTCCTCGACGTTGTCGCGTTCCTGGCCGTTGAAGCGCACGCCCACGCCGCGGTCGAGCAGGGCGGCATCGTAGTACGGGCTGCGGGGATCCATGGCCAGTCGATCGGGAGGCGTGTCGCTCATCGGATGCGGTGCGGAAGCTGCCGGTGTCGGCGGGAGACGAAGCATAGCGCCGGTGAGGGCGTCCCGCGCGGTGGCCTGTGCGCGGCGGCGCGCACGTTTCCGACAGGCGAGGGGATGCCGCGTGATACGCGGCCGCCGTGGAGTGCCGCGGCCTTCGCCGATGCTTCACGGCAGCCATCGCAGCATCGTCGCGGGTGGGAAGGATCCCCGCGGACCGCGGCCGGCGTCATGTTGCCGTCCGTGCCGCGGCTGGCGGGGAGCGTCCTGGGAACGGACCAGCACGAGGTGCCACATGAACAACGTCGCCGATTTCGCCGCTTCGATCGCGAGCTTCGGGTCGCTCGCGTTCCTGTCGATCCAGCACACGCCGCCGGGCACCGTGCCCGAGGCGTTCAGCAACGAGGAACGGGCGCGGGCGTTCCGCAACGCGCTGCCGGTGGTGACCGCCAACACCTACCAGTGGCGTTTCCGCGGGCTCGCCGGGCACGCGACCGAAGGCTGACAGCGGTCTTGTCCGCGCCATGCCGTCGCCACCGTCGTGGTGGTGGCGATGGCGTTCGCATGGCCCGGACGCATGCGGGGATTTCGCCGCGGCGGCTGCGGTGCGCCGTGGCCGGATTGCGTGCGCACCCGGTTGCATACGTCGCCGGCACCGCGGCATGCGCGCGCGGGAAGCGGATTCGCGCGGCGACGGATGTCGCATGCGGATGAACGGCTTACATGGGATTGATGCGCAGGTCACGCGGACTTGACCGGTGCGACGCGAGACTGGCCGTGCCGTCCCGGGCAGCGTGCCCGCAGGGCCGGCGCCGCAGGTCGCCTTTCCGCCAGGTATCCGCACCGGTGCCAGAAGAAGCGGCCGCGGCAGAAGCCGTTCGCGGTGGTACGTCCGCCGCCTTTTCCCACGAGGAGTCCATATGAACATCCGCAAGGAAACCGAAAACAGCCTCAACGACCTGATCGCCATCTCCCGCGATGGCCAGTCGTTCTACCAGGAAGCCGCGCAGAAGGTGGAGGATCCGGAACTGGCGGCGCTGTTCCTGCGCATGTCCGCGGTCAAATCGCAGGTGGCCGACAGTCTCGGCGCCACCGTGCGCTCGGCCGGCGGCGAGCCGGAACAGCACGGCACCCTGGTCGGCAGCATGCAGCAGCTCTACGGCAAGGTCCGCGCCACGCTGGGAGACCGCAGGTACGCCTACGTGGCCGAGCTGGAGGAATCGGAGGACCGGCTGCTCAAGGCGTTCGACCAGGTCGTCGCCGACAGCGACACGCCGCCGGCCGCCCGCGACGCCGCCCTGCGCCTGCTGCCGGAGGTGCGCCAGTGCCATGACCTGATGCGCAACCGCAAGCACGCGATGAAGTCGGCGGCCTGACCGACCCGCTGCATACAAAGAGCGTTGCGCGCGGGCGCCCGGCATGGTGGCCGGCTGGAGCGATCCGGCCGGCCCTTTTCTTGGGTTCTTCTCCCAAGTGAGGGTAAAGGCAAGAACCGCGGGAGCAGGAGCAGGAGCAAGGGCGTTGGGTTGGGTCGGCTTCGGCGGGAGCCGCGGCAGTGCGGGGGTATGGCGCATCGGCCGGCTCCGGCGTCCTGCCTCCGACGGCCGAGCGCAGCACATCCGTGTGCTGCTTGCGCCATACCCCCG